>Ga0247727_10012485_pt1 | contig 14574 bp, 12 predicted proteins | sample WisWelCaveWW1625_FD_202498 | JGI IMG/M metagenome (GOLD analysis project Ga0247727, IMG submission 202498) | Biofilm microbial communities from Wishing Well Cave, Virginia, United States - WW16-25 | ecosystem: Environmental > Aquatic > Deep subsurface > Groundwater > Cave microbial mat | place... | reverse complement strand
GGCGCACGGCCACCATCCGCGGCCTGATCCGCGAGGCGCTCTTTGTGCCGGACACGACCCGGCTGGATAACCTGCTCCAGCAGTTCCGCGCCAGGAAACAGCACCTGGCGATTGTATTGGACGAGTATGGCGGCACGGCCGGGCTGGTGACGCTGGATGATCTGATGGAGCAGATCGTCGGCCAGGTGCAAGACCCGTTTGACAAATCAGCGCCGGCGATTCAGCGCCTGCCGGACGGCTCCGCGCTGGTGGATGGGCTGACCTTGATCGAGACCGTGAATGAGCATTTTGGCCTGGAACTCAAAGACGAGTATTACGACACCATCGCCGGGTTCATCCTGGGGCAGTTGGGCCGCATGGCCCGGATGGGCGATATAGTGGAAGTGGGCGGCCTGCGCATCAAGGTGGAAGCGATGGACGGTCTGCGCATTGCGCGGCTCTCACTATTCATGGCCCCGAAAGAGCAGAAGGAAAACGGGGCCGGTGGTTGATCCACGAAGGCACACGAAGAGACACGAAGTGTCTCCACGGCGGTCTTTTCTTCGTGTAACTTCGTGGATCATTTGCTTGACTTCCCCCCTCCCGCCGACTAGAATTTCGGCCACTCGCCCGCCCTGGAGCTGATCCCCATGAGTCGTTGGCTCGGAAAATACGTCATCGCCCTCACCGGCAATATCGCCACGGGCAAGAGCGTGGTGCGCAAGATGCTGGAGCACCTCGGCGCGTCCAGTATTGACGCGGATGCGCTCTCCCACCAGGCCTTGGCGAAAGGCGGCCCGGCGTACGCCGCCGTCACCCAATTGTTCGGCGAGTGGATCGTCACGCCGCAGGGCGACGTTGACCGCGCGCGGCTGGGCAAGATCGTGTTCAACGAGCCGGAGGCCCTGCACAGGCTGGAGGCGATCATCCACCCGTTCGTGGGCCAGGCCATTGACGTGCTCGTCAAACGCGCCAAGGCCAGCCTGGTCGTGATCGAAGCGATCAAGGTTATCGAAAGCGGCACGGCCAAGGATTGCGACGCGCTGTGGGTGGTGACAGTGCCGGAAGCCGTGCAGGAAATCCGCCTGGTGGAGAAGCGCAAGATGCACCCGGCGGAGGCCAGACAGCGCGTTGCCGTCCAGCCGCCGCAAGCGGAGAAGGTCAAAGCCGCCTCGTTCGTCATTGACAACAGCGGCACGTTTGAAGACACCTGGATGCAAGTGCAGGCCGGGTTCAACAAAATCGCGGCGGCGAACGCCGCCCTGGCCCAGCCGCAACCCGTGCCGGAGCCGGCCGCCCCCGCCGCCGCGGGCGTCAAAACCGTGCAAATCCGCCGGGGCAAGCCGAGCGACGCCAACCAGATCGCGGCCTTCATCAAGCACGCCACCAACGGCCAGCGCAGTCTTTCGCGCGGCGACGTGATCGCGGCCTTCGGCGACAAAGCCTACATGCTGGCGGACTACGGCGGCCAGCTCGCCGCCATTGCGGGCTGGAAGGTGGAGAACCTGGTGGCGCGCGTGGATGAGGTCTACCTCGCGCCGGAGATCAAGTTCGAGCCGCTGGCCGCGCCGCTGTTTGAAGCGGTGGAGAGCGCCTCCAAAGAGTTGCAGTGCGAAGCGGCCCTGCTCTTTGTGCCGCTCCCCGTGGCCCAGGCCGCCGTGCCGCTGTTAGGCCCCAGTGGCTACATCCCGCAAAAGCTCGAAGACCTGAAAGTGGATGCCTGGCGCGACGCCGCCAAAGAGTCCATGCCAGCCGGCACGGCCATGTTCTTCAAGAAACTGCGCGAAGACCGTGTGTTGAGGCCGGTCTAAAAGCCGGGAAACAAGAAAATGAGGGCAGTAACGTTTCCCTTCTTTCTCTGGTTTCCTTCATTGCCCTGAGTTTGAGGATGTGATGATGATGATGTTACTTAATTGGGCTAAGGCCCACCCTCGTTTGACCGCCTGGATCGTGCTGGCGCTCGGCATGAACGGCATGGTGGCCTACGAAGCCCGCGATGTGGGCCTGCTGGTGGGCCAATGGATCGCGCTCCTCGTCGCCACCACGCTGGTGGCCGGTCTGTGCGTGTGGATCATCGGCTGGGAGGACGAGGAGGAACCGGAGCAAACGGCGGATGGGCAGAAAGAGTCAGAAGCGGCGAAGAAATAGAGGTGTGATAGGCCGCCGAAACTCAAGCCATACTAAATTCGCCCAGCACCGAAGCCTCAATGAGCGCGCCAGCCCCTGCGACTGACGACTGGCTCAACCTCAGCCAGGCCGCCGAAATCCTGGGCGTGCATCCCTCCACCCTGCGCGCCTGGGCAGATAAGGGCGACATCCCCGCGCACCGCACGCCCGGCAAACATCGCCGCTTCCGCCGCGCCGAGATCGAGACGTGGGCCGCCGCCCGCCGCGACGCCAAGACCTCGTTTTCCGGGCAGTTGATCATTCAAAACGCGCTGGGCCGCACGCGCCTGCAAATGGCCGAGGGCCGCCTCAACGCCCTGCCCTGGTATCAGCGTTTGGACGAGAATCGCAAGCGTGAGTTCCGCGAGGCGGGCCGCCGCCTGCTAGCCGGGTTGATGCGTTATCTCGATAGCGCGGCCCCGCCAGCGGACGACCCCGCGCAGGGCGATGGCGCTCTGGCGGAGGCGCAGGCGGTGGGGCGGGAGTACGCGCGGCTGGGCCACAGCGCCCAGATGGCGTTGAGTGAGATTATTGCGCTGTATTTGTTCTTCCGCGACTTTCTCTACGACAGCGTAGTGGACGTGTATCAGGCCTCCGGCCAGCGTGCGCCCCGCGCGTGGGCGGAGATGCACCGCCGCATCACGCGCTTCACGAACGCGGTGTTGTTGGCGCTGGTGGAGGCGGTGGAAGTGCGCGACCAGAACCACTGAGTCAGTACGCTCCGCGCCCGTTGCGTCAGTGCTTCAGTGGTTCACGGTTGTGGGCACGGCCTGCGCAAATACGTCCGGCGCTCATCGGTTGTCAGCGCGCGGGTAATGGAACGCCTCACCCTTCTGTGTCCTCTTCGGCGGGCGGATGCCAGCCCGCACGCACCCATTGGCGGCGAGCTTCGACGATCAAATCGTGGTTGAACTGCAGTGCGAGAACAGTCGCGCGTCCGCAAGCTGTACGGCCTACAATCTGAGCGCCATCGGCGCTCCACTCAAAATGGACGTGCCAGCGTTGAGTTCGAGGGTTGAACAGCAGAACGCGCTCGCCGGTCGGCGGGTCTTCCGCATGCGTTTGAGCGCCTTTGAACTCGTTGCAAGCCCGACAGGCTCGCCAGAGATTGTGCTCTTCGGTGAGGCCGCCAGCCGCGATGGGGATAATGTGATCCAGGGTCAGCGGAATACCGGTGAGCCGTTCGGAGGTCAGGCAATAGCCGCACCGAGAACCGGCCTGCCGGGTGATCCGCAGCTTGAGCGCGGCAGAGACACGCGCGGCGCTCATCTAGGCCGGGGGAGTTCAGCGAGGGCGGGTAAGGTGTGGCCGCGCCACTTCAGGAGCGCAAAGGCGTGCGCTTTGCGCAACATCAACCATTCGCTTGCTTGCCGCAAGTGCGCCAGTTCCTCGCGCTCGGCGGGGGGGAGGGCGCCGGCGCCGTTCTTCTTCAACAGTTCGTCGTACCGCCGCCGCTGGGCGCGCGGAAAGACACTGCGCGCAACGCGCCACAGCGCTTCGTCGCTCATCTCGCCGAGCGCCTCGATCTCGGCCCGCACATCGGGCGGCAATGTCTCCGTGGTGGGCGCAGTGGTGGTCAACACATCCGCCAACACTTCCTCCACCCGACGAGCCGTGGCCTTTGCCGTTTGTTCCGCCAGATGGTAGACGGAGGGAGGCACTTCGAGCGTCACGGTAATAACCATAGTCTGCCTTGGCAACCAGCCATGTGAGTTCCAACTCTTCCAATTTGATTATAGCATCGGAATCTTCCCCTGCCCTCGCCCGCTCCGCTTTGTGTTCTCTCACCGCACGCCGTCACGTGCAAATACTGCTGGCACTCCGCGTCCGTCAGCGCGCGCGTCAAGCGCGACTTGGCCAGGGCCGCCGGTCGTTGGATACGACCGGCTAAGACGTGGGAAGTCGGCTTAAGCCGACTTGGAAATGTTTAGCCAGTGGATTCGATCCACCGGCTCAAATCGGCAACGGAGGCTTCGCTTAGCGGAGGTAACGGATAGGAGCGCCACTGTCCGCTACACGCGAAGCGGCTACCCCATCCGCTGCCGACTCTCACGGGCACGTCGCCCCGATAACGAGGGCGGATTGCGGCATCGCGCAATAACCGAGCCTCGGCCCAATCCGCACGATTTCTAAGCCGACAAGGGGCGGTGGTATTACTCGGCCTGGTCAAGTTCTGTGAGAATCATAGTAATCTGAGCCTTCAACACCGGCAGATCTCGCTCGACAATATCCCAAATCTCGTTCAAGTCAATGCCCAGATAATCGTGAACCACTACATTCCGAAATGCCATGATAGCCCGCCAGTCCGTTGTGGGGTGGCGCGTTTTGAGTGGGTCCGATAAGCGTTGAACCGACTCGGACAGGGTATGTAAATTGCGTAACACGGCGTCTTGCGTTTTTCGGTCGCGCAAAAACGCCTCCCGCCCATCGGCGATATACTGTTGGATATAGTCAACGCACTCGTTAATGTGAACCAGATACAGATGGTCGTCCTTCATAAAGCGATGGCCTCTTTGAGGACCTGATCTCGAATATACCAATGCAAGGCATGGGGCGTGACGACATCTACTTTGCAACCTAGCAAATCTTCCAAGTCGGCTACCAAGCCCGCCGGAAACCAGGGCGAATGAACGGGTTCCATTTCTACCAGAAAATCCAGATCGCTCTTAGGTCCCGCCTCGCCGCGCGCCGCCGAACCGAAGAGGCGCACATTGCGCGCCCCATGCCGGGCGGCGAGCCGCAAAATTTCATCGCGCTTGGTTTTGAGCGCTTCCTGAGGGCTCACTTCTGCGATGGCTTCCATGAACGGGATTATACTACTTGAGAGGTTATGAACAAGACGCACAGGCCCGCCGCCCCAGGCCAATACGGCTGGCACTCCGCGTCCGTCAGCGCGTGCACGTCAAGCGCGACTTGGCCAGGGCCGCCGGTCGTTGGAAACGACCGGCTAAGACGTGGGAAGTCGGCTTAAGCCGACTTGGAAATGTTTAGCCGGTGGATTCGATCCACCGGCGTCACGGGCACGCCTCCATGTGCAAATACTGTTGGCACTCCTCGGTCGTCAGCGAGCGCGTCACCCGCGTCCCACTCAGCCATCGAACCACTGAGGCATTGAGTGATCTGAGCGCACTGATTCAGTGCCCTTCAGTGCGCTTCGCGTCAGTGGCCTCAGTGGTTCACTCCCCCGGACACGCCTCCACATGCAAATACCGCTGGCACTCCCCGGTCGTCAGCCGCAGAACCACTGACGCACTGAAAACATGAGGGCACTGAATCGTTGCACGCGGCTCAGTGCCCTTCAGTGCGCTTCGCGTCAGTGGCCTCAGTGGTTCACTCCCCCGGGCACGCCGCCACGTGCAAATACTGCTGGCACTCCTGCTCGGTAAGCGAGCGCGTCAGGCGTGATTGGGCGAGCGCCACCAAATCTTTAATGGTGAAGGCATACACCCGCGCGGTGCCATCGCGGCTGGCGGTGACGATACGGGTTCCATCCGGGCTGAAGGCCACGCGGTAGATGGCGCGCGTATGGCCGTACAGTGTGAGGGGTTGGGATGTGAAGTTGTCGGCCACGCTCCAGATTTTTACGGTGCGGTCTACGCTGGTGCTCGCCAGATAGCGGCCATCCGGGCTGAAGGCCACGCCAAAGGTCGGGCCGGTGTGGCCGGTCAGGATGTGAATCTTCTCACCCGTTGTGGCATCCCAGATTTTGATGGAGGCATCATTGCTGGAGGTTGCAACCAGTTTTCCATCCGGGCTGAACGTGATGCCAGTCAGCGAGCCAGTCGGGTCGGTGAGAGTCATCAGAACTTGCCCGGTGGTCGTATCCCAGATTTTCACAATCCCATCTTCCGGGGCAATCGCCAGGCGTTTCCCATCTGGTGAGTAGGCAAGTTGCTGGACGAAGCTGGTGCCAACCAGGGTCAGGGTTAGTTTTCCGGTGGTGGTGTCCCATATCTTGATGGTTTTATCCTCCAGATTGGTCGCAAAGGTCTTCCCATCCGGGCTGGGGGCAACGGCGCCGTTAAACCTGTCGGTGATGGTTAACAGTTCCTTGCCGGTCATCACATCCCATATCGTGACCGTCGAAAGGTCATCCCTATTATTAAAATCAATGACGCCGGCCGTGATCAGCCGCGCCGAGTCAGGGGTGAAGGTAACACCGAGGACGGCATGAAGGCCGCCGTCCAGGGTATAAATTTCTTTGCCCGTCGCGGCATCCCAAAGTTTGGCGCTGCCATCGTAACTGCCTGTGGCAATCCATTTCCCGTCCGGGCTATAAGCGACGCCAAAGACTCGATCTGTATGGCCGATAAGATTGAGCCATTCGCTGCCGCCCGCAAGTGAAACATCCCAGATTTTGGCGGTGGTATCGCGGCTCGCTGTCGCCACATGCGCCCCATCCGGGCTAAAGGCCACGCCCAGCACACCACTGGTATGCCCCCACAGGGTCAGCAGTTCGCGCCCAGTGGCGACCTCCCAAATTTTCGCCGTTCCATCTTCGTTGGCCGTGGCGACGCGCGTGCCGTTCTGGTCGAATGAAATATCACCCAAATTACTCGCATGGCCGAAGCCGGTCAACAACTTTTGGCCCGTTGAAACATCCCAAAGTTTCCAGGTTGTATCATAGCCGCCGGTCGCTATGGTTTTTCCATCGGGGCTGAAAGCGACGCTGGTGACTCCGTTTAAGGAAGGCAAGGTAAACAGGGCCTGGCCCGAGACCGCATCCCAAATCATGGCGGCGCTATCTTCACCCGCCGTGGCTAGATACCGCTCATCCGGGCTGAAGGCGACATCATTAACCGCTTCATTCTGGCCGGTAAGCGTCAATAGTTCCTGGCCGGTGGCGGCATCCCAGATTTTGGTTGTTTGATCCCCGCTTGAGGTGGCAATCAGTTTTCCATCCGGGCTGAAGATGACCGCCGTGACTTCATCGGTATGGCCCGCTAACGTCAGCAGTTCCTTGCCGGAAGCCACGTCCCAAACTTTAGCGAGATGAGGCGCGGCGCTGGCGGCGAGGTGTTTGCCATCCGGGCTGAAACTCAGGAAGCGATACACATTGGTAGCCATTTCTCCGGTGGGGAGGCTGAGGAGTTCCGCGCCGGTGGCGGCCTCCCATATTTTGATAGTGCCATCATCGGCGAAGGTGGCGAGGCGTGTTCCATCGGGGTTGTAGGCCAGCCCATGGATTTCCGCCGTGTGGCCGCGCAGGGTGAATTGAATGCGCGAAGTTTGGACGGCGCGGTGAAGCGCATCCTGCGCTTCAAGAAGCGGCGGCTGACCCGTCTTATCCGTGAGGGCCACGGCTTGCAACGCTAGCAAGATGCTCCGTTCCGGGTCAATGTCCAAATTGAGATTGGCTGCTCCAGCCAATTCGCGCACGGAGGCGATGAGGGCTTGTTGTTGAGCGTCGGCGCGTTCTTGAACCGCAACCGCTTCGGCGGTGGCCCGGCTGTCTGCTTCGGTCTGTGCGGTGTCGGCGTTGGCTTGAGCAAGAACCGCGTTAGCCGCCGATTGGGTGTTGGCAACTTGAGCCGCGCTCAGGTTTTGTTCGGCGCGCGTCGCATTCTGACTCGATTGCAAGCCAAAGAGTCCGGCCAGCACTGCCAGCACCAACGCGACAACGCCCGCCGCCAGGATGACCCGGTTACGCGAGCGCAGACGACTGGCAGATTGCGCCTGCTCGTCGGCGCGTTCCCGTTCACTCTCGGCCAGTTTGCGCGCGGCTTCGAGTTCGCGCCGTTGGCGGGCCTGCTCTTCAGCGGCGCGCTGTTCGCGCTCTGCCATGCTCGCGTCGAGAAACGTCCGCTCGTCCTGGGTGAGCGCAATGGATGTGTTCGCTACCCAGCCCTCGAACTGCGCCAGGCGCGTGCCGGTGAGCAGGAAACTCGCCTCTTGATTCGCGCCCTGCCAGTCGTGCGCAGCGTGGGCGAGTTGGCGTTGCAGGCGCACGTCGGCGCGGCTCTCACGCAGCCATTCGCGCAGGCGCAGCCACTCGCGGAGCAAGGCTTCGTGCGCCACTTCCACGGTCGGCCCGCGCGTCACCGGGTCACGGTCGAAAGAGAGCAGGCGAGATTTGCCGAAGGCTTCGATAACGGCCCTTATCGTGTGGGTGTCACCCTGAGCCGCAAAGCGGCGAAGGGTCTCCGGGCCCGAACTGAGATGCTTCGCTTCGCTCAGCATGACAGAATCGAGCGACTCGAGTTCGGAGCGCAGAACGCGCCGCCGCGTGTCCTCTGTCCCCTCGCCCAATGTCACCAAGCGCAAGAACAACTGCCGCGCCAGGGCTCGCCCCGCTTCATCGAGGCTCGCATACACCTCTTCCGCACGGCGGCCCAGTGCGCCCAGGACTCCGCCGATCTCGGCGTAGGCTTTCTTCGTCAACAGGCGGCCCTCGCGCTTCGCGTACAACTCAGTGAGCGCGTACTGCAAGAGCGGTAGTGTCCCCGGTTGGTCGCCCACGTCGCGAAGGATGGCAGCCACGAGGCCCGCCTCCAACTGCAAGCCCACGCGTTCAGCGGGGCTAACGATGGCATGCTCCAACTCGTCCGGCGTCATAGGCAGGACAAACTCACTGCGTTGGCGCATGAGTTCGCCGAAGTCCACGTAGCTCAACGGGCGGTCGGTGAAGTCGGCGCGCAGGGTGAGGACCACGCGCACCCGGCTCCGCTCGTCCATCACCGCCGTGAGCAGACTGTCCAGCACATGCGCCCGCGCGGCTTCAGCCTCCGCAGGAACCAGCGTGAAGACTTCCTCGAACTGGTCAATCACCAGCACTAACTCAACCTTGGGATCATCCGGCAGACAGCGCCGCACCGCGCGGAGCAGGCCGCGCTTGTCTTCGCGCAGTTGGTTGAGCAGAGTCTCCGGCGGGTTGACGGCGATGCGCAGGAGCGCCGTTTCGATTTCTTCAAACGGATGCGCGCCGGGCAGGAATTCCACGATGAACCAGTTTTCAGAGCCGGGCAGACCGCCGCGCCGCAGAGCAGGAACAAGCCCTGCCTTCACGACAGATGACTTGCCGCTCCCGCTCGGCCCAACGACGGCCAGGAAACGCGCCAGTTCGCCGCCCTCGCTCAGCCGCGCCAGCAATTGCTGGGTGAGCGCCTCGCGCCCGAAGAAGTCCGGCGCATCCGCCTCGCCGAACGCATGCAGGCCCTTGTACGGATTGGCTTCATCGGGCAAGGGCTGACTCAGCGCGGCCATCTGGCTGGCGGAGGGCGTCAGGCGATGGCCGTTCCGTCCTAGCGCGTGGTGCACGTCATCGAGCAAGGTGTCCACGTCGGAATAGCGCTCAAGCGGGTCTTTGGCGGTGGCGCGAGCGATGACGGCATCCAGCGCGGAGGGCAGGCCGGGCTGTCGGGCGGCCAGGGGCGGCAAGGGCGCGTTGAGGTGCTGGTGCATCACTTCCAGAGGCGTCGGCCCGTTGAACGGCACCGCGCCAGTCAGCAGTTCATACAGCATCACCCCCAGGCCGTAGATGTCGGTCTGCGGCCTCACCAACTCCGCGCGGATTTGCTCCGGTGAAATGTAGTTGGGCGAGCCGATCAACATCCCGGCTTGGGTTTGGTCTTCCAGGTTGGGATTGCCCAGGTTCTTGGCGATGCCGAAGTCCGCCAGGTAGCCGTTGCGATCTTCATCCAGCAGGACGTTGGCGGGCTTGAGATCGCGGTGGATGACCCCGGCGCGGTGCGCGGCCCCCAGCGCCGAGCCGATCTGCTCGATTAGCTTGATCACGCTGTCCAACGGCAGCGGGCCATCGCGGAGCAAGGCCTGCGCACTGCCGCCGCGCAAGAGGCGCATGATCAGGTAGGCCGAGCCGGGTTCACGCCAGTAGTCGTAGAGCGGGACGATGTGCGGATGTTCCAAGCGGGCGACGAGTTGGGCTTCGGCTTCGAAGCGGCGGATGAAATCGGGGTGGTCGGCGTACTGCGGCAGGATGATCTTGATGGCGACCTCGCGCTCCACCAGGGGTTGGACCGCGCGATAGACCGCGCCCATGCCGCCCTCGCCGATGCGCTCGCCCAGCGCGTAGCCGCGAATCGCGCGCCCGGTCAAATCCTCCAGGCCGATCTCTTCCCGCCTGGGAGCGGGAGTCGGTTCTGGTTCGGGGTGGCGCTCGACGCGCGCCAGGCGCACAAAGGCGGCGCGCGCTTCCAGCGGGATAGCCAACGCCATCGCCAGCCGCTCGGCGATCTGCACCGAGGGGCGCAGGTCGTCGTACTCGATCTTGCGGATGGTGACGGGCGCGCACCCCACCCGCCGGGCCAGTTCGTCCTGGGTCAGCCCCAACTCACGCCGCCGCGCTTTGACCAGTTGGCCGAAGGATTGTTCACTGCTCATCTCGCCTCCTTGGTCGTGCAACGTGCGACGCACTTCAGAAGTGCGTCGCACGTCACTGGCTTTTACATCATCCGCTGGACGAAGCCCCCGCCCCCACCACCGCTGGCCGCCTCTGCCGCCCGCGCGACCCACAGCACGAGGGGCGCGGCCACGCACAGCCCGATCATCAATTGGCGAAAGGCTCTGGCCGTGCGTCCGGCGCTGGCCTGGCCGCCCAGCGCATGATCCGTCTGCGCTTCACGCCTCATCTCCGCCTGCCGCTCACGCTGAATAGCCGACAGGACTTCCCAATCCAACTGCTCCAGTTTCGGGTTCATGGTGACCTCCGTGTTCGGCCGGTTCCCCGGCCAGAACTGCTTTCCGAAATCTGAAGCCACGATAGCATTTTTTGAGAACCGCCCGCAAGAGATACAGGGCGTTTCTATCGGTTTTGTATCGGCGGGCCTGGTTTTGGCAGTTGTGTCTGAAACTAACGTAGCACTTTTCGAGGGGCGCGTGCAAGGGGGTTGGAGCGGTCCTATCACTTCTGTATCAGTCGGCGTGACAGAAAGAGAGGAATTGTCAAACACGGCGCGGGCAGGTGGGTTATTCGGAGTCCACCGGCACGGCGACCACGCGGAAGCCGATGTTGGCGCGGCGCTTGAAGGGGTAATGCCAGTTGCGGTGCGCGCACCGCGCGTGCCTGGGCGTGGAGTCAAATGCGCCGCCGCGGATCACCGCTCCCTCGCCCATCTGCGGCCCGGCCGGGTCGCGGATCACCTGCCGTTGCGCGTACTCGTCTGCGTCGTACCAATCCGCGCACCACTCCCACACGTTGCCGCTCATATCCGCCAGGCCAAACGGGCTGTCGCCCGAGGGCGAGAACAGGCCCACTGGCGTGGTCGCGTCCGCCAGGTCGTCGGTGTTGGCGCGCGCGAAGTCCCACACATCGCCCCACGGATACAGGCGGCCATCCGCGCCGCGCGCCGCCTTCTCCCACTCCGCCTCGGTGGGCAGGCGAAAATGCCAGCCGGGGGAGTTGAGCCACTGGCAGAATGCGACCGCATCATCCCACGAGACGTTGACCACCGGATGCCCGGCCTTGCCCTCCTCAAAGGCGTGGCGCAGATCGGGTTGAGCGGCTTGCAGGAAGGCCTGATACTGCTCGTTGGTGACGGGGTGTTGGCCGATGTAATACGCCGAGAGCCGCACGCGATGTTGCGGGCGCTCGGCGGGCAGGGCCAGCGCATCGCGGATCGGATCGCTGCCCATGCTGAACTCACCGGCGGGGATGTGAACGAAGGGCGTCCACAAGCCGGGTGTGAAGGTGAGGATTAGCTGCGGGCCCTGCAACTGTGCGCGCGGATAGCGCTCACGCGCGGAGCGGCGCGCTTCGGCCTCGTCTGTGCGGCGCTGGCGCTCGGCTTCGGCGGCGGCCTTCCGCTGGCGGGCCATGAACTCCTCCGCCTTGCGGAAATCTTCCTGCTCGCGCATCCATTCATCGGTGGCCTCGCGCTCACTGCGGCGTCTGGCCCGGCGCGCGCGGTATTGAGTCTCCGGCTCAGGCTCGGGAGGGTCGTAGACCGCGCGCTCGCGTGGAGCCGGTTGGACGCGCTGGCGGGCGTCGTACTCGCGCCGCTTGGCCGGATCGTTGAGCACGGTGTAGGCGGCGTTGATCTTCTTCAGCCGTTCCTCGGCGTACTGGCGCACTTTTTCATTCACGCCCTGCAGCCGATCCGGGTGATGAAGTTGCGCTTGAATGCGATAGGCTGTTTTGATCTCGTCCGCGGAAGCCGTCGGCGCGATGTCCAAAAGCTCGTAGTAATTCACGCCCTAAATTTACCAAAGAATCGGGAAAAGCAAGCAGGGGGCAGGGGAGCGGAGGTGCAGAGGAGATCACCCCTGCTCCCTGCCCCCCTGCTCCCTTGCACAAATCAGTGGAGTATCTGACTCAAGAACAGCCGCGTGCGCTCCTCCTTCGGCTGGGTGTAGAACATGGCTGGATCGCCCCGTTCCACAATCTGGCCCTTGTCCATGAAGATGATCTCGTCGGCGGCGTTGCGGGCGAAGCCCATCTCGTGCGTCACGCACACCATCGTCATACCGGACTTGGCCAGGTCTTGCATCACGTCGAGCACTTCCTTGATCATCTCCGGGTCGAGCGCGGAGGTCGGCTCGTCGAAGAGCATGATCTTGGGGTTCATCGCCAGGGCGCGGGCGATGGCGACGCGCTGTTGCTGGCCGCCGGAGAGCTGGCCGGGATAGTTGTTGGCCTTCTCCGGGATGCCCACGCGCTCAAGTTGCTGGAGCGCGACCTGCCGGGCTTCGTCTGGATTGCGCTGGCGGACGATCTTCTGCGCCAGGGTGATGTTCTCCAGCGCGGTCAGGTGCGGGAACAGGTTGAACTGCTGGAACACCATCCCCACCTCCGCGCGGATGGCGTTGATGTCTTTGCTGTTGTGGGTCAACCGCATGCCGTCCACGATGATCTGGCCGCCGGTGGGCGTCTCCAGGTGGTTGATGCAGCGCAGGACGGTGGATTTGCCGGAGCCGCTCGGCCCGATGATGACGACGACGCTCCCCCGCTTCACCCGCAGGCTGACGCCGTCCACGGCCCGCACGTGCCCGAAGCGCTTTTCCAGGTTTTCGATGATGATAATGTCGTCAGTCATAGACTTTAAGTGGGACACGGACTTACACGGATTCTTTTGATCCGTGTCCTTCAGCGTTCATCCGTGTTCGCTTATCTCCTATGCGCCGAGAGGCGCGTTTCCAGCCAGCGCACGCCGCGCGAGAGCAGGATGGTCATGGTGAGGTAGATGAAGGCCAGGATGCTATAAGTCTGGAAGAACAAGAAGGTGCTGGCCGCGTACAGCTTGGCTTTCTGGGTGATGTCCTCCACGCCCAGCACGGAGACGAGCGACGAGTCCTTGAGCATGGCGATGAAGTCGTTGCCCAGCGCGGGCAGGACGCGGCGCACCGCCTGCGGCACGATGATATAGCGCATGGCCTGGAAGTAGCTCATGCCCAGGGCGCGGGCCGCCTCCATCTGGCCTTTCTCAATGGATTGAATGCCCGCGCGGAACACCTCCGACTCGAACGCGCCGTAGGCGAAGGCCAGCGCGAAGATCACGCGCACTTCATTGGGGAAGTCGCGGGTGCGGATGCCGAGCAGTTCGGCGATGAAGGGCACGGCCACGAAGGCCACGTACATCAGCAGGACCAGGATCGGCACCCCGCGCACGATCTCCACGTAGAACGACGCAATGTTCAGGACGATCTTGTTGCTGGAGACGCGCGCCAGGCCGACGAACAGGCCGATGACGATCGCCAGGGCGTAGGCGAACAACGTGACGCGGATGGTGATGCCTAAGCCAGCGGAGACGGCGCTGAAGGCCGACGACATCTGCTGGTTGGTCACGATTTGGAAGGCCAGGATCAACCCGATCAGCAGAGCCAGGATCAGCCACCAGGGCCAATTGGAGAGGCGGCCCACGACGCCCGGCGCAATGCGCGAAGCGTCCGGTTGAGTTTGGGTGACGGTGCTGGGTTCGGAGGCGCCCATACGGTTCAACACTCCAACGCAGACAGGCGATAAACGAGTCGGGCACGCTGGTAGCGTGCCCGACTCGGGTTTACGTTGCGATCAGCTTATTGCGGCAGGGGGAACCACTTGTTGTAGATTTCGTCCAACGTGCCGTCCTGTTGCATGTGCTTCAGCACCAGGTTGATCGGGTCTTTCAGGTCACTGCCCTTGGGGAAGACGAAGCCCAGCTCCTCGCTGGTCAGCAGGTCGCCCGTGATCTTGAGTTTATCCGGGTTCGCGCCGATGTAGCCCTGCCCGGCGACGTTGTCCATCACCGTGGCGTCCACGTCGCCATTGATCAGCGTCTGCACGATCAGGCCGTACTGGTCGAAGGCGACAATGTTTGCCTCCCCGAACAATTCAACGGCCAGGTCGTAGTTGGTGGTGCCGGGTTGCGCGCCCACCTTGAAGTCCGCGACTGTCTTCAACGACTCCGCATCGGTGAAGCGGCTCTCGTCCCCGCGCACCAGCAGTTGTTGGGACAGCTTGATGTACGGATCGGAGAAATCCACGCTCTTGGAGCG
>Ga0247727_10012484_pt1 | contig 14574 bp, 13 predicted proteins | sample WisWelCaveWW1625_FD_202498 | JGI IMG/M metagenome (GOLD analysis project Ga0247727, IMG submission 202498) | Biofilm microbial communities from Wishing Well Cave, Virginia, United States - WW16-25 | ecosystem: Environmental > Aquatic > Deep subsurface > Groundwater > Cave microbial mat | place... | reverse complement strand
ATGGTATGGACGCGGACGTTCGGCCCCTCGCGAAGAATCGTGCTCAGTTGCTTGGACGGACTCGCAGGCTTGTCTTCACCGCGGCGGGAAAACGAGAAGTCGTCCTCCTGCTTGCGCAGCTCGCGGAACCGTTGCAGGTCGAAAATGAACAGGTAAATGGCCGGTCCGTCGGCCCCCGGCGATTTCTGGCGGCGTTCCACGGCCTCAGACACGTTGGCAATGACCGAGGCCACCTCGCGCGGCCCCAGAATTTGCAACGGGTGCGGAACCACGTTGGATAACTTCTCGAAATATCCCGCATACGGCGTGTCCACGGGACTTCCATCAAGGATGTAGAACTGCGCACCGCCAGGCCCGCCTCGCTCGTCGGGAATTTCGTGCTGCGCGGCGAGACTGATCAACGTGCTAGTGACAATCGCAAGTGCCGCCTCATCCTGCTGACCGATCATGATCACGTTGCTGCCGACCTGCGGGCGAAACACGGCGGCAGTGGGATCCTTGATGGCAACCGCCTCGCCGAGCCACGCCTGCGGGGCGCGCAGGCTGGACGGCCAATTCGTCGCCGACACCAGTTGGTGCAAGAGGTGGTTCTTGCGAATGTCCGACGGCACATTGCCCTCAAAGACGATTTGCGGCTGGGCGGATTTGTAGTTCCGCTTGCGCGCGAATTCTTGAATGCGCCGCAGGTACGCTTCGCGGCGTTCCTCCGAGAGCCAGACGATCTGAAAGAAATTGTTTCCCTCGATCAGGCCGTTCGCGTCGTTGTAAATCGCCTCGCCGGGGCGCGACAGCAACCGGGCGGCCGTGTTGTCGTCGCTCAGGATCAGGTGGGCGTCCGACTCGCTGCACTGCAGGGCCACGCGCACCGCCATCTGCCCCAGCGTGCTGCGGGCGAGCGAATAGGCACCGCCGAGCGTCTGCGAGCCGAGCTGTACGTGGACGCCAAACGCCCGGCCCTGGCGCACCAATCGGTCGAGCAAGAGCGTCGATTCCTGAGAGATCTTGTCGTCCTCGACAAAGAATTCCTGAAATTCATCCACCACGAGCAGAATGCGGGGCAGGGGCTTGGCCCCATTCAATTGGCGATACGATCCCAGATCCTGAACGCCGTGGTCGCGAAACAGATCGCCGCGCCGCTTCAATTCGGAGTCCAGTCGCTGCAGCACGCTCAGGCCAAACTCCCGCTCGCTCTCGATCGCGACCACGCGGGCGTGCGGCAATTCGTATGTCGCATAGGTCTTGAACTCGACCCCCTTCTTGAAATCGACCAAATAGAGCTGCACCTCGTCCGGGCTGTACATGAGGGCGGTGTTGGTGATGAGCACGTGGAGCAAGGTCGACTTGCCCGATCCGGTTTTGCCGACGATAAGCACGTGTTGCGACGTGCCCTGGCCGAGCCGCAGATTTTGCGTTTTGGTGGCACCGGCCCGGCCCAGCGGAACGTTGATGCCCGGTCGGCTATCGCCTTTCCAATATTGATCCGGTGTGGGCGCGATGAACTCAAACGGCACCTCGACCCGGCTCGCCTCCTTGGCCTTTTTGCCGACCGACTGCAGCAGTTGTGTGTACGTCTCGCCCGGTGGGGGCGTGTCGAGTTGTAGCGGAAACCGGCCGAAATCAGCGTCTTTCCACACGAAGCGGCCAGACTGCCACAAGCAGTTCACGGCATGGTGCTCCAGGTCCGACAGATTGAATCCGTGCGGAATCGGCACGCGAGTGTCCACACTCACGAGCGTAAAAACACCACAACGTGCCCCGCTGGACGCGATGCTCACGAGCCGGCGGGCCGTGGCCTCGTTGAAGTTCGCGGGGAAGTTCGCCACGACCACAATGCGGAACGGCTCCGCCACCTCGCCCGCAAACATGTTGTATTGCTCGATCGTCTCGAATTCATTCCGCAGGTACTTCTGGATCACATTTTCCATGTGCTCCGTCAGGTCGGTGAGCCGCTGGTCGATGTGCTGCGGTTCGGTCCAGATGCGGTTCGTCACGAGTTGTTCATCGTGATCGGCCAGGTGCATGAACGCGGCGAAATTTTCGCCCAGGCCGACGGGGTCGATGATTGTGAACCGCACTTTGCCCGGCGGAATGCAGGTGAGGAACCGAAGCATGACCGATTGCAGGGCCTCGACCGCCTCCATGCGGCCCTGGTCGCCGGCCTTGAAGAGCATCGAACAGCCGGTAGGGAAGGGGAGTAGGGCGGGGAGCGTAAAAGTTTCGGGCACGGCCGCCTTGAGCCGCTCGTCTACCGGTATTCCATCGTGAATCTGGTCCATGCTCACCTGAAATTCACCGAATCGAATAGCCGGCGGGACGGACGTCGCGGGCTCCCACTCGCGAGCGGTCTTTACCTTCCAGTCAGGAAATCGGTGTCGGCATTCCTGGTTTATCTCGACAACTTCGGATTGCACACCGGCCAATCCTTGCCACCATCCGCGAGCCAGAGCGTTCCAATCTGCCTCGTTCTGCTGCTTGCTTGCTTTCATCTGGCGCTGGTGTTTTTCAGTGGCCTCGCGCTCCTCCGTCTCAAATTTTTGGCGCATGTCGTTGAGCAGCCGCGGGTACTTGGAATTGGAGTCGCGCATGTCGGCGTCGCGATGCTCTGCGATTTGCCTGATCAGCGTCGGAAACTTCTTGTCCGCCTGGCGAATTGATTCATCGAATCGCAGCTTGGCCTCGTCCAGAAACCGCTGATTCTGCCGGTCAGCTTCGTTCACGTCGTTGTCGCACCGCGATTGGATTTCAGCAAGCTGACTCTTGTGAGTGGCCGTGGCGTGTTCCAGGCACCACTTTCCCCACTGCTCGCAATCGGCAACGGCCTGAACGAGCGGCTGTACGATGCGCCGCACACTGCGGCCAGCGATCATCGCGAGCAGGGCGCGAAATGCCAGGCCGATGAGCACGGGGCCGACGATCGAACCGGCGATGACCCCCAGATTGTAGGGCGTCAATGTGAATGGTTTCTTGGCCACCCAACTGTGAGGATTCTCGGTGGCCCAATAAACTGCAGTCAGCGCGAGGGCCCAAAAGGCCAAAAACAGCCAGCGCAGCCGCTTGCCCTTGAGCGCCCGGGGCACCTTGAGTTTTCTCAACGAGCGAAGCAGCGTAGCCAACTGACCGAGCGTATCCTCCATCGGCTTGTGCCAATCCGCGCAGTCGCCCGGAGCCGGCAACGGCGTCGGCGGATCGAATTCCAGTGGTTGCTTCCATTCGGTCAGCAGCTTGATCGCCGCACTCTCGACGTCCTTGTATTTGTGGATGTTGGAGTCGAGGCGGGTTTTCTGTTCCTTGAATTGCTTGTCGACCAGCGTTTTCGCCGCATCGAAAACGGCCGTCGCTTCCCACCGCGATTCTTGTTGTTCCTTGTAGGCCTTTTCCTTGTCGGCCGTTTCCTGACCCGCGGCTTTATCGCGAACCTCTTCGTATTCGCTCCGCGTCGATTTGTCTTCCAACTCGAATCGAGCAACGATCTGCTCGCGTTTCTGTTCGTACTCGCGTTGCGTCGATTCACGATCCATGTCGAATCGCGACGTGGCCGCCTGACGGGCCTGCTCAAATTCGGCCTCGGACATTTGGTTCCGCAGCGAAAACGACGACTGGGCGTCGGCCTCGGCCTTGATCCGGGCCGCGGCCAGCCGGTTCATGTTTTGTAAGAGTTCGCGTTGTCGTCGAATCAGATGGGGATCAGTCATGGGAATATTCGATTTGTGCTTGTTGATTTTTGATTTTTGATTTGCCATCGAATCGTACGACAGCCGCTGGCGTCATGGCCGAGACTCCAGGGCTGTGGCCAATCTTAAATCGCAAATCAAAAATCACAAATTCCTCTCTCACTCACACTCCTGCTGGGCCCGAACGAGAATCTGCGACAGGTTGTTGTTGGCATTGAGCGTCGCAATCACTTCCGCCTCGATCGGGTTCAGGTGGTTTTCCTCGAAGTCGTGCCGCACGTCATCGGTCCAATGGCCGCAGACCATGTCCCAGTGCGCCCGAAGCGTCTTCATCGCAAAAGACAACTTGCCCGTACCCGTGCTCAAATTCATGATTCGTATCCGTTATTTTTTTTCGCTGTCGGTCGCGACGTCTGTCGCAGCCCCCGTCGACGGAACGGCGACGACCGAACTGCTCACTGATTCACGCACCGATCCGGCGGGAATCTCAACTCGCAAGTAGGCATCCAACGAATCCACGGCTCGATCTAGGAAAATCACAACCGGCGGCGGATCGCCTTCCACCAAATCGGCCAGCCGCCTGGCGCGGGCTTCATACTCCTCCACTGCGCGTTGCGCGATGCGAGTCCAGCGGCTGACCTGTTCCTGCTTCTCCTGTGCCTCGGCTAGCTCCTGTTTCGCCTTCTCCAACATCCTTTTCGGCTGGATGTCATCCACGTTGTAGCCCTGGGCCTTCATCATCTTAATGCGATGCAATTCGGTTTGTGCTTGCGACACCTCTTCCTGCAACTCCTCAATCTTCCGTTTCCAAAAGGCCGGCCGCTCGAACACCAACCAATCGAGCACGCGGCGACTTTCCATTTGGTTCGCACACAAGCCCGCTTGAACGCTCTCGCAAAACGAGATGACCGCGTGGCGAAAGTCCTGCAGCGCCTCCACCGATGTCACTCGTGCCGACTGGCCCATGATCGCCCCTTTGGAATCTATCTCTGCTGAAGGTACTCCTCAGCACGCTCCGCCTTGCGCATCAAGAACGGTATGTGTTGGTCGGTCGACTCGATGAACCGCCCCAAAACCTGCATCGTTTGCTCGAACTCCTCAGTGAATTTCAGGTGCTCTTGGTCGCGCCACGTGGCACTCAGACCCATGAGCTGTCCATGTAACACCGCCAGTTGATTCGAGAGTTCCGAGTTGAACTGCTTCAAACTCTGTGCGAACCGTCTCAATTCGCCTGGATCAACTATTGCCTGCGGCATGAATCACCCCTTGACTCGTTGCACCCGCACCCCGCCCGTCGGTTTAGAAGTCAACCAAACCGAAAACATCACGATAGCGACAATTTGGAAGTTGTGGCCTCAAGTTTAGACGGGTGGGGTCGATCCTGCAAAGCCTTGCGTGACTTCAAGCTCAGAATTTCCAGGCCGGCGTGTCAAACCGCACAATCCAAGCGGCACACGCAGGAGATAAGCGACAAGCACCAAGTGATGGTACCGTGAGATGCACAACACCTGACGCTTGCCCACTAGAAAGTTCGTGTGCAGATCATTGCTTTTGCGAGAATCAGGCGCACATTAGATTGAACATGATTCGCTGGAGCCTCGGGGTGCTGGCACTGATTGGCGGAGTACGAACAATGCGTCGGCTGATATTCACACCCATAACGATCAGGAGCCCAAGAAACCAGCCCACCCGATCGCGAGCGGGCGGCCCGGCCGGCCCGGAGCTATTGGAACCTCGAATCGCGCTGGCGTGTTCGCCCAACGCATTCACGAAGTTCACCGGCGAAATCGCTGCGGTGGGCGAAATCGACACATTCCCATTTGTAATTGCCGCCAAACGAGCTGACGACAATTTCTCACTGCCCGGCGGGCGTCTCATCATCGGACTTTGCCTGTCACCGGCGCTGGGCAGTCCGCTAGATCCCGGGCAGATAACCGTGGAATCCGTTGCTGCCGATCTCGTTTCAACACAGCGCCAGCTTTCGAACAGCCCGGGAACAACCGACAGTTTTACTCTGGTCAAGGTGAAGCAAGGCGAATTTCGAATCTCAGTAAGTGGTGAAGCCGGAACAGTCGGCACTTACGAACTCGATCTGTTCCTCGCCGGCGACCTCAACAACAGCGGCCACATCGGCTTCGCCGACCTGGACCGAATTCGCTCCTTACACCGCACCCCGTTCGGCGACCCAAAATATGAACTCGATGCCGACGTAGACCGCAACGGCCGAATTGATCGACGCGACCATCACTTCGCCTTCCAAAACCTCGGAGTCCACACCCGGTTAGAAGTCGCGGTTCTCGCACAAGTAAGCCAGCGGGCAAAAGGCGCATTCAAATCTCTGATCCTGGATGAGGTTCTCGAGAGTAAGTTTTGAGGTTAAATTCCGGCAACGCCCTTCAAGCAATTGACCAGAACGAGCCACGCCTCAGTACCAAGCCCGATCTCAAATCACGACAACTCCCATCCCAATTTGACCCAAATCAATCAAGAATGGGCCCGGCTGGATTCGAACCAGCAACCAAGGGATTATGAGTCCCCTGCTCTGCCATTGAGCTACGGGCCCTATTGCATATTTTTTAGTTCCTGGTACAGAATGGTACAGAATTAACACCAAATTCTGTATCGGGAGACAGCACATGGCACGCACTCCGAAGCCTTGGAAGTGGGAAGAACGCGGGGCTTACTACGCGACGGTCAATGGCGTTCGACACCGCCTCTCCACCACAGAGCGGAAAGCCCAGACTGCTTTGAAGGAACTTTTGGAACAACGTCGCAGCCACCACGACATCCCCTCCGGCCAAGTCATCGAGATTCTCGACAGGTTCCTTCGATTCTTCGAGAAGCGAAAGAAGTCGGAGGAAACCTATCTCTGGTACAAGAAGCACCTCGACTCGTTCGGCAGCTTCATCGAACCTGATCTTACCACTGCGGACCTTCGCACGCATCACGTTCAAGATTGGATGGACTCGCACAACGGCTGGGCTGATGGCACGAAGCACGGTGCTTGGAGGGCGGTCAATCGCTGCTTCCGATGGGCAACACGCCAGGGGTTCATGCCAAAGAATCCCGCGGAGGATGTCGAGAAGCCGTCTCCGCCACGCCGGGAAGTCGTGATTCCGGTCGAGCACTACCGCAAGATGCTCGAACTGACCAACGATCAGAACTTCAGGGATCTCATCACCGTCGCGTGGGAGTGCGGCCCACGCCCGCAGGAGTTGCTGCCCATGCGGGTCAGGCATCTTGAGCTTCAGAACGGTAGGGCGATGTTTCCGAGAGACGAAGCAAAGGGGAAAAAGCGACCACGCTACGTCTACTTCACCGCCGCGGCGTTGGAAGTGATTCACCGGCTCGTGACGCAGCGAAGGAATAATCCGAACGCTCACGTGTTCGTGAACACCCACGGCCTTCCTTGGACGCCGTACAGTGCGGGGTGCCGTTTCGCCCGCATGAAGCAGAAGATCGGCGTTCGCTATTGCCTCTACCACTTCCGACACACGTGGCAAGACAAGCTCCTGAAGTCCCGCATTGACCCGATTACCGTTGCCACGCTTGCTGGCCATGTAGATGCCTCGATGCTTGCACGTGTCTATCAGCACCTGAGCCAAGACGCGGACTACCTCAGAAACGCCCTCAGCCGCGCTTCTGCAGCGTCAGGTGCGTCGGACGGTACGAAGGAGACTTCGGCTTCGGCGGACAAGTCCTAGAATCCGTCATGAATGTCTGTAGGTCTTCTTCCGTAAATCGAATCACACCGCGACCAATTCCGATGCGCACAGCGGGCAAGAGGCCTTCGGCCACGAGCTGATAGATGCACGCTTGGCTGACCTTCAGGCGTTCCGCCACTTCTTTTACCGTCAGCACGTTCATGATTTCTTCTCACTCGACTCGCCGTTCTCCGAACGGGCTTTGATCAGCTTCCTGAAGTCGGCCCAGCACACGAATGCATTGAGACTCCCGTCGGCGAACGACACTTGCACGCCCTCGCGAGTCTTCGCACACCACATGCACTTTGCACTCTTGGCTTCTTTCACAGTCACCATCGAAGATTCCTCCAAAATGCAGAACCTGCCTTTTTCCACCTATCGACCCACGCCCAGCGTTCGTGGCGAGCGGTTAAGACGCAGGCGAAGCTCTGTCCCGACGGCACGGAGCCGCGAACGCGGACAATCGCGGGTTGCAACGGGAGTGCAGAGCAGCGGAAAGGGGCTGCTCTGCGGAGAAGTGGAAAATCTTCGAGGCAACTTCGCTGGCCGTCAACGTGGACGACGCTACGAAGCAACGCTTCGAGGTCAGGGGCCGTCAGGGCAGCCCCTGCTCAATCCAACAAAGTTCAATCTTCCATCGCAGTTTCGGATTTCGGACTTTTCACTGAATCGACGAAATCGCCGGCTTCCTTCAAACAGAAGATGAGCTTGGCGACATCGCCTGACCCGAAACTCTGCGTGCGGCGTGTCTCACTCCCCTTCTTGTACGACTTGCTCATCGCAAGGTTGTAGAAGGTGACACGCTCGCCGTCGATTTCCCGTTCGTTGGCGAAGACGCTGACGGACACGTCATCAAGGCGAACCACCTTGATTGGTTTCTTGGCCTTCGTGGCCACTGCTGTTGCTTCCATGCGAATTGGGGGGAAACGGATAGAACGCGAGGAGCCGCGGGGACCGCGACTCTCGCAGAAAATCCACACGCGAAAGAAACCGTCGAAACTCTGCCCTGACAGAATCCGACGATTTCTTCGAACTGTGTGGCTGCTTGAGAACGACCGTCGTTTCACACAAACACTCAAAGGAACACATACACGGGGGGCCAGCTTGCCTTCGCCGCAGCGAAGGGCGATCCGAGCCGCCTGAGTCGCGAAGGCCGCGAAGGATCGCAGGGGTGCAGGGGCGCTGCCCTTGCCCTTCAGCCTTAGCGAGCGGCGGCGAGCGTCCGTGCCCCGCGAGGTACGAGCGGTAGGGCACGGGAAGGCTGAAGGGCAAGGGGATGCGAAGCGAAGCGGAGCAAGCCCCTTGCACCCCCAAGCTCGGGCGGGGAACACACATACAAGACAACCCACCGAAACAGGCGAGCGAGTACGCCCGGATGGGGGTCGGTACAGGGGTTGGTACAGGCTGTGGTACACCTTTCACTCCATCAACTCGACTGTGTTGTCGTCGGCGTCGCTTGCTCAACTTTTTTCACGAGCGGCCGAGGATCGCCTTGGCACGGAAAGAAGATCGAACCATACAAGAAGCTCTCCGGTGCGAGATCGGTTTGCGAGACAAACTTCCACAGCTCGCTCCCCGGCTTGCCATGAATCCCCTTTCGCAATGCATCGCGACGGCGTTCGGTCGGAGCAATCATCAGCACCGTGAACGTTTCCACGGTTGCGGTCGGAAAGTGGCGACGGTGCATTTTTCGCAAAGCCATCTCCGCGTAGCCCGGCGGCTTGCTCGCCGAAATCTGGCGAATCCCGGCGCGCCGGGATTGCGATCCTGCTCGATATAGAAGACTTTGCTGTGCCCGCTCATTGAGAGAAGAAACGCGGAATCTGGTGCTGCCACGAGTTGGGAACAGGACAAAAAGGAGCGCCAGATTCAGGCGGAAACACGGCGCCATTGGGCCGCGGTGGCGGTTCGCGGGCACGCGGAGCGCAAAGAATCTTCGCGCTCACGCCAATGATCAATTTGAAGAGTGGCTGAGGTGGCGAGCACCTGCGGTGGTGGCATGTGCGGTCCGCTGCCGAGGCTAACGCTTGATGATTCAGGAGCCGACATCTTGCGTGATCGTGGGACGCCGCCGCCTCCTTTGTCGGCTGCTGCGGTACTCAACACGACTCGGTGGCGAAGGTGCAGAACGCATAGCCCGACTAAACGTGGGGCCGGTTCGCGACGCATCGCAGAACGAGGGCGAGGGGTGAGCAGCCAACACCTGAGCCGGCCACTTGGATGAACAGTGCTGAATCCAAGGGCGTGCTGGACCCGCGTCAAGCACTTGCCGAACTCTCCTGGGATCTCAAATAGCGTCTCAACAGCGCGATACCAAATACCGTGGGGCGATACAAACAACGTTCAGGCCATGCGAAGTCCCTTTCAGAAATCGGTATCTCGTGTTCCATCAGTTGGTCGATCGTCTCGTTGGGCAGGTTTGTGTGATCGGCGTTGGATCGCACCAGCGATGCAGACACATACCGCACGTAGGTTCTCGATGAGCCAATGGCCCAACTCCACGAAACACCAAACACGGGAGGTTTTTGAACGTCCGCGGGGACATCCTACGCCGGACCACTTCAAGACGACAAGGAAAAAGGAAGGAGACTCCCTAAAAAGCAACTATTCGAGAAGGAGACGAGCAAGGAAACAGTGATTGAGGTGGCGCTAGGCAAGTTCCTGAAAGTGGCGCCGAATTTTGTCCTGTTCCCAGTATTTCCGCTCTCTGCTCGCCGGACGCTCTATACGCCAAAAGAATGCGATTGCGGACGATCCTCTCGTTGAGCCGCTCCGGCAGGTCGGCGTCGATACGCCGGGCACCCGGCGTCTTTTGAAGAACCATAGCCGCCATGTCATTCAGCGATGGATCAGGATTGCGGATGCCGCAATGCACGAGAACCCGCGAGGATTTTCCGGCTTCAAGATTTCTCCCGCAGCCTTCCTGATCGACGGCATCCAGAACAATCGAACCCCGCCCGATTGGTTCCATGCCCACGAAAAGCGCCAGGAACGGAGACAATGGGAGCGGCACAAAGCCGAAGAGCTTGCGGACGAACAATCCCTTCGTCTTCTGTACGAGCGGGAGCGGACAGCAGCCCTGCAAGCCTATCTGGATTCCCCCGAAGGACGGCAGAAGTACGAGCAGACGTACCAACCGTATCTGGCATTCTGTCGAGTAACTGAGCCGCACCGCCCGCACGAGGCGCAAGCGAAGCTGCGAAAGCTCGTGTCGAACGATTCGACTTCGAGTTCCCCGAGTACCCAGTGTGGGCACTCGGACAGCGGGAGCAGGGGAGTCAGACTGCCGCGTGAAATCCGACCATTCCCCTCGGCATTCACCGGACCTTTTTTGCGGTGGACTATCGGCACCCACCGGACCAGGTATCGGCATTCGCCGGACCTTTTCTCTCGCGTCGAACCGCGGTCTTAGCTTCCAGCATGGACGAATCGGCATTCACGAATACGCCCACAAAGCTATCTACAAAGCATTATCTGTAAAGCAAAGAGGGGAGCGGGCTGCGGCCCGCCTGCTTTTGAAAAACTTTTCGACAAGACGGCGGATCGACGGAGCGATCCGCAAACAATTCAATGCGAGAGAAAAGACAACCGGAGTTGCGCGACAGCCCGCCGCGAGGATTCTGTCAAGGTCCGCCGAGCGTCCGCCATGCGATCGCCCCCTCCGGCGATCGAGCGGCGATCCACCGGCGATCGGCGATCGACCGTTCTTGTGGCTTGGGAAAGCCACGGGGAGTCCAATGCTACGATGGAGACCACGTCGCGACCTTCGCCGCGACCCCCGCCATAGGACGACACGCTGGCACTCGAAGACTCGCGACCGACGCGGCGCCTAGGCGGGGGTCTCGTCTCAGCCTTCGCTGAGTCACGACGTGGCTCCCGCACGACGCGCCCGTCGGCGTCACGACCGCGGAGCGGTCAATGCGTCTCCGCATTCGCGGGTCGTCCATGCCCCGCCTTCGCGGGGCGCTACACGGCGTCCGGTGTGTCCGTGCCGCCGCACGGCGGACGCCGCGGCTCCGGCTCCAATGCACAACAGAATATGCCAAGAACTGATTCGCTCTAACGTCACGAGGCGCGGCGGACCCTTGAGTTCGCTGCTTCATCGACATCCGGTAGCTTTTCACTCTTGTCAGTATTGACTCGCTTCCTCGCTTCGGCAAGGAGCGAATCAACGTCGTAGTTCATCGGCTCCCAACCCTCGTGCGGCGGCGTAGGCACATTCCGCGTCAGGTCCAAGATCAACTTTGTGTTCTCATCCATGGGTACTTCCTCCCTCTAGGCACTCACTTGTGAAGGTAAAAGTTCCAGAAACAATTGGTGAGCTTCCGGTCTTGCGTGACGACTCGATAGGCGCACTCGGAAAGCTCTTCCCTCAGGTACCACATTCTGTCCGTCGTGTTGTTCTCCAACTGGAACGTCAACTCATTCGTCAGCACTCTTCGCAGCAATTCCGCACACTCACGCTCACCTCGCACGACAAGCACGCCGTTCGCCACGCCTGTCTCCAGGTGGACCTGAACACCCAGCGGATGACTCTTTGCGAGAGTCCCCGCTCTTCCATCGTAAAGCCGCTGCTCTGAGCGGGCAAGAATAGAGCAAAGGCGTCTTATCTCGGCTTGGTGCGAGTCCTGCAGTTGCTGGACAGTGCCAGGATCGGGGAGACACCGCCAAATCCGCGATTCCTCGAACTCCTCCAGAGCCTTGAAGGTGCGTATGAACGCGAGGTCATCATTGGTCAGGGATGAGGCGAAGGATTCGTCAGCGTACATCAGGAACCGCAGTCGCTCTTGAATTGTCACGGGATCCTGACCGATCAGCTGTGCCGTGCGTTCCTCGACGTTGATTTTCGGTACATATGCGATAACTGTCTTTCCTTGCGCCAGGGTTGAAGCGAGTTCGGAGTCCTTTCCAAGCGTGTCGGTGTCTTGAACGGAATAAACCGTGCATTTCGCACGGCGGAGCATCAGCGCCTCGACGAGACCCTTGTTAACTCGGTTTTTTGTGAAACTCTGCGTGGGGTCGAAGTAGCGGATATTGAGTTCCGCAAGTTCGGCTCGCCCCATGATCCGCTTCACAAGGTCGTAGAGATCCTCGAACTCCCATCGCTTCCGCATCGACGTTGCGAAATATACGTCCATGTGGTCCCAGGTGAGGTAGACATCTTGGTTTCGCGTTGCTTGCTGTTGGACAGAAGCCAACTCCGCAACCCGGTCTCGGAGCTGTGGGAGTACGTCGTTTTCAAGGTAAGAGACGAAAGCGGCCACGTCGTGTTCCTTGTTTCGTTGCCGATACTTCGCAACGATCCGGAGAACGTGTGGGCGTTGATCTTCTTGAATCTCCGTGGAAGTCAACCTGAGCATTTCATCCCAAGACGGCTTTTGACCGGACTGGACTCGCGTGCCCACTCTGTACAAGCTGTCGGCGTACGTCTTGTCGAGTGAGATTTCCTTCGCGGACAAGTAACCGACAAGATACGTTTTATCGCGAGAAATCGGCTCGATTTCCAGGATTTTGGGACTACGGGCCTTCAACTCGCCCCGCAGCTCTGCCGGATCCCGAAAGAGGTCTCCAAGTCTTGTCTCGAATGAACCCTGTGTGGGGATGCGAGATAGAGTTCGGTAAGCAAACACGAAGTTGCCGTAGAGAAGCATCGCCTCCTTCTGGAAGCGGAGGACACCCTGCCGAATTTCGGCCACTCTACAACCCCTTCCAAAGTACCGGTCGAAGAATGGAGCCTCTACGCGATCCTTGTTCACCAACAGCAACAGCTCGTTGAACTGCGTCCAGTCTAGCTGCCGCGAATCGTCCCGAAGCGCTTGGGCGACAAACCGATGTTCTCTTTCCTCCAATGCTTTGACAGGTGTCCCGGTCAAGTGTTCGACCAGTTCTAGAAAATCTTTCACATCCACCGCCCGACTCCCGGAACAACGCGACCCGCGCGACCGAACAAGATCGGGCGGCATTCTACGCGACCGACTCCCGCGGTGTCATCCCCAGCGGTCAGACGACTCAGTTCGCACTACGGATCTCACGCCATTCGCCTTCGGTCAGTGATTCCGGTTGCCGCCCTTTGAACTTACCCCCGTGCATCGCTTGGCTCCATCCGAGCCGCACATCGAGGCCCCGCTGGGCCAAGAGCCAGAGAGCTTCTTTCGCACCAGCGTCACCGGCGTCGTCGGCATCGAACAGGAGCGTCACCTTTCCACCCGCGAGCATTTTCGCGAAACGCTCGACCTTCGCCACTTGCTCATCCGTGATCTTGTTCGACATGATCGCGACCGCTGGCACACCGATCGCGTCCAAGCCGAGCACGTCGTTGAAGCCCTCGACCACGATGATGCCGTAGCGAGCGACCGCTTCGCGGTAGCCCGGCTCATCGAGCCGTCTGGCGTGTTGCCCGAAAAGTTCGAGGCCCCGGTGAAAATCGACCGGGAAACGATGCTTTGCTGGTTTCTTTTCCTTCGTGCGTTGGTCGGGTGGCATCGCATTGAACGCTTGTTCCTTTGTCTCGAATTGCGGATCGCGTGCGACCCACGCGAGCAGTTTCCCGCCTTCGCTCAAAACCGGATAGAGAAGCTGGCCACGGAGTGACCAGCCACGCTTGTCGGGGCCGCCGTCTTGCGGGAGCACGCCGACGTGCCACTTCTGCATCAATGCGAGAGAAAGGCACGAGTGCCGGCGGACGTACGCCGCGGCGGACGGCGGCATGTGGGCAACGTCAACGATAAATTTTTCGTCGAGCGTTACGAGTTCGCGGGCCTTTTCGTTGGCACTCTCCGCGAGCGGCATGTTGCGGGGTTGCTCCGACGGCTTCTCGACTTCTGGTGACGACTTCGATGTCGTGCCCGAGGGTGAGGGAATGGCGGCCTCACCAGTGAGGACTCCGCGGACACGCTTGAATTCTTCGCCCTTGAGCTTGTCGCCGGTCGGTCGCGTGCCCGTGAGCCAGCCGTGCATCAACGTGAGTAGATTGCCGCGAAGCTGGCAATTGTAGGCATGACAGGCGAAGACTTTTTGCGGGTTCCCAGTGTCTACCGAGAGTTCGCGTTTGCCAGCGTGATCGCCGGGGCATCCGAACGGACAATCGAGCCGCGCCTGCCGGCCGCTGCCGTGGATTTCCAGCGTGACGCCGCACTTTGCTGCCGCTTCGTCGAGCGACGTTTGGGCCTGCAGGTCATCGACGCTGATGTAACGCTGTT
>Ga0247727_10012483_pt1 | contig 14574 bp, 15 predicted proteins | sample WisWelCaveWW1625_FD_202498 | JGI IMG/M metagenome (GOLD analysis project Ga0247727, IMG submission 202498) | Biofilm microbial communities from Wishing Well Cave, Virginia, United States - WW16-25 | ecosystem: Environmental > Aquatic > Deep subsurface > Groundwater > Cave microbial mat | place... | reverse complement strand
CGGTCCAGATGGACTTGTGATTCCAATTAGAATAATCAAGTCTGCCAGTTCTTGCATAAAGCCCGGTGGAAAGATGTTGTATCTTACGTCATCACTTGCCAGCTACCAGGAATTGATAGAAAAGACAAAGTCACTTGGGTTTTCAGCCAGCATATTGGCAAAAAAGAAATTGTTTTTTGAAGAACTGATCATTATAGAATCTATCAGAGTTATTCCTTAAAACTCGAGTGAGTTTAGTTCTTGTCGTAGTCCCATAGCATGGTCAATTGGGCTCGCCCGATGGACGAGTGCCTTTACAGGTTCGTGGATTCAAATCCCACCTACGACGCTTCAAAATGTTTAAGAATCATAATGATGCATATAGTGTGGTTCTCAGCTCATCGGGCGAGTGAAAAATCCTGTAAAGGCACGAGAACCTTTTTTATCAATTTTGAAAAATTACTTTCTTAGCTTTGATTTTGCAATCTCTGCAATCGCTTCAGACATTTTTGATGTATTCGCATTGCCGCCAATGTCATATGTGACGTATTTTCCCTCGTTGATCACCTGCTCTGTTGCAGCAAAGACTGCGTTTTTTATTTGGGGCTCGCCCAGATATTCCACCATCCACGCGCCAGACAAAATTGCGGCAGTCGGATTTACCTTGTCCATTCCCTTGTATTTTGGCGCACTCCCATGTGCAGGCTCAAACATTGCGTATGAATCCCCCATATTTGCAGAATACACGTTTCCTATCGAGCCTATATTCCCAGAAGCGCATTCCGATATTATGTCCATGAACAGGTTTGTGCTCAACAAGACGGAGTCATTGAACCTTTCTGGGTTTTTGACTAGTTGCTGCGTCATGTTGTCAATGTAATATTCCTCGATATTTATTCCAGGATTGTCTTTTGAGGCCTTTTCGACTTCGCTCCAAAATATCCCGTCTGTTTCCTTGAGTATGTTGCGCTTTGTGATTGCAAATATTTTTTTTATGTTACGCTCTCTTGCCCATGAAAACGCAGACTTTACTATTCTTTGGCAGCCCTTACGTGTGGTCTTTCTTATCGCTATTGCCGCATCATCGGATATTCTAAACTCGATTCCCGCGTAGAGCCCCTCTGTTGCTTCTCTAAAGCAGACAAAGTCTAGCTTTTTGTTTGGCGACAATCGGTCGTACGTCTTTATTGGTCGTATGTTGCTGTAAAGCTCAAATTTCTGGCGAATTGTAACTGCGACGCTCCTTGGTGCGTTTGGCTTTGGTATTGTAGTCGTAGGCCCCTTGTAGCAGGCATCGCTTTCCTCTAATAATTTCATTGTCGAATCCGGAATGTAGGTGGCGCCGCCGTTTTTTCCCCACTGCTCAGAGCCGGCATCGCACAAAACAAGTTCAGACTGCGAGTTACAGGACTTTAGGACATGAAGCATTGCATTGACAAGCTCAGGGCCAGTGCCGTCTCCTCTTATAATTGCGGCTTGTTTTGCCAAATCAGTCAGTCTGAAGATCTAGGATATTTAACTCTAACGAGCAAAGCTTTGTTTTTTTTAATTTGTGTTGATGTCATAAAATCAAAAAGCCAAATCCTTAAACGATGTTTCGATTAATCATTGATTGATGTTAATTGTCCAGTTATCAGATATTCATGTCGGCTCGCAGTTCAGAGAAGATGTTTTTGAAAAGGTGATCAGGGAGGTAAACTCCCTCAGGCCAGACGCAGTAATAGTCACAGGTGATCTTACAAACGAAGGCCTATCAAAGGAATATGAAAAGGCAAGAAAGCTACTCTCAAGGCTCGAGACTAGGAAAATTATTGCAATATCTGGAAATCATGACTATAGAAACACGGGGTATCTTTTGTTCAAAAAGCATTTTCCATTTGAGACTGTAAACGAGCTTGGTAACGATGTCGTGGTAGTGACACTTGGCACTGCAAGACCTGACAGGGACGAAGGTGAGGTAGGGTACCGGCAGAACCTGTGGCTTGAGCGAACCATGAAAAAATACGAAAGCAAGATCAAGATTTTGGCAATGCACCACCACCTGGTCGGAATTCCAGATACCGGTTCGGCTAGAGTCGAGGTAATCGATGCCGGAGACGTATTGAGGACAATTCTTGCCACCAAGGTAAACATGGTTTTGTGCGGCCACAAGCACAGGCCTTGGATTTGGAGATTTAAGGAACTCTCAATCGTGAACGCCGGTACCGCATCCTCTGAGCGCGTACGCGGCTTGTTTGAGAACACCTACAACATCATCACAATCAAAAACAAAAAGATATCAGTTGATCTGAAGATCGTCGGCGGTAAGCGAATGCATCTTGAGAGCATTGTTGAAAATTACACAAGATCTGGCGAAGAGTGAATTTATTTACTGACCCAGACTTAGCACCCTTGAGCGGGGGTCGCCTAGCCTGGTAGGGCGTGGGATTGCTAATCCCATGTCCGCAAGGACCCGTGGGTTCAAATCCCATCCCCCGCGCTTTCTAATTTGAATAATAGTTAGTTTTGCAATTTTTGTTAAAACTTTAGAACCCTTCTGGCGGGTTTTGGATAAACACGTTGCAAACCAGGATGTCTGTCTTTTTATTCCTATATTGCACGTTGCACGTCACAAATTTTCCTTTTAGCGCGATAACCAAGTCGTTGAGCGTTCGTTCGTGATATTGAGGATCATCTGGATTGTCTATCTTGGCAATCATTATGCGCTCGACTTTGCCATATTCCTCTTTGTTGTCTTTTCTAAAGTGCGTAACAGACATTTCAAACGTATCCCCAGACAGGCAGCCGATTACCGGACCGCCGATTCCGTCGCCCATAAGCTTCGATGATTTTTTGCTATAATTAGTAGTTGTGATAAAATGAGGATTATTCGTTATTTTGTTTATTGATGTGCTGTATGGCGCATTGAGTAGGACAGAACCTAGTCCGTCATTTTCTTAACGCAAGAATATGGTTTAAGCGTCCATGATCGCCTTACCTTTCAATCCTTAAACTTAATAGACCATGCCAGAATGGATTCTACGATGGGACGCAGAAAAACCCAAAAAATAATCCGCACAGCCCCAAAAAACGTAACTACCGGCTTGTGCCCAAAATGTCAGACAGTTGGTCGCATCTTCCTTCTAGGCCAAGTCGGCGCCGAGCATGCAAAATGCGCTTCATGTAACCAAGAGTTCGACCTGTAGCAAACCAAGTTCACCCATAAATTTTTAAGCTCTTTTTTTAATCCTAGATTAGATGAGTTCGACTGAAGGCGAGACGATTTACGAGCGCGTAGCCAAGCTAGAGGACGAGGTAGCGGCACTAAGAAACGAGGTAGACGTACTAAAAAGGGCGCTGCGTAACAAGCTTGCAAGGCACGAGATCGCGCAAATCAAAAAGGGCCAAGACATTTCCTCAATCATTGATTGAGTTTTTCTCTGACGTTGTGGATTAGCTCCAGTACAAAGTCAACGTCTGGGGCTTCTGGCGCAACCGCGAGATATCGGTTCAGATATTCCAGGGCATCTTTGTGATTTAAGAGCCTGTCAAGCAGTATTCCTTTGTCGCGTATTTCGTCAGGCGAGTCTGGCTCTGAGGCAAGGACCATGTTTGTGCATTTTAGTGCTTTTTCGTATGCATATGATTGCGCGTACGAGTTCTTGAGGTTCCTAATTATTCTGACAAGTATCTTGTCTTCTGGCAATTCGTCTAGAAACTCTGGCGAAAACTCGATTTCTTCTCCAAAGTTCCTGTACAGTATTTCTTCAAGATCCTCGATTCCCAATAGCCGTCCGCCCTCGAATGGGTCCAGCACCATCTCTTCTCCGTATTTTACCACCACATGACTTGGGAATCCGCAGATTCTCAAGTCCAGGCCAATTCGTCTAGCCACCTCAGTATAGATTATTGAAAGTGTAATAGGAATTCCATTTTTTGTCTCAAGAACATGGTTTAGAAAATTGTTTTTTGGATCGTAATAGTCGTTCGTGTCTCCGTGAAATCCTAGTCGCGAAAACAGATGCTCGTTTAGCATCGATATCAGGTATGTCGGGTTTTTTACGTCAGATAGTAAAACCTTGAGGGACTTTGCAATTTCGTTTATCTTTTCAATGCATGGCTGGATTTCAAGGTCAGGATACTCTAGAATCTGGGCTAGCTTGAAGCATTTTTCAACCAGGTTGTGTTTTTGTGAGGTGGAAAATGCAACCCATTCTGCGACAAACGGGTCAAAGTTTTGGCTCATTTTTCATCCAGGTATTTTCTTTAGATATAGTTGAGTATCCTTTAGCTCATGCGTGGTGGGGGGATTTTTTATCAGAAACTCAAATGTTTTTTTGCCAAGCCTGCCAAAGACTGCGTCTGTGAGATCTTTTCCCATGTGCTTTCTGACCTGGTATGACGAAAGGTCGGTTCCCATGAAGGTTGCCAGATATTGCACAAAATCGCCGTCCTCTCCAAGTATTTTTTGAACGCAGAATTCTGCCATTCCCTCCATTGTCGAAAAAGCCGCGTGGTGTCTTTGGATGGGCCCAAGCCATCGCTGGTAGATGTCAAGGAGTTGCGGAACCAATTGAGATATGGTCGGGTCTACCTCTACTTTGCTAAAAGTCATCACGTCTGGCCCCAATACATTTACGATAAAGTTGTCTGGGTTTAGCGTAAAAAACAGGTTTGCCCTTTTTGCAACCGGAAATTCATCTGGCACTGACGGTAGCTGCAGATATTCAGATAGCTTGGTGGCAGTAAGGTCATCTAGGCCCAAGATTATTTTTGCAAGCTCCTCGTTAAGGCTGTTAACCTCGATTACCGCCTTTTTATTTTCCTCGTAGAGGTTTTTTTGAATAGAATGCACAAGCTCTTCTAGTATAGTCATTTTCAGTGCGCCGACATAGCCAGATTTTACTGACTCGTATTGCAGGTTGTATGGCTGACCCTGCTTGTACAGAATTATTTTCGGATAGCTGGACAGGACAAAGTTGTTGATAAATATCGTAGAGTCCAGATAGTCCCCATACGTAGTTGAGATCTTTGAGATGTAGGCCTTGGCATATGTAGAGTAAACCAGGAACTTTGCCTGGTCTTCTTTGATTACGTTTACAATTGCCCACTTGTCCTGTTTTGCCAACGCCGCAAAAAGCCTGTCAACAAAATCCCCGGCATCAGGAGTAGCGAACACCTTTCTGCCCTTGATTTTTTTTAGATCCTCAAGCCCAGTAAACTCGATTTTTATGTCAGGTGACACAGAAATTCCGGTAAAATCGGCCACTTTTTGCTTTAGAGCTTTGATTACCTTCTCAGATATCTGTTCAGGAGTATCAAATTTGATGCCAAAGTCAGCGTCCTCGTTAATCCTTGCAGAAAGTTTTGCAATGTCTTGCTCTTCGCCTATCTCAACTGATATTTGGTCTAAAAGTGCGTCTGCAAACTCTTCTAGCTCACTCATAGGCATGGCCTTTTTTGTGCCAATTTAACAGTAACTAGACCTTTCATGAAAAATAAGTATTAATGCTATTTTCTTTTGATTAAGAGATAATTTGCGCGAGTTTAGCTTGGGTTATCTTTTTTGCGTCAGATGCCATTCCAAGCTAGAACTACAGATACTCGTTGAAGACAGTCAGATAGACGAGGGGTTTCTTCATTGTTCAAGATGCATCCTAGACTTTCCGATAATTTGTAAAATTCCGATTCTATGGGATGATTTTACTGGCTATCTGTCAAACCGACCAAGTCTTGGCGGCGAGCTATTTCTGAGTGCAAAAACAGACAAGATGAGATCATTTATCAAAAAAACCCTAGGGGCCATTCGCAAAAACCCAAGCGACGTTGCAACTATTGAAAAACGATGGTTCAACATCTACAAGTCCAACAAGAATGCCAGATTTTATTCAAAAATCAAAAGCATGTTAGACTTTTCAGAGTATGGTCATGCACTAGAACACGGCTGCTCCATCGGCCACATGACACAACATTTGGCAAAGACTGCAGATTTTGCGTTTGGCATAGACAAGTCGTTTTATGCCATAAAGGAGGCAAAGAAATCAAACCAAGAAAATCTGGATTTTTTTGTGGCCGACTCGCTTGAACAGCCGTTTAGCAAGCTCAAGTTCGGTGCAGTTTTGGCACTAAACCTCTTTGAGCTGATTGAACCAAAGCTGCTTTTGAAGCTGCTTGCAAGCCAAGTAGACAAAAACGGCACGCTTGTTATTTCAGACCCCTATGACTTTGAACGTGGGCAAAGATCAGTCAAAGAGCCAATCCATGCTGATTCTTTACGGGAAGAGCTCCGCAAGTATGGATTTACAATATCAAAGGGCACGAGAAAGCCCAGTTTTATTCCATGGAATCTTGATCTGAACAAGAGGGCAAGCTTGAATTACTTGGTGGATCTTGTTTTTGCAAATAAACTAAAAAGAAAGGTTATTTGAATCACAAGAATTTGTCAATAGCTGGTTCAAAAGTGTAATACCGGGTGTGGGTTTGGTTAAATTAGTTCGATACCACGACATTTTATTGAAAACAAGTTACTGATTTTGGTTTTGCAGTTCCACCTTGGCTCTTACTGACTGTTCTATTGGTAATGTTATTGTAAATATGGTGGGATTTGACTTCACTGAGATCTTTCCATGATGTGATTCGATTATTTTTTTGCAGCTGACTAGGCCTAATCCAGTACCACGTTGCTTTGTGGTAAATAGCGGTTCAAACATTCTATCTAATATTTCTGGATCTAATTCATGACCGCTATCTTCTACCTCAATTACAACCTGACGGTTTTTTTCTGTTACTCTTATCAAGATTTTACCCTTGTAATCTATTGCTTCAAGTGCATTAAGAATCAAATTATTGAAAACTGCTTCAAGTTTTACTTCGTCACATTCAATAACTACATATTTGCCAGAAATTTTAAGATCAACCGTTTTTGGAATGGTTATTTTTTCTATTGTTTTGAGGATTAATTCATTAATTATTTCCTTTTCAAATTTCATATTTGCTTCTCTGACATGCACTAAAACATCGTCAATTTGATGCGATATGCGGTTTATTGATTTGGTTATCCTTACGTGATCCACAGAATCTACCAGATTTGGATGTTTGAGATGCATTATCTCAAAACTATTTTGTAATATTGATAGAGGATTTCTTATGTCGTGAGCAATTCGAGCCGCAAGTTCTCCAATTCCAGCTAGTTTTTCTTTTTGTAACAATAGTTTTGTCTTTTGGTTAACTTCGCCCTCAAGAAAAATTTGATGTTTGAATAGCCTCTGTCTTAGTTTTTCATAGCTTATCAAAATAAATGATGTAAAAAAAGAAAGCACGAGGCCGCTCAATAAAAGTATGAGATTATTGTAACCCTCTGAATAATCTTGCAGCTGTATGTAGACAGTAACTGTCCCAACCGCTATCCATATGCCTATTACTATGTATAATGCATATAAGAAATTCTTCCTGTGTTTTCGTAACTCTGTTATTTTCATTTGTCATCAACAAAATATTAAATAAATCACTTATCGCTGATCGTCGTTGTGTCTGTTTTGTTATTAAGAGTTTTCTTATCCATGTAGTTACACCGCGTCGCAAATATCTTTAACAAGTTCATCGATATCAAATGGTTTAGAATGAATGGTAAAATTCCCAAATTCCGATATTTTGTTTCTTACGTTGTCGATAATTTCTCCGCTTAGAATTATTATTTTGACATCCGGACAAGCCATCTTTATTTTTTCTAGGGTCCAATAACCGTCGTAAACTGGCATGTTAATATCCAAAAGTAAAACATCGGATTGGTTTTCTTTAACTGCATCAAAAGCTTCTTTTCCGTTATGAGCTACAGCAGACACCTCAATTCCTTTACATTCCAATAACATCGCCAAAACCTCTACTACGTCTCTATCATCATCGGCAATAATTACACGAGTCATTATACTACCATCTTTTTTGTGTTAAAACAGAGACTCCTTCTTCAACTAGCATTTGGAGGACTTCAGAATAATTCCAATTGGAATTAGTTTTTTGTATGTAACCACCTTGGATATCCCTGACTTTTTTATCCAAATCAGTATCAATAGACACTGTTAGTCGTTTTTTTGCCATGTGGAACAGTAAAATTGGTTATATATAAGAGTGGCATACCATATGTGGCATGCTTTCTTCAGATGAGCAGGGAACCCATTATGGAAATCTACAATATTACAAAAACAATATTCTGCCAAATAGCTTAGAACTCCTTAAAAAAACAAAAACGCAAACAAAAAATTTTGAAAGAATAAGAGAAATTTTTAAGGTTTTGATATTACGTGGGTCTAGTACGACATGGGAGATGGCCAAGATTCCTTTTCCAAATGATGTTTCAAGGTTAAGAACTAGGGAAAAAGAATACCGTAGATTAATTATTGGTAGAAATGATCGTGGGAAGCATTATTTTGGACTCTTGGAATTGGGATTAATTGTAAAGGACGGGCTAAATTATAGCAGGGCCCCTGCAAACAAATATCGGCTTTCACTTCATGGAATTTTATTTTGTATTAATATGATGAATCTTAATGATGATGAGTTGAGTGTATTTGCGGATAATTATTCCCATGTGTTGCCCAAGATTTTTGGAAAGTGGAAATTTCTAAGGGAAAATATTGGTGCTAAAACCAACAAGATCAAAATTTTGGCAAAAGGAGTTTTATTGGATGGCACTAAAACCTCAGATGATCAAAATTCACCATTTTTTGATTTAATGTCATATGTTCATACAAAATATCACAGAAATTATGAAAAGATAGATGAGGATGTTCTTGCTGAACAAATATCATATTGGTTTTACACTAGTCTACTTTACAGTCCGATCTCGGATAAAAAATTAAACATAAATTCTCTAATTACAATTTTAAAATTAGACAAGAACATTTTTCAATGGTATACAAATTTTTATAGAGAAGCTAAAACATACTATGAAAGTCGCTTGTTATCAATTATTACAATTAGTCTGTAAATCATCTAGAATGTTTTTCAATCATGTGTACCATCGTTTGAAGCTTAAACGGTTTGTTTAGCAAGTCTGACAAGGTGTTATTTTTGGCTTTTTGGAATTGTTCATCATCTATTGCATAGCTTGAAGTTAGAATTATCTTTGCGTTTTTATCGAATTCTTTAATCTGATAAAACGCATCATAGCCATTTAGGACAGGCATTTTAATGTCCATAAAAACAACGTCCGGATTGAATTCTTTGTATTGCTCAGTAGCCTGTTTTCCGTTGGTCGCAGTAATTACATTGAATCCTTCTTCCATGAGAAGATATTGGGTAGACTCTAAAACGTCAGAATCATCATCAGCTAATAGTATCGTTTTTGATTTCATATCATACAAGTAGGCATTCAGGCTTTTATGGATTTTGAGGTAGAACTATGACAAAAGTTACTGGCTTATTTGAGACCGAGATTGAGCCTCCATGTTGTTCTATTATGTTTTTACAACTTACCAAGCCTAATCCAGTCCCTTCCATTTTTGTAGTAAAAAGTGGCTCAAATATTCTTGTAAGATCCTCATTTGGAATTTCTGGTCCAGAATTACTAATTTTTATTATGAGCTGAGATTCTTTCTCTGTACATGAGATTGTAATTTTTCCCTTCTGCGAACCAATAGCTTGAATAGCATTTAGAAGTGTGTTTGATACAACAATTGAAATCTTGTTGAGATCGCACACAATGTTATTTTCTAATCCTGCTTGCTCTAGTTCGATATTGTCTGGAATAGATAGATTTTCAAGACAAAGTTGCAAAATATTGTCCACAGTTGTTTCTTGTTTGACTAGTGGCGTTATTCTCACATAATTTAAAACTTGGTCTACTTGATGCTCAATTCTACGAATCGATCTATCTATACGATCGGCTTCTCTATTCATTATTTGGTTGTTAGCTGACGATTTCTTGATTATTTGTAATGCGTTGTTGATTGATGCGAGCGGATTTTTTATGTCATGAGCTAATCTTGCAGATAATCCTCCGATCGCAGACAATCTTTCATTTTTAACCTGATCACGAGCCAGTTGCAACTGTGTTTCAAGGCTTACAAGTTGTCTAATTATTTCCGGTAATCTGTTTATTGTGCTTGCAAGATCTTTGAACTCATCGTTTCTTTTAACTTGTATCTTTACATCCAAGTTACCTTGCTCAATGAGAGTCACACCATCGTGTAGAATTTTAATTGGAGAAAGTATTCGTTTACCTATAAACCGTATTAGAACTGCCGAAACAACCATAATTATTGCTGAAAAAATAAATATGCTCGAACCTAATTTGTTTATTTCTTCAAATGCTTGTTCCTCTGAAACGTGAGCAATGAGTGTCCAATCAGACCCAGTAAAATCGAGGTAAGGTGTCTCTTTTTTCATCACAAGGATTGAGTTTGCTCCATCATAAGTAGTGAGGACAATTTCATCCTGTGGAAGTGTTGTTAGATCAACTTTTTTGTTATTATTTATGTAATTTGAGAATAAAATTTTTCCATCTGAAGATATTAAATCAAATTTCATGTTGCCGAAATCGGCCTCGTTTGTATTTAAAATGGGGTTTATCTTGTAAAGTGAAAACCTTGATGTTACAACACCATTTATTTCACCATTTTCAGAAAATAATGGTCCAGAAATGTGGATTACATCTTGTTTTAGGCTTTTTGAATAAACTGATGTCTTGTCATGGTAGATTCGACCCTTAATTGCCTCCTTAAAGAACGGTTCTTCTGACTCATCAATTCCAATCATGATATTTCGCGTGTCACCTAATTTGATGCCATTATTGTCATATAATGAAAATGAGCTGTAAACCTTGTATGCTTTTTCAATTGTTCTTAGATATTCGATCTTATCTTCAATTGATATGGTATGATCTGCTAGGATCCTGTTATTTGGGTCACTTATAAGATTCATATCACCAAGTCTCTCCTTGATAAGCCCAGTTATCGAGCGAATGACGGTGTCTGAATTATTTTCTAGACGCAACTCAATATTACGCCGTATCTCAGCAGTCATAATTTCAAATGCGATATATCCTATTGTGATTTCAGCGGCCAGTACTGCAACAATAACAAAGAGAGTTAACTGTAACTGGATCTTCATTTTTTAGTTTATCCCTCTGAAACATTATTGACAAATCTTGGGTCGATCAGATCTTGTAAAGTTGGAGTGTACGAAATTTGACCAATTTTTAAAAAGAAATCAGAGAGTTCTCTGATTGAGTAAATTAGTGGCCCCCCGTCATACCTTAATGCTTGTTTGTTTTCTTCAAGGTCAATAACGTAAACCCCTTTCAACCCTTGCTTTATTGAATCAATACTGGTGTTTTCTCCCTCCGCCATAATTCTTATGGATTCATCAGGATTAGTTTCAAGAAACTTGTGTGCTTCAAAAAGTGATATTATTATTTTCTGTATGTCATCAGTCCTTTCTTCAATAACCTCCGGGTCAAATGCCAATCCGTCAACTATCAGATATGGAAATGATCCAGCAGTATCGAGTATCTTGTATCCTTTTTTTGTCGCTTCTAATAGTGTAGCACCCCACGTGTGTGCAGCCTGAATTCTGTCCTCTTCTAATGCTTTCAACACTTGTTGAGCAGGAATTATTTCAAATCTGACATCTTTTTCACTCATACCGTGTTTTTCAAGGATTTTTAACACTAGCAGATGAGAAAATGTCCCAAATCCATCAACACTTATTGTTTTATTTTGTAGATCAGCAACAGAGTCAAATTTACTTATTAGTGCATCCCCAGTAGTAGAGTAATCTGTTAGGTAGACTAGTGTTGTTGGCCGAAGCCCTCCAGCATTTTGATATATCACATCAGCCATTGATTCAAAAATACCGTCAACTTCACCATTTACAAATCTCTTTTGAGCAACTAGATATTCAGAATCATAAACTAGTTTAACATCCACTCCATTTTTTTTGAAGTATCCTTTTTTGTCTGCAATAAACACATGGTCGTAAGCTGCCCATTCACTTAGTCCAATTTTTATTGGCTCTGTTTTCATATTTGTTTCGTATGATTGATAAAATAAGGCAGCTGTCACTATCGCTACAATAGCAATACCCACAATTCCAAATTGTTTGAATCGTTTATTTGGGAAAAATGTCATATTACTAGTGTGTCAAAGACGCTCATAAGCTTTAGCGGGACTGATCTAACATCAATAGTTATCTCATAATTGGTATTTTCTAAAATCAATGAAATAAGGTATGATCATGAAATTCAAAATTATATGTATGCCGGGGGTGGGTTTTGAACCCACGACCTCCAGATTATGAGTATTGCCCTTTTATGGGAGGATAGAAAGACTGGCACTCTAACCAGGCTGAGCTACCCCGGCACAAGAACGGCTAATTTCATCATTCAATTAAATGATTCTGCGTTTAGAAAAATCAATTATTGCGCGATAATGTCTTTCCATTTGTCGTCAACTGTTTTGACCCAGAGGAACTTGCGCTGAAGCGATGTAGTGTAAAGCTTTTCCCAATCTGCCTTGACCTCATCAGTCCATGCCTTAAACACGCGCGGATCGATATAGTTTCGAAGAGACGTCCCCAAATTGTAGTCACGGGTCTTTTCTTGCAAATCAATTGCGAGTTTGAGTTTTTCTTCTCTGTCCCTTAGTCGTTCTTTTTGCTTGTCAGTCTTTACAGTCGCACCTTTGAGGTTCTTTAGCGTCTGGCGCTTTTTCTCAAGGGTTAGATCAAAGTTTTTTGGTATGGTTCTCTTGTGGTTGCACATCATTGCGGCCTGGAGGTTTGCCATTTTTGCAATGTATAGCTTTTCGTTTTCAGATTTGCCTTTTACGTTAAGCTTGTCTTTTAGATAGTTTTTGACCTGAGTTGTCGCAAGGTACGTTCTGAACACCTTGGCAGTAAGGCCATTCACTATTTCACTCAAAAAGGCATTGACGTGTCTTGATGTGACCCCATCAAAGATCTCATCTTGTGGTTTCTTGCTAGAGACAAGCTTTTTGATGTTCTCGTATAGCATCTTGTCGTTTCCCTCTGCAGGTATTGTCTCCTCCCATCTTACGCTGTCTTTTCCCAAAAAGTCAAAATGAATTGCATTGTCGTCAAGCTTGACATGCTCTTTTCTTAGAGTAGTTGCGCCTACCGTGTCTGCCTCGTCGGGGTCTTTTTCATCTCCGACTCTCATTGAGGTTCTGTAAATCAGATAGCATGCAGTTGCGATTTTTGCCGATTTTGGATCCTTGCCCTTCATTGATGAGATCATTTTTTCTTCCACTTTATTGATTTCCTTACCGAGTTTGGCCGCCTTGTCATACTTTGCCTTGTCCCTGTCTTGCTTTAGGCCCGCGGTGTCTGCAAGCCAGACATATTTTATCTTCTCAGAGAGTATATCGGTCCAGCATGCAAGCCACATGGAATCATTTTCGTGGACAATTTTGCCCCAGTTTCCCGGCGGCGCCTTTGCGTTCTTGCCAAGATTCAACGTAACGTCTTTGTTGGTTATTTTTGGCTTCCATTTTCCACGCATCGGGTGGTCTCCACGCCCAATGAATATTCCAGGAGGTTCTGCCATGTAGTTTGCAACTTCGACTTCGTTTCCATCAAGGATTGCTTTTCCGTAAATTCCCTTCATTTTTTCTCGCAGCTCCTTGCGCTTTTGTGCTAGTGATTTTTTCTCTTCTTTTGTCATTATTAGCTTAGAGTCTTTTTCACGGTCTACGAACTTGTTTGCATCGGAAAAATCAATATCAGAAATGCCCAGTCCCTTGAATTTGCCGTTAAAGGTAGCAGCAAAGCCTGCAACAAAGTTTTTTTGGAAAACCGCGTCCTGGACGTACGGTGTGTCCTTTTTCTTTGCCCACTGGTAGACCATTTCTTCTTGCAGGAGATCAAGCTTTTGGGGCTGCCCATTGATCTTGACTGTTATTCCCTTGGATTCATAGTCGGGGGGAAAGATTATGCCATTGTGTTCAAGTGTTTTCCATTTCATAACTCATCATTTTGTGGTTTATTGTTGACTTTGACAAAAACTGGGTTTTGTGCCTATATCAATTTAACCTATATTCAGAAAAGTTCCTTTTTTAGATAATTCTCAAACTCGATGTCTGTTTTCATCTTTTTTGCCTCCAAAAACATCATTGCGTCGTTTCCTACTGGATATCTTGGTAGCGGGTTTTTTTCCTTTATGGCCTTGACTATCACGTCTGCCACTTCTTTTGGGGCAGTGCCCATTTCTGCCATCATTTTGATCCCGGAGACTACCTTGTGCGTAATGTCCTTGTATGGAGAGTCTGGCTTGGCAGTTTTTGGCATTCTCATCGAGTCAAAAAAGTTCGTCTTGATTGCGCCAGGTTCTATGATTATGGTATTTATCCCAAACGGCGCGAGCTCGTATCTTAGGCATTCGCTTAGGCCCTCAAGTGCAAATTTTGAGCTGATATAAGCAGGAGTGCCAGGGAACCCTATTCTTCCTGCAACCGAACTGACGTTTACTATCGTGCCGGCTTGCTGCTTTCTCATAATTGGCGCTATTTCCTGAATCATTCTTACGATTGAAAAAAAGTTTGTCTCAAACTGTTCTTTTAGCTCGTCTATTGTCAGATCCTCAAGACAGCCAAAAATTCCATA
>Ga0247727_10012482_pt1 | contig 14575 bp, 13 predicted proteins | sample WisWelCaveWW1625_FD_202498 | JGI IMG/M metagenome (GOLD analysis project Ga0247727, IMG submission 202498) | Biofilm microbial communities from Wishing Well Cave, Virginia, United States - WW16-25 | ecosystem: Environmental > Aquatic > Deep subsurface > Groundwater > Cave microbial mat | place... | reverse complement strand
TCCTAAAAAAGGCAGAATTTTGAGCAATTGAACCGGTTTTGAATTCAAAAAACCGAAGAATGAAAGCCAATTAAAGTGATTCTTTAAAACATGCATTCCCCTTTTGGTTTAAAAAGTTCGTATTTCTTGCATTGAAATTTGAAAGGTGATAAACTGATCGTTATTTTTTGAAAAGTGAATCGACAAATTCCATCTTGTTAAAAACTTGCAGATCATCAACCTTTTCACCCACACCAATGTACTTAACGGGGATTTTAAACTCATCCGAAATGCCGATGACCACACCACCCTTAGCCGTGCCGTCTAATTTTGTAATGGCCAGCGCGGTTACTTCTGTGGCTTTTGTGAACTCGCGCGCCTGTGTGAAAGCGTTTTGACCGGTGCTGCCATCCAGCACCAGCAGCACTTCGTGAGGGGCATTAGGAATTACTTTTTGAATGACACGTTGAATTTTAGAGAGCTCATTCATCAGGTTCACTTTGGTATGCAACCGACCTGCTGTATCAATAATAATTACGTCCACTCCGCGATCAACACCTTCCTTTACGGCATCGTAAGCCACTGCTGATGGATCGGTATTCATGCCCTTGCTCACGACAGGTACGCCCACGCGCTCGCCCCATAGTTTTAATTGGTCCACCGCAGCGGCCCGAAATGTATCGGCTGCACCCAGCAACACGTTTTTTCCTGCTTTTTTAAATTGAGCCGATAACTTACCAATGGTGGTGGTTTTACCCACACCGTTTACGCCAACCACCATAATCACATATGGTTTTTTTGTTTCCGGAAGTTGAAAATCCGGAAGGTCTTCCGTCTGATTTTCAGACAGCAAGCCTGCAATTTCTTCCTTGAGAATACGATTGAGTTCAGATACTCCTAGGTATTTATCGCGCGCTACGCGTTCTTCGATGCGGTCAATGATTTTCAAGGTGGTGCTAACGCCAACATCTGAAGAAACCAATATCTCTTCCAGGTTATCAAGTACCTCTTCATCTACAGTAGACTTCCCGACAAGTGCTTTACCCAGCTTGCCAAAAAAACTCTCGCTGGTTTTTTGTAAACCCTTGTCAAGTGATTCCTTTCCTGCCTGCCGGGCAGGCAGGTTTTCTTTTGAAAACAATCCGCCTAAAAATGCCATAAGTCACAACTTAGTAAAATCTATTCTAATACTATTGCCGGACCTGTTCCGGCATCCCCCGCTTTGTGCGCTTAAATTAGGGATCGCGGAACAAGTCTGCGAAGGTAGTATTTTGAAAAGTTGATGAAACAAAAAAGTCCCGCAAAGGGGACTTCCACTATTTTGTAACGCAAGAATTACTTCTTCGCCAACACCTCTTTTACCAGGTCAGCTGCAACAATTTCCTCTTTAAATGTATACGCACCGGTCTTTTCAGATTTCACGGCACGGATCACTTTTGCAAAGCTCTTTCCGTCAGTTTTCTTTAGGGATGCAACAACTTTCTTTGCCATGATTACTTAATTTCTTTGTGAACAGTTACTTTTTTCAAAATCGGGTTGTACTTCTTAAGCTCTAAGCGCTCAGTCGTATTTTTGCGGTTCTTCTTAGTGATGTACCGGCTCATGCCGGCTAAGCCAGTAGCTTTATGCTCTGTACACTCTAAAATCACCTGAATTCTGTTTTTACTTCGTGCCATGATTGCTGCAATTTATAGTTAAGCAAAAAATCCTTTTGCCTTCGCTTCTTTTAATACGGCCGAAATACCATGCTTGTTGATGGTTTTTATAGCCTTGGTGGATACTTTTAACGTTACCCAGCGGTCTTCCTCAGGGATAAAAAAGCGCTTTTTCTGAAGATTCGGATAGAATCTGCGCTTGGTTTTATTGTTCGCATGAGAAACATTGTTCCCCACCTGAGGCCTTTTTCCTGTAATTTCACAAACTCTAGCCATGATCAATACTGTTTACCCCTCAAAAAAGGGAGTGCAAATATCGGGAAAAGGCCCCCAATAATCCAAATTGAATTTTTAAATAACGCTTTCATTGAAGTCGTACCACCGCTTAAGCGGGGCCTCGACTTAGTTTAGTTAAAAGACTATAATTTTCCGGGTGTAGGGTTTGCCTTCAATAATAAAGTACAACAGGTAAATCCCCCTCGGAAATTGCTGAAGTTGAAAGCTGTACTCCTCAAAAGCCTGAAGAAAAACAGGAGAGGTAACTTCCTGACCCAAAGCAGTCAGCATAATCAGGCTAGCCGGACGATCAACTTTTATCGTAAGAACGGATGTTTCTTTTGCTACAGGATTAGGGTATACATCTATTATTGGTTTTTCCGGTAGTGGAACGCTTTCATCGTGTTTTAAAATGTGTAAGCCACCCAACGTATTTCCAACGACTATCGCAGGCTTGTCTGTTTTAAAAATGTTGGCAACTGTTGGCCAAACTCTGCCGCCCAGGTTTTGGGATATGTACACTTCTTCAATCGGGTTATAAATAATGTTAGGTATGCCGTCAGCCACCGCATCCGTGGCATCGCGGTAGTTATTGATAATGGTGAGTTTTCCGGTTTGATCGCCCATAATAAGATCGGCCTTAACGTCCGCATTCAGATCGGCTGTGGTGCAAGCCAGGTTTTGCCTCAGTACACTTGAACCTAATTCTAAATAAGCATCATCTTCGAGGGTGTAGGTTGGGTTAGAGGTTGTTCCGGTATTTTGCCAATATTGAAGAGAGCCATTCTGTTTACCTACCAGTAAATCATTTTTACCGTCCTGATCGACATCGGTCACACAGATGTTTTCGTTTGAAAAAATGGAAAAATCGGTGGCGACAATATCCTGAGAAAAGTTTGTTCCTGTTTCGCTGTTATTCGGAAAGTAAAAAAGTTGGGTACTTCCACCAAACTGGTCTGATGCAGTGAGGGCCAAGTCAATTTTAGTGTCACCATTCATATCAGCAAAAGAAGGCTTAATGTTAATGAGATTGAGAAAAGAAATACCCAGAAAGTCATTTGTGATAAACGTAAAGGTTGGCTGTGACTGCGACCCGGAATTTTCGAAGTAATAAATTGAACCTGAAAAATTATCGGTATAGTATCCAATGAATAAATCAAGGTCGCCATCTCCATCCGAATCAAAAAAAGCAGGAACTGCATTGTCGCCTACATCAATCATATCTTCCTGCAAAAAGCTTCGATTAGGGGAAGAAAATATGGGTTGGGCGGTACTTCCGGTATTTTTATAAAACCACACCGATTGTTTGAAATCGGTTTGTAAAAATTCGCGGGCGAAAATATCAGGAGTAGCGATCAGGTCCTTTACGCCATCAAAATCTACGTCTTCATAAAAAGCGGTTGGATAGGAAATTATGGAAGCAGGAGATGCTGAAGGAAAAGCAGACGCTGTATTAATAACAGGTTCCGAGTTTGTTCCATCGTTACGCAGTAGAAATAGCTGTGAACATGCTGATTCTGAAATCAGCATATCCTGATTACCATCATTATCCGCATCAAAAGCAAAAAGACTTTTGCCCCCCGCATGTTTAACCCGGCCACCTGTATTGCAGGGATCACCGTTAAAAGCAAAAACCCCACAATCACATTCTGTAACGCCACCCCAGGCCGTTGGAGTTAGCGGTGTGCGGGCAAAATCCAGTGAGTCGGGCGGCTCTCCATTTTCGACACTGAGGTTCTTGTGAAATTCAATAGTAGATCCACTGGGATACTTGGGAACAAAAAGATCGAAGTCACCATCCCCGTCAGCATCGCTGATGGCAGGAAGATCATCACCATTCAACTGCACATTAATTTTACCTGAAAAGCCGGTAGTCAGCAGCACAGGGCTCTTGGACCCAATACCCTGAAATAAAAATTGTTCCCACTGAAGAGATTCTCCGGATGGCGTAACATTTGTATAAACCTTTATACCGAGGTTGTCGCCCGTGAAAATATCCTTTTTACCATCTCCATTGTAATCACGCAGGAGCATCCAGTTTGTAATCTCTGCAGGAAAGAATATTTCATATTCAGGCGCGTAGCGATATTGGTTGTTATCATTGATAAAAGTAACAACCCTTTCAGCGGTTCTGTCAAAAATGGCCAGGTCTTCGTTGCCATCCTCATTTAAATCTATCGTGTTGAACTGTGTAGCATTCAACCCTCCTGCCCAGGGCATGGAAAGAAACTCATCGTCTTGAAGTGTAACCGGAATGCTTTGATCAATTCCATACTTGAATTGGGCAAAGGTTGTTTGCGTGAGAAAAAAAAGAAATACAAAACCTGTCCGCATTAAAATATTTTTATCTGTAGTAACGCTGGCCAACGCTTAGCTGTTATCTTGGTGGGCAAGATAATGAGGGATATTCAGAATTTATATCAAAAATACAGGGAGTCAGGCAAGGTTTCGACCGATACACGACAAACCACCCCGGGTTCGGTATTCTTCGCGCTGAAAGGGGATAAGTTTAATGCGAATGAATTTGCGGGTGAAGCATTAGCGAAAGGAGCAAGTTATGCGGTGATCGATGAGGCAATGTACGCAATGGATGATCGTTGCATCGTTGTTGTGAATGTGCTGGACACATTGCAAAAACTTGCCCGGCATCATCGCGATCAATTGAAAATTCCGTTTATCGGGTTAACAGGCTCAAACGGAAAGACTACAAGCAAAGAATTGATGCATGCCGTTCTGAGTAAGAAGTACAAGACGTTAGCTACAAAAGGAAATCTAAACAATCACATTGGTGTTCCATTGACACTTCTTTCGATTGATGATACAATTGAAATTGCAGTGATTGAGATGGGCGCTAACCATGTGGGAGAAATTGCTCTCCTCTGCTCCATCGCCAATCCTACACATGGTTTTATCACCAACATAGGCAAAGCACACATCGGTGTGTTTGGCGGTTTTGATAATATTATCCGGGCAAAATCGGAACTATATCAGCATTTAATTCAAACGCAAGGGCAGGTGTTTATTAATTCTCAGAATCCGATTCTATCAAATATGGCAAAGCGGTTTACAAACCCGTTGTTCTACCCGGCTGGAAGTGATTATTACCATTGTGAATTAGTAGGAGCCGATCCGTTTTTGAAAGTTAGACCAGAATCCGGTCAGGAAATCACCACACAACTTATTGGAGATTACAATTTTGAAAATGTGGCGGCAGCACTTTGTATCGGAAAATACTTTGGTGTGGAGTCTCAACAGGCAAATGATGCCATCTCAGCATGCGCTCCCGACAACATGCGCTCGCAAGTTGTTAAGAAGGGGAGCAATACGATCATCCTGGATGCGTATAACGCCAATCCCAGTTCGATGGTCGCTGCCATTGAAAACCTGTCAACCATGAAGTCGGATAATAAAATCGCTATTTTGGGTGATATGTTTGAATTAGAAGAAGAGGCTGAAGTTGAACACAAGGCGATTGGGAAACTCTTAGCCGATAAAAAATTTAATGCTGTATACTTGTGCGGTAAACTGATGAAGGCCGCTACTGCAGAAATTCCGTCAGCACACTATTTTGAAAAAAAAGAGGACTTGCTAAAAATACTTCAGCAAAATCCTCTTTCAAATGCTACTATTCTGATCAAGGCCTCTCGCAGTATCGGGCTTGAAACTGTGGTTGAAATATTATAATCCTTTACTTCAGCGGAATCGCTCATGACAACCGCGTTAACTGATCAACTTCTGCTAATTGAAATTTTTACTTCCTTTTTACTCCCCCTTAGTAGGAAATCAAAATGGAAATTTCCTTTAACAACAAAATTATAATGGTCTCCAGCACCCAGGATAAACTCAAAATTATTAGACTTCTGTGTGGAGGGGTTGCATCACCATCCCGATTGTCAAGGATGTAATAGAAATAACCCACGATGGGCATGAAACTATCTGCGTTCTTTAACTGTCGCTCGCTTTTGCGTTATCAGCGACTTCACCAAAAATTTTGGCGGATGAAATATTGAGAGTTCGGTCGGATTGAGTTATAATTCCTTAGATTTAAGAGAATGAGTATGTAAAACTTAACTTTATAAGTACTCCTATGAAAAATAATAACAAATACGACAGCGGGATAGTCTCTATCAACAAAGTACTTATTCGTTTTTTAATGGGGCTTTTATAATAACTATTTGTTTGATACTGGGTACTATATAAAAACCCTTTTCGATACCTTACGCCTCATATTGACTGTTGCAGTAGGTTATGAGCTCATCAAATCCCTTCACACAATCGTCATCTCCGATATCTCATTCCCATCTCTTCCCTTGGTTCAAGTCGCTATTATTGCTGTGTGCAATAAAATTATCACGCTCGACATTCATCATATTGATGCCATGTATGTGTTCGGATTGGCAACCCTGATCGTGGCGTTGGGTATCACCTATTTTTTGCTTAAACCGAAAGCAGAATCTATAAACAATACTTCACAAGCTTCGAAAGATGCAGATGCCTAGCGCAACCATCTCTCAAATTGTAATTTTAATTGTCTTGGCTTAACTTAAGATCAGGATATGCGTTCAACAGAATATGAATTTCGATCTGATCCTGAAGTTTTTAAAGAGCATCGCCAAAAACAACAACCGCGATTGGTTTGAAAAAAACAAGCCCAAATACCTCGAAGCGAAACAAAGCTTTGAAGATTTCCTCGAAGCTTTTCATTCGCAGCTTCTGAAATTTGAGGATGGGCTTGCAGGCCTTAATCCGCGCAAGATGGGTTTTCGAATTTATCGTGATGTACGCTTTAGTAAAGACAAACGTCCTTACAAAGTAAACATGGGCGCAGGCTTTTCACCGGGCGGCAAAATGATTCAGGAGCCTGGGTACTATATCCACATTGAACCGGGGAAGAGTTTCGTGGCCTCCGGATTATACATGCCTGATTCCGCTAACCTCGGCAAAATCAGACAGGAGATTGACTACAACGCAAAAGGCTTTTTGAAAATCCTGAACGACAAAAACTTTAAAAAATATTTCAAGGGCTTAGATGATTTTGACAAAGTAAAAACTGCCCCCAAAGGATACCCGAAAGATCATCCGCACATTGATTTACTCAAGAACAAGAGTTTTATCTCCTCACATTATTTTACCGATGCGGAGGTGAAGGATAAGAAATTTGTGAAAAAAGTGGCAGAGGTATGTAAGGCTATAAAGCCTTTGAATGATTTTTTGAAAGAGGCAATTGCTTGACCTCACCCCCGTCTCGTTCCTCGACTTCCCCCTCTCCATTTGGAGACGGGGATTGAGGGGTGAGGTTAATCCTCCCAATCAAAATAGTCATCCTTCTCCAATTCCAGTTCTTTCTTTTTCTTCTTGCCTTTATTTTTGAAAGCATCTTTTAATTCCTGTACTTCTTTTTTGAGATCGCTAACAATTTTTTTCTTAACGGCTTCGGTATCGTACTGTACGCGATAATCGTCTGTGGTTCCCGTGATTTTTAAGAAAAGTTTCATCTGACCACCCTGCTCTTCTAGGGCACCGCTGGCTTCTGTTGTATTTACTTTGTTTTTGTTGCGGAGCGGAGTGATGATACGGTAGTCAATCTGCTGATCGAAGGTGTGCGTTCCGCTGATTTGAAGGTTGGTCACATTGCTGCGAATCTCCATTTGCGGAATGTAAATGGTTTTGTTTTCGATGTGGATGTCATTTTTTAAGTCGGCAAACCTCAACTTACTTAAGCCTTCATCGTCCAGGTATTTGTTGAGACTTTTCATCGGTTCGAAATTGTTGAGCTCTCCATTTTTTATCACGGTGCTGATATCCGCTACTAGGGTTTCAGAGAAGAGTTTGAGCTTTTCATTCAGCGTGAGTTCGAAACTAACATCGGCAGTGGCAAACCCTTTCAAGTGTTTGTCTTCAATAAAAGTCTGATTGAAATTTTTAAATACATAAAACACGCTGTCGAGATGAATGCCGTTGAGTTTAGCGGTGGTGAGTACATCAATAGCCTTGTGATTTTTAGCGTCCACAATTCCGGAAAGGCCCAGATCGCCTCCCATTGTTTTTAAATTAATGCCCCTGGACACGGCCACTTCATTCTTCACCAGCAAATCACCCTGGAGTTTCCGGGCTGTAAATCGTTTGTATCGCAACGATTGTATGTCGCAATTGAAATTCAAGTTTACATGAGGCGAGATGCTGAATTCGTATTCGTGTGGTTTGCTGTCGTCCGTACTAAATCCTAATGTGAATAATTCATCAATGTCGAGAAAATTTGATTTTAAGTCGGCCTCAATGCCAAGGGGTTGATTCTCGAAGAGCAGAAACGTAACTACGTTTTTAAAGAAACCATTGAGAAGAAAATCGCTGTTGCCCGCCTGTACGGAAACATGGCTCATGGCCAGATCATTGTTGTTGAATTGCAGCAGGCCGTTCAGGTTTTTCACGGGAATTTTGTTGGGGCCATACAAAAAATTCAGGTTTTGCAAGTCAATCGTTCCATTGGTGTTGGCGCGTTGGGCCGTGACTTTGCTTTTCAGCCAGGAGAGTTGCCCCTCAAACGAAATATCAGTAAGTAATTTTCCGCTTAATTCGTTTATTTCCTTCACCGGATAAAGCCCGGCAAGCGAAGCAGCATCAAGCGCACCTTTAAAGTTGAAGATCACATCCGGATCAATCAGGTTTTGGACAACCAGGTTTGAGTTGAACGTGTCGCTGTTGAGGGTGCCATTGATATTTTTCAGTACCAAGGAAGCCTTACGCAGGTCAGCCACATTGCTGGTGGCGAACGAGCCCTCTATACTGGCCTCTGTAATTTTAGTTTTGGTGTCGGGGTGGAGGATGGTGGCATTTGTCAAACCAAACTCAACCGAGAGCGATGGATTTTTTGTTGTGGTGATTGGGCCCTTAAGGGAAGCCGAAAAATAGGCATCGCCTTTACTCTCATATTTTTCAAATTGTTTCGAGGCTGATTCGGGTAACAGGGAAAGCAGCGTTTGAATGTCGCTGTCTTTGCCATCTACGCTAATATCAATTGTAGATGGGTTTTTCCATTGATACGATCCTTTTACAGCAAAGGCGGAATTTTTTAATCCCAATGTGGAGGGTTCAATGATCAGGGATCGCTCAAGGTCGTTGTACACTAAGTCCGTTTTGATTGTAAAAGATTTCCCTTCCAGCAACGAGGTTTTTTCGATTTTCAGTTTTTTAGTGGTGAGTTCACCGTTGGCCTGAATGGTATAGATGTGGTTGGTAGACTGAATGGAAGCTGAAAGCTGTTCACTGCTGAAAATTAAATCCTCATCCCTTTTTAAATCTACGTACCGAACCAGTGTATTCGTTAATCGTACATTTTTAAGTTCAAACCCAATCGAAGCACTCTTATCTTCGCTGGTACTTTCTTTTAAAACCGTGTAGTTGTTTACGCCTTCTGCATTAACCTTCAGATTCGTTTCGCTATCGGTAATGGTAAGACCACGAATTGAGTAAACACCACGGTACACTTCAATGGGGTTCAATTGAAACGATACCCGCACAGCTGTGAGGAGGGGGTATTGCCCTTCATGACTGTCTTCCACACTCACATCGGTAAGCACAATAGAAAGTTGCGGGAATTTTTCGAACACCGAAACATCCATCTTCCCGATTTTAACGGGGGTATTCAGGTTTTGATTAGCGGCCTCTATGAAATTCTTAATAATACTGTCCTTAAAAAGAAAGGCCGACACCACCAGCGAGACGGTGAGAACAGCAAAGGCCAGCAAGAGATAGAGGACTATTTTTTTAAGGATTCTCAAGTTTAAAAAATGTTTGGTAAAGATACCAAAAGTGCCCTAAGTCGCGCCACCACTCAACGTATTGCACGACTGATTTTCTCTTTGCGGTCATTAGTGGCCAGTTAAACTTTTAAGGAAGCCTCGATTACATTGTACACCACGGTGGCGAAATTTTCAATGCGGTTTCATCACAGGATTGGAGTGGTGAAGCAGCCGTATTTGTTTCCATTGTCAATTGGAAGAAAGGGAAATACGAAGGTGAAAAAGTATTGTATTACTACGATGATAAAGAGCTTAAAAGTGCAAAGCAAGTCACCATCAATTCCAGCTTGAGCCTGGAAACCGATGTTACCTCAGCCAAAGTGTTGGAGTGCAACAAAAAGCCGAAGCGCGTGTTTCAAGGGCAAACCCATGGGCATGAAGGATTTTTACTGAACAGGAACCTGGGATTAAAAACATTGAAGAAATACCCCGATTATGCTGAAGTATTGAAGCCGTTTTTGATTGGTGATGAATTAGTGGCTGCCGTTGGCGCACAGCCTTCACGGTTAGTAATTGATTTTACTTTATTAGATGTGATGAAGGCTGCAACCTATAAGGAATTATTTCAGCGAATAGAAATGATGGTGTTACCCGATAGAAAAGAGAAAGGGGAAAAGCAGGAGGAAGAAAACAAAGAAGCATTAAAGAAAAACCCTAAAGCAAAAGTAAATAAGCACCATATTAATTTTTTAAACAAATGGTGGAAGTTGAGTTATGGCAGGGAAGATATGTTGGAAGAGTTAAAAAAATTGAAAAGATTCATTTCAATTCCTGAGTATAGCAAACGGCAGATCTTTGAGTTTATCTCAACGGAGATAAACCCAAACGCTAAGTTGATGGTTTTTACTCTTGATGATTACTACTCATTTGGAATTATCCAATCAAGATTTCATTGGGATTGGTTAGTGAATAAAGGAGCGACCCTAGCGCACGATACTTACAGCTATACAACAAATACAGTTTGGGACACCTTCCCCTGGCCGCAAATGCCAACACAAAAGCAAGTGGAGAAAGTAGCCGAGGCCGCCATGAAGCTTCACCACCAGCGCACCAAAACATTGAAAGAACATAACATGACGTTGCGCGATCTCTACCGCCTGCTCGAGCAACCCGGCAAAAACCCCATCAAAGATTTACACGCAGTCCTCGATAAAGCGGTGATGGAAGCGTATGGCTTTGATGAGAAGAAAGATGTGCTCAGCCAATTGCTTGAACTAAATCTCTCGGTAGTAGCCAAAGAAGACCAGCCTGCCGAACAGGCAGGGAAGAAAGAAAGTGTACAGTCACCCGGCTGGCCGGAGCACATCAAAGGAAAAGAGAAATTTATAACGGATGATTGTGTGAAGTTTGAGGGGTGAGAACTATACTTTCTTGAAAAACTTTAACTCGCCTGCTTTTATTTCGGGGCACTTATAATAATTTCAATGGCCGTAACTTCAATTTTATATAAAGCATCAAAATGTTGGAGCAAACGGTTTAAGTGCCGTAGGCTCCTTGCCAGATGCTTATCGTAAGTGAAGAAAGCTTGTGTTGAACTGAGATTATCATCTTTTTCATTTACAAGATACCGGCTTCTCCTGGAAAGCGATTGTAGTGCAGTGTATGCCACATATTCATCTTCCGGCAAGCGGGCTGGTGAGGTGGTATTTGCAAAGTTTAATGCGAAGTTGACATCCTTATGCTTTCGATATTGCAAGCCATACTTTGACAAGTGAGCATTAACAAAATGTAAAGCTGCGTAAAAGCAAACTGTTACCTGCCAATCAAAACAATCTTTGATTGAGTTATTAATAGAGGCTAAAAAATTTAGATTCCGATTGGCCTGTTGGATATGATCTTCGTACTTGGCCAATGAAAAATCAGGATTTGTAAAGAGTATAGTGGTTAGGCACTTGCAATTTATCGCCAGCCTCTACTACAGTTGTTTCCATATCAAATCCGTAGCTGTGATATTTTGCATTAATGTGTGCCTCTGCTTTCAATAGATTCTTTTCCAATTCAAAATCATCATCATTTATTTCAGCCCAGACCAAAACTTCGGAGTCGTTATAGTCGAAAGCCAATTTAAGGGGTTTGGTATTTGCAATTAGCTTTACATAGTCAATAATAATTCTTGAAACAAAATGTTTTTGGGCACCACGTTTACCTAAATGAATGACTTCATCCAAATTCCCACCAAAAATAGTTTCATAGAACTTTTTAAGTTCCTGGTGGGCCGTGTCCGTTTCAAGTTGAATCTGGTGTGAGCGAAGTGTAGAAATAAAGTTATCGAACCAGGCCTCGATGGTAGACTGCTTTGTTGCTTCGAGCATGCTCATTCAACGATTATTAAAATAGTCTAGTTTGAAAAACCTGATCTAAGTTATAAATTTTTATTTAGAAACAGCCAAAAGTGCCTAATGGCTCCGATTCTAATACAAAAGCCCCAGTTTCCTGAGGCTTTTCTGTGGGAGTTGAGGGATTCGAACCCCCGACCCTCTGCTTGTAAGGCAGATGCTCTGAACCAGCTGAGCTAAACTCCCCTATTCTTACTCTCCGTCCAAACCTTTCCGCCTTAAGCGAAATGTCTGAACCTCCCGATAGTTATCGGGAGAGCTAAACTCCCGTGTTTTTGGGACTGCAAAGGTAAATGAGAAATTGAATTGAGCAAAAAAAAATTGCTTCTGCCCCGTTTTTTCACAAATCCACAAAAAAGCCTCCCCAACTTGTCGGGGAGGCTTGCTTTTTAAGGCCAACTTAAACTCTATCCATTCACTTCATCCAAATCAATAATGATAATCAGGCATTCTTGTTGAATGGTCAGGATGTTATCACAGGCACCGTTGCCATAATCTACTGCGGCAGCCTCGCCATTATATTGGTACACCTCCGTGCCTGCTACGTAGTTGTATGCTATTTCACAATTGAAATCAAACACCAGCGGATCAACTACGGCACTGCCAAATGTATTGCCGTCTGAATCCGAGCCATGCACGTTGTGCTTCGTTACCACAATTCCGTTTTCATTTCCTGCCAGTTCACCTTCACCGGCCAGAATAAGTTGTGCGCCACTTTCATGGTCTATTTCGAATGCTCCTTCAAATCCTTGAGCGTAATCAAATTCAGGATCGGGGTTCAGTACCCAACCTCCCTGGTATACTCCATTTACAGTAAACAGATCTTCTTCTTCAGCATTGAGATCACGTTCCGCAAAATTTGAGAAGGCAATCTGGAAATATCCTGAAGTATCAGTTTCACTTCCCGTGAACGCTACTACACCCTGAATGAATTTTCCATTGTCTTCACAACCTTCTCCAAAATTCAGGATCACTGTAAATGTTCCGTCAGGATTTTCGGTTATCGTTACCAGTGCGCAACTTTCCCAGATGTCGGCTGTGCGGGCCGCATCTTCTTTACTTTTAAACATACCGCTGAAGCGGTGCTTACCTCTGCTTGTTCTGTCACCTGCATTAGCACGGAAATCATTCCCGAACAATCCAAAAGCCATTTTGTCGAGTCCGTTTTTGCTGACAGCCAGTTGTTTGGTTTGGTCAACTACTTCTTGGTCGCCCGTGGGTTTTAATTGTTCATCGTTACACGCGTACAGCGCTGTGAGCAACACCAGGGCGAATGAAATTTTTAAGAAATTGGGTTTCATAATCATGTGAATTTAGTTAAACATTCACTTTTTAGTTGAAATTTTTACATTCGTTGAATTGATAAACTCATAATTCAGTTGCAGCGGCAGGCACACTAGTTTAAGCGCTTCTTCCAGATTGCTGTTGGTGAAATATCCGGTGTACGTGCGGTTATCTTTTCCTGCTGCGATATTGATGTTGTATTGAAGTTCGAGTGTAGTCAACACTTCGGTTAGCGGAGCATTTTCAAAATAGAACTCACCTGTTTTCCACGAGGTGATATTTTCGTTGTATGACCGTGCAGCCGAAAGAAGATTTTGTTGCAATTCAGTTTGCAATCCCGGAGTAAGAATAATGTGTGAGGAAGCTTCTGTATTACTTACCCGAACTTTTCCTTCCAGGCACGCCACCCTGTAAATAGAGCCTCTTGAAATAAGATTGAACTCTGTGCCCAATACTTGAGTCATTCCATTCGGACTGATTACTTCAAACTTATCTCCCTTTGCTACGCTGAATAAACCTTCTCCTGTGAAATATACTTTTCGGGTTAACGACCAGATGAGTTTATTGAATGTAAGGGAAGAGCCAGCATTTAATTGAACTGTTGAATAATCGGGTAGGGTGATGGTTTTGTGTTCTGCGAAAGCAGTTTGGACAGAAACTTCCTGCGATTGATGAATTGCAAACCCGGCAACAATAAACAACAAAACAGAAGCGGCTATTCGTAAGAAAGTGTTGAAATGGAAAATGACAACCTTTGCAGTTGGGCGTTCTGTAATCCGGCTTCCAATATGCATCCAGATTTCCTGCTTCGATAAATTTTCAGGAACCCGAAATGAAGAAGCAGTATCCAGGATTTTCCTTTTTAGTGCCTCATGCGGTTGATCTTGCCCTATCGTTGATTTTTTACCCATTGTTTGGTTTCAATGAGTAATACAGTCGATGAGGCTTTTACCCTACCAAAAAATTTAAAAAAAGTTTGATTATTGGTTTTTTAGCTCAATTGAGCCTAAAAATTGTCTGAACCAGGATTCACAGGATTAATGGATTGGCAGGATGGAAATTTTTAATCCTACTGATCCTCAAATCCTTAACCGTGGTTTATGTCCTCACAAACTACTTTTCGGTCTGTGAGGACACAGACCGAGGTTAAGGGGACACAGACCGAGGTTAAGAGGACACAGACCGAGGTTAAGAGGACACAGACCGAGGTTAAGGACCGAGGTTAAGGACCGAGGTTAAGGACCGA
>Ga0247727_10012481_pt1 | contig 14575 bp, 13 predicted proteins | sample WisWelCaveWW1625_FD_202498 | JGI IMG/M metagenome (GOLD analysis project Ga0247727, IMG submission 202498) | Biofilm microbial communities from Wishing Well Cave, Virginia, United States - WW16-25 | ecosystem: Environmental > Aquatic > Deep subsurface > Groundwater > Cave microbial mat | place... | reverse complement strand
ACTTCGCCGGCTGGCGCGCTGCAGGCAGGCGGATGAGATCGTGGTGGCGACGACCACCAATGCCACCGACGATCCCGTCGTCGCGGTGGCCGGAGCCGAAGGCGCGCGCTGGTTTCGCGGGAGCGAAACGGATGTGCTGGCCCGCTACGTTGGAGCCGCCCGCGAAGCCAAAGCCGATGTGGTAGTCCGGGTCACGGCGGACTGCCCGTTGATCGATCCGGAGGAGAGTGACCGTGTGATCGAGGCGCTCGTCGCGCAACGGGAGCGGTGCGATTATGCCTCCAACGTGGTACGGCGTACTTATCCTCAGGGGCTGGATACCGAGGTCATGCATGCCGATACGCTCGAACGGCTGGACCGCCTCGCACAATCCTCACCCGCGCGTGAGCATGTCACCTATTTCATTCTCAACGAGCATCCGGAGCTCTTCAGTATCCGCTCGGTGACCGATACGGAAAACAACGCGGATCTACGGTGGACGGTGGACGTGCCGCAGGATCTGGAGATGGTCCGCCGGCTGTATGAAGAGCTGAATCTGGGAGAGCGGGCAGTGGGATATCGTGAACTCCTGGCCTACGTCCGTGCCAATCCGGCTGTCGCAGCCGTGAATGCGGGCGTGACACAGAAGAAGGCGTTGTGAACGCAGCGTCCCGTTCATGAGCGTAAGCGTGTTGAAGTATTTCAATCCGAAAAACTATGTGGACTACGCGCGCCTGCGGATCGCCGAGATGCTGGAGGCCAAGCCGCGTTGGAGCGCCGAGGAATGCTATCGCCGGTATCAAGCCGGCTTTGCCGGGAACAGCAGGCGGGTCATCGTGTGCGAGGGCATGATGGACAATCCGAACCATTTTTTCAGGCTCCACATGATGCTCGCTGCGATGCCGGATGCAAAAGATTGCCGGCTCGTGTGCATTCTGCGGAACCGCGACGAAGTGAATCAGCAACGTACACTCGAAAGCCTGGGAGCGAAGGAGTTTGTCTATCTCGAAGACCATGCCCGTCGTCTTGAGCAGTTTATGGGAACAGCCCGGCAGCTCCTGAATAATGTGCGCTCCCATCGCGATCTGCTGGAGCTTGAACTGCCCCATTCACTGCCGGCCTATGTGTTTTACGACACGGTCTTGAAAGTGGCTCGGCATCCGCAACCACCACTTGATTCCCCGCTCTGGACAGTCGTCCTGGCCGAAGTCCTTCGCAACCTCACGATTTACGAGGATCTCTTTGGACATCATGAAGTCGTGCGGGTGGTGTCCAGCCATCCATGGAAAAACGAATATGCCACCCTGTGCTGGACCGCCATCACGCATGCCGTGCCGTGCTACCACGTGACGGGTTTTTGCGAGGGAGTCCGGATACGCCGGTTTCGTATGGCCGAAGACTTCGCAACACCTGTGGAGCATTGTTCATTTGCCGATTTTTCCGGGCTACCTGCTTCTGTCCGGGAGGGTATCGTCGAACGGGGCCGTGCCTATTTGTCGGAGCGCGAGTCTGGGAAGAGCACTGACATCAATGCGCGATACGCGTTCAGACCGGATAAGCGTCCGGCCGGCAAGCCGGCGGCTCGCCGAGTCCTCGGAGTGCCTGAGCATGGGTTCCTCGCCGTGGTCTGTGCCCCGGTCTGGTTCGATTTCCCGCACACCTTTGCGATGTGGAACTTCACCGACTTTCTTGATTGGGTTAAGTTCACGGTTGATCAGATCGGCAGAAACACGTCGGTGACCTGGCTGCTGAAGCCTCATCCCTGTGATTCCTGGTATGGGGGCGTCCGATTGGCTGATCTGGCCGGCAACCTTCCGCCGCATGTGCATCTGTGTCCCGAGGCAACCGATGCGCTGACGGCCCAGTTGGCCGCCGATGCAGTCGTGACGGTGCATGGAACGGTAGCGATCGAAGCCGCGGCGCGCGGCGTCCCGGTCCTCTGCGCAGACCAGAGCTATTACAGCGATTGGGGGTTTACCCATACGGCGAAGTCGCGGGAAGAGTATGCGCAGGGATTGGCAAACATACAGAACCTAGTACGTCCGACCGAGGAACAGCAAAAGCGGGCCATGGCTGTCGCCGCACTGTCACTGTCGCCGGCTCCCGAGGCTCTGGGCCTGTTGCGAACTTCCTGCGATTCGAGCGAACGCCGGATGTTATACGGAGAAATCGTCAACCGGTTTGAGCGCGAGAAGGATAGCCTTCTCGTCGAGCAGAACGCGATTGGCGAATGGCTGGCTGGTTCCAGCCCGAGCTATGCGGCGTGTCAGACAATCAATCACTATGCGCGTATGAAGAGCGAGTGAACTCCACGCCATGAACGGCAAGGCAATATGTTGAAGAGATTTCTGAGATATCTCCAAAAGAACAGCGGCACCGCCATAGTAAACAGAATTCAGGATGTCGCGAAGGCCGTGTACAGGTCCGCCAATAATCCGAATTACCACATCGAAACCAATGGTGAGCTGAGAGCCATTGGAATTATTGCGAAGTTTTTCGAGAAGAAAATTTTCTTTGATGTCGGGGCTAACGTTGGGCAGTGGTCGTTGGCGGCGGCAAGCAATGTAGGTGGGAATGGGAGAATTTATTCTTTTGAGCCATGCAGGCGGACGTACGAAGCGCTCGCGAGAAATACCGGCAGTGCGCTGAATATAAACTGCTTCAATGTCGGGCTGTCGAACAAAAGTCAATCAATGGAAATTCTCTTCAGCGGGACAAACCCTGAAAAGTCCAGTGTGGAATCCTACGGCGCTCAGTCTTTGCACAGAAAGATCTCAGATTACGAGTCGGAAACGCAGAAATTTCTCAGTGGAGACGAGTTTTGCGAGGACAACTCGATTCAGGAAATATCGTTCCTGAAAATCGATACTGAAGGGCATGACTATAAGGTATTGGAGGGATTCAGGAACATGCTCAAGGAAGGGAAAATCCACGCGATACAGTTCGAGTATAACCGTCTGAACATATATACCAAGACCCTCCTTCATGATTTTTACGAATTGCTCAATCCCCCTTCTTCGCCCGATGCGTTCCAGATCGGCAGGGTATTTCCCCGATCCGTTCGTTTCAAAAGCTATGATCCCCTGGACGAGAATTTCATTGATGGAAATTTTATCGCTGTCCACCGGTCGTTCGGAACACTCATTGATCGACTCCGGAATTAGGAAGAACGGATGAACGCCGCCATTGTACGCGTGACAGCACGGCTGACGCGGTACCGCCGGCTCATTGCGGCCCTGGCGACATCGCGAGACATCCAGGAGTTCGCACTCAGGTTCCTGCCCATTCTGGCAAAGCTCGGCCTCGCCCTGCCTGCGGCGTACTTGATTCACCGCACGATTCACCCCTTCTCTGGCGCTCCTGCCCGGTACCGTGTGCTGATCATCAAAAAGGCGGTATTTAATGAGGACGTGCTCGAGGTGCTTGGCAAGGCGCCCGACATCGAAGTCTTTGGCGTGGGACGCGCCGTCATCAAGTCCCTGTCGCTGGGCATTCTTCCGCGCGCCGTGTGCGACGACGCCACCTACGTCTCCGACGACCCCGCCACCGAGCAGGCCAAGGTCCGCTACCGTACATTATGTCTCAGGGTGTGGCGGTACCTGTCGCTGTTTCGGCAATATGACGCGGTCATCACGGGGAACTGGTGTTACTGGGCGGAGCGCGAGCTTGCGGCCGCGCTCGAAGAGCTCGGTACGCCGTTTATCGTGCTGCACAAGGAAGGGATCAAGCCGCCCGAACGGAGTAGAATGCTGCGAGATTTGTTCAGAAAAACGCGCGGGCGATTTGCCGGGCGACGCGTGCTCGTCTACCACGAGTTGGAGCGCGACCATCAGATCGAGGGCGATATCTCACGCGCGGACCAGATCACGATCGTGGGCATGCCGCGGCTGGACCGCCTCCATGCGTGGCGGAAGCTTGCGGCGTCTGGAAAGGTTCCGGCTCGCTCGGCACGACCGATGGTGCTGTTGCTGGCCTTCATTCCCAACAACTTTCTGCCCAGCTACTCGGGAATAGATAGCGACCTTGCCTGGGACGAGCTCTGCCGAGGAACCTATCGCGCGGCGTTGCGTCTTGCATGCGAAAATCCGAAGATCGATGTGGTAATTCGCCCGCGTCTTCACGAACTGGCGGAGGTCGCGGCATTGCTTGATCGTGAAGGGCCGCGACCGGCGAACGTCCGTGTCGTGGCGGATGGGGAAATCATGCCATTGATCGAGGCGTGTTGGGTTGTGTGCGGCCACAATACGACGGTTCTGCTGGAAGGGCTTGCCGCCGGCAAGCCCGTGGTGGTTCCGCATTTCGGCGAAGCGCTTGATACCCGCTATCATGGGTACACCGTTGAACACGGCGAAGCGGTTGAGCATGCGAACTCCGTCGATGATCTCGTTTCGCGCGTCGCGCGGCACTGCGCGTCACCGGAGCCTGTGCGCGAGGAACTCCGTCCGGCCGTGCTGGCTGAACTGGAGAAATGGACCGGTAACGCCGATGGACGGGCCAGCGAGCGTGTCCGCTCCGCTCTGATGCAGGAACTCGCAGGCTCGGGCCGTGGGAACGGCCGGGCGAACATGATTCCGGCGGCTGCCGGTCGTGAATCCCGATCGACAGGATAGGAAGTGAATGCAATCTGCGTTGGCATATGACATGGAAAGGGAGGTGCTGACATGACAGAGAAACGCGTGACTATCGGAGGGCGGCAGGTCGGTGCGAATGAACCCTGCTACCTGATCGCCGAAATCGGCATCAATCATAACGGCGATATCGAGATCGCGAAGAAACTCATCGACAAGGCCGTCGAATACGGCTTTGACGCCGTCAAATTCCAGAAGCGGACGGTGGAGATCGTATTTACGCCTGAGGATCTGGCACGTCCTCGCGAATCTCCGTTCGGCGCGACCAACGGCGATCTCAAGCGCGGGCTGGAATTCGGGCCGGCGGAATACCAGGAGATCGACCGGTACTGTCGGGAAAAGGGGATTCAGTGGTTCTGCTCGCCATGGGATGCGAAGAGCGTCGATTTTCTGGAGGCGTTCAATCCGGTGTGTTACAAGATCGCGTCCGCGTGCCTGACCGATTCCAAGCTTCTCCAGCACATCAAAGCGACAGGCCGGCCGGTCATTCTTTCAACAGGCATGAGCACGCTCGAGGAGATCGATCGTGCGGTCGAAACCCTGCGTGGCGCGGAGCTGATTCTGTTGCACGCGACCTCGACCTATCCATCGAAGGATGACGAGTTGAATCTCTCCGTCATCGAGACGCTGCGCAAACGTTACCAGTTGCCCATCGGTTATAGCGGCCATGAGGTCGGTGTGCTGCCGTCGGTTATGGCGGTGGTGGCTTTTGGGGCCTGCGCCGTCGAGCGTCATGTGACGCTCGACCGGTCGATGTGGGGCAGCGACCAGGCGGCCAGTCTTGAGCCGAGGGGAATGGAGCTGCTGGGAAAGTATACGACAATGTGGTCGGTCGTGCGGGGCGACGGCGTGAAGCGGGTCCTGGAAAGCGAAATCCCGATCAAACAGAAGCTGCGCCGCGTCATCTGAGCGTGCCATCCTGAGAAAACCTGCCCATGGCGATACAGCAACGAGCGCTGTCGCTCGTACATTTTGTCAACGGCCATAGCGCCAACGTCGGCAACGGCGCGCTGACGGAAGGCGCCGAGGCGGTCCTCGGCGAGGACATTCGACGGCCGATTGCCTGGTCCCGCGAGCCGTGGGACGATTACACCTTTGGCCTCAAACCGTTCGACCGGAAGTTCGTTTCACTGATCAACGATCGCTCGGATGGGATGATCGTTGGCGGGGCCGTGGCGATCAATGGGCGCGAGTTTTACGCGAATGCGGGGATGCGCTTCAATCTGCCGCGCGAGTTGTGGAGCGACATTCGTCGCCCGCTCATCTTCTACGGCCTGTCCTACCGGCATTGGGCGGGGCAGACGTACCATCATGCCGACAAATTACGGTGGACGCTCGATTACATCCTGGGGCAACAGCACATGCTGCTCGGGCTGCGCAATGACGGCACAAGGGAATGGCTCGCGGCAACGTTCGACATATCGAGCGATCGCATGCATGTCATTCCCGATCCGGCCGTCTTCCTGCCGGTGGAGGAAGACGAACGCTACCATGAGTTTGCCGAAGGCCGCCGGAATGTCATCCTGGCGTTCAATGACGAAGACTCGGAGCATCGCTATGGCAACGCTCAGCGGCGGCTTGCCGTCGTGCAAGGGATGGCGCGGGCGGTCGAGCGGATGCTTGAAAAATGGGACGTGAACGTGATCCTCGTGCCGCACTATTTCGACGATTGCCGGATGCTCGCGGATTTTGTCGATTGCTGCAGACCTTCTCTCGCGCATCAGCGGATGATTGCGACCGGGCTGGCCCGGATCGACGGGAGCCGTCATTTCTACGGCCGGTACAAGCGGGCCGATCTCGTCATCAGCATGCGGGTCCATTCGATGTCGCCGAGCATTGGTCTCGGAGTGCCGATGGTGCCGTTGGTGACCCAGGACCGAATGACCGATTTTCTCAAGGACATCGGCCTGTCGGATCTCATGGTCGATGCCTTCGATCCGGATATGGCCGATCGGCTGGCCGAAGCCATCGATCGCACGCTGTCGAACCCCGACGATGTCCGGCGTCGCTTCGTTCATGCGCGTGGGCAGATGCGGGAGCGTATCCGGGTGTTCAATGAGAAAGTCCAAAACCTTCTCGGTGCGCAGTAGGGCGGTGGAGTCATGACACGCCGGCTCGACGGAACGGTTCAACTGATCGTCTTCGATTTCGACGGCGTGCTGACCGACAACCGCGTGATCGTCTTCGAGAACGGCTCCGAGGCCGTGATATGCAACCGCGCCGATGGACTCGCATTCGATATGCTGCGCGCGGCCGGCATTCCGGTGGTGATCATGTCCACGGAACGCAATCCGGTGGTGAGCGCGCGGGCCGCCAAACTTCAGGTGCCGGTGCTTCAGGCCATCAAGGACAAGCGGCAGGCGTTGGCGGATCATTGCCGTGCCACCGGCATCGATCTCAGCCGCGTGGTGTTTGTCGGCAACGACGTGAACGATCTGCCGGCCATGGAGTCGGTGGGCTTTCCGATCGCGGTGGCCGACGCACATGAGACCGTCAAGGCAAAGGCCTGGGCAGTGTTGGCAACCCGTGGCGGGGATGGCGTCGCCCGCGAAGTAGTCGAGCAAATCCTGGGTTTGAAGCCTGGTTGATGAACGTGCGTCAACATCCATGAGTCCCGGAACGGTCAAACTCGAAGTGCTGGCTCTGGTGCCGGCCCGTGGCGGCTCCAAGAGCATGCCGCGGAAGAACCTGCGCGAGGTCGGCGGCAAACCGATGGTGGTGCATTCGATCGAACATGCGCGCCAGGCGCGCGCGGTCACGCGCGTGGTACTGACCACGGACGATGCTGAGATTGCCGACGTGGGGCGGAAGGCCGGCGCCGAGGTGCCGTTCATGCGTCCGGCTGAATCTTCACGGGACCTCAGCACGGACTACGAATTTGTCCGCCACGCGCTCGAATGGTTGCGTGACAATGAGCGCTACGTGCCCGATCTGGTCGTACAATTGCGTCCCACGACACCGGTCCGCGACGTCCGCATGATCGACCGCGCGGTCGAGGCGTTGGCATCCCGGCCTGATGCCGACTCGCTGCGCGCCGTGGTGTCCGCCTGCTTTACGCCGTTCAAAATGTGGCGGCTTGGCGGCGACGGGTTTTTGGAGGCACTGCTCGCACTGCCGGGCGTCGACGAGCCCTATAACCAGCCGCGCCAGGTTTTGCCGGAGGCCTATCAGCAGGATGGCTTCCTCGATATCACCAGGCCGCGGACGATCTTCGAGCAAGGGTCGATCACCGGGCTGAAAATCCTGCCTTTCTTTCTCGATCGCGTGTCGATCGACATTGACTATGAAGACGAGTTGTCCGAAGCGGACAGGATGTTGCGAGGGGAATAGGCGATGGCGCGCGTACTATTGCTGAATCCGGGCCGTTGGGGGCGCGGCATCACGCCGATCTGGATCGCCAGCCACACGCCCGTACTCAAGGCGAAGGGGCACGAGGTGGCGTTGTTCGACGCGACGTTTTTCAGGGACTGGGCCCAGAATGAAAACGCGTTCAATACGGCGAACCTCCAATATCGCCCTTCGCCCTATGAAAGCATGATCCGGTTCGACGAGACGCCGGTCGTGTCGGCGCTCCAGGCCAAATTGGACGCGTTTCGCCCCGATGTGGTGTTCTGGGCCGCGCTGTCTTCCCACATTCACGGCGAGGGCGAGTACGCGGCGATCCAGTTCGGCCACGAACTGATGAGCAAAGTCCGTTGCTCAGCGGTCAAGGTCTGCGGCGGACTCCAGCCGACGGCGTCACCCGGCGATACGGCGGCCCGATTCGCCGGCGTCGACTACTTCATCGGCGGTGAATCAGAGTTCGTGCTGGCGGACGTGGTCACGGCGTTGCAGGAGGGACGGCCGGTCGCGGATCTTCCCGGTGTCGTGCAGCGTCAGGGGGCGGAGGTTCGTGTCGGGCCGCGGCAGCCGATCATCTCCGATCTCGACACCGTCGGCCCGTATGATTACAGCCTGTTCGACGAACAGGTTTTTCTGCGGCCCTATTGCGGCGAAGTCGTCCGTGCTGTCGACTATGAGCTATCGCGCGGCTGCCCCTTCACCTGCGGCTACTGCGTGGAGACTGTGATCCAGCGATACTATGGGCTCACCGAAGCGACGCCGCGTGGGGTGTTGCGCCAGGCGGACCGTTTCCTGCGCCACAAGAGCGCCAAACGCATCGTTGAGGAAATGTCCGGCCTGCACCGCGACCATGGCGTGACGCTGTTCCGCTGCCAGGACACCAACTTCCTGACCATCGATCGGGCCACGCTGATGGAGCTGGCCGAACGCCTGGAAGCGTCCGGCCTTCCGATCCGCCTGTACATCGAGACGCGCCCCGAAGGCATCAATTCGTCAACTGTGTCGCTTTTGAAACGCCTGAAGGTCGACGGCGTCGGCATGGGCATCGAGCTGGCCACCCAGGAGTTCCGCGAGGCCAACTTGAACCGGTTCAGCGATCAACCGGCCATCGAGCGCGCCTTCCGCCTCCTGCGAGAGGCCGGCATCCGGCGGACCGCCTACAACATCATCGGCATTCCCGACCAGACGGAGGAGTCGATCCTGGAAACCGTCGAATTCAACCGTGTGCTGGCGCCCGACAACGTCACGGTGGCGTTTTTCTCACCCTACCTCGGAACCGAACAGCAGCGCCAGGGTGCAGAGAAGAACTATTTTCTCGATTACGAGTTCGATCTCGACAGCCAGTTGCGCACCATGAGCCGCCACTCGGTTCTGTCGGGGCCCCTCCTGGCGTTTTACAAACGGCATTTCGTGCGGCTGGTGCGCGAGGGTGTCGGGTCGCTGGCCGCGCTCAAACGTGCCGAGAATCTGGCCTAGCGCGATGCCGACACTGGGGTTGCGCGCCGATCCGCAGTTGACCGCATGGCCAGCCAGCGGGTTAGTCGGCATCCTCGACCTCGAGTTTACGGCATGGGAAGGTTCCTCTCAACGAGACTGGAGCGAGCTCTGGGAATGGCGCGAGATCGTACAAATCGGGTTGGTGCTGGCCGACGCCGGCAAGGCCTTCGCAATGCGAGACGAAATCGAAATCACGGTGCAGCCGCTGCGCAATCCCGTTCTGTCCGATTACTTTACGGTTCTGACGGGGATCACCCAGGCCGGTCTCGAGAAGACCGCGCGTCCGTTCGACAAGACAATGGCTGCGCTGGCGGCGGTCGGCGCGCCCGCAGAGGTGATCATCTTCAACGGGGCCGACGGAGAGATCCTGCGGGAAAATTGCGTCATGCGTGACATCGCCCCGCCCTGGTCGGAAGAACGGATGTTCAATTTCCGCCCGCTGCTGGCGCGCACCCTGGGACGGCCATTGAGCGAGTTGGCGTCATCGGATCTTCCGGCGCTGGCGGGGATCAAGGTGCCGGGACGCGCCCATTCGGCGCTGCATGATTGCAGGGCGATTGCCGCCGCGTTTGCGCGGTGGCGGGAACGCGGAGTCCTCTAGTGGAATTACACCAGGCCTTTGGCCAGCCAGCCGCCGTCGACGACGATGTCTTGCCCGGTCACATAGGCCGAGGCATCGGAGGCAAGGAAGATGGCTGCGCCGACGAGATCGGAAGGCACGCCCCAGCGGCCGAGCAGAGTGTGACGCTGCCGTCGCTCATGCGCGGCAGGGTCTTTGTGGCTGGCCGCGGTCATATCGGTGGCGATATAGCCAGGCACCAGATTGTTCACGCGGATACCCGCCGTGCCGAGATCGTAGGCGAGCGCGCGGGTCAACTGGCTCAGCCCTCCCTTGGCGGCGACATAGGCGGGATTGTCGGGAAAGCCGCGAAAGGCGCCGAGGCTCGTCACGTTGATGATCGAACCGCGGCCCGCGGTTTTCATCGCCGCGGTGGCGGCCAGAATGCACAAATACGGACCGCGCAGATTGGTGGCGAGTGTCTGGTCGAAGCCGGAAAGGTCGGAACCAGGCACGGTGATGCCCGCCGCATTCACGAGCACGTCGAGGCGGCCCCAACGCTCAAGAACGGTGTCGCGACAGCGATCGAATTCTTTGGCGTTGAGCACGTCGCAACGGCGGTATTCGATTCTTTCCGGAAACGGTCGCTCGGGCTTCTCGGAACGAGCCAGGGCGAGCACATGCGCACCCGCTCTGGCGAAACCGTCCGCCAGCGCCCATCCGATTCCACGCGAGGCGCCCGTGACGATCGCAGTGCGTCCTTCCAGGGAGAACAATTGTCCGAGAAAGTCGGTGTGAGAGACCTGTTTCATGGCGGGAGGATGACAGATTCTTCCGGAAAAGAAAAGTCTGCCATGGGGTGCAGCGTTCGATGACCGACATGACCTTCGGCGATCGCCTGGATCGCTATCTCATCAAAAAGGGATTTCGCGCCCAATGGCCGCTTCTCACGCTGGGCCTCATCGAGGCGCGTCGCATCGCGGTCGCTCCTCGATCGTATATCGAGTACAGGCGCGCGGCGCGCGCGCTTGTTGCCGGGTCGAAGTGGGCCGGCTTCATCCCGCAGGCCGATGGCTACCGGCTGTTTTCGCCCGTGACCTTCCGCGAGCTGCCGCAGATTGTGGAGGCTTCCCAGACCGTGTTCGCGCGCCACAAGGCTGAGGTGACCGACGGCGAGGCCTATAACAAGTCGTACTTTTTCAACATTCTGACCATCGAGGACCTGCGGCGGCATCCGGTGCTCGTGGATTTCGCGCTGAGCACGGCTGTGACGGAGGCAGTCACGGGATATCTAGGCCGGATCCCACGCCTCAATTCGGTCGGCGTCTTCTACTCGTCGGTCAACGATACGATCGATGGGAGCCAGATGTATCATGCGGACGGCGACGCGCTCACGCAGGTCAAATGTTTCGTCAACGTGTGGGATGTCGGACCGGGGAGCGGCGCGTTCACCTTCCTGCCGAAACCGCAGACCTCACGAGTGCTCCGGAGCGGGGGGTTGCTCAAGACGATCTCCGACGAGGATGTATTCCGGACAGTGCCTGAAGAGAAACAGGTCACGGTCGTCGGCTCTCCAGGTAGCGGGGTGTTCGTGGACACAAGCCGCTGCCTGCATCAGGGGAGTCGGGCCAGGGAGCAGCCTCGTCTCGTGTTTCAATTCCAGTATGTCCCGCGCCCGGATGCGCTCCTGGCGAGAGCGCCGGAAAAGGTGGTCCCCGGCGGGCACCTGCTGATCACGCGGCTATTGCTCGAAGGGCTGCGTTTCAGCAATCCGAACGCGATGGACTTTGTCGATTAGAGGATCAAAGTATACGCAACGGCTGTAAGCACAAATGTTACTTCATGCTCTCAGACGAACGGTCGGAATCCTTCATTCAAACCCCTCGAAACTGCTCATGGCGCTGACTCCAGCCGGCTGGAGTCGTTTCTTCAGTCTGATACGGGAAGGTGCTGGAAAGAGCCCGGAAGCTGTCGCCAGAATTCGGGCCACGGAACAAGCCAAGCGCGCAGAATTTCAAAGCGAAGCCTGGCAACATGAAGGTGGAATCTCCCGCCGCCGCTACAGCACCTATAACCACTATGTCACTCACCAGTCGGAAAAGCTTGAGCAGATCGGCGGCGAGGCCTTTGTCAATCCTGAAAAGACCGTCAGAATGTTTCGCCGTCGGTTTGAACTGATTGTCGAACTTCCTCCGAACGCCTCTGTTCTTTGTTTGGGCGCGCGGCGCGGCGAGGAAGTGCGGGCATTTCGCGAGTTGGGTCACGAGGCCATTGGGATCGACCTGAACCCCGGCAAGGACAATCCCTATGTGATGCAAGGGGATTTTCACGCACTCCGCCACGCGGACGCGTCGTTCCAGTGCGTGTATGTCAATTGTCTCGACCATGCGCTGGACCTGGAGAAAATTCTTGGCGAAGTACGCCGCGTGCTCAAGCCGGGCGGGCTGTTTATCGCCGACCTGCTCTATGGCTACGAGGAAGGCTTTACGGTCGGAAACCACGATACGATGCATTGGGACAAGGCAAGAAATTTTGCTGATCACCTAGCCAATGTCTCCGGATTTCGGATCGAAACATTCCGCGATCTGGCTCCGCACGGATCGGCATCCTGGACTCAGTGTGTGATGCGGAAGCTGTGAGGTGATGGCGAAATGAACGCTGGTCGCTTCTCTCTTTACTTGCAAACGGTCGCCATCAAGTGGATCGATCCACTGTTTGCACGGCGGCATCCGGGTGCGATCCTGCGGGCTCTTATCAGTGGCATGGGACCGTTGGTGCGTTGTCTGCAACCCAACGACAAGTGGAATCTGGGCGCATTCATCGACGAATGGGTGAAGGTGCTGGATGCCCCTCAAGGCGAGCCGCTTCCGCCATCCAAGCGCGTGTTCATGTTCGGCTGCTATCGCGGCCAGTACACCCACGATCTGATCCTGGCGTTGTTGCTGGTATGGCGCGGGCACAGGGTGACGTATGGTTACCTGCCAAAACTGCAGAGTCCGATCAAGGATCCGCTTGCCGATCATCCCAGCGCTGCCGGTTATCTTCATGCCGTGATGGACGGTGTAACCAGCCTCAGCAAGGGGCGGGTCCGGTGCATCGACCTGAGTAGCTTTCCGCGGCGTCACGGCGTGTGCGACGAAGCGTATTTGGCGAGGCAACTGCGGGCCGACATCGTGATGAGAGTGCGGCAGGAAAAGTTTGATCCAGGGGATCCGGACGTCGAACTCGCGAGGCGCCATTACAGCGAACTGGGCCGTATATCGCAGCAGATTGCACTCGCGTATTTGAGCGATCATCGCAAAGACATCGATCTCTGTCTGATCGCAAACGGGGCCTCCTTCGAAAACGGCCAATTCTGCCATGCGGCAAAGATGCTGGGCATTCCGGTGAATACGCATGAAAAATTCGCCTTCGGCAAGATCCGCGTGATCAATCACGGCGATGCCTTCTTTCATTTCGGCGATCTCGACAGGATCTGGGCACGACGGCGTGAGTTGGGTTTTCTGGACGAGCCTATGCGCGGATATATCATCGGAAAAGCATGGGACTTGCTCAACGAGCGGCGCGACAGTTCGGGCCATGCCTGGGGCTGGCAATATCAGAAGGGCAAGCGGGGGCATACCGTGGAACAGCTGAGCGAGAAGCTTGGAATCGAAAAGGATCGGTTCGCGCTGGTCTGTCCGAATGTGCCGTTCGATGCCGGCTATGACGGATGGTTACGGATTTTTCCCTCCATGCGCGAGTGGCTCGTGGAAACGGTCAAGCTTCTGCTGCGGCAGGAGGGGCTTCAGGTTGTTGTGCGGGCCCATCCGGCTGAGACACGGCCGGGGTATGGACGGGAGCAGATCGAGGCGGTGCTGAAGGAGGGCGGGATCAACTCTTCGCGGCTGGTGCTGTTGCCCGGTGACAGCGACATCAATACCTACGATCTGATGCCCCTGTGCAAATTCGCGGTGGTCTTTGCGTCAACCACCGGGGTGGAAATTGCCATGCACGGAAAGCCGGTCCTCGCCGGCGCCAGCGTCTATTACGCCCGTTGCGGGATCACCGTCCCAGCGCCGGATCGCGATGCCTACGTCGCTCGACTGAGCGATCTCGCTGCCGGCTTGCCGCTCAGCATCGGGACAACTGCCGATGACGCCGCGATGCTCTATTTCATCTTTCATTACCTGCTTCAGTGGCCGTTCCCGTACGACAAGCCCAGCCAGATCACGGCGTTACCGCCTGGGGAGCTGGCGGCCGATCCGTCGATCGATACCTATATTCGAACGCTGGATGTTCTGTCGATGAGCGTACCCGAGTACGATGGCGCGCTGCCGGATCTCGTAAATCTCCATCGGGTGGCAGCCTATTGGGGGTGGCCACCGCCGTCGCGTCAGCGCGGGGAAAGCGCAACAGTGAGTTTCCCGGTCACAACCAAGTCGGGGCAGGAATCGATTCTGCCGCTTCATGCCGATAGCCGCATCTAAGATTCATGATCCGGTTGCTCTGGGCTGAGTCCGCATCATCAAATTGAGGAAGACGGGACGCACATGCTGAAGACTCGGCCGAACATCACTTGTTCGATTCC
>Ga0247727_10012480_pt1 | contig 14575 bp, 13 predicted proteins | sample WisWelCaveWW1625_FD_202498 | JGI IMG/M metagenome (GOLD analysis project Ga0247727, IMG submission 202498) | Biofilm microbial communities from Wishing Well Cave, Virginia, United States - WW16-25 | ecosystem: Environmental > Aquatic > Deep subsurface > Groundwater > Cave microbial mat | place... | reverse complement strand
TGGGAGAGGGAAACGGGGACATTCAAGATTTGCAAGATACTCACTACTGGGGCAGCCCACGAAATGTGGCGAAGCGTTAACGGTGACAGACTTTCAAGCGGTCTGTCACCGTTCCACATCTCTAAGGAGGGGATGGCGTGGCTGCGAGCTGACTTCGCCGGAGGAGCGGGGCACCCACTGAGCCTTTGCCAGGAAGGAAAGCGGAAACTGACCGAGTCTGCGAGGGAATTTCCGAAGGCTTCCCCCTGGCAAAGGCCAGAAGGGTCGCTCCGAGAGGCGCGGAAGTGAGCGCTATGCCATCCCCTCTCCTACCCTTTGTCAGCCGAGCATCTGCTTCAGCGTGCGTGCGAACTCCCAGGCTGCATCGGCCGTCGCGGCCAAGAACGTCACGTGGCCCATTTTACGGCCGGGGCGGACGGATTTCTTGCCATAGACGTGCAGCTTCGCGCCTGACTGACGCAGAAACGTCTGAATCTCCGCGTCGGTCGTCGCCTTCGTAAAATCCTCGCCGATCAGGTTCACCATCACGGCGGGGCTTGTCAGTTTGACCTCGCCCAGCGCCAGGTCGCAGACGGCGCGGACCTGCTGCTCGAACTGCGAGACCGTGCAGGCGTCGAGCGTGTAGTGCCCGGAATTATGCGGACGCGGAGCCACTTCGTTGACAAAGAGCCGGCCGTCCTTCATCAGGAACAACTCGACGCAGAAGACGCCGATGCCGGCCAGCGCGTCAATCACCGAACCGGCCAGCGCGGCCGCTTTCTCGGCGAGCTCTGGATGAATCCCCGCCGGCACGCGGGTCGTGCGGAGAATGCCGGCCTCGTGGACGTTTTCCACCACCGGATAGACCCGGCGGTCCCCGTCCGCGCCACGGACCACCAGCACGGAGAGTTCCTTTTCGAACGGGAGAAACTGCTCGACAATCCAGCGATGCTGCGACTGCGCGCGAAGTTCGCCTTGCACGCGGCGGACATCCTCGGGACCGGACAACCGCCACTGGCCCTTGCCGTCATAGCCCAGCGTGGCCGTCTTGCAGAGCGCGGGAAAACCGACCGCATCAGGCACCGTCAATTGATCCGGCGACAGCACCGCTTGAAACGGCGCGACAGCAATCTGATGCCTGGCAAGAAAGGTTTTCTGATCGAGCCGGTTCTGGATGATCTGCAGAATGCGCGGCGCCGGCCGAACGGGCACACGCTGTTCCAACGCCTGGACGGTCGCGACGGGGATGTTCTCCCATTCGTAGGTTGCGGCTGCGATCGAGGCCGCAAACGTGTCGAGCGAGGTCTTGTCGGTGAACGGCGCGGCGAACGGCAGGTCGGCCAGCTTCAAGGCCGGCGCATCGGGGTCCGGATCCCAGACAGCGACGCGATACCCGAGCCGCTTGGCGGCCGTCGTAAACATCGCACCGAGTTGGCCGCCGCCGAGGACTCCGATCGTGGAGCCTGATTGAATCATCGGATGCTGAACACGGTCCCCAACGTGGCTACCGGGAACGTTTGGGTTTGAATTCCGGGGAGGATTCGATCGCCGCGCGCGTCTGGTCGGCGCGGAACTTCAGGATGCGTTCACGGATGGCACGATTACCTCCGGCGAGTATCTGCGCGGCCAGCAGGCCGGCGTTCTCGGCGCCGCCGATCGCCACGGTCGCCACCGGAATACCCTTGGGCATCTGCACGATCGAGAGCAGCGAATCGAGGCCGCGAAGGTTTTCCGTCGGGATGGGCACGCCGATGACGGGCAGATGCGTTTTGGCCGCCAGCATGCCGGGCAGATGTGCGGAGCCGCCGGCGCCTGCGATGATGACCGCGATGCCCCGACTCTCCGCCCGCGCCGCGTAGGCAAACAGGCGGTCTGGCGTCCGGTGCGCCGAGACGACGCGCAGTTCGCTGGGAATGCCCAGGCTCGCCAGCACGGCGACCGCTTTTTCGAGGACAGGGAAGTCCGTCTTGCTGCCCCCGACCACCCCGACCAGCGGCCCATTCTGTTTGCCTTTGGCTCCCCGCCGACCCGCCATGCCGTCCCTCCATGCTTCATGCGCAGTGCGCGAGGCCCCACCTTATCGTTGTCTCCGCCACGGGTCAAGAACCCAATGATTTGACGCACTTGGGATTATCCCGTATGATGAAAAGAAGAAGCCTAGTGTGCCATGAGAGGGATCTGTGCCGCGTCCTCCTGATAGCGTCAAAGGTTCCATCAAGCGTCTGGCCGAGTACCAGACCAGCCTGGTCGATATTCATATCGACGACCTCACCGCCTCCTCTCAACTGAAGTCATGGGAACTGGTTCAGGTCCCGCCCTACCTGCGCCGTTACGGATGGTGGTCAATCCGAATCCTGCTGTTGGGATTTCTCCTGCTCATGTTCGTGCCTTGGACGCAAACAGTCACCGTCACCGGCCAGTTGTCGGCCTATTCCCCCTATGAACGGCCGCAGGATATCGAGGCGCAGATCCAGGCACGGCTTAAGAAATGGCACGTCTTCGAGGGCGTGCGCGTCAAGCAGGGCGAGTTGATCCTCGAGCTGGAGGACATCGACCCCAATTTCATGGCGCCTGAACTGCTGTCGCTGCTCGACCAGCAGAAAGTTGCGCTGGAAATGCAGCGGAAAGCCGCGTTGGACCGGGCCGCGCAGCTTGAAAAGCGGATCGGCGAGATGGAAAACCTCGTCAAGGCGGCTGTGCCGTCGGCGGAGGCGCGGGTGCGCGAATCCGAAAACCGTGTGCGCGCCGCCGAGCAGCGCATCATAGGCGCCAAGGTCGCCTACGATACGGCTGAACTGAACGTGGACCGTCACCGCCAACTCGCGACGCAAGGGCTGGTCTCCCAACGTGAGCTGGAAATGACGATTCAGTCCGCGATCGGCAGCAAGGCGGAACTGAAAGCGGCCGAAGCCCTCCTCAAGGAAGCCCAGCAAAACATGAAAGGGTTGAGCTTCGGCAAGGACCAGATCAGCGCCGACGTCGTGCAGCAACTCTTGAAGGCGGAAGCCTTGCGGGCGGAAGCGCTCACCATGGCCGCGATGGCCGCCGATCAACTGGCCGCGATCAGCCTCCGCCTCTCCAATGCCACCCAGCGGCGCATCTATAGCCGCATCGTTGCTCCGATCGACGGCACAGTCGTGAAAATGGCGCAGGTGGGCGCCGGCGAAACGGTCCAGCCAGGGGAAAAGCTGATTCGGATTTCGCCGACCAGCGCCGACAAGGCTGCGGAACTGGTGGCGGATGGGATCGACGCGCCGCTGCTGAATCCCGGACGTAAAGTGCGATTGCTGTTCTATGGCATCCCGGCGATTCCCCTTCCCGCCTGGCCCGAACTGATGCGCGGCACCTTCGGCGGCGTGATCAAAGTCGTGGACCAGGTGGATGACGGCAAGGGCAATTTCCGGTTCTGGGTCGTGCCCGATCCCGACGATCACCCCTGGCCGGAACAATCCCACGTGCGGCAAGGCACCAAAGTGATGGGCTGGGTCATTTTGAACCGCGTCCCCCTCTGGTACGAACTCTGGCGCCGGTTCAACCTGTTCCCGCCGGATTACCAGGAAGGGCCTCCGTCCCTGCTGGATACGCTGCTGCCCAAAGCAGGGCGAGGCGCGAAGTAGCCACGCGCACGCGATTGTCACGCATCTGCGTGTTCTCTCGAAGGCGCACTGCCTGCAGATCTTCGTCACTGTCGTGTTTCTCTTCACGCGCAGAAAGGAGTCTTCCATGAGACGCATCGTCCTGTTCGCGTTGTTCACCGTCCTGCTGTCGGGCTGGCTGGCCCCGCTGTCCGCCGGGGCCGCAGCCAACGATCCGAAAGTGAAGCCCCTGCCGCCGATTCCGCTCAGCTTGAATGAAGTGCTGGCGTGGATCGACCGGTCCCATCCGTTGCTGCAAGGAGCCGGGACGGAGAAAGTGTCGGCCCGCGGCAAAATGCTCCGGGCGCTCGGCGCCTTCGAACCGACGCTCGTCAACGACATGGAGTTGGAGCGCTTCATCGCCAAGGACAAGCCCGGCACGCAGACGGTGGGATTCAACGACACGTTCCTCGACGTGCGGCATCAATCCGGCATCAGAGGGACCGCCGGCGTCCGCCAGTCCATCGGCGAGGCCCAGATTCCTGATTTGGGGCTCAACAGCAACCGCCAGCAGGTTCTTCTCGGCGGGTTTATTCCGTTGCTGCGCGGGTTGATGGTCAACCCGGAGAATGCCGAGTTGCAACGCTCGGGGCTGGCCGACCCGCGCGCGGATATCGAAATCGCGCAGACCCGCCAGGACCTCTTCCTGGCCGCCGCGTCGCAGTATTGGGAATGGGTGGCTGCCTGGAAGCTGGCAGATGTGCAGCAGCGGGCCGTGAAGGTCGCGGAAGACCGGTTCAAGCAGATCGAAGAGCGCGCCAAGAAGGGCCTGTCCGCGCCGCTCGACGCCGTCGAAGCGAATCAGGAAGTGCAGCGGCGGAAGGAAATCCTGATCGCCGCCACGCGCGGGGTGGAGCAGGAACAGTACAGGCTCTCCCTGTTTCTTTGGGAAAACGGCGCGCCGATGTCGCCGGCGGGCGGGCGCGTGCCGGACTTCCCGAAAGCCGTGCCGCTCCCTATTCCGGAAACCGTCAAAGCCGACAAGCTGGCGGCGCGCGCCTCGCGCCCGGAAGTCCTGGCGGTCGGGATCGAAGCCAAACTGAACCACATCGACCTGGAGCTCGCCAAGAATAATCTATTACCCAGCCTTGATGTGGAAGCGGCGCCGGCGCGGGCCCCGGAAAAGTTCGTGCTGGGCCTCGGCTACCGGTTCGGCGCCGAGTTCAAGATGCCGTTCCTCCAGCGCAAGGCCCGCGGCGAAATGCTCGAAGCGCAGGGCAAGGCCGACCGCCTGGTGCTGACTCAGATGTTCCGCGAGCAACAAGTACTCGTGGACGTGGACAACGCGCTGTCCGCCGTGGAACGCGCGAAGCAACGCATCGACGCCTCGCTGCAATCCCTTCAGCTTGCCAAAACACTGGAAGAGGGCGAGCGGTTCCGGTTCAGCCTCGGCGCCACGAGTGTCTTGTTCGTGAACCTCCGCGAACGCCTTGCGGTGGATTCGGAAAACCAATGGATTCGAGCCGTCGCCGATTACCAGCGGGCACTGGCCCAGTATCAGTGGGCGATCGGCACGTGGGCGAAGGCGCCGATGTCGGTGATTCCCGTGTCCTATAAACCGGCGTCGAAGTAATAGATTTTTAAGGCAACCTTTGGTACGCTACGGCCCGTTCAAGGCCTTGCGCGTCCACAGAGGGCGTCTTCCATAGCTAAAGGAGCGCTGAGCGGCGGCCTCGCCTGGCAGGCCGCCTCGTCACGAGAGCATGGCCAACGAGAACTCCGACAACCAGCACAACACCCAGGACCTGGTGCGGGCGACCATCGCCCGCCTGAGCCTCTTTCTTCAGTTCGAAAAAAAGATCCTGGCCATTCTCGTCTCCTACGCGATGGCCATCGGCGTCTTCTCCCTCATCGTCCCCCTGACCGTCCAGGAGCTGGTCAATACCTTCGCCTATGCCCTGCAACCGATCATGGTCGTCACGCTGGTCAGCGTGATGGCGATCGCGCTGCTGTTGATGGGCTCCTTCCGGGTGCTGCAGGCCCGCGCTGTCGAAATTCTCGTCCAGCGCCTGTACGCGCGCATCGCGCTGGGCCTGACCCAGCAGTTGCCGCGGTTCAGCGAAGTGGGGTTCACCCAGAAATATGCGAACTACTTCATGGAAGCCGAGTTGCTGCCGCGTTCGCTGGCCGCCATGCTGGTGGATATCATCAACGTGACGGTCGGAGGCGCCATCGGCATGACGATCCTCGTCATGTATCATCCCTATTTCATTGTCTTCAACGTGTTGCTGGTGGGCGGCTTTGCGACGATCATCACGATTTTGGGCCGTGGCGCGCTGACGATCACCATGGATGTGTCCCGCTACAACTACGCCACCATGAACTGGCTCCAGGACATCGCCGGCAACCTGCTGCACTTCAAGGCCACGGCGAGCACGCCGTTCCTGATGAAGAAAACCGACGAGCTGGTCAATCACTATGTCGCGGCGAGAAAAGTCAGGTCGGACATCCTCACGGGCACGCAATACAAAGGATCGGTCATCTGGCAGGCCTTCGGCCACAGCGGCCTGATCGCCACGGCCGGCTGGCTGCTGGCCATCGGGCAAATCACGCTCGGACAGTTCGTCGCCGCCGAGGTCATCGTCGGGACGCTGATCATCAATCTGGATACGGTCTCCAAGCGGATGTACTACGTGTATTACGTGTTCACGTCCCTCTACGAATTGGAGAACCTCTTTTCCCTGCCCAAGGACAAGGAGCACGGCAAGCTGTCCGTGCCCCTGCCGGATCCGACCGTGCACGGCGTCCGGTTGACGTGCAAGGACGTGTCCTTTGCCTATCCGAATTCCCCCGCGACGTTCCAGCACTTCGACGTGGAAGTCGCGCCGGGCGAAAAAGTCGCGGTCTTCTCGGCGACGAGCACCGGCAAGACCACGCTGGCCCGGGTCCTGGCCGGCCTGTACGCGCCGACGAGCGGCGTGATCCGCTACAACGGCGTGGACCTCCGCGACCTGGACATGGACTCGCTGAACGCCTGCCGGGGACTGATCCTGGATTCGCAGCTCACGCTCTTCGAGAGCACCCTGGAAGAGAACCTCACGATGGGACGGCCGGTCCACTACGACGACATCCGCTGGGCCCTGCGTTTCGTGGATCTGGAGGAAGAAGTGGACGCGATGCCGCAGGGACTGCAATCGCCGGTGAAAAGCGGCGGCAAGGGCTTCACGACCAGCCAGACGCTCCGCCTGCTGGTCGCCCGGGCCATCGTCGCGCGCCCGCAAATCCTGATTCTGGACGGCACCCTCCACAGCATGCAGCCGGCCCTGCGGGACACAATTTTACGGCGCCTCTGCAGCAAGGAAGAGCCCTGGTCGGTGATCTTCGTCTCCAACGATCCGACCCTGAGCACGCATGTGGATCGCCGGGTCATGCTTGAATGAACCGTCCGCCCCCACGTTCAGCTCGTTCCAAACAGAGGGGCCGCTTCTCCATTCCGGAACAATCTGATACACTGCAAGAGTGCGGTCGCCATCAGAAGCCGGCCGTTTCGGAGGAGTTACCGTGACCCGTCGCGTATACAACTTGTTGTCCAGGCCGTCCTGGAAGCAGATCGCCATCAGCATCCTGATCGCAGGCCTTGGACTGATGGGGGCCCGGGCACTCAGCCAGGTGAATCAGGACATCACCCTCATGTACACCGAGTACACGCTGGGCGCGACGGAGCTCGCCCACATCTCGGCGGACGTGATCCGCTTCCGGACCACGATCATCCGGGCCCTCGAAGCTCCGACGAAACAGGATTTCGAGCGCATCACGGTGGGCCTGCCGGAGCAGCGCGCCCGCATCCAGCACGCCATCGACCGGTACGACGCGGCGAGCCTGCGGGTCTCGCGGAGCGGGCGCAGCGAGCCGGACGACCTGCGCGCCGTGAAGGACAGTCTGGACGCCTATTTCCAGGCCGCCGGCAAGACCATTTCCCTCATGACGCAAATGTGGGTCGCGGCCTCGCCACAGGAAGCCGCCGCGCTGCGGCATCAGGCGGATATCCAGGCCGCCGACAACTCGGGACCGAAGTTGATTCAGGTGAGTCTCGCGTTGGACCATTTGTTGGAGACCATCGGCGACGTCGCCAGGGATCTGCGCGACGAGGGCACCCAGACGCTGCGCGAGACGAGCAGTACACTGATCGTCGGCAGCTTCTTGATCGCCTTGTTGAACCTGTTCGCAGGACGTGCTTCCGAGCCGGTTCGTCCCGCCGAATCGCCTGTGCCCGGAAGCGGCAACGGCGAGACTCTCGCCAGGCCCCGTCGCATCGAGAAGGAATACGCAGACCCCGCCCTCCGCCAGAATTAACCGCTTACCTGAAAAAACAGTCGAAAGTCTGAAAGTCCGCAGTCCGAAAGTCCTCTCGACTTGAAGACTTTCTGACGTGAGGACTTTCAGGCGCTCGAGTTGGAACTCGCGGCCTTTTTCAACATCCTACCGGCAGGGATGAGCGGACGGCGGGAATACCGACACACAACCATCTTTCGCCAGCGGAAATCGAAACGCGCCGAGCGGCGTGTCGATCCGCAGCGTGACGGCCAGACGATACGCAACCTCCCTGCGGCTTTTCAGCGCCGCGAGCGTGCGCTGGAGATCGGCCAGCGCGAGGGTGACGGGCACGGCAACCCGCGCGGTGCCGCGCGGCGCCAGCGCAACCCCCTCCTGCGACGCCCCGGCGGTGAAGGGCTGCCCTTCGATCTGCAACTCATGGTCGTATCCCTTCACGTTCATGTCGCCGTCTCCGGGATTGAGCAGCTCCACGTCGAAACGCAGCGTGATCCTGCGCAGATCGAACGAACTCACGGCCACCGTCACCGATTGGACCTGCGGCTTGGTCGTGAGGCCTTCCACCGTGCGGCATCCGCCGAAGCCGAACACCGCCGCGGCCACCAGCACGCAGGCCAGGAGCCTGTCCGACATTGCCGTTCGTGACGAGGCGAAGGAGGTGTGGCCAGATGCGAGGCCACAGGCCCGGAAAAACCGGAGGTGTATTCGCTGGAATACATTGAGGATTTTTTCGGGCCGAGAACGACGCAGATGGCCGCAGATCGTTCGCCGCAGTAGAAAGGTCAATGTCGGACAGGCTCCGAGGCGCCCGATCGTCCGCCTCACGTGTCCGTCCCCTGACGCGCCGACCGCCGCAACGTGGCGAACAATTCGTCCTGCTCGCGCTCCGAGAGATTTTTCCATTGGCCGACGGCCAGGCCTTCGATCGTGATGTTCATGATCCGGACACGGTGGAGCCCCGTCACGCGATAGCCCAGCGCCTCGCACATGCGGCGGATCTGCCGGTTTCGCCCCTCCGTGAGAATGAGGCGGACCTCCCGCGGCCCACGCCGGCTGGCCGTGCAGGGCTTCGTCATCTTGTCCAGGATAACCACCCCGCCGGCCATGCGATCGAGAAACGTCTGATCGAAGGGCCGGTCCACCTGCACCAGATATTCTTTTTCATGGCCGTGTTCGGCGCGCAGCACCTTGTTGACGATCTCACCGTCGTTCGTCAGCAGGATCAACCCGGAAGAGTCCTTGTCGAGTCGGCCGATGGGAAAAATCCGCTGCGCATGCCCGATGCAGGCGATGATGTTGTCCGGCACGTCCAGCTCGCAGGTGGTCGTGACGCCGAGCGGCTTGTGAAACTTGATATAGACCGACCGGTTGCCCCACGTAACGACCTTGCCGTCGCGGGCGACGGTGTCGCCGGGCACCACCCGGTCGCCGAGCTTCGCGACGCGGCCGTTGATCGTGATGCGACCGGCCTCGATCCAGTGATCGGCTTCGCGCCGCGAACCGATCCCCTGCTGGGTAAAAAATTTGTTGATGCGGCAGGCAGGCTCATGCGGCGCAGGAGGATTCGACGAGGAGGGCCGGGCACGTGTGGAATTCGATGACGCCCCGGCGGGCAGCGGCTTGTTCTTCCGAAAGAGTATGGACTTTTTTTCCCCCATCACGCGTTACTCCTTCGACAGGCTCAGGACCCCGAGCCCCGTCGAGGGGGGATCGCGCGCGCGCGACGAAGCGCTTCAGCGCGCAGGCGCGTCACGATCTTTTCCGACGGCCACGCTGCCGCTTCTGGCCCGCGCGGATGCGGCCGAGCATCCGGTAAATCAGCCGCGCGACGGTGAATTGAGGCGCCGCGAAGCCCTCGATCGGCGCGATCTCGCTGATGTCCATCCCGATGATGCCGGGTCCGTTCGCGAGCGCGGTCACCAACGCCAGCGTGTCGTACCAGCCGAGGCCGCCCGGCTCCGGAGTGCCCAGCGCCGGCACGAGCGAGGAATCCAGCCCGTCGCAATCGAATGTGAGATAGACCGGACGTCCCTTGCAGGCCCTGACGACCGCGGGCACCCATCGGGCCGCCTGTCCTTTATAGGGCCCGCCGGGATCGCAAATCTGCGCCGCGAAAAACGTGTGGATGGTTTTGGTCCGGCGGATCGTGTTGATTTCCTCCGGCGAGATGGACCGGATGCCGACCTGCACGAGCGGCAGACCGTCCTGCACGACGCGGGCCATCACGCTCGCATGACTGTAGGGATTGTCCTGATAGGCCTTGCGCAGGTCGCCATGCGCGTCGATCTGCACCACGCAGAGATCGGGCCATTGTTTGGCGTGGGCGCGGATCGCGCCGAGGGCGCCGGTATGCTCGCCGGTGAGCGTCACGACGAGGCGGCCCGGTTTCACGTGCGGCTGGACAAAGGCCTCGATGGCTTCCACCGCCGCCTTGTCCACCCTGCCCTTCAGGTCGAGCGGCACAGCCGTCGCCACGCCCCCCCAGTCCTGGTAGATCTCCGAATCGAGCGTTTCGTCGTAGAGTTCGACCTGCTGGGAGGCTTCGATGATTGCGGAGGGACCCTTGTCGGATCCGAGAATGTAGCTGGAGGTGTGCTCGTAGGGCGCGGGCATCACATAGACGCCTGCCTGCGCGGGATTGCACCAGGGCTCACCGATGCCGAGAAAATTCCGATCCTGGCCGAGCCAGCCGGCCGGCACCGTCATCCCTTACCTCTTGCGCGCCTGAGGGAGATTCTCCAACGGGATGAACACGGCCAGGGCCACGACGGTCGTCCAGCGGTTGGCCTTGCCGATCGCGGACTGGGTGATGTTGAGCGTGCGGACGATCTTGCCGCCCATCTTGAACACCTGCTCGCGCTCTTTCCACGCGATGTTGGAATCGAACTCGATACCCAGGGTGGTGGCAAGCATCTGCGCGGCCAGGTCTTCCGTGTACTCGCCCGACTCCTCGTCGGTTTCGCCGTAGGCGTGGTGCTCGGAGAGATACCCGTAGGTCCGCCGGTCCGTCGGGATCGCCAGGCCGATGGACGCGGAGATCAGCCGATTGCGTTCGTTCGTCTCCGATCGGGCCATCACGCAGTGGGTGATTTCGCCAGGGTTGAGTAATTTCTCTCCGCGGCTTCTCGGAACGATTTTACAGTTAGGCGGATAAATGGAGGACACACTGACCAGGTTGCAGTAGGCGACGCCGGCGCTGCGCAACGCTTCTTCGAATGACGCCAGCTTTTCCCGGTGCACCCCCACGCCCCGGCTCAGAAACATGTGCGTTGGAACCATCGTGCCTCCCCTTCTCTTCCGTCCGACGTCCAGTTCTCAATACTGGGCCGCAGTTGTATCAAGTTATGACCGATACTGCAATATGTACGGGTGAGATTTTTTCGGCGCCGGTGCTCAAGACAACCGGCAGACAGCGAGATCAATCCTTCAAGTTGAGAATCAACATTTTGGGTTCGGTCATTTCCTCGATCGCGTACCGCACGCCTTCGCGGCCCAGCCCGGAATCCTTCACGCCGCCGTAGGGCATGTGCTCGGCGCGGAACGTCGGGATTTCGTTCGCCAGCACCGCGCCCACTTCCAGGTCGCGATACGCCCGAAAGATGCGATAAATGTCGCGCGTGAATACGCCCGCCTGCAAGCCATAGTCAGAATCGTTGAGCGCCGCCAGTGCGTCGTCAAACTCCTTGTAGCGCGACACCGTCACCACCGGGCCGAAGACCTCCCGACACGACACTTTCATCGCCGGCGTCACGTTCGACAGCACCGTCGCCTCGACGACGGATCCGAAACGCGTCCCTCCGGCCAGCACGCGCGCGCCCTGCGCCGCCGCCTCCTGAACCCATTGTTCCACCCGCTTGGCCGCCGCCTCGTCGATCAGCGGACCGATGACGGTCGCCTCGTCGGCCGGATCGCCGACCTTGAGCGCCTTGACCCGCGCGACGAATTGTTCGACGAAGCGGTCATAGACCGACTCGTGCACGAATACCCGTTGGACCGAAATGCAGGTCTGGCCCGAATAGGCGTACCCGCCGACGGCGCATCGGGCCACGGCCAATTCCACATCGGCGTCCGGCTCCACGATCACGCCGGCGTTGCCGCCCAGCTCCAGCAGCACGCGTTTTTTTCCGCTCTTGGCCTTCAGCATCCAGCCGACCGCCGCGCTGCCGGTGAAACTCACGATTTTGAACCGCTCGTCCGTCACCATCTGCTCCGCCACGGCGTTTTCGCAGGGCACGACGCTCAGCGCGCCAGCCGGCAGCCCCGTGTCCAGGACGAGTTCGGCCAGCAGCAACGACGTAAGCGGCGTCTGCGGCGCCGGCTTGAGGACCATCGGATTGCCGGCGGCCAGGCACGGCGCCACTTTGTGCGCGACCAGGTTGAGGGGAAAATTAAACGGCGTGATGCCGAGCACCGGTCCGATCGGAACACGCCGGACGAAGCTGACGTGCTGTTCCATGCCCGGCGTCAGATCCATCGGGATTACATCCCCGCCGATCCGCTTGGCCTCTTCCGCCGCGATGGTGAAGGTCTGGACCGCGCGTCCGACTTCGCGCCGCGCGTCGGCGATCGGCTTGCCGGACTCCGCCGTCATCGTGCGGGCGACCTCGTCCTGCCGGCCGGCCAGCCGGTCGGCGATCTTCCGCAAGGCCCCGGCGCGGGCATGGGCCGGGAGGCGCCGCATGGCTGGGCACGCCTCGACGGCGCGCGCCGTCGCTTCATCCGCTTCGGCCTTGCCGGCCAGGCAGACGTCCGCGACGGGCTTCCCATTATAAGGATTGCGGATGGTGGCGGTCGTGGCGCTCTGGCGCCACTGGTTGCCGATCAGGAAGGGTCGTGCAGCTCCCACAAGAAACGGCCTCTGATGGAACTCGTTATTCGGCGGGCAGCTCGAGACCGAACGCAGGCGCAGGCTGAACCGGCTGCTCGACCTCGGCGTCGGCACGCACGGCTTTCTCGATCAACGGCTCCGTCCCCCAATCGCGAATCGCCTCCAGCGTGAAGGCTTCGTAGGTCGAGACGCCATGACAGGCCGGACAATCCGGTATCGGGACCTTCCGCTTGAACACTTCGTTCAGGCACGACATGCAGACCAGGAGGTCCGGCTCGCCCGCTTCGCAGTCAACCGGCCAAAATGTTTGTCGCTCGGACATGGTGCTGGTTCCCTTTCGCCAAACTGGGTGGATTCAAGAATAGGCTTCCTGGAGACGGAATTCAACCCTTGTTCTTCGTCTCCGACGATGGCTTCAACAAGCGTTCAATTTCTTTTTCGAACACATCGGCCGGAAACGCGCCGGGCAGCCCGATGGGTTTCTCGTCCTCCGCCTGCCTGGTCCGCATCAGCAGAAACCCCGGCGTCCCGACAAAGCCGAGCCTCATGCCGTCCTGCTTGTCCCTGAAGATCGCCTGCCGGTGAGGCGCATCGCGCAGGCATTGCAAGAAGGCCGGCTGATCCATCCCGATCGCCTTCGCATGCGCCTCGATGGCCTCGATTTGGATCGTGCCGGCGAAAAGCCGGTCGTGCATTTGCCAGTAGCGTCCCTGGTCGCCGGCGCAGCGCGCGGCAATCGCCGCCGTCATGGCCGGTCCTTCCGGATCGCGCGGATAATCACGGTAGAGCAGCCGGACCTTGCCCGTCTCCACGTATTTCGCCGAGAGACGCGGCCAGGTGTCACGGAAAAATTTCACGCAATAGTCGCAGGTGAAATCCGAGTATTCGATCAGCGTCACCGGAGCGTTCAGATCGCCGCGCGTCCGGCCGTCAGGCTGCCAGAGCCGGTTCGGCGGCGCGTCAGGCTGACTGACCGCCTCGGGCTCCACCCCCGACGGTTCGTGCTTGAAGAACAGCGTGCCCGCGATGCCTGCCATGCCCAGCACCACGACGATCCCCGCCACGACAGGCAGAACGCGGGAGGGCTGCGAGGGAGTGTCCATGTCGGATGTCCTTGTGCGTGTTCGACGGGAGGGAGATCAGGACGACGTGCGCTTCTTGCCGGCTCGTTCCAGCAAACCCATCATCAGCAGCGGCCAGACCACCGTGGCATCGCTGAGCACCTCGGCAAACCGGCCGCCTTCGTCCGCCGGCACGAATTTGCCCCAGGAGATGCCTTCCTTGTAGGTGCACCCGCTGAGCCCGCCCCAGTAGTCCGGCTCCGGGCAGATGCGCACGCAGTATTGGAAGCGCGGCGGCTTCACGTCGAGCCCCAATCTCAAATTTCCGATCTCCACATAGGGCGCCACCTGCTGCGCCCAGTTGCGCGGCACGCCGCCGCCGATGGTGAAGATGCCGAGCCGCTTCGCGGAGAGCAACTTTTCCGTGTAGCTGTTCAGATCCAGATAGGGATTGAAGGTCGGACGATATTTATACAGCGCGCGCAGCACGTCACGGTCGCCGCCCTTGCCTTCACTGCGGGCCTGGTCCAGGTTCTGCCGCATCGCCCACGTCGCCACATCGAGGCCCATCTCGGAGTCCGTGAAGGCCGGAATGTAGACCGGGACTTTTTTCTGGTACGCGCTTTTGAGAATGCCGACACCTTCGTGCTCGTCTACCAGCGTCTTGCCGACCTCGCGCGTCAGCAGCTCCGACGACATCGGCTCTTCCATGTTGATCCGTTTCAGCGTCTGCGCGACGACGTGCTCCACGTAATTCAGGTTCGCTTCCATCTCGAGCGTGTCGTACACGCGGTTATAGC
>Ga0247727_10012479_pt1 | contig 14575 bp, 16 predicted proteins | sample WisWelCaveWW1625_FD_202498 | JGI IMG/M metagenome (GOLD analysis project Ga0247727, IMG submission 202498) | Biofilm microbial communities from Wishing Well Cave, Virginia, United States - WW16-25 | ecosystem: Environmental > Aquatic > Deep subsurface > Groundwater > Cave microbial mat | place... | reverse complement strand
GCTCTGGCGACCTGCCCGTACCCGTACGGCTGCAGGCATATCCCGCGTATCTTTTTATGACACTCTTGTATCTTTTCCGACAAATGCGACGTTCAAAGACCGGAGGACTTTAGGAGGCAGGCGGCGTAGCGGGCACTTCTTCGGACGGTGGGGGCGCCCCGTAAAATCGGATGGCGCGCTGGATGGGGAGGCGGCCGTTTTTGATGCGGTGAAGGTTGGTGTCGCGCAGGCTGTAGACGCAGCCGCAGTATTCCTGCTGATAGAATTCCTCACGCTTGGCAATGTCGATCATCCGCTGCGATCCGCCCTGTTTCCGCCAGTTGATGGTCCAGTAGACCATCCCCGGATAGCGGCCCGCCGCGCGGACGCCGGCGTCGTTGATCTGCGCCAGGTCTTTCCAGCGCGAGATGCCGAGCGTGCTGCTGATCAGGCCAAACCCATGCTCGCGGGCAAAGAGCGCCGTCCGCTCAAACCGCATGTCAAAACAGGCAGTACAGCGCGCCCCCCGCTCCGGCGCCGACTCAAGGCCCACGACCCGAGCGAACCAGTTCTCTTTGTCGTAATCGGCGTCGATGAACGGAAGGTTCATCTTTTCGGCAAAGCGGATATTTTCCGCCTTGCGCAGATCATACTCGGCGCGCGGATGAATATTGGGATTGTAAAAAAAGAGGGAAAAGGCAACCCGCGACGCCACAAGCGCCTCCATAATCTCCCCCGCGCAGGGCGCGCAGCAGGAATGGAGCAGCAGCTGCTCCCCGCTGATCGGAGGGACGAGAATGGGTCGATCTGGCACGGCGTCCGTCATGGCGCGAAGTCTATCACTCGGCCCCCGGCCCGGTCACCGCCGGCACGACCCGCCGCTGTTGCGTGAAAAAGCGGTAGAGCAGCCAGGCGTCGATCAGCAGCGCGACCACCATGACTCCCCAGGCCCAGGGACTCGCAACAAGGCGCAATTCCATGAGGACACGGGAGAGGCCAAACGATACGACCCAGACATCAAACGTCATGCAAATCCGCCGGAAGACCTCCGCGTCCATTTTTCGGATCAGGAAATAACCGACGGGGATGCCAATGATCACGCTCGGAAGGATGGTTTGCAGCAGAGAGAAACTCTCGGCGGAGTAGAGACCGAGGGAGTAATAGGCCATCGCCGTCATCGTCGATGCGGCGATGCGGAGGATCCCCAACGCCGCTCGGAACTCTCCCTTGACGAGTCCCTGATTGTTGAACCATACCGCAAGCGGCGGACCGGAGATGGTCGTCACCGCGTAGAAAAAACCGATGCCGATACCCAGCGGCATCCCGACCCCATTTTCGCTTTGGATGGGTCGCCGAATCCCCGCCGCCTGAACGAGAATGAGCGGCATCAGGGCGATATAGGTAAACAGTTTGATCCAGCCGGGATGGAGCGACGACACAAAATAGCTCCCGACGGCGACCCCGATCGGCAGCCACATCACAATCCGGGAGACCCGCTTCCAAACGGCGGCCAGGTCCTTGCGGTTCATGAAGAGGACGTAAAGATTGACGCAGATCTCAATGAGGACGATCGCCGGATTGAGCAGCCGGTTGGTGTAGAAAAGCAGCGCCACGGGCATCGTCAGCGACGAAAAGCCGTAGCCCAGCGCACCATTCACGCCGGCCGCGAAGAGGGTAATGAGTACCAGCGCGACGGTCCCGTCCATCCGAAAAGTCTCCGTTAAATGTGAATCGGCTAAATGTGAAACATCGGCGACCGTCCGGCTTCCATCTGCGCGAGCCGATCGACGAGGCCTTGCAAGGTCACCGCGTGGAGCTGCTGCGCCAACGTAGCATTCATCTGCACTTCAATTTCCGAGAGCAACTGCGCCTCCGTGGTGGCGCTCACGGGGCGGGAGGCGACGGGCGCGCCCGCAATCGCCTGAAGAATCTCAAAGAGACCGATCGGCTGTTGTGGCGGCTTCGCAAGCACATATCCGCCCGCCTTGCCACGGACACTCCGGAGGAATCCGGCCTGCGTCAACGCACCCATCACCTGGCTTAAAAAGCGTGTCGACATTTGATGCCGCTTCGCAATCGCCCTGACGGTCAGCGGCGTCGGCTCCGAATGACGCAGCAACGTCAACATCGCGATCACGGCGTAAGATTGTTTGACCGAAAACTTAATATCCATTTTGTCTATAGGCATAGTAGTATTATATTCGTAGAGAGTCAAGTGGCACTTCTATAAATCTCCTGAATGCCCTTCGACAGGCTCAGGGTGAGCGGCCATGTCATGATTCCGCTCGTGGTGAGCCTGTCGAACCACGCGCGGAATCGAGTGGATAGAAGTTGCCCTCAAGTGGCACCGCATCCGCCGGTTATTCTTGGACTCCACTCTGTCAACTCGGTATACTCCCGCTCGTTTCGGGTCGGGGAGAAGAATCTATTCTGGGGAGATACGTATGGACATTCAGGGGGCGTTGGACGAGGTTGTCGTTACTATGGGGCGGCTTGGGCAGGCATTTTCGAAAGAGATAGAGGCCCACCGCCAGGCGGGGCGATCGGAGGATGATTTGAAACGATTGAGCAAGGGCGCGGATGCCATGCGGGACGCTGCGAGTATCTACCTGACCTGGGCGCACCACTATATCAACGAACTGAATGCAGGCGATTCGGCGGATGAGACTCTCTTCAATCCAGACGAAGGCGGCAGCCTCGTATAGATATCAAGCCCCTGAGGATAAGGACAACCCATGGCAAAGGAAGTGGAACTCTCGTCGGTTTTGCGCGAGCGGCGGCGGTTTAAGCCGAAGGCTGCGTTTAGTAAAGAGGCGCATGTTGGCAGCCTGGCGGCCTATGAGCGGCTGTGCAGAAAGGCCGAGCGTGATCCGGAAGGGTTCTGGGGCGAGATGTCCAGCGAGATCGCGTGGCTGAAGCCGTGGCGGAAGGTCCTCGACTGGAAAGAGCCGTTTGCGAAATGGTTCGTCGGGGGCCGGACGAACGTCGCCTACAACTGTCTCGACCGCCATCTCGACGGCTGGCGTCGCAACAAGGCCGCGATCATCTGGGAGGGGGAGCCGGGCGATACGCGCGTTTTGACGTTCGGCGACCTGCATCGGGAGGTCTGCACCTTCTCAAACGTCCTGAAGTCGAAAGGGGTCGTCAAAGGCGACCGCGTGGTGCTGTACATGCCGATGGTGCCCGAACTGGCCATCGCGATGCTCGCCTGCGCCCGGATCGGCGCGACCCATTCGATCATCTTCGGCGGCTTCTCGGCGGTGGCGGTGCGCGATCGGGTGAACGACGCGGGGGCGAAATGGATCGTCACGGCCGATGGCGGCTATCGCAAGGGCGAGGTGGTCACGCTCAAGGAGAAGATTAACGAGGCGCTGGCCGAGACGCCGGGGGTGGTCGGGGTGATCGTCGTCCGCCGCACCAACACGCCGGTGGTGATGCAGGGGGGACGCGACTTCTGGTGGCACGACCTCATGGCGACTGCCTCCGCCGACTGCCCGGCCGAACCGCTCGATTCGGAACATCCCCTCTTCATCCTCTACACCAGCGGCACCACCGGAAAGCCGAAGGGGGTGGTTCACACGACGGCCGGATACCTCCTCGGCGTCACGCTCACGGCGCGCTGGATTTTTGATCTGAAAGAGACCGACACCTACTGGTGTACCGCCGACATCGGCTGGGTCACCGGCCACTCCTACGTCATCTACGGCATCCTGGCGAACGGCGTAACGACCGTGATGTACGAGGGGGCCCCGACGTTCCCGCAACCCGACCGGCTCTGGCAGATGATCGACAAATATCATGTCACCGTTTTTTACACCGCGCCGACAGCCATCCGAACGTTCGTGAAACTCGGCGAGAGTTGGCCCGCGCGGCACGGCCTCAAGAGCCTGCGACTGCTCGGCACGGTCGGCGAGCCGATCAATCCCGAAGCCTGGATGTGGTATCACCGCGTCATCGGAAAGGGGCGCTGCCCCATCGTCGATACCTGGTGGCAGACGGAGACCGGCGCGATCATGATTACGCCGCTGCCGGGGGCGATTGACACCAAGCCCGGTTCGGCAACGCTGCCGTTTCCGGGGATCGTGGCCGATGTGGTCGATCGCGACGGAAAGCCGGTTCCGGCCAATACCGGCGGCTATCTCGTCATTCGCAAACCCTGGCCGTCGATGCTGCGCGGCGTCTGGGGCGATCCCGAACGCTATAAAAAGCAGTACTGGTCCGACATTCCGGGCGTCTACTTCACCGGCGACGGCGCGCGGCGGGACAAGGACGGCTACTTCTGGGTGATGGGGCGGGTCGATGACGTGATGAACGTGGCGGGGCACCGGCTGGGAACGATGGAGGTGGAGTCAGCCATCGTCTCCCACGCGGCGGTGGCCGAGGCGGCGGTGGTCGGGCGGCCGGACGACATGAAGGGGACGGCGATTTCTGCGTTTGTGACGCTGTTGTTAGGCCACGCACCCACCGACGCCCTCAAGGCCGCGATTCGCGCCCACGTCGTGAAGGAGATCGGCCCCATCGCCCGCCCCGACGACATCCGTTTCACCGACGCCCTACCCAAAACCCGCAGCGGAAAAATCATGCGCCGCCTGCTACGCGACATCGCCGCCGGCCGCGAAACCCAGGGCGACACCACCACGCTGGAAGACTACTCCGTCCTGGCCAAACTTCGGCAGGAAGAGGATTAGAAAGTGCAGGACGGCGGAATTCGGTTGGGTTGCGGTGTCGTTTCGCGGCGGCACCCGCCTGCGTTGGACGGGACATCAGATCTATTCGGGCAGCACGGGTGCCACGATCTCACAGCATCTGGCGCAATGCGCCGGGTATCCATTCATTGTCCGCAACCCGGCCTGAAACAACCGCTGATATGACCGCCGATGAATGCGAGCAGGCGTTATCGGTGCTGCAAGCGGGGCATCTGTTGCGCCGGTTGTCGTCGATCGACTCCGCAAGCGCGACGACCGTCGTGCAAGACGGGCGGCGGCTTCTAAACTTCTCTTCCAATAACTATCTGGGGCTGGCCCATCACCCGGCGCTGAAGCGCGCCGCAGCGGCTGCGATCCGCCGTTTTGGCGTTGGGGCGGGGGCCTCTCGACTCCTCTCCGGCAACAATCGCCTGTACGAAACGCTCGAAACCGCCATTGCCCAATTCAAATCGACCCCTGCCGCGCTGGTCTTCAACTCCGGTTACGTCGCCAATCTCGGCGCACTCGGCGCGTGGATTCAGCCGGGTGACCTCGTTTTCTGCGACCGCCTCAGCCACGCGAGTCTCATCGAAGGGGCGCGGGCTTCGGCGGGGACACTGCGCATCTACCGTCACGGCGATGTCGATCACCTGCGCAAACTGCTTTCCGGTCGGCGGGCCGGTCGCCGCGCCCTGATTGTGACCGACGGCGTCTTCAGCATGGACGGTGACATCGCGCCGCTCCCAGCGCTCCTGGCACTCGCCGAAGAATATGACGCGCAGATCTATCTCGATGACGCCCATGCGACCGGCGTGCTGGGGTCGCGGGGTGCCGGAACCTGCGATCATTTCAATCTGCACCATCCGCGCATCATTCAAATGGGAACCTTCAGCAAGGCCCTCGGCGGACTGGGCGGATTCGTTGCGACCGAGTCGCCGCAGATTCAATATCTCATCAACAAGTCCGGGCCGTTGATCTACACCACCGCCCTTCCCCCCGCCGTCCTGGCGGCAGCCATTGCGGCGTTGTCTGTGATTGGAGAAAACGACGCACCACGGCAACGGCTGCTGCGCCACGCCGCGTACCTCCGTGCGCGTATTGCGGCGGCGGGATTCGATGTTGGCGAAAGTTGCACCACGATTATTCCCATTCGGATCGGTGACAACGAGACGGCGGTTCTCTTTTCTCGCCAACTGTTTGAGGCCGGGTTCTGGGTGCCCGCCATCCGGCCACCGACGGTGCCGGTCGGTGCCGCCAGGCTTCGCATCAGCCTGACGGCCGCCCATACGCGCGGGCAGATCGACCGCCTGGTCGAGGCGCTTTCGACCCTCGGACGGGCACTGCGGATTCTCTGATTCCATTTCTAGCGCTGCGGCGCAGGTGACATTGATTGAGGAAGGCGCTGGCCAGTGACATGCGGGCCATGCGTATCGGGTGGAGGAGATCGAAGGGCGCTGAAGGCGACAGGGATGAAGCGCGCGGTTCATGATAGGGCGTATCGGAATCGTCCGTTGGCGGCCAGATCGGGATGCCCTGGGCAGGGGGTCAGGAAAATCGCTCGATGGCGGGTTGGGATTCGCTGCTCTGTTTGCTGTCGTCCCAACTTTCGGTATTGGCCTGAATGCCCTGGACGCGGAGCGCGAAGTCTTGCGGGTTGGTGCTGTTTTTCAGGGCCTCTTCGTAGGTGATCGTCCGCTTTTTATAGAGCGCGTGGAGCGCCTGGTCGAACGACTGCATTCCATATTGCGACGTGCCCGCCGAGATGATTTCGTGGATACGGCGCGTCTTGTCGGGGTCGATGATCGCCTCCTTCACCGTCTGCGTGGCGATGAGGATTTCTGCCGCAGGCACGCGACCTTTTCCATCCGCGGACGGCACCAGTCGCATGGAGACGATGCCTCGGATGACCGACGCCATTTGTAGCCGCACCGCCTTGCTCTGATAGGGCGGGAAGACGGCGATGATCCGATTGATCGTCTCTACCGCGTCGAGGGTGTGGAGCGTGGAGAGGACCAGATGCCCCGTCTCCGCCGCCTGAAGGGCGGTGGAGATCGTCTCAAAGTCGCGCATCTCGCCCAGAAGAATCACGTCCGGGTTCTGGCGCAGGGCGGAACGCAGGGCGGTGGCGAACGATTCGGTATCCTGCCCGACCTCCCGCTGATTGATCACGCTCCGCTTGTCGCGGTGCATGAACTCGATGGGGTCTTCGATCGTGACGATATGGGCGTTGCGGTTCTGGTTGATGTAATCGACCATCGACGCCAGCGTGGTAGATTTCCCGCTGCCGGTGGTGCCGGTGACGAGGATCAGGCCGCGCGGTTCCGTGGCGAGTTTTTCGACCGCGGGCGGCAGCATGAGTTCCCGAATCGACCCGATCTTAAACGGGATCGGCCGGAACACCATGGCGACCGTTCCGCGCTGCATGAAGGCGTTGACGCGGTACCGCCCCAGGCCCGGAACGTTGTGGGCAAAGTCGATTTCACACCGCTCCTTGAACTTCTCCTGCTGCGGCGGGTTCATGATCGAAAAGGCGAGCGCTGCCGTCTCCTGCTGCGTGAGTTTTGGAAACGGCTCCAGCGGCTGAATACCGCTATTGACCCGCACCATCGGCGGCACGCCCACCTTGATAATCAAATCCGACGCGCGCTTATCCTCCGTCGCCCTCAAAAGTTCATCAATCTCAACCGACATCTTCACTCCTCATGGTTTGGTTTGGACGGGATCCGCGACACAGGCACCGGGGCGGTCAATGCGGTGATACCTTCCAACACGATCGCCGGTAGATTCCCAGCGCCTAACACTTCTTTGGCGTCCAGAATCTCGGATGAGATGGCGCCGAGAACCACGGTCGGCGGTCGGCAGGAAGAGCGACGAGAGGATGAGCGAAAGAGATTTGAGTCCGCCATGACGAAAATCGGGGTGCGATGGCTCGAGGGTCTCGTCGAAGCCGACAACCGCTTGGTGGACTTGGGTGCGGACGCCGCAGACGAGCCAATCACCGAATGGCGGCATCTGGCGGAGTAGAATCGCGGGTCTCTTATTTTTTCTTCTCGACCGTCTCCGGCGCAGTCGCAACTTCGGATACCGGCTTGTGGAATCCGATTGCGTCGTAGATCGCTTGTTCAATTGCGCGGGCGGTTTCCGGACTTTCCTTGAGCGCGGCCATCGACTGATCCCGCCCCTGTCCCAGCTTTTCGTTTTTGTAGGAATACCAGGAGCCGCTCTTTTCGACGATCTTCTTCTCGACGCCCCAGTCGAGGATTTCGCCGATTTTGGAGATGCCTACATTAAAGAGAACATCAAACTCGGCCTGGCGAAACGGCGGGGCGAGTTTGTTTTTCACCACCTTGACGCGCACCCGATTGCCCGACACATCCTGGCCGTCTTTAATCGCCTCGACCCGCCGGATGTCGAGGCGCATGGAGGCGTAAAACTTCAGCGCCGTGCCCCCCGTCGTGGTTTCGGGGTTTCCGAACATCACGCCGATCTTCATCCGGAGCTGGTTGATAAACACAACGCAGGTGTGTGACTTGGCAATCGCAGAGGTGAGTTTGCGCAACGCCTGGGACATCAGCCGCGCCTGAAGCCCCATGTGCGAGTCGCCCATTTCACCCTCAATCTCGGCGCGCGGAACGAGCGCGGCAACGGAGTCGATGACGATGATATCGACCGCCCCGCTGCGGACAAGGGCTTCCGTAATCTCCAGCGCCTGCTCGCCGGTGTCGGGTTGTGAAATAAGCAACGAATCGATCTGCACCCCCAGCCGCGCGGCGTACTGCGCGTCGAGCGCATGTTCGGCGTCGATAAACGCGGCGGAGCCGCCCTCCTTCTGGGCCTCGGCGATGGCGTGCAGCGACAAGGTGGTCTTGCCCGACGATTCCGGGCCATAAACCTCAACGACCCGTCCCCGTGGCAGCCCGCCGCACCCCGTGGCGATGTCCAATCCGAGCGACCCGCTGGAGATCACCTTCACCTCCGCCGCCCCACGGGCGCCGAGCCGCATAATCGCCCCCTTGCCAAACTGCTTATCAATCTGTGCCAGGGCCAGCTCAAGCGCCTTACCCTTCTGGTCGTCTTTGCTTGTCATGAGGATTCCTTTCAGATCACTCCCTCTCCCGCCTGCGGGAGAGGGTTGTGGTGAGGGGGTTTCACGGTGTTCCAGAACCGTTTCAAGAGCGCGGGTGGACTCTGTGTGGTGAGGCGATCTACTTCAATGTTTCCCCCGGACGGGGCCCCTCACCCCTGCCCTCTCCAGCAAGCGGGAGAGGTGGAGAACCTGGAACGACTCACACGGAGAAGCCACCTATTTTTTGACTTCCTCGGCTGGAGCCGGCGGTCGGGATTGAACCGACGGCCTGCTGATTACGAATCAGCTGCTCTACCACTGAGCTACGCCGGCCTAAAGGAAGAAATGAGAGAGAATGGACGCGACAACTTTCGCGTGAGGCGCAGATCGCGCACGACTTTGCCGCTTGGACCAAGCCTCCCCATCTCTTTGCCATCAAAATGAACCGATACCCCACCCGCATTGCCAACCGTCAGAAGAAACATCTCCTTCGCTTGCCACTCTATTTTCTCTTTCGGCTTGAGCATCACGTCCCACGTCTCCTTGCCGTCGATGACGACACGAACCCACGTTCCCTCCTTCGCCTCGATGGCGAGCAGCAGCGGACGCGCGACCGGTACGACGGCATCAACCGCCGGGGTCGCTGCCACCGACGCGGTGGGTTGATCGGGCGGGAGCGATTCGACCCCGTCTACTGCCATCTCGCCTTCCGCCGTGACCGCAGGAGGTGACGCTTCCAACACGATCGGTATCGGCGTCGACAGCGCCATCTCTTCCAGAACATCCACCACGGTGGGCGATTCGCTCAACGCCGGTGGGGACGCCACCTGTTCGGGTGCCGTAGAAAAGAGGTCGCCAAGATTCAGGCGGCCGGTCACGATTACCCCGACCACGATGAGGGCAACCACTGCCCCCGTCGCCCCAGCAACTCGCCAGATGGAGAAAAGTTTCCCTGTCCCAGCCGTCTGAATATATGACCCCGGACGGCTCGGCCGATCTCCGTCATCGGCTTGCGGGGGCACCGGGGTGTAGGCCTCTTCAAAACGCTGGATGACCCGCACTTCGTCCAGCCCGACCGCGCGGGCATAGAGCCTCAAAAAACCCTTTGCCGACACGGGGTGCGGAAGATGGTCGAACAAGTTCTCTTCAATCGCCTGGATGTGTCGCAGCGGAATCTTGGTCGCCGTGGCGAGTGCCTCCTGCGACAGCGGCTTCGCTTCCCGATGGCTTCGCAGCCAGTGACCCAGGGGTTCCATGCGTCACCATTGAACGATTTCAGCGGGCAGGAGACGGCAAGGCGACCGCCAGCGCGTCGAGATATTTTCGTGACGCGGCCGCCTCTGGGCTGGTCGGCGCCAGCCCAACCACCTTTTCAAACTCGCCCGCAGCCAAGTCCTTCGCGCCGCGCTTCAAATGGGCCTCGCCCAGATAAAAGTGGATGTCCGAGGCGTCGGGCGCAAGGCGGAGCGCCTGTTCATATTCGACAATCGCCTCGGCGATTCGCCCCGTTTGGAAATAGGTTCGCCCCAGCATGTTGCGCGATCGGACGGAGCCAGCATCAATCCGCAACGCCTGCTGAAAGGCCGCCGCCGCCGCGTCGTACTTCTCCTGAATCATGTAGACCAGCCCCAGGTTGTGATGCGAATGCTGCGGCGTCTCGTAGATGGGGTTGGCAAGCGCCTTTTGATATTCGGCAATGGCGAGGTCGAGTTTCCCCTCCACGGCATAAATCCGCCCCAAATAATTGTGGGCGTCGGCGTCGGCGGCATCGAGCGCCAGCACTTTTTGAAACTGGCCCGTCGCCCGCGCGAGGTCTTCCTTTATAAAATAGGCATGGCCGAGGAAATAATTGGCATCGCGGTTTTTGGGATCGGCCTCCACCGCCTTCTGAAACTCAACCGACGCCTGCTGGATCAGCCCCTCGTTCAGATGAGCCAGCGCCAGATGATAGTGCGACCGCGACGCCTCCTCGCGCTGCACTTGTGCCTGCGATCCGGCACAGGCCGAGAGAAAGAGCGGCGCGAGAACGAGAAGGGTAAAAATACGGATCATTCGGAATGTCTGGGTCGGCATGGGGGACGGGGTCTGGGACATTGGGTCAGGTGTTTTGCTGGAATAAATGTTGCTTCGTCCATTATTCCAGGTCTTGTTTCCGCCGCTCTTTACTCTGTAAAAACGATCAGGTCAGTGGTTCAAAGGCGGTCAGCGATTGGAAATCGCGGTAGCGGGCGGCGATCGCCTCATCGGTCAGGCTGCGCATCCGATCAAGGCTGAACGCTTCGACATTATACGACGCCATCACACTGCCGTAAATGACCGCCTGGCGCAGCGCGGCGTCGGTCACCGTCGGCTGCGTTGATAGATACCCCATCAGGCCGCCGGCGAATGAATCGCCCGCGCCCGTCGGGTCGAAGACATTTTCAAGCGGATAGGCCGGCGCGGCAAAGGTCTCCTTGCCGTTGAACATCAGCGCGCCATATTCGCCCCGTTTGATGATGAGAATCTTCGGACCCCACGACAAAATTTGCGCCGCCGCGCGGACGAGATTGGCCTCCCCGGCCAGCTGCCGCGCCTCGCCGTCGTTGATGACCACCAGATCGACCTGCGCGAGCGTTTTGACGAGCGACGCCCGCTTGCCGGTGATCCAGAAGTTCATCGTGTCGCAGGCGACAAACTTTGGACGGGTCATCTGTCGAAGCACGTCGCTCTGCAAGTCGGGGTCGATATTCGCCAGAAAGACAAACTCAGCGTCACGGTAGGCCGCAGGCAGCGTGGGCCGAAACGACGCGAAGACGTTCAGCTGCGTGTCGAGCGTTTTGGCTTCGTTGAGTTTGTATCCATATTCGCCGCGCCAGCGGAACGTCCGGCCCGGTGCTCGCTGCAGGCCGTCGAGGTTGACGCCGCGCGACTTGAGAAACGCCAGATGCTCCGGCGGGAAATCGTCACCCACCACGGCGACCAGCCGCACTTCGGTAAAGAAACTCGCCGCCGTCGAAAAAAACGTGGCCGACCCGCCCAACGCCTCGTCCACCTCCCCAAACGGCGTCTTGACCGCATCCAGCGCCACCGACCCCACCACACAAAGACTCATGACATTCTCCAATGAACGAAAACCCGACCCCGCGCCTGGACAATCAAGGCGGGCCACCGCGAAATGACCCTGAAGTCTCACACGCTCGCAGGATCGACCACAAGAACCCCCGGACCAAATCCCGCCATCCGAACAAAGTGCGAGACGTTGAACGTCAGCAGATGGGTCACGACATGCACATGGCAGATGGCAACAAGGCGGGCGTCATGGACCTGCTTGCCGATGATGCCCAGCGTGCCAATGAGGGCCTTCCAGGCCGGGTAGATATTCGGCCCCTCCTCCAGGAGGGAAAACGCCGCCTCGAATACCGCTGCTTTCGCCGCCGCGTTCACGGCTGAAAGTCCCAAGCCATTCACCGCTGTTGGGCGGGTGGCCATGTTGCGGAACTCGACGAGGTTTTGTGACGTAACGTGCAACACCTCACCACGCCGGTGCAACGCCAGCACGGCCTGCGTGGCAACCACATGTAAAGGGTCTGCCGTGTTTGTCAGCCGGGCCAAGACACTGGTATCAAGTAAATGGGCCATTATTCGTACAGCCCGTCGCTACTGGCGGCCTCGTGTGACAGTGCCACGCCGCAGTCCGTCGCGGCCCCGAGCAAGCGTTGCTCCCACGCATCCTGCGGTTGGACCCTCAATGCGAGGGCGAGAAATCGCTCGCGCAGGGCATTGACGGCCAGGACCTCGGGGGCAACGCCCCGCTTCTGGGCCAGGTCGTTCAAGGCGCACTCCAGATCGGCCCCCAGAGTGATCACCACGGCCGTTCCTCCTTCATGATCTTTCTCCTGAACTAAAGGTTTTCACAACGTTTGAGTTCAGCGGCTGCCGGAGGCCGTCCGCTGGAGTTGTTGATGTGGTCATCTTCAATCTCTTCCGCTGCGTGGGTTGAAACGACAGATCTGGATAAGCGAATCCGGTGCCGGAATTGAGTGATCTTCGCTTGGACCATTGCCAGTGTATCGACTCCCGAACGCGAAGTAAAAACAGACTCCGGTCGGCTTTAGGAACGATGCTATGTCCCATCGCAGCGATGTTCGAACTCTCCAAACTCAATCTTTCCAGAACCACGCATCTCCCTGAAAAAGGTTTCCGGTTCCCCGGACAAAAAGAGGGAGAACTTCTTAATGTCCGCGCGATAGCCGAGATGAGGTTTGCGCGTCACAAACAAGTCCATCGGAACCCGAAGATGATGAAAGGCGTCCGGGTTGTCGCGGCGCTGACACAGCAACCCAATCCAACCCGCCGGATTTGAAACGGCGAAGTCCGGAAACTCAAACCACCAACCGGGGCCTTTCCACGATTTGTGGGTCGGATAGAACCTTGAGACGCGCGGCTCGTCGCCGGGTTCATGGTGTTCGCGAAACCAATCTTGTCCAGAGCGGCGCAAAGCCATTTTAACCTCGCAAGGACTGAAGCCTAATGTGCGCCAGACGACTTCGCCCCGATGTATTTCCCGATGATCGGGGCAAGCGCCGCCCGCGTCTTCGGCGGAATCCGCGCTGGCGTGGTAACAATCGCGTATTGCAGGGCCGTCGCACAGGGACATTTTCGCGCCGCAGACGTCATCTGCCCCACCGCCGCCTGAATCAGCCGCTTCGACAGGTTGACGTTATCGTGGATCACGCGCATCACCTGATCGACCGTGACATCGGCCTCGGCCGCGTGCCAGCAATCGTAATCGGTCGCAAGCGCGATGGTGACGTAGCAGATTTCCGCCTCGCGCGCGAGTTTCGCCTCGGTGGCATTGGTCATTCCGATGACAGAAATCTGGCCCGCCGCGCCCCAACTCCGGTGGATGTGCGACTCGGCGCGCGTCGAAAATTGCGGCCCCTCCATGCAGAGATAGGTGCCGCCGCGATGGATGGTCGCACCGACCCATACCCCGGCCCCGGCCACAACACCAGAAAGAACGGCACAGACGGGGTCGGCCATGCCGACATGGGCGACGATCCCTCTCCCGAAAAAGGTGTGGTCGCGGGCATGGGTCAGGTCATAAAACTGATCGGGCAGAACGACGTGACCGGGGGCGATGTCGTCGCGCATGATCCCGACGGCGCTCACCGACAGAATCCGCTCGACCCCCAGTTTTTTCAGGGCGAAGATGTTGGCGCGATAGTTAATTTCCGACGGCAGCAGGGTATGCCCCACCCCATGTCGCGCCAAGAACGCTACCGACCGCCCTTCGAGAGACCCCAGAACGATCTTTCCCGACGGCCGGCCAAACGGCGTCGCCACCGCCACCTCGCGCCTCTCCTTCAGCGCTTCGAGTTCGTACAGGCCGCTGCCGCCAATGACGCCAATCGCCGCCTGCGGTTGCGGCGACCTCGTCGCCACCGGTTTTTTCTGTCCCGTCTTCACCTGCGCCCTCTCCGATGTCATCGACGTGGTTCAGCCCTGCGACACCCCGACCGAAACCGGGCGGCACTGTAGCCCGCCACCCGAAGAAGTCCATCCGCTGAACCGGGCTAGCAGCCTGTCGGACTTAAGCGTTCGTAGCGAGGGAAAGTCCGGTTTGAGACAGATTTTACGCATTTTTGAGGCGAATAGCCTGCTATTTAACGAGGAAATGCGTGAAATATGGCCAAATCCGGCTTTTCCGCAGCAGAACAGTCTTAAGTCCGACAGGCTGCTAGGCCAGGATCTCCGTGCCGACCCCTTCGTTGGTCAGGATTTCCAACAGCAGGGCGTGCGGCACGCGGCCATCAATGATATGTGCCTTGCGGACACCCGCCTCCACCGCCGTGAGGGCGGCTTC
>Ga0247727_10012478_pt1 | contig 14576 bp, 13 predicted proteins | sample WisWelCaveWW1625_FD_202498 | JGI IMG/M metagenome (GOLD analysis project Ga0247727, IMG submission 202498) | Biofilm microbial communities from Wishing Well Cave, Virginia, United States - WW16-25 | ecosystem: Environmental > Aquatic > Deep subsurface > Groundwater > Cave microbial mat | place... | reverse complement strand
TCTGCGTGAGGATCGAGACGAACTTGAGCACGCTCTCGCCACCGACGTGGGAGAACATGATGCTCAACGGGCTGAGCAGCGCCGCGTCGCAGCGTTCCTTGCCCAATGCCTTCGTGAACTCGATGCTCATCGAGGTGAGGTCTTGCATCGTTTCGACCTCGACGCATTGCGAGAGCCCTTTGCATCCGTCGCGCGTCGCGTTGATGTAGTGCAGCTGTCCTGCATTGAACCCGTCCTTGCGCAGCTGCTTGTCCACGATGTTCGCGGGCTTGACGAGCGCGAAGACGCACGTCTTCTTGAACCGCTGCAGTTCCTTGAACAGCGCGGCCTGGTCGTCGAAGAACCGCTTCTCGTCGCTGATGACGAGCAGGACGTTGTCGTCATCCTGGAGGATCATTGTTTCACCTGCGAACGCCTCTTTATCTGCCACACCGCATAGAGCATCGCCGTGATCGCGATGAAGTACAACACGGATTCGAGCACCTCGCCGGCTTCGCCTATGTCGACGACCTTCCATGATTCCGCGAGCAGTTCCCACGCATGCACGAGGGTGAAGGCGATGAGCGAGACGATGAACGGCTTCACGGCAGCGGTGATGACGCGACCGAAGCTCTTGCGCAAGCGGAAGAGCTGCATCGCGGTGTAGCCGATGAACGTGGCCGCCACGAAGTGTATCAGTCCGAACGTGTCCCAGAACGTGCCTTCATAGCGCGCGAGCCACGGGTCGAGCATCTTGACGCTGAAAAAGATCGCGACAAGCACGCCACCGAGCAGGAAGAAGATGAACGCGGTGCGCGACTCGTCCATCTGCTTGTGCGTCTGCCCGAACGCCTGCAGGCGACGCAGCGCGACGATGAAGAGCGACGTCGCGATATAGAACATGAAGTGCCACGCGAGGGCGACCGAGATGTCCTCGATCGCGATGACGTGCATGAACTCGGCGAGCAGGAAGAACACGCTGATGGCACCGAAATAGAAGATTGAAATCGTGAGCCAGAGGAACGAGCCGCTGAGGATCCGGCCTGCCTGGATGACGACCAGGATGCCGGCGATGACGATGAAGAGCGCCAGCCCGCTGTTGACGCCTTGCATCGTCATGCCCATCGCTTCGATGGCTTCCTCTTCCTCACTCTCTTCTTCCTCTTGGGCAAGGATGGGGAGCGCGAGCAGGCAGACGATGAGCAACAGTGCCAGAATCCTGCGGGCGTTCACATCAACCTCTTTCAGAGGGGCGATGGCAGAGGCCCTTTTAAAGCTGTCGTCGGAGTGTTGACGAGACGTAGCGATGATTACGCGCCTGTGCTCAGGCCGACCACGAACTTCTTGTTCTTGACAGTGAGCTCGGCACTGTGCTTTGCGTTCGCGACGTCGCCGAAGTGCACGTCTGCGTTGGTGCGCTGCTCCATCGCGGTGCGGTGCGGCTCGAGCGGCTGGTGCATCGCTTCGTCGCATTGGATGATGACGTCCGCGCGTTGCGACTTTGTCAGGCCGGCATCCTTGCGCAGTTGCTGGATGCGGCGGGTGAGCTCGCGGCTGAATCCTTCGGCTTCGAGCTGCGGCGTCATCGTGGTGTCAAGATAGACAGTGCCGCCTGGGAAGTCGGCCGAGAGCACGTTCTTCGGCGTCTCCTTCACGACGTTGAGATGGCTGAGGTTGATGTCTGCTTGTCCTTTCGCGTGCTCGAGCGTCGCCTTGCTCTCCTTGCGGATCGTGGCGAGAAGCTGCGGCAGGTCGGCAGCGTTGAGCGCCGCCTCGACATCCTTTGCCAGGCCGCCGAACGCGCGACCGAGCGCTGGCTTGTTGGGCGTCACCTTCTCGGTCACGCCCTTTGGCGCGTTGAACGTCAGTTCCTTGATGTTCGCCATCGTCGTTATCACGTCCCGCATCACCTTGATGGCGCCTGCAGTGTCCTTGTCCTGCGTCACGACGTTCATCCTCTGCAGCGGCCAGCGGACGCCCTGCTGCGCTTTCTCGCGGCAGAAGAGCGTCGCCTGCAACACCTGCATCGCGACCTTCATGCGTGCTTCGATCTTCACATCGATCGCCTTCTCGTCCACCTTGGGCCATACGAGCAGGTGCACGCTCTTCTCGTCGAGACCGAACGCGTCGCGCAGGTGCAGGTACATCACTTCGGTGATGAACGGGCAGACGGGCGCGAAGAGGCGCAGGATGCGCTCAAGTGCGACGTAGCTCATGTGCAGCACGCGCCTGCGTTCGTCATCGTCGGTCGCGGCCTTTTCACGCACGAGTTGTATGTAGGTGTGCGAGAGGTCGAAGAAGAGGTCCTCGACCGCCTTTGGCACTTCGTTGAGCTGGTAGTCATCGAAAAGTTGGGTGATTTTCTTGGTCGCACTGTTGATGCGTGAGAGCATGTAGCGCTCCTCTATGCCCATCTCGGAGAGCAGCGGCTCGCCAAGCTCGGCCGGGTTCTGCTTGCACTGCTGTGCGAGGTCGAGCACGAAGTTGTGCAGGTTCCAGAGCACGAGCAGGTTCCTGCCGCGCAACTGCACGTCCTTTGGATTGTAGCTGAGGTCGAGTCCTGGCGCTGCGCCCCCGATGGTATAGTAGCGCAGTGTATCCGCGCCGAACTGGTCGATGACTTCATACGGCGACACGCCGTTCTTGAGCGACTTGCTGAACTTGCGGCCCTGGCTGTCGTTGATGAAGCCGTGCATGTAGACGGCCTTGAATGGGATGGTGCCCTGGCTGACCATGGACAATGCCGAGAGCGAGTTGAACCAGCCGCGGATCTGGTCCTTGCCCTCGAGGATGAGGTCAGGGATGCCCAGGCGCTTGATGGTCTGCTTGTTCGACGGGAAGTCGAGCGTCGCCCAGGGCGCGGCGCCGCTGTCGAGCCAGACGTCCAAAACGTCCGGCACGCGCTTGTAGATCTTGCCTTTGTGCTTGATGACGACCTCATCGATGTAGGGGCGGTGCAGGTCGTCGAGCGTCTGGCCGCTGAGCTTCTGCAATTCCTCACGCGAGCCAACCAAGATGTGGTCGCCATCCTCGTTCTCCCAGATGGGGAGCGGGATGCCCCAGAAGCGCTGACGCGAGATGCACCAGTCCTGCAACGAGCCGAGCCACGAGTCGAACCAGCGGTTGCCTGCCCAGTCAGGGTTCCAGTGCACCTTCTTGTTGCGCTGGCGCATCTCGTCGCGCAACCGCTCGACAGCGATGAACCACTGGTCGGTCACGCGGAAGATGCAAGGCTCCATGCTGCGCCATGCGTGCGGGTACTCATGCTCAAGGGTCCCTGCGTCGACAACGACGCCCTTTTTCGTGAGGATGTCGATGAACTTGTCGTCGTCTTCTTTCGCGCGCAGGCCCTTGATGGCTTCCATCGATTCGCCGAAGACGCCATTCTCATCCACCTCGTTGAACGGCGGGATGCCGTGCTCCTTGCCCACCTCGAAGTCCTCTGGACCGCAGCCAGGCGCGCAGTGCACGAGGCCGGTGCCTGCATCCATCCCGACGTACTCGCTGGAAAGGATGACGGTGTAGGCATTGGGCGTGTCCTTGCGCCGCGCCTTGTGATACTGCATCTCGCGGAATGGGTGGTCGTAACGCAAGCCCTTGAGCGCTTCGCCACGCATCTCCTTGACCACCTTGAATTTCTTGCCTGCGACAGCGCCGATCACGGCGTTGTGCAACGCCTTTGCGACGATCCATTTCTCTTTCGTCTCGAGTTCGGCGATGACGTAGTCCGCGTCCGGGTTGACCATGACTGCCATGTTGAACGGGATGGTCCAGGGCGTCGTGGTCCACACGACGAGGTAGGTGTCCTCGCTGCCCTCGAGCCGGAACTTGAGGAAGAGGCTCGGGTCTTTCCGCATCTCGTATTCCAACTCATGCTTTGCCAGCGCGGTCGCTGACTTCGGACTCCACGTCATCACGCGCTTGCCTTTGTAGAGCAGGCCTTTGCGGTGCGCCTCTGCCAGCGCCCACCACACACCCTCGATGTACTCGTTCTTGATCGTCATGTACGGGCTGTCCCAGTCGAGCCAGACACCGAGACGCTGGAAGTCCTTGATCATCGGCGTCATGTTCGCCAACGCGAACTCCTTGCATTTCTTGATGAACGACGCGACACCGTAGGTGAAAATCTCGCGCTTGTCCTTGATGCCCAGCTCTTTCTCGACCTGGACCTCGATGGGCAGGCCGTGCATGTCAAAGCCGGGCTTGTCCCAGACATCGAAGCCCGCCATGCGCTTGTAGCGCAGGATGGAGTCCCTGAGTGCCTTGCCCCACGCGTGCCCGATGTGGATGCGGCCTGTCGTGTACGGCGGGCCGTCAAGATAGTAGAACGGCTTCTTGCCGGCGTTACGCTCGCGCAGCTGCTGGTAGATTTTCTCCTTCTCCCAGAATGCGAGCACTGCCTGCTCGTTGTCCTGCGGCTTGTACTGCTCGGCCATCGTGCCGACGAGCGGCAAGCGGTTTAAAAAGGTTGAGGGTCGGTTGCCGAGCGACGGTAGGGTCGGACTACTTCTCCTTGAAGGAGAGCGCGCAACTATTGATGCAGAACCGCTTGCCGGTGTTCGTGGGACCGTCATTGAAGACGTGGCCGAGGTGCCCGCCGCAGTTCCTGCACCTGACTTCGACGCGCTGCATGCCGTGGCTCTCGTCCTTGACGAGTTCTATCGCATCCTTTGCGACCGGGTCATCGAAACTCGGCCAACCCGTGCCGCTGTCGAACTTCGCGCCGCTTGAGAACAGCGTCACGCCGCACGCGGCGCACGTGTACATGCTGCTCTTCTTGTTGTGCAGGAGCTGTCCGGTGCCTGCCATCTCGGTGCCTTTCTCGCGCAGGACGCGGTATTGGTCCGGGGTGAGCTTCTTCTTCCAGTCGGCTTCTGTTGTCGGCATTGCCATGATGTTGGCTGATAGGGCTGTCCTTATAGAAGTTTATGGTGTGCGTATCGTGGTGCGCGTACCGATTGAGGAAAGCGCTATCGCTACGTCACAAGTCGTCGTCCCCCTTACCAGTCCCCGTTGGCCTCGTTAACGCTGTTGCGATCGATGCCACGCACCGAAACATGCACCTTGTGCCCGTCCGCGGTCATGACTTCCGCTTCGCCCCCTTCGCGCAGCCGCTCGAACAGCATTTCGAGTTCCTCATCGGAGAGTCCATCTATCTCGAGCATTGCATCCACCCGACAGATATATAGACTATAAACTATATGACACTTTCTATATAGTGTTTAAGGTCGTTTTTAAGAGGAGGTTACCGTCGAGAAACGCCGCGGTCAGAAACTCCTCGGTCCTTCCGTGCGATGATGGCCTGTTCCCGCGTGATGAACAGATGCACGGTGATGCTGCCATCCAACTGCGCCTCATACTTCTTGCGTTCCGCCCAGTAGCGCTGCGGCGCGACGCCTGCCCGGAGGATGACCTTGCCCGCGCCTGCAAGCTTGAGCAAGCGGATGATCTCATCGTCTTTCGGCGGACAGGCCGCGACCACGCTGAGCGTGTTGCGGAAGAGCGCGCTGTGCTTGTGCTTATCGCTCGTCAAGAGCACGTGCTTGTCAGCAGAAAAAAGCTTCGCGTCCTTTGCGGCAAGCGCGGTGAGCCCCGCCGCGACGACCGCTTCATCGACTTCGAACAGATAGTTGCCCAGTTCGCCTGTGTCAGGCAACGCGCCAGGGACGCCTGCCACGCTTTCGCCCGCAGGCAGCACGACCGCGCTGCGCGGCGCGTTGACGAGCGTGCCGAAATAGGCGGTGAGACGGCGCAACTCGCCGTCGACCGAGATGTACTCGAGCTCGTGCTGCGCTTGCAGCGGGATGTCGTGCATGTGCGGCGGCAGCTCGATGGCGATCCGCTTCGTGTTGGACGAGAAACGCTCGATGAACTGCGGCAACGGCGGGGAGAAGCTCGACGAGAAATCACGCGCGGCTTCCTGCGGCGCGCGGGCAGGGTCGAGGAAGATGACATCAGCTTTTGGCAATGAATCCGCCAGCGCCATCACGTCGCCTTCGACGACCTCGACGTTCGTGACACCTACTGCTGCGAGGTTGGCTTTGATGTATGCTGCCTTGCGGCCGTCAATCTCGACTGCGACGACCTTCTTGCACGTCGCTGCGAACGCGAGCGTGTGCATGCCGACGCCTGCGCCTGCCTCGATGAGCGTGTCGCACGCAAGGCGTTTCGCTCGATGGCGTGCGACGTCTGCGTGCGTGCCGAAACGCACGTCGTCCGGCTGGCAGAAACGCACGTCTGGATTCTTCTTGTTGCGACTGCGCGCTTCGATGATGCCCAGCAGCTCGGTCGCGTCCGCGTCGCTGACGCCGAGCCGGTGGCTGACGTGCAGCGGTTCTGTTTCGTTCTTGCCGACCTTTGCGAGCAGCGCCTCGACATCTTCATGGCTTCGACCGTCAAAGAGCATACGCTCGCAGCCGTGCAAAGCATTTAAATAGTTTCGCGGCAGGAGAGCGATCAGAAAGAGGTGACGAGAGTGAATTTCCTCCAACACTATACTTCCGTGTTGCGCCACGAGAGCGGCAAGAAGGTCACGTTGCATCTGGTCGGCCAGGCGATGGTGGTGCTTGCGGCAGGCGTCTTCTACGCACGCGAGCTCGAACAATACGGAGGCCTTCTGCTCATCGTCGGCATCATCCTGATGCTGCCTGCGCTCTCGCACGCGCTCAAGACGCGGCAGCGCAAAGGCGGCCGCAAGAAGCGACGTTCGATAGAGAACGCGAACGTTTAAGTCCCTAGCGGCGTCCTCGCACCCGATGGAACTTGTCAGCGGCATCGTCGCACATGGTCTCGGCCTTTCTCTCACTGCGCACAAGACGCTCGTGCTCTCGGATCTGCATCTCGGCCTTGAGGACTCGCTGCGGCGCGGCGGCGTGTTCGTGCCGCGGCAGCACATGAAGGAGACGCTCGCACGCATCGAGCGTCTGCTTGTGGTCTTCCCATCGACGAAACGTGTCATACTCAACGGTGATTTGAAACACGAGTTCGGTCGCATCAGCGAGCAGGAATGGCGCGAGATCAAGCGGCTCATCGACGCGCTGCGCAAGAAGAATTTGGACGTCGTCATCGTCAAAGGCAACCATGACATCTTCCTCCAGCCCATCGCGTCGGAGAGGGGGCTGCGCGTCGTCGACGCGTTCACCGTCGGCGACGTGCTCGTCACGCACGGCGACAAGGCGCCCACGCCCGCAGCGCTCAAGGGCATCACGACAATCATCATCGGGCACGAGCATCCTGCCATCGTGCTGCACGAGAAAGCGAAGGCGGAGAAGTACAAGTGTTTCCTCGTCACGCGCTACAAGCGCAAGCACCTCATCGTGCAGCCGTCGTTCGGTCCGCTCACGAGCGGGATTGACGTGTTACGAGGGGAGTTGCAGAGTCCGCTTCTTTCAAGCACATCGCGCAACGCCCTCGTCGGTCGCACAGGACGCGTGTTCATCGTCGACGAGAAGACGGACGACGTGCTCGACTTCGGGTTGCTACGGAAACTTGTCTAATAGAAATTCGAGTTGAACTTCCTCATGTCGCTCGGGTCGATATGCTTGTATAGTTCCAGCAACACACGAGGGATTTCGTCAGCGTTGATGACCGGAATCCTCTGACATTCGGCCTCCTGTTTCAGGTATCCTTGCAGTTCGTACATTCTCGTCATGGTCGACTGCGTCACGTTCCCGTGTCCCTTCTTGTGCGCCCGATACGCCAAGCGGTCTTCCGACGCCACAAGAAGCACTTCCAAATCAAAGCAGTCCAGCATTCCTGGAATGAGGTTATCCCCCTCGATGAAGAGGTTCATGTCATGATCATGTGCTTCCTTGACGATCTTCATCAGTGATGGTTTCAGTGCCTGCGCCTGTGCTTTCAGACAGCGGATGCTTTCCTCGAGCGACGACGTCTTGAGAACGTCCTCGTGTAGTTCCGGTTTCTGCTCTGCTGTGTAGCACCCACGCAGCGCCGCCCGTATCATGCCGACATCCTGAATAACATCTGCAGGAAGGGCAAGACGACCTATCTGCCTTGCAATCGTGCTCTTTCCTGTGCCATGCACTCCGCTAATGCCAAGGATGTATGCCATGACAGCCACCTATTCTCCGTACTTCTTATTGACTATGAATCTGCGTACTATCCGTGAACTGCACACTGCCCGATGCGATAAACTACCGCGCGCCGGGAGGCCCACGGAGGAGGTCCCCATCCCGGCGTGTGCGGTAAAGAAAAGGATTGTGAACGGCCCGCCGCCCCGTGAGGAGCGACGAACCGTCCAGTGAGTGAAGACGTGTCAGTTCACGACTTCGTCGAGCACGTGCTCTGTGTCGTACAGCTCGTGCAGGTGCCTGATGAAGAGTTTAGTCCTCATCCCACTCCGCCTCGCTGAATGTTTGTTCTTCTAGAGCCAGCCGTTCGCCCATTTCGAAGGCGTGCTCCCAGGGACGTTCTTCCTCGAGGAGATCTGTTTCCTCGGCATCCCATTCGTCGATATCGTCGGTGTGGCGCTTGAGCGCCTCATCGTATTGGTATCCGCCCCTCCTGTTTATCATGTCCCCCACCTCGGTATCCGGATTATCTCCGGTTACCTGTAGTATTGGCAAGGAATCATATATAGATTGCCATAATATTTTATAAAATATATAATTTCAATAGTTCCACTCGAAATCTATATATATCTCTTGGGTTCTCTTAGCTCCTACATAGGGGGTTGGTCTCTTGAAACGCAAAGTCATCCAGGTCGCGGAGTCGACACAGCTTATATCGCTACCGCGCGAGTGGAGCAAGGCCAACAACGTCAAGAAAGGGGATGAAGTCGACGTGCAGAGCGAGGGCAACCGCCTCATCGTCACCACCAACGCCGCAAATGTCACGCGCAGGGTGACCGTCGACCTCACAGGCATGACCAAGCTGCGACGGCCCACGCTCCGCGGTTGTTATATCAAAGGGTACGATGAGATTGAAGTCATCTACAGCAACCCCGAATACGTGCAGACGATACAGCAATACGTCGCAGAACTCCCAGGCTTTGACATCGTCAGGCAAGGCACGACGTCATGCACCATCAAGGAGATCTCCTCGCCGCAACCGGGCGAGTTCGAGAACGTGCTCAACCGTCTCTTCCTGCTCCTGAGCGACACCGCGCGCACGGTCTCCGACGCGCTCGCAGGCAACGACAGCCAGGCAATCCAGAGCGTGCAGTACCGCGAGGTGAGCATCAACAAGTTCGCCAACTTCTGCCGACGCCTCATCAACAAGCAGCAGGTGCGCGACGTCACGCGGGCACCGACGGAATATCTCATCATCTCGTTGCTCGAACTCTGCGGCGACGAGTACAAGGCGATCGGCACGCTGCTCGTCGACAGCTCTAAGAGCACGGCGCAGCTCAAGGAGACGCTACAGCGCTGCGCCGACCAGTTCGCGGCGCTCTACAGGCTCCACAGCGTCTACAAGAACGACGCCGCCATCAGGAACGCGACGGAACACGACCAACTCATCGTGATGGTGGACAAACTCTCGAACGTCCGCGGTGCGGACGTCCTCGTCACCCACCACGTGCGTTCGCTCGTCGAGCTGCTGGGCGACCTGCGCGAAGCCATCCTGTACAAGTCGGTCTAGCGGCACCGTCAGGCCGGCGCTACCGGAGCTGCGCGCCGAGTCCCTGCAGTCGCTGGTACGTCTCGATGTCGGCGTACTTGTGCTGGCCCTTGCGCGGCTGCACCCGATGCGCCGTTTCGTAGTCGAGCGCGAGCGCGCTGCCTGGCTTGAACTTCCTGATGTCGCCGCGCACGTACGTCACGGTCGCGTTGTTCGCGCGTTCCATCAACCACGCACGTTCATCCTCTGAATGGGAGGTGTGCCCTGCGCCGATGACGAGCGCGCCGTTGTCCCAGCTGTCGGTCACGAGTTTCTCAGCCATCGACCTGCTCGTTGCGTCCGCGAACACACGACAGAGGCCGAACACCGCACGATGGTCGCGGCAGAACTGGTAGACGCTCTCGATGCGAGGAGGCCCCGGTTCGCATTCACCGTGACGCAAGAAGTATCCGCGTCCCTGCGACGGGGTCGGCTGGAGAAGGTTCATCAGTATCCAGTCCGCCTGTTTCTTCTCGTTGCGCGCCGGCACGATGCTGCGCAACTCCTCGGTGTGCCGCGGCAGGCCTTTCTCTTTCTGCATCATCCTTGCGAGCAGGTTCGCGATCGTCACGTATGTCGAACTGCCGCTTCGTTTCCGTATTTCCTCGACTATCTCGTCCTTCTGCCCGTCGTCGATGAGGTGGTCGTCCATCATCCTCTCGAGCGTCTGCTCCATACGCGCCAGACGCGGCTGACGGAAGAGCGTTTGGAGTTCTCGTTCAGCAGGGATCGTGTTGAGGAAATACGCGATGACGTGCACGCCCTCGCCCTCGTAGTCCGCCGTCAATTCCGCGGCGGGGATGACGGTGAGATCGGTGCCGTGCGCGAGCTCCTGCGCGCGTTGCACCGCGCTGGTCGTGTCGATGTCGGCGATGGCGATGGCAGCCACGCCGTGCCGCAACGCATCCTTGACCGCAACGTCGATGCTCGGCCCCTGGCCCGATCCTTGGTTCGTATGCACCTTCAGATCGACCTGTCTGCCTATCTTTGGCCAGAGGCGCTGTCCGATGTGCAGTTCGCGTCGCAGATGGTTCTTGTTCATCGCCGCGCGCGCTTGGTAGAGCCCCAACCGTTCCATCGAAGCGCGCAGCCTACCCAGATGATGTTCCATCGTGCTGCGTATCTCCCAATAACCGTTCTTGGCGCGCAGGTATTGCAGCGGCGCCTCCTCCATCGGGGAAAGGTGCTGCGATTCCTTGCGCCGTTCGAGATCGTCGAGCATCTCCCGCTCGGCACGGGTCCACTTTTTCAGCGGGTAGTCGCGACGCAAATTCGTCACGACCCCTTTCTCGTCCGAGAGCGCATCATAGGCAGTGGCGGCAAAGTGCAATTCCACGCCCTTGTGTCCCACGGTGCCGATGTCCTTGACCAGCGCTATCCACGGCAGCAGTGCATCGAGCTGGTCCGTACCGAACTCGGGCGTGACGGTGCGCAGCATCGCATCCGCGAGGGTACGGTACGCGGCGAAGCCGTATTCGGCACGGGCCGCGTGCATGATGTATTGTGTATCCGACAGCTCGTTGTCGAGCGTGCCCAGCCGTTCGCGGCTGATGTGCGGGCGCAGGAACTCGAGCACGCCAAGGTACATCATGAGATGCCGCTCCTTCTCCGTCAGCTTGCCGCAGTACCTGCTGCCGAGCAGCGTCACAAGATCGTTGGCGACGCAGCGCATCTCTTCCTTTGGTGTGTCTATCTTCGTGAGCGTGATGCGCTGCTTCTCGCGCCGCGTCCCGGGCCAGCGTTGGATGAGGAAGTTACGCGGGCTTGCGCTCGTGTGCCCGCCGAAATAGACGTCAGGGACGGCGTTGTACGCGTCGTCCGCCCGGGTCGTTATCGTCGCTATCGCCGCGTCGAGCGACGTCGCGTCCTGTTCTTGGAAGAGACTCCCGCAGGCGACGGCGTTGAACTTCCGGTGCACGTACGCGGACAGCGGCTCCACATCGCCGCGAACGAATCGTGACGTCTCACGCAAGCGCCGCGACAGTTCGCCGACGCTGCGGGCGGCGATCGCGGCGATGTCGATGCGGACCTCGCGTGTCGGCGCGTTCGCCAGTTCCTCGACGAGCGTGACGCCCTGCCCCGCTTCCTCGACAAGATAGGTCTCGTGCGCATCCGGCTCGTTGGGATGGGTGACGAGGGAAACGTGCGGTATGTAGATCGTCGCTTTGCGGTTCGGCAGCGTCATCGGTTTGCGGCGGAGCCGCTCCGCCACGTGCTCCTCGGATTTGGCCGTCGCATGGTCGCCGGCAGCGAACCCCTTGAGGTAGAGCGACGTACTGAATCCCGTCCTGTCGTCGCCGCTGATGAACTTCCAGACGTTCGTGCCGCCCTCCCGCTGCACGAGCTGATACCCTTTGCCGCCCCGTGCCTCCAGCCGCCTGTCCATGAGCATGTCCCGTGCCTGCATCATCGCAGCCCATGCGTCGTCCTTGTTCTGCTTGAGCGCGTACATGCGGGCGAGCCGGACACGGACCTCGGGGTCGTCCTCGTCCCGTTCCGCCAGCTCGTTGAGCAGTTGCAGCACGTCGATACGTTCCGTCGTATGCGACCCGCCTGCCAGTTGCTGCCATAGCCGCTTGAACACGTTCGCGTTCTCCTTTTCGAGTTCGCTCGTCCGCCGCTGGAGCGTTATCGTGCTCCGCTGTTTCTGCGTCGGTTTCTGTATCGTTATCTGTTCGAGGAGCCGCGCGAGACCGTCCTGCACGCGCGCGCCCATCGTCGTGTAATCCTCCGGCGAGAGTGAGAGCAGCTTCCGGTAGTAGGACATCGCGTCCTCCAACCGGTTGGCCCGCGTGCATGACGCAGCCGCCGAAAAGTACTTGCGTGCGAGCAGGTATGCCGGCGCGCCTGATTCCTCGAACAGTTCCACTTCGCGCGCGAGCGTCGAGCGTTGCCCCTTCCCCTGCTCGAGCGCTTCCTCGAGTTCGGCGTTGTCCTCCAGCGCTTTCTGATGGTCGATGGAACGCTGCACCAACGGCACGATGTTGCGCAGGTCCTGCTGCTGGATGTGCGCGATCGTGTCGCTGACCCGGTGCCCGTCGTCGCTCACCACGAAGACAGGCATGCCTGCCTGCCGCGACTGGTTCTCGATGTTCTGGATGGCGTCCTGCGGCATGCCTACCGCCGCGTCGACCACGATGACATCGTAGGCATGCTTGCCCTCCGGTACACTGTTCGCGTGGTGGACACGCAGCCCGTTGCCCAAGCTGGCGAGCTGCTCCGCTGCGAAGTGCGGGTCGTTGCTGATGACGAGGATGTCGAGTGGCATTTTGTTGCGGTTGTCTACTTTGTTGCTATTGGTTAGTTATAACACTCATTTATAGGTATTTTTAAATGTTTGTGTGTAGGTCGGGCCGGGGGTTCCATTCTTTCGGCAGGTTGTGATAGGCCCGCAGCGCCTTTTCATGCAGGTCGCCGTTCGACAGGCTGATGCCGGCCGGCAGTTTCGACGAATCCCGGCGGCCATACTCGAGTTTCTCGCCGCGCAGGTCGGTCACCTTCCCCTGCGCTTCTTCGACGATGATGTGTCCCGGGACCGCGTCCCATTCGCTGACGTCCCTGCTCCAGTTGATATAGACATCCGAGCGTCCTTCTGCGATGTATGCTGCCTTGATGCCGAAACTTCCGACGCGCTCGACCCCGCCGAACACGCCCAACGCCTTCGCGAACTGGTACCCTTTTTCGTTGGGAAGATGTCGACGGCTGATGATGATGCGTGCAGCGCGCATCGATGATTGGGGATGCACCCGAAGATGCAGCGGCCGCTGCATCCTGCCGCTGTCCTTGGCGTGCATGAACTCCTTGCTCCACGCGCCTTCGCCTCGCATCGCATACCACGCCCGTTGGAGCGTCGGCTGATAGACGACGCCCAGCACAGGTTCGTGCTTGTATGCCATGCCGACCATGACGGAGAATTGGCCTGTCTGCCCGAGGAAGTCGTACTTGGTGCCATCGAGCGGGTCGATGAACCATATGTGGTCGTTATCCCTCCCTTCGCGCTCCCCCTCTTCTGAGATGATGGTGTGCGTCTCGAACGCGCCACGCAGGTATTTGGTGAGCACCTTGTGCGACGCGAGGTCCGCATCGGTCTGCACCTGCGAGATGCTCTCCTTGCGCACGATCTTCTCGCGATCACGTCCGTAGAAGCGCATGACATGGGCGCCGGCGACGATCACCGCACCGAGAATATCTTCAAGATGCTTGTCCTTCAACTTGAGCGACATCGACAATGTGGCCGTTATCACCTATAAGTAGTTTTTGAACGAGAGAATCTACTTTTCCGACGCTAACGGCTCACGACGTCCTGTTCTGTGGGCGTTTCGTAGAGTGGACCCAACAGGACGAGGCTCATCTGACGATTCTGACATGCCCGACCGACCAACTCGTACCGCGTGCCCCACAGCCAGCTTTCCGTGCGCCGCGCGCGGCCGAAGCGCACGAGCACGTCCAGCGACTTGTCGACGCGCTCGTGTTCATCGTCGTCGGCTGCGAGCGCTATCAGCGTCTTGTACGGCACCGGACGATTGCGCTCGTACAGCTTGTTGAACACCCTGTACGCTGTCGGTGAACGCCGCGTCGCGTCTTCGAGCGTTGTCATACTCGATGTATGGTATGCCGCCATCTAGATAATTCTTATGAACGCCCGCAACGTTTTAAAGGCGTCCGTCATTCGTTCGTCGTTATGAGCAAAGAGGACGAGCTTATCGCGGACAGGGCGGCCAAACGTGCGTTGCTGGTGCGCGACGGGCTCGGGTATCCCTACCGTTATGACCGGACGCACTTCGCCGGTGACCTTGCCAAACGACACGCCGCGGTCGGTCCCAACACGACTATCGGTGAGCGCGTTCGCGTGGCCGGACGTGTGCTTGCGTTGCGACGGCTTGGTGCCATCACGTTCGCACGCGTGCAGGACGGCAGCGGCGCGATACAGATATTGTTCAAGCAAGATTTGCCGCGTTATGATTCCTTGAAGCTCCTCG
>Ga0247727_10012477_pt1 | contig 14579 bp, 12 predicted proteins | sample WisWelCaveWW1625_FD_202498 | JGI IMG/M metagenome (GOLD analysis project Ga0247727, IMG submission 202498) | Biofilm microbial communities from Wishing Well Cave, Virginia, United States - WW16-25 | ecosystem: Environmental > Aquatic > Deep subsurface > Groundwater > Cave microbial mat | place... | reverse complement strand
TTCAATAACGCTGCCCGGTTTTAACAAAGGAAGAGAGAGCGAAATGTCAATCGGTGTGCTTCGACTACTTCAAGCACACCGATTGACATTTCGCTCTCTCTTTTTTTGTTAAAACCGGGCAGCGTTATTGAACAGGCAGATAATAACCTCACTCTATTCAATCCACACTCCGCCATCACACGATCCCCTGCTTCTGGCACACATTCCATAAAGCTTCCCAGCGATCACGGCTTCATATCAGGGTGGAACACTTCGACCACCTCCCCACCCTTGATCGTTGTGAGAACTCTTTCCACTTCATCAATCATCGCAACGTGGCTTTCAATCGCATTGTTGAAAGCGCGAAGAACGACCAGAGCGATTGAGCGACCGGTCATTGCCTGCTGTTTCCTGATGTTTTTGTCGGCAGTGAGCATAACGACAAAGCCCTCTCTTTCGGCTTCGTCCAACAGGTCGCCGTTTTCAAGCTCTGCCCATCCCATTTTGAGAACGCTTTTTACTTCATGGTTCGGGAGATAGCGATAGAGCCGCCAATCAAGATTGTGGTCGAGGAGAATTTTCACCGTTGAGAAAGGAGTTGAAGAAAGCGGTTCGAGCAAGCTCTAAAACCTTGATCGCCTGCTCTTTTGTAATCGGCGGAAAGCCTTCGAGAAAATCATCGAGCGTGTGCCCGGCTTCGAGATAATCGAAAAGGTTTTGAACCGGCACACGGGTATTGATAAAGCACGGAGCGCCGCTCACGCGATTTGGATGAATCCAGATTACGCCCTCGATGATTACCGGCTCAATGCGCGTCTCGTTTTGTGTAACGGTTTGAACTGACATAGATGAATCACCCCACCTTCGGAGAGGATTATAACCGCACTTTATTCAATCCACACTCCGCGATCACACAATTCCCTGCTTCTGGCACACATTCCACAACGCTTCCCAGACCACGTCGTAGCAACGCGAGTAGCGAGTGTCACCGATCGACATACTCCTATCGAGTCCTGGCCGGTCAAGTAATTTTCGTAAATTCTCAGCCACGACTTTGAAAATTGTCTGATTGGTTTTGATTTTCCTGCTGCCCGCAAGATTTCCCAATCCCCATGCGGCGTACAAAACTAAATTACCATCGCTGGCGGCCATCATGGTCTGAAATAAAGCCTCGATTCCTCGCTCGCTCCCGATCTGACCCAGCGCAATTGCTGCACTCCACCGCATATTGTGGTCGTTATCTGGTTGCAAGGCCTGAAGCAAAGCCTCGACCGCCCGCTCGCTTCCGATCTGACCCAGCGCAATTGCCGCGCTCCACCGCACATCGGGAACATTGTCTGGTTGCAAGGCCTGAACCAAAGCCTCGACCGCTCGCTCGCTCTTGATCTTTCCTAACGCAGATGCTGCATACACTCGCACAAGGGCATCCTCGTCTGATCGCAATGCATGAAGCAAGGAATCGACAACCTGCTCACCCCCAATCTGTCCCAATGCAATCGCCGTGCTCTCTTTCACATAAAGATCGTTTTCTGTTTGCAAAGTCTGAAGCAAAGCTTCGACCGCACGGACGCTCCCAATCTGACCTAGCGCAGACGCCGCAGTCTCTTGCACGTCGCCATTCTCGTCTGTTTGCAAAGCTTGAAGCAAAGCCTCGACCGCTCGTTCGCTCCTGATTTGACCTAGCGCAGACGCCGCGCCCCATCGTATAGATTCTTCCTTATCTGTTTGCAGGGCCCGAATCAAGGCGTCTATTGCCTGTTCGCTCCCAATCTGACCCAACGCAGATGCCGCGCTCCATCGCGCAGAGGCGTCCTTGTCCACCTGCAAAGTCTGAATCAAAACCCCGACCGCCTGTTCGCTCCCAATCTGACCCAGCGCAGATGCCGCACGCACTCGCACAGCAGAAATCTTGTCAGTTTGCATGATCTGAAGCAAAGCCTCGACCGTACGCCCGCTACGGATCCGACCCAACGCAGATGCCACAAGCGCCCCCACATGGCCATTGTTCTCTGTTTGTAAGACTTGAAGCAGAGCATCTATTGCCTGCTCACTTTCAATCTCACCCAACGCAGACGCAGCGATTCCTCGCACATAGTCATCGGCATCTTTTTGCAATGTCTGGATCAAGGCGACTATCGCCTGCTCACTCCCGATCTGACCCAGTACCTCTGCTGCACGCCTTCGCACATAGGTGGCGTTGTCTGAATGCATGGCCTGAAGCACCATCTCAATCGTATCGGCCTCCGCATTGCTCCCTTCCAGATTCGCTACTCGACTGAAAATGATTCGAGCCAGCGGTTCGTATTTCTGCCCCGCATTCCGATCAAATAAAAGCCCGATCAGCTTTTTCACAGCGGCGCGGCGGAACGCGACCTCGACCGTCGCGCAATCACCAATGCACTGTGCTGCAAAGAGCAGATCGCGATGCAGCGCATCTTCGTAGATACTCGGTTTGAACCCAGCCTCCACCGCATCCTCGCCTTCGGCCAAGATCGCCGTGCGGATCAATTCGGCGGCTTCGTCCGGGTAATCTTTGCTCAAGAAGCCTATGGCCAGCAGGATCACCTCTTCCCATCGCGGCTGATGGCGGAATTTGTGGATCAATTCGGCGGCTTTGGCGCGCCGCCGGATCACTTCCCTGGCCGCGAAGTATTCCTCGAACGTCAGGTGCATGAAGCCGTAAAGCCGCGGCGCGCGTTCGACCAGCAATCCGGTGTGTTCGCGCACGCGGCGCAGGAAATCTTCGACGGCTTGCGGCAGGTCGGGATGATCTTCGGCCACGCCGCGACGTTTGGCCAGAAATTGTGTGAGCTTGTCTTTGACTTCACCTTCGGTGGCCACGCCGCGTGGTCGCTCGCTGTGCAGCCAGAAGGCCAGCGGCGCCAGAATCTGCATCGCTTCCGTTTCCTGGATGATGACGCCGGATGGGATGCCGCGCGCCAGTTGCCAATCTTCGAGCAGCGTCTTCACGGCCAGTTCGTAAAGCTCCACGCGGCGGTTGGGCAGGCGCGAGCCTGCGCGGTGGATCAACGCCAGGATCGTCAGCATCAGCGGGTTCGAGGCCAGCCGTTTGACGCCCGTGTTCTCTTTCACCGCGCGCGTGATGCCGTCAATCTCCGGTTTGGCGCGGCGGGCGATTTCTTCCGTCGGCGCATCGGGCGTGTGAAAGCGTTCAGCCGCTGCGCACCAGCGGTCGAGAAAGCGTTCGATCTGCTCCAGCTCCAGCTCGCGCAGCGTGAAGAGCGAGAAGTCGGCATTGAGCGGCGATTCGCGGTAACCGGCGATGCGGCTGGTGACGATCACGCGGTTGCGGCGGTCAATCGCGGCGACGAAGTCTTCGATCTCGCGGGCGATGAGCGAGCGGTCGCCCGAATCGGTGACTTCATCCAGCCCGTCGAGCAAGACCAGCGCTTCGCCGCGACCGAGCCGGTCTTTGAAAAGTTTGGCCAGCGCATCGGCTGAAGCGTCGAGGTTGGTGAACGAGCGCGGCAGGAAATCGCGCAGGCGCAGGTTGCGGTCTTTCGCGAAGGCTTCGGCGTAATCGGCGACGCGCATCAGGATGGGCAGCCGCGCCTCGCCGTATTCATTGCCGTCTTTGTGGCAGACCGTTGGCTGGGCGCTGCGGATGGCTTTGGCGAATTGCAGCGCGATGAAACGCGACAGAGTGGTCTTGCCCGCGCCCGGTTCGCCCAGGATGACGACGCGCGATTGCTCACGCACGGCTTTGGCCAGGTCAACGTTTTCGACGCGCGGCGAGCGGTCGAAGAGCGCGCGTTCATACGGATCGTCCAGCAACGACTCGAGGCCGCCCATCGTTTGGGCCAGGCGCGGATCGAAGCGTTCGCGCGCGACTTCGCGTTCGGCCTTGAGCGCGACGAAGACTTCTTCGAGCGGCAGAGAGATCGAACGCCGCGCCTGCATCACGCCGCGCGGATCGAGGTAGGTGTTGCGCCGGATGATGAAATCCAGGTAGCGGTCGAGCGCGTGTTCGGGCGATTCGCGCCGCTCCTTCCAATTTTGCAGAGCCTCGACGACGCGCGCCGCCAGCTCGTCTTCGGTCGTGAACTCCTGGCGAATGCGACCCTGGCTGGCGCGCTCGCGGAAAGCCTCGGCCTTTTGAAGCTCGTCCGGCGGAAGGCCGCGATAAATTTCGTTCGGGAATTTGCATTGCCCCGAAGCGGCGAAGACCAGGCAGGGTTTCTCGAACCGCAACACGTCGTCAAATTCGAGTTCGGTGAACGATTTGTCGGAGCCGCGCGGGCGGCTGCCGTAAAGCGGGCCAAGCAGTAGCACGACAACATCGCACTCCGCGATCTTCTCGGCGTCATACTTTTCGGCGGGCGAGTCAACTGCGCCCCAGTTCTCCATTTGGACGCAGCGGAAACCGTTCAAGCGGTTGACGGCGTCGGCGGCCTTCTGCCGGAACGGCGCAAGGTCTTTGGCGGTTGAACTGAGGAAGACGTTGATCATCGCTTCTCCCCGAAAACGTACCAAGCACGGTCGCAAATTGAGCTTTAGGCAATGAAGGTAAGAGAGATCACGGAACAAACGGAAATAACGGAACAGACGGAAAGCTTATAGGGTTGCTCTTTTCCGTTTGTTCCGTTATTTCCGTTTGTTCCGTGATCTCTCTTCATCTTGCCTGGAAAAGCTCAATTTGTGTCCGCCGCTGATCTACTTCGCGGCGGCAACATACCACAACCGCTGGATCAATGCAGTGCGCCTTGACAGATCACGAACCCGCCAATATAGTTTCGCTGCTTTTGTTGGGAGGTCGTCTAACGGTAAGACTGCGGACTCTGGATCCGCCTATCGGGGTTCGAATCCCTGCCTCCCAGCTTACCTTCATACTTCCCTTCGCAGACTGCACGGTCTATCTCAATGTCGTTCAGCCTGGTTTTCAGGACAGGCCGAGCCGCGATTCGCCGCTTTCCGGGCAAGGAGAATTATGTCCAGCCAATCCGAGTGGATACTGCCATCTCTGATGATCCTTTTGCTGGCCTGGCCGGCGGCCAAAGGGTGGCCGCAGGAAACGCCCGCGCAAGCCGGGTTTCATCACGTTCATCTGAATTCGCTCGACCCGTCCGCAGCCATTGCCTTTTACACGCGGACCTTCGACGTGACAAAGAAGATCACACTGGCTGGCTTCGACGGCATTCAGAGCGAGAATATGTATCTGCTCTTCAACCAGGCGGCCAAGCCTCCGGCCACCGCGCCGGACAGCGCCATCTGGCATTTCGGGTGGGGCAGCACGGCCATGGAAGCCGATTATCAAAAGCACCTCGCCAACGGCGTCGCCTTTCACACGCCGATCACCAGACTCGGGTCGGGTTTGCTCTTCGCGTATATGAAAGGGCCTGATGGGTCGCTGGTCGAGATCAACACCTCGAACACCCGCGCCTTCATTCACGTCCACTTGTACAGCGATGCGCCGCTCTGCGCCGCCGACTGGTACGTCAAACACCTCGGCGCTGTCAGCCGTGCGCAACGAACCGGCCCCTGCGAAGTTCCGTTCGCCGCGCCCAGCGAGCCGCTCGGCGTGATTCGTTCGCCAGCCGCGACGGTGAGGTTCGGCGAGGTCAGCCTGATCATCTATCCTGACCAACGACGGGGCCAGCGACCAGGCCCGCTGGCCAGCCCGCGCGGCCACGCCGTTGATCACATCGCCATCAGTTACCCTGACGTTGCAGTTGAACTGGAGCGTTTGCGGAAGGCGGGCGTGAAGGTGCTCGAAGAAATTCATCCGTTCGGCCAGAGCCGCGCGCAGGCAGCGATGATTGAAGGGCCGGATTCAATCGCGATTGAATTGGTGGAGAGCAAACTGGCGGCACTGCCTCAACGATTACGCGCAGTTGCTGTTCCAGGCGAAAAAAAGTAACCAATGAAGAACCTGACCGTATTCGCATTTGCCGGAGTTCCTGCGAGCAAATAATACGCAACCCAAATCTTCTACCAACCAAACCAACGGAGGAAAAGAAATGTCACAGGACAAGCTCACCAGACGGAAATTCGTTGCGGGTACGACCGGCGCGGCGATCAGCGCGATGATCGTTCCGCGTCACGTGCTCGGCGGGCCGGGCTACCAGTCGCCGAGCGATACGGTCAACATTGCGGTCGTCGGCTGCGGCGGTCAGGGCGCGGCTGACGCCACCGAGCTCGTAGCCGGGGGTCAGAATATCGTGGCGCTGGCCGACGTGGACTTCAGATACGTTGACGGAGAGGTAGCGCGACGAACCAGAGGCCGCGACGGTCAACCGAACCAGAATGCGATCAAATTGCAGGAAGCTTACGGCAAGGCGAAACGTTACGCCGACTTCCGCAAGCTGCTCGAAGAGCGGAAGGACATTGACGGAGTCATCGTCGCCACGCCCGACCACACCCACGCGGTGGTGGCGAAGACGGCGATGGAGCTGGGCAAACACGTCTATGTCGAAAAGCCGATGACCTGGTCGGTGCAGGAAGCCCGCGTGCTGCGCGAGACGGCGATCCGCACCAAAGTCGTCACACAGATGGGCAACCAGGGGCATTCCAGCGAAGGCGCCGCGCTCATCAACGAATGGATTCAGGCGGGCGTCATCGGGCCGGTGAAGGAAGTCTTCGTCTGGACCAATCGCCCGGTTAATTTCTGGCCGCAGGGCATCCCACGTCCGGCAAAACTTCCCGCCGTTGCGGATGCGCCTGTGGCGGGGCCAGGACCCGGGCCAGGAACGGCGCCCGGAGCAGGAACGGGCGTGGTACCAGGAACAGGGCCAGGGGCAGCACCGGGTGCTGGGCCAAGCGCGGGGCCGGGAGCAATGGCAGCGATGAGCTTCGGCAACGAATGGTCATCTCGCCGGGTCAATCGAGTGCTGGCCGCGGCCATTGAGGAGAAATCTTCAGCGCCTTCGGGAGTGGACTGGGACCTGTTCCTCGGCCCGGCGCCGGAAGTGGCATACCATCCGATCTATCATCCCTTCAACTGGCGTGGCTGGGTGGATTGGGGGACAGGCGCAATTGGAGACATGGCTGCGCACCTGCTCGACCACCCATACTGGTCGCTGGGGCTGACTTATCCGACCAGCGTCGAGGCGACCTCGACGCCGTTCGGCATGGACAACAAGAACAACCCGGTCAGCTACCCGCTGGCGACGCAGATCATCTATAAATTCCCGGCGCGCGGCACGCAACCGCCGGTGACCATCACCTGGAACGACGGCGGGCTGATGGCGCCGCGACCCGACCTGCTGCCGGACGACGTGCCGCTGGATCGCGGCGGCGGAGTCATCTTCATCGGCGAGAAGGGCATTCTCACGCACGGGACTTACGGCGCGAACCCGAAAGTCTATCCCGCCCCGTTGATGGAAGCGGCGGCGAAGGTCCCGAAGACCTACCCGCGCATCGAGACCAACGATGAACCCCAGAGATCGGCGAAGCACCGGATGAACTGGGCCAAAGCCATCATGGGCAAAGAGAAGAATACCTGTCCGTTCGAGTACGCCAGTCGGCTGACCGAAACGATGTTGCTCGGCGTCGTGGCGATGCGCGCCGGACAAGGCAAGCGGATTCACTACGATGGCGTCGCCGGCAAGATCACCAACAACGCCGACGCCGACCAGTACCTGCAACGCGAATACCGCAAGGGCTGGAGCCTGTAAGGATGGGCATGGAAAGCGCGTTCGTAGTTCCGCCTTCAGGCGGTGGTCTGGCAACCCTGCAAACACCGCCTGAAGGCGGAACTACGAACGCGCACGCGGAACTACGAACGCGGAACTACGAACGCGCGCGCGACGCGACTACTGCTTCTCTGCCTGACCTGCACCGGCTCCGCCAGCGATCTCTCCGTGCGCGGTCTCAATCGCCAGGAAAACTGAGACCGTGGTCACAGCCGCCATTCCCACCACGAACAGCGCAATCGGCCAAGAGCCGCCGGTACGCTGAAGCAGCCCGGTGGCGATGAGGGGCGAAAGGCCTCCGGCGATGACCGAAGCGAGTTGGTAGCCGAGCGAAGCGCCGCTATAGCGAACCCGAGTGCCAAACAGCTCAGAGAAAAAGCTCGCCTGCGGCCCGTACATCGCTGCGTGCCCAAACACCAGCGCCGCAATCACGGCCAGCATCATCAGGCTGGTGATTGATGTTTCGACCAGCCAGAAGAAGGGGAAGGCGAACAGCCCGGTGAAGATTGCCCCGAACAGGTAAACCGGCCTCCGCCCAAACCGATCCGACAGCCAGCCGAAGGTGGGGATGGCAAACATTTCGCCGGCGGCGGCGATCGAGATAGCTGTGAGCACCGATGAGCTGGAAAACCCGATTCGCGGCAGCGTGGCGTAGGTCAGGATGAACACGGTGTAGAGGTAAAACGCTCCGTTTTCCACGATCCTGGCTCCCATCGCCAGCAGTACGTTTTTGGGATGCAGGCGCACCGCATCGAGGATCGGCATTCTCGAGGTAGCGCCAGTTTGTTTGACTTCGGCGAACTCGGGCGGCTCAGGCATAGCCAGTCTGATGTACAGCCCCACACCGACCAGGAAGATGCTCAGCAGAAACGCCACACGCCATCCCCAGGTGAGCAGCATCTCCTCCGGCAGCTTCGAGATTTGCCCAAAGACAGCCGTCGAGAGCAACAATCCTACCGGCACTCCGACTTGAGGCCAGCTCCCATAAAAACCGCGCCTGCCCCTGGGAGAATGCTCGACGGCCATCAGCACGGCCCCGCCCCATTCCCCGCCGACCGCGAATCCCTGGGCGACTCGCAATCCGATCAAAAGTACTGGCGCCCAAATGCCGATCTGGTTATAGGTCGGGAGCAGGCCAATCAACGCCGTCGCTACGCCCATCAGCAGCAGCGTGAAGATCAGCATGGACTTGCGCCCGATGCGGTCGCCGAAGTGGCCGCAGACGATGCCTCCGATGGGACGGGCTATGAAGCCGGCGGCGTACGTGCCGAACGAAGCCAGCGTCCCGGTCAATGGATCGTAGTTCGGGAAGAAGAGCCGGCCGAAGATCAGCGCGCTGGCCGTCCCGTAGAGGAAGAAGTCGTACCACTCGATGGTCGTGCCGATGAAGCTGGCAATCGCGACCTTGTGAATGGACGGGTTGCTGGAAGCTGAGTTTTTCAAATCGGGCAATCCTCCTGCTGCCGTTATGAAGAGGGCTTGCCTTCAGTCTTGCGGAACCAGGGATTGCCGAAGTTGGTGTACGGCCCGCCGTCAACCGAAATCTGCACCTGCAACCGGTAATTGGCCGGTGACAGCATCAGCGTCTTCCCTTTCAACTTGACCGTCTTGCTGCTTTTCTTGATCGGCTGAGTCTCCCAGAAGATGGTGTAATAGCCACCCAAGTCGCCGCCAATCGGGCCGCTCTTCACGAACGACACTCCAAACATTCCCGTCTCGGAACGGGTGACCAGCTTCTCCTTCTCGTTGTAGGTGGTCGTCGCGCGGCCTTTGAAAGCGCCCAGCGGGCCCTCACCCTCGATCTCACTCTCGTAAGTCGCGCCGCTGGCAAGTTTCTTATACGTCTCTTTGCCTTTGTACTTCCCTGCCGGACCGAGCGGTGATTCGGGCACGTTCCATTCAAACGTCCACGCGCCGAGGAAGTAATCCATGTTCGGCGGCGGCATCGGGTCACTCGGGTCGGTGGGCCGGGAAGGCGGCTGCGGCTGTTGTTGGAATAGTAACAGGGCAAGGATCAGTGTGCGTATCATAGCAGTAAGTGATGGTGGAACGCGTTCGTAGTCCCGCCTTCAGGCGGAAGGTTTTGGTTACTGAAACCTTCCGCCTGAAGGCGGGACTACGAACAGTCTATTGCTGCTTGCTCGCGCTTTGCGTGGCAGCCGGTTTGGTCAGGATTTTACTGTCCACCGTGTATTCGAACCACGGGATGAACATCTCGTCCCAACTCTGCTCGCTCCAGAAGACCTCTTTGTTCGGAGCGGGGTTGTAGCGGTTCTTGATCGAGTTGTCGTAGTGGGCGAGGGCGACGACACGGCTGCCAGCCGGAATCTTCAGCGGCTCGGCCAGTTCGTAATGGAGTTGCCAGTTGAAGTCGAACTTCGGCACGTCGAGCAGCACCTGCTGGCGGCCATCAGGCCAGACGAGGGTATATTTGATGTCTTTGCCGCGCAGGTGCATGTGCGGCGCGAAGGCGTAAAGCGTGATGGCTTCCTTGATCACCATCTCGCCGCTGATCTCCCAGTTGTCCACGTTGGGTGGGATGGTAGGAATACGGCCGCGCACTTTGACTTCTTTGCCGTTGATAGTGCGGGTCTCGCTCAGTTCCTTGCCGCCAATGAAGATCGTGTCAGTGACGCCTTTGGTCAGCACTTCGTGTGTCACCGGTTTTTTGGCGAACCAGAGGCCGAGCAGCGAGCGATCCTTTTCCGCGCGGCCACTCGGCTGGTAATGCATGTTGAACTGGAAGTACATGCCCGGCAGGATGCGTTTGGCGGTTCCCGGATGATGTCGCTCGAAGCCTTTGCCGGGCGCTTGGCCGACCAGCTTGAACGCGCCAGCGCGAGTGAACGAATCCTGGCTCTGGAAAACTTCGCGCGCTGCTGCTGCCCCGCCTTCGCTCAATCCGCCGGTCTCGCGGGCCGACTGGCTGTTGAGTCGTCCGGCAGTGGAGCCGTCAGCGCGGACAGCCTTGCCGTTCACGATCTTGGTCCCTTCGGGCAGGTTGACGACATTGGCGATTGAATGGTGGACGACCGCTGGGTTGCCCGGACGCAGTTCGACCTTTTCGACCCAGCGTTCTTCGGTGAAAGGAACCGGGACGTAGAAGTTCTGCATCGGCAGCTCGCCTTCGGCAGGAACTTCAAAATCAATCGGCATCTCGATCACCAGGTCTGGCTCGCCGAACGTCCAGCCGGGCGCGTATTTCGGCATCGCGGGCAAGTCTTTGTCGTTGCCTTTCGGCGCGCCGGCGTCTACCCAGGCGACGATGGTGTCAATCTCCTTTTGCGAGAGCCGCCGGTCGTTGCTGAACTTGAGCGTGGTGGTGTGCGGGTCGGCGAACCACGGTGGCATCGTGCGTTCGACCACCTCTTCGCGGATGGCTTTGCTCCACGGGCGCACTTCCGCATACGACGTGAGCGGCATTGGCGCCACTTCGCCTGGGCGGTGGCAGTTGGCGCATTTGTTGAAGATGATCGGCGCAACGTCTTTGGTGAACGTCACGCCTGCGGCTTCGTTGTGTTTGACAGCAGTTATCGCCGCCGCAACCAGCGTCACGAGCAGAATCACGAACAAGCGTTTCATATTTTCCTCCGATTAAAACTCCACGAATTCACGTGGGTAGTGCGACAGATCCAGCTTCTCTTCGTCCGGGACAGGCCTGATTCCCCACTGTTGCATGGCCAGCGCGCCGAAGAGGATTTCGATGGGCTTGCCGTCTTCGTCGGCGCCAAGCTTGTCAACGACCATCGCATGAGTGGAGATGAGATGACCTTCCACTTCGGCATCGATATGCGCCATCGTGTCTGTCTCCTGAATCTGTCCTCCCAATGCGCTCCGGAATGTGTGTGGGATTTTTGAGGTCGGCAGAAGCTGCGCGACGTCCGCTACCACATAGGTATTCCGAGCGCCGGTATCGAACAGCGTCCAACACTCTCGCCCGTCTACCTTGATCATTTGACGTATTCTTCCCATTGCAACCTCCATACATTGATTCTACACCGGCAAGCCGAAGGCGGTTCGGACACGGTAAGATCACTGCGCGTCACGCCAGTCGCCCTCAGCCTTGTCTACCCACTCGCTTGTGATCCGCTTCATACATCACCCTGCCACGCTCGACGATCTCTTCTATGAAGTCATCCTCGATCTCAATGCGTTCGCGGACTTCTTCCGCTGTTCGCACCAGTAAATCAATCGGCGCCAGCACGCCGAGGTGATGGAGAATTCGCACAGCCTGTGCCCGGCTGCTGCCCTCATACGGCATGATCACCAGCAGATCAATGTCGGAATCCTCCCTCGGTTTGCCGTAAGCCCACGACCCGAACAGGATGATCTTTCCGGGATGAAAAGCTTCGACGATCCTCCAGCACAGCCGTTTGATATACGCCATCTGCTGGCCGCGCTTATTCAGCCGGTACCATTCGGTCTTCTCGGCGATCTCTTCCGACAAAGTAGCTGTCCATTCCATGTTCTTCATGATGGACTCTATCTTAAACAACTATCTCGATGAACTGGAAGCGGCCTGCGGCTGCGCCTTGCGCAAATCCTGTTTGTCGAGCGTGTAATCGAGATAGCCGATCATCATCTCTTCCCAGGTCTGCGCGCCCCAGCGAACTTCTTTCGTCGGGTCGGGGTTGAACTTGTTGTTGAGCGAGTTGTCGTAATGCGCGACAGCCACCAGCTTACTCCCCTTCGGCGCGGGAACTTCTTCCTTGAAGACGTAGGTCAGTTGCCAGTTGAAGTCCCACTTCGGCACCGAGAGCAGCACCTTCGACGTTCCGTCGGGATAGATCAGCGTGAATTTGAAATCCTTGCCGCGCACGTGCATGTGCGGGTGGAGGCTGTCAATGTGGCTGTCTTCCTTGAACGTGAACTCGGATTTGACCTCGTAGTTGGGATCGCCGGGGGGGATGGCGAAATTGGCTTGCGAAGCGCCCGCCGTGATGACGCGCTTTTCGACCGGTTCTTTGGAGAAGATCAGACCTACGCTGGTGCGATCCGTGCCCGCTTCGCCGTTCGTGACGTAGTGGACCTGGAAGATCAGCACGGAGCCTTTCTTGACCAGCTTGGCTTGACCGGGCCGCAGCACCAGCGGCGCTTCGCCGGGCGCCCAGCCGATCAAGCGTCCGTCGGAATCGGCTGGACGCTCGCCCGTGCTCCGGCGCGCGGATCCGATCTCGGACGGATTGACTTCGCCGGCTACAGGCAAATTGCCATGCTCGGGGTAGCGCACGGTGACGATGACGTGATGCACGATGCGGCGATTGCCCTGGCGAATCTCGGCGAGCTGCACGTACTTGTCCTCGGTGAAGTTGGTCGGCACGGCGAAATACTTGTACGGGATCACGCCCTCGGCGGACACGCTGTATTCAACCGTCATCGGGAACACGACGTCCGGCTTGCCGATCTGCCAGCCCTCGGTGTATTTCGGGCCAGGCGGCAAATCTTTCGGGTCGCCTTCCTTCGCGCCGCCATCAACCCAGGCGACGATGGTGTCAATCTCTTTTTGCGAGAGGCGCACGTCGTTGGAGAACTCGCCGTGAGCGGGATCGGCGAACCAAGGCGGCATCGCGCGCGTCACCACCTTTTCGCGGATGGACTTAGCCCAGGGCCGGACTTCTTTGTAATTCGTGAATGACATCGGCGCGACCTCGCCGGGCCGGTGACAAACCGTGCAATTTTTCTGGATGATCGGCGCGACGTCTTTGGTGAACGTCACTCCGGCCATCTTTTCGGCGCCGCGGCTATAGCGCAATGCGAGAAAGAACGCCAGCGCGAGCACGACGGCGAACAGGATGAATCTGAAGCTGCGTTTCATAACAAGCCTCCTGGAACGGGTGAAAAATCCGTCGCCGAAGTGGCGACAACCAACTACTCTCTAAGACTGCGGCGACGCGGTCTGGTTTCATTTTTTACCGCTGCCGGAAATGACAAAATTCAGTACTCGACGAACTCCGTGGGATAATGCGACATATCGAGTTTTTCCTGCTCAGGGATCAAACGGATGCCCCACTGCTGCATCGCCAAGGCCCCGAACAACACCTCGATGGGTTTTCCATCATCGTCCTGGCCGATCTGGTCAATCACCATCGCGTGAGTCGAGATGGGTAACCCTTCTACTTCCGCCTCAAGCACTGCAGTCCGGTTGATTTCTTGAACCGCCCCACCCAACGCCGAGCGAATTGGGTGAGGAGGCACCGACGTGCTCAGAACGGAAGCGACCGCCGGAACGATGTAAGTATTACGGGCACCGGAATCAAAAAGCGTCCAGCTATCCCGCCCCTGAACGTTTATCATCTGACGTATGCGACCCATATTGATCTCCTCGTAAGCTACAGATGCCTCAAGAACCACTCAGCCGCCGCATTGGCCGCCTTGTCGAACGCGCCGCCGCCGCCAATCTGCGTGTGAGTGATGCCAGGTACGCTCACCACGCCGGTCGGCCCTGTTCGCAGCTTCGAAGCGGCGATGGCGTTGGTTTCATTATTCACCCTGCCGTCTTTCTCGGCAATGACGAAGAGCACCGCCGTCTTCTCCGGAATCTGCTCGACGTACCAGAACGGATGATACTCGGCCAGCGCCAGCCGGGTCTCAACATCAGCCGAAGCGCGGGTGACAGGCAGATAACCGGCGCGCGCCCGCTTCTGTTCGGCCAGCAGCAACTCGCCCGTCGGCGCGTAAGCCTTGCGTGGCGTGTCCTTGCCTTCAATGATCGGCGTCTGGGCGACGGCGGCTTTGATGCGAGCGTCGGTCGCGGCAATGACCATCACATGCCCACCCGCCATTCCAGCGCCCCACACGCCGACTCGCGCGCGATCAACGCCCGGCTCGCCTTGCAGGTAATAGAGCGCATTGCGAATGTCCAGGATCTGCTCTCGCGGAATCAGCCGCTTGCGCCGGATTCGTATTTTCGCGGTCATCTGCGAGAAGCGGAGCCGGTCGTCGGTCTTG
>Ga0247727_10012476_pt1 | contig 14579 bp, 13 predicted proteins | sample WisWelCaveWW1625_FD_202498 | JGI IMG/M metagenome (GOLD analysis project Ga0247727, IMG submission 202498) | Biofilm microbial communities from Wishing Well Cave, Virginia, United States - WW16-25 | ecosystem: Environmental > Aquatic > Deep subsurface > Groundwater > Cave microbial mat | place... | reverse complement strand
TGCAGCAAGCATGATCAAATAGGATGAATGAGGCTTTGATTGCGCCCAATGAAAGGTTCGGGTTCCGTTCGTTGCATCATGTGTTTCCGCCACCAGCCGACCATTTGAGAGGAGGGTGAATCGTTCTCTGACCGTTGCAATAATCTCCGATGTGGCCTTGTCGTCGGGGAAGTCATAGCATGGAAACCAATGTCGGTTTTCCGACTCCTCCCCCTGAGTCCAGATCTGCCTGCGGTTGTTTGGATCGGACGAGTCCGGCTGAATGAAATACAGTCCCTGCTCCGGTCTGCAGGAATAGTCGATGGAGAGGGTGATGGTATCGAGAGGGGTGATCGGACGCTCAAGGATGATGACAAGCTCTGAGTCGCTTTGCGTACGCCCGGCTACTGCTCCCCGCGAGCTTGAGATGGCAGCCACGTCGAGTCCGACAGCATCGAGGATGACGGTGTCAAGTGCGGAGGCCAGTGGGCTGAGGGTGATCTGGGTTGTTCCCGTAACCTGTTTTTTCCCTTCATCGAAGCCAAGGATAAGCTTGTAGTGAATGACATCGTAGGTTCTCTGGCGGCGATGGGGCGCGTTGTCATCGAAGAGCGTTTGCGCATGGATTGCAGCGGCCAGAAAAAGTGCGGGAATAAAGATCGATTTCATCGGGCCGAAGGCTATTGTCGTGGTTGGATGAATCCCCGCGAAGGAGGGCTTGCTTAGACAAGCAAGGGGGCGATGACGAGCGATACAATGGACATGAGCTTGATCAGAATGTTCATTGCAGGTCCGCAGGTGTCCTTGAATGGATCCCCCACAGTGTCTCCCACTACGGCGGCTTTGTGGGCCTCGGTTCCTTTCTTTTCTCCTGCCAATTCTCCCTTTTCGATGGACTTCTTTGCGTTGTCCCAGGCGCCCCCTGCGTTTGCCATCATAAGGGCGAGCAGAACCCCGGTCACTGTCGCCCCGGCGAGCATTCCTCCCAGAGCAGCAGGGCCAAGCAGAAAGCCGACAGCCACAGGCGCGACCACGGCGGTCACTCCGGGAAGGATCATCTCGCGAAGTGCAGCGGTCGTTGAGATGTCGATACAGCGCGCAGCATCCGGCATGGCTCCTGGCTTTCCTTCAAGCAGCCCAGGGATTTCACGAAATTGACGACGGATCTCATCAACCATTTTCCCGGCCGCTCGGCCAACAGCTGTCATGGTAAACGCGGCGATAAGAAAAGGGAGAGTGCCTCCAACGAACAGACCGATCACGACAATAGGTTCCGTGACCCCTATCTCCAGCGGCGACTCGCCGTCCACCCAGAGCATGGCGTACCGTTTCCAGATTCCTTCCGCCGGGAGACCGAGCGTTGCCATCGCATGAAGTCTTTGCCCGATGGCAGCGGAAACAGCTTGTGAGTAGGCGGCGAACAGTGCAAGGGCGGTCAACGCTGCGGAGCCGATGGCAAAACCCTTTCCGATTGCAGCTGTGGTGTTGCCCAAAGCGTCGAGTCCGTCGGTAATTTTTCTGACGTCCGGGCCCAGTCCGGACATCTCCGAGATCCCGCCGGCATTGTCCGCGATCGGTCCGTAGGCATCGACGGACATCGTGATACCAACCGTTGCGAGCATTCCAACTGCCGCGATGCCAATACCGTAGAGTCCGGCCACATCGTTGGCAACGTAAATGGAAACACAGATGGCGATGACGGGAAGCGCCGCCGACTCAAGGCCCACGGCAAGACCCGCAATGATATTCGTTGCCGGTCCCGTCTTGCTTGCATTCGTGATATTTCTGACGGGCTTTGCTGAGGTGTAATACTCGGTGATTAGCCCGATGAGGATCCCTGCAGTTGTGCCGAAGAAGATGGCCCAGAAGACATTGTTGCTGACATCGTGGGTGTAGACAAGAACGTACGACCCCGCGAGGAAGAGCCCGGCAGCGATAAACGTTGAGTAGCGGAGCGCAGCCGCAGGCGAATATTTCTTGAGAATGATCATCGACCAGATGCCGACGAAGGAAGCGAGGAGGCCAAGGCCCGACAGGACCAGCGGGAGGGCCATGAGAATTCCCTTGACGGCATCGTTGCTTACCAACGGATTCGCTTTGAGCATCTGCAGACTCTCCGGGAGCAACGTTGCTGCGATCGCGATGGAGGCAACGATGGAGCCAACGTACGATTCGAAGATATCCGCACCCATCCCTGCAACGTCGCCCACATTGTCGCCAACGTTGTCGGCAATGACGCCGGGATTGCGGGGGTCGTCCTCCGGTATGCCGGCTTCGATCTTGCCTGCCAGATCGGCTCCGACATCCGCCGCCTTTGTGTAGATGCCCCCACCAACGCGCGCAAACAGAGCAATCGAACTTGCGCCCATCGCGAAGCCGTTGATAATGCTCGCCGTCTCAGGCCTCCCGAACAGGATGAAGAACACCCCCACGCCAACCAGTCCGAGGCTTGCCACGCTCACACCCATTACTGCGCCGCCGTTAAACGCCGTGAGAAGAGCTTTTCCCTGTCCGTGCTCCTTCGCCGCCTGCGCCGTACGTACGTTTGCCTTCGTTGCGGCTTTCATGCCGAACAGTCCTGCAAGAACCGAACAGATACCGCCGCTGAGAAATGCCATTGCCGTTTCCGGGTTGATGGACGTTCCTAGAAGCACCGCCACGACAACCATGAAAACGGCGAGCACTGTATATTCACGACGCAGGAACGCCATGGCGCCGATCTCAATCTGCGAAGCGATGCTCTTCATCAGTTCTGAGCCGGGAGGTTGCCGCTTGATTGCAATGTAGAGCCCAAGTGCGACCAGCAATCCGGCAGCGCCCATGATGGGAGAGAGGGAAACCAGGAACTCCATGCGATCGAGGTACTCCTTTGTTGGTGCCATATACCGAATCTTTTCGCTCAAAGATAACGGCGGGGTTCACCCTGACATTGGTACGTTCAAAGTCAGTTTTTTCAGGTACCTGCTAAGCGGGAATCGAGCCGGGATGTCGAAGGGTGGTATCTAATCACGGACAGCCAATGCGCTCCATCGATTTTCTTGCCTGATCATTTTTTGGATCAAGACGAAGGACCTTCCTGAATTCTCCGCATGCTTCTTCATTGAGCTGGCGATTTCTTTCAGTTTCTCCTTCCACCCGGGAACGGACGAGCGCCTCACCGAGCCAGAGGTGCCCATCTGAATTGTTGGCATTAAGCGCAACACACTGGCGGAATGCCTTCAGAGCGTCGTCCGTCTTCCGTTGATTATCCGTAGCGTTGCCGGTTGGATCGAGTGTTTGCAGGATCCCCTGTCCGAGCATGAGTTGCAGTCCGTCATTCTCGTAGCCGAGCGCCAGAGATTTCTTGAATGCGTCGACCGCCCGTTCGAACTGCTGCCTCGAGAAGTACATACCTCCGATGGAGAAATAGGCCTCACCCGCGACTCCCTTTTTGTCGGGCTGGCCTTCCACCTGGCGGAGGACCTCATTGTACTGCTCCACTGCCTGATCGAGAGAATCGACTTGCGCAAAATACCTGGCAAGCCAGAGTCGTCCCTGATAGAAATCGGGTTTCAGTGTTACGACCTTTGTGAGCTTGTCGCGGGCGCTGGCGAAATCCTTGAGTGTGAGGTAACAGATGCCGGCGTTCAAGTAAGCGCTCAACGAACGGGGGTCGCATTGGATCTTGCGCTCAAACATTCTCGCGGCACTGGGATAGTCCTGTCTTTTCATATACAGGGAGCCCACATTGAAGTAGGGCTCGCAGCTCGTGGAGTCCGCTTCGATTGCCTTCAGATACCAGTTAAGGGCATCCTCCTCGCGGCCAATTTTGTTATAATACAACACCCCAAGCTTCAGATAATCGTCGGCTTCAAGCGGTCCCCGCGCCTGGAGGCCGCGTAGCGCACGCTCTGCTCCCTGGAAATCCTTGCCGTCAACGAGGGCGTAGAAATACACCCTCCATGTTTCCGCCTTCGATGAGTCAAGGTCGACGGCGCGTTTGGCAAACGTCGACGCATCGGGGTCCTTTGCCTCGAGAAGAGATCGTGCAAGCATGAACATTCCGTCGAATGACTGCGGGTGGCGAAGGGCAAACTTGCGCAGGGGATCGATCCCTTCCTTGTATCGCTTTGCTTTGAACCAGATGTTTCCTTCCTGGAAATAGGCGTCGGCATTGGTTGAATCGATTGACTGAACCTCGCGGTACTCCTTCACCGCCTCGTTCCATTTCCTATCCCTTTCGAACGCTCCTGCAAGTTTGAAACGGACTTCCAGATTGCGGGGCTCAAGCTCAATTGCTTTTTGATAGTTTGTGATTCCGAGCACAATAACATTCTGTTTCATGTATGCATCGCCAAGCGCGGAGTATAAGGCCGGATTATCCGGATTCAGCACTGTTGCCGCGGAGATCCGGATGATCGCCGCATCGATTGAGTCTGCCTGCAGGAGAGCGGTTCCATAGCCGGCAGCGACAAGGGGGTCCTGGGGAGCAATTCTTGTTGCCCTCCGATAGTGGGGGAGCGCGCTGTTTGCGTCCTTCCTGGCAAGATAGGCCTCACCGGCAAGCCGGAGCGCGTCGACGTTATCGTCGTCCAGTTCGACGGATGTCGTGAGATAGCGGATCGCTTCGTCAGTCTGCTTCCTGGCAAGCGTAATGACGCCCAGGTAGTAATTGGACTCGGCGACGCGTTGGCCTGCGCGAAGCGCTTCGTGGAAACCCGCGATGGCGCCGGCAGTGTCGTGAGCGCTCAACGCTCCCCTGGCTTTGTTGAAAATATCCTGAGCGAACGCGGGACTGAACGTGGCTAAGAAGCACAGGCAAGCAAGGAGTCGTTTCATCACTAATTCACCCTTGTTGATGTTGTTTCAATCAGCCGCACCGGCATGGTTGCAGGTACAAGACCGTTTTCCTGAAATACCTTTTGGCCCGGAAGGCTGGTGACGTAGGCAATAAACCCGAGCCCCACCGTGCGGAGAATCTCCCGATTGTACATGAACACGGGAGTAGTGACCCGGTAGTAGTGTCTGTACACATTTGCCTGGGCAGGGCTGTAGAAATGGCCAACCGGTTGTGTCGAGTCGGGTTGCCAGAGCGGATCACCGACCGCAGCAACGCTGACACGCTCTCCAGTCCCCTTGAGCCAGCTGAGACCGACGATTCCAATTGCATCCTGGTTCTTGCTCACAAATTCAATCACCTCGCTGCTGGATTCACTGTACGAAGCCCACTCTGCAAAAGGTTTCCCCTGGAGAATCGTTGATCGAAAGATTTCGTTCGTACTTGAGTTTATTCCGTTCAACGCAATCATGATCGGGTTTGAGCGGCCATTGCGTACCGGCCAACGCGTTGTTACACCGGAGAAAATGCTGTCGAGCTGCCCGATCCGGAATTGGCCCATTGGAGGCTGCCTGTAGAGAATGACGGCGACCGCATCAAGGGCAACGTGATAGTCACGGTACTCTGCACCTGAGGAGGTGAGAGCTTCACGTTCTTCGAGGTTGAGGGAACGGGACAGGGCAATGACTTTCACGCTATCGTTGATGAAATCAACCGTTGCCACCCGACCGCCAACCGGGCGGAGAATGATCCGCGCTTCCGGGTACGAGCGTTGGAAGTCGTCCGCCTGCCTCTGCATTACCGGCAGGATTGCTTCATCACACTCTATCACGATCGAGCCTTTGGTTGTCGACACCTCTTGTCTGCCGGGGCAGCCCGAGAGGGCGAAAAGCAAAGTCAAGAGGCCGAGGCTTCGGCGAATCACGATTCGTTCCTCTTGCCAAAGTAGGTATTGGCGAACCTGTATCCGCCGTACAGAACGATGACCATTCCAAGAATCACTCTGAACTGATCGGGCATGTTTGGAGGGAAGAGAATTCCTGCCATGACAAGCACCCCGATCACCACTGCTCCTGCCGAAGTCACGAGAATGATGAGCTTGAATGTGCCTGCGAGGTTCATGGTAGCGATGATGGAACGGAATGTCCAGGAAATAAAAAAGGAAGGCATGCAGTCCGGCCTTCCCTTTGCTTTTCATCGACCATTGCGCTCTCCCTGCGGCACCCGTCCGTTCGGACCAGAACGCCGCGTCCTTAGCGCCTGTCGGCCAGCTTGAAGTTAAACGGTACCGAAACCCACACAGAGACAGGGCCATTATTCATGTAGGCCGGTGTGAATAAAAACTGCTTTGCTGCGGTAACCGCCGGCTCGTTGAAGATATCTGCATCGCTCTTCAGTACCACGACCTCACGCGGTTTCCCTTCCTTGTCGACCCAGATCTTTACCCACACCTTTCCTTCGAGGCTGGCGCGCATCGCGAGCTCAGGGTACTCGGGCTTCACCTGTTTGATGATTTGCGGTTCTTTTTCGACCGGGACAAAGTCGGCCGGCGGACCGTCATCGATTATGATATCCTGTTCCACGTCGAATCCGTCAGCGCCTTCTCCTACGGGGGTTACCTGGCTCATCTCCGTCTGGGTTGCTATGGTTTGCTCGGGGCTCACCTCTGCGTCTGGGACGGGGACGGGAGCGCCGATTGTTGGCTTCACCGTTGGGGCTGACACAGCAATGGGGGGTGGCGTGTTGGCGTTTGTGATTGACGGCGGCGGACCAAGGTCGCTATACTTCAGGATCCTCACGTTCATCACGGGCGGCTCCTCCGACTTCAGGATCTGGGCAAGATAGTAACTCCCGAAAAAGACGAGATGAATTCCCACCGCAATGGAAAACCCGATCATCCAGAACCGCTGATAGTTGGCCTTGAGCTCCACTGCTCCGTATGGATTTGTGTGGAATGTCGCGGCGGTTGATGTTGTGCTGCTCATGCTCTGCTCTCCTTATGACGATTTCGCCTTCGCCAGAATTTCCTTGTCTTTGTCTCCGAGCGGTGCAAGACTGAACCGTGTGATGCTGGCGAGATTAAGCTCATCAATCATGTTGACCATCATGCTGTATTTCCCCTCGCGGTCGATCTTGATTACTGTGACCAGTTTTGGGTTCGACGTGATCTTCTCCCTGAGGAAGCTCCGCAATTGGGAGAACCCGATCTTCTCAGGGGCATCAAGCGCAAGGTTCCAGAATATGTCTCCCGAATTGTCCACGCGGATGGTGAGGAGATTCGATTCCGCAATTTCGACTTTGACCTCCTCCGGTGGAAGGTTGATCTCCATGGTCTGCGGTCGGGACATGGATGTTGTCATCATGAAGAACGTCAAAAGCAGGAACGCAATATCCACGAGGGGTGTCATATCGATGCGTAACCCGACCCGGTGGACCTTCTTGCGCTTTTTTGCGTTGCCATGTTTTTTCGGCTCGTGGCCGCCTACTTCTCCACCACCTGCCATAGTAGTAAATCCTCCTGAATCTCAGTTGGTTCCGTGATACCGGTTCAAAGTCCTGCGCGTTCAGCAGTTTGCAGGTTTGTGACCAGATTGAACCGGGTGATCCTGGTCTTTTGGAGAATGTTCATGACATCTTCTGCGATGCCGTACTCTGCATCCCGATCCCCTTTGATGACCGTAGCGAGTTTCGGATTCATGGTGCGTGCACGCACCAGGTATTCCGCCAGCTCATCCTTGGGCACTTCAACGCTCGCCAGGAGCGCGTTTTCTTTTCCAAACAGGCGCTCCCGAAGGTGCTGGGAATCCAGTCCGAGGAACACCCTCCCGTCCTTGCTCAGGTTCACCGTCATCACGTTCGATTCAGGGAGCTTGAACTCCGAGTGGGACGCCGGCAGGACAATCTCCACCTCTTCCAGGGGCTTGAACTGTGTTGTCATCATGAAAAACGTCAGAAGCAGGAACGCAATATCCACAAGAGGCGTCATGTCGATTCTGATGCCGACCCTTCGAACCTTGATTTTTGGCATGAGACCTCTCCGGTTTAGTCGTTCTGCGTGTTCAAGATCTGGACAACATTGTAGCTTGCCTCGTCAATCAGGTAGGTGAAGTTGTCCACCTTGGTGGTGAAAAAATTATACATCACGATCCCGATGATGGCGGCAAGAAGACCCAGCGCCGTATTGATCAGCGCTTCCGAGATACCGATGGACAGCTGAATGGCATCAGGGGCGCCGGCCGTGGCGAGCGCCTGGAATGCACGGATCATGCCGATGGTGGTTCCAAGAAGGCCAAGCATCGTTGCGATAGAGGCAATCGTGGAGAGGGCCACGAGATTGCGCTCGAGCAGCGGCGTCTCAAGACTTGTTGCCTCCTCAATGGCGCGCTGGATCTCGGCCATCCTCTTCTCGGCGGGAATCGTCTTGTCGGTCGACACAACCTTGTAGCGGTCAAGACCGGTCCGGATGATGTTCGCTGCCGAGCCACGCTGCGTGTCGCAGGCTTTGATCGCGTCGTCAATCTTGTTCGCCTGCAGGGATTTCTGTACGGTCTTCAGGAACATCGGGAGTTGCGCTCGTCCCTTTGCCTTGGCGAGGGAGAAAACCCGCTCAAACACGATCGTGATGTTCATCAGGGTGAGCATGATCAGCAAAGGCACCACCAATCCCCCAGTATAGACCTGGCCGAGAATATTGATCGGAACCTGCCGGGATTCACCATCCTTGAAATTCGCGGGATCGCCAAGGAAAAACCAGAAGATCACGACCGCCACCAGGAGCGTGACAATCAACGTCGTTAGCAAAAAGAGAGACTGCTTCATGAGATGAACTCCTTATTTATTAATTCTGAAGAAAGTGATGGAGGATGCCTTAGGCGTTCGTGAACGATTTGACGGCTTCATCGCGCGTTTCGCATACGTCGAAGACCATGGTAAGCTTCGAGATGACAAAGATGTTGTTGATATTCTGATTGATGCCGCTCAGCTTGACCTGTCCCTTATTGCGGGTGTATGTCGTGTGCGCGCTTACTAGAACGCCGATGGCCGTACTGTTCAGGTAGGTCACTTTGCCGAGGTCGATGACGAGCTTCTTGTTTCCCTGCTCAACAAAATCCGCGATTGCCGCCCGAAGCTCGTCGGTTTCCTCGCCGCCAATGAGAGATCCCTTCACTTCAAGGACTCCAATTGTGCCGCTTTGAAGGGTGGTGGTTTTGATTGCCATGGCAGTTCCTAGAGGTTGAGTGAGTACAGAAGCCCTGAGTGCGTCCCGGGCACGGGATAGAATGCTGTTGAAGGACCCCATCACATCTTCCGACATCATGGCTAAATGCAAACGCAAGGATGATGCCAGAAGAATAAAGACGACCATCAATTCCCTGGTGCGGACTGCAAGTCCATCAGGCGCTCATCCTGGTGTTGCGCTTGCAGAGGCGAAACGACAGGCAGCGAGCCCGACGGAATCAATGCTCCTGCAAGATGCAAGACGAGATTCAAGGAATCCTGGGAAAACGAAGGCAAGTTCTTACCATTGAATATATTAACACCTCTTGAAAAATGCAAGGAGGGCAGGCCCGACAAAACGCTTCAAAGGCCGTATTTTTTGCGCTTTCTCCAGAGGGTTGCGGGATCGATGCCGAGAAGGGTAGCGGCTTCATCGAGGTCCTTGGAAAGGCGGAGAACCTTGATGATATGCTCCCGCTCGAGGGATTCCAGGGAAAGTGATATCTCACCACTCGGTGATTGGAATTCCTGGGGGAGATGGTGCAGTTGCACTGGCTCATTCCGGGCAAGAATTACTCCCCGTTCAATCACGTTCTCCAGTTCCCGAATGTTCCCCTTCCATGGAAGCAAGGCGAGAGCGTTCATCGCTTCAGGCGTCATCTCGGTCGATCCGAATTTTCTAAGAAAATGCTGAACGAGGAGAGGCACATCCTCACGCCGGTCGCGCAAAGGGGGGAGCTTGAGCCGTACTGCATTCAGGCGGTAGAAGAGGTCTTCCCGAAAGGTTCCTGTTTTTACACCCTCCTCAAGATCGCGATTCGTTGCTGCCACGACTCGGGCGTCCACTTTCCGGGGAGTGCTCTCGCCCACCCGCTCGAATTCTCTGCTCTGGAGAAAACGGAGAAGCTTCACTTGTATCGTGGTCGGCGTCTCTCCAATTTCATCGAGGAACACGGTTCCTCCATCAGCCGCTTCGAAGCGGCCGACTCTGTCCTTCATCGCTCCTGTAAATGCTCCTTTCACATGTCCGAAAAGCTCGCTTTCCAGTAACGTTTCCGAAAGCGCTGCGCAGCTGACGGCAACAAACCGATGGGCTGATCGCGAGCTCCTGTCGTGAATCATCCGAGCCAGCAGTTCCTTCCCTGTTCCACTCTCTCCTTCAATGAGAACAGTGATATTGCTCTGGGCAACCTGGGTGGCAAGGTCGATGATTCCCCTGACGGTTTCGTTGCGCGTGATGATCTCGCCACTCCCGCGTTGCCGTTCCAATTCCTCCTTGAGAAGGGTGATTTCCTTCTTCATTGCGTGATGCTTGAACACTCGCTCTGCAAAATGCCTTAGCTCGGCAAACTCGAAGGGTTTTTGCAGATAGTCGAACGCCCCCAGCTTGATCGCCTCAATAGCGGAATCGATGCTTCCGTGTGCCGTCATGATGACGACGGTGGTTTCGGGTGAGATGCGTCGCGTTTCCCGGAGGAGCTGCATACCGTCGATTGGCTGCATCTTCAGGTCAAAGAATGCAATGTCAATGGACGCCTGCCGTAATGCGTCGATTGCCTTTGACGGATCCTGGAAGGAGATGACGGAGAATCCGGAAGATTCGAAACACATAGCAACGGTCTTGAGAATATTCGGCTCGTCGTCGACAACAAGCATGGATGCTCTTCGTTCATTAGCCATGGCTTGTCGTCCCGTGCTGATCAAGGGGAAGAGTGAATGAGAAGACGCTTCCTTTGCCGGGTTCGCTCTCGGCCCAAATTCGTCCGCCATAGGCCTCGACGATCTCCTTGGCGATTGCCAACCCAAGTCCCACGCTCCCCGGTGCAGCGCTTGCCGAGGGTTTGACCTGGACAAACCTGTCGAAAATGCGGCTGATATCCTCTCGGGCAATTCCCTCGCCGGTGTCATGGACGGAAATGCACAGGCACCCGTTCTGCTGTTCCCGGGCCTGTATCGTTACCATTCCCCCCGGAGTTGTATATTTCAATGCGTTGGAAGTGAGATTGGTGAGCACGGAAATGACGTGCTGCTCGTCTGCGACCGGGTGGGGCAGATGATCCGGCAGGACTGCGGTCAACTGAACTCCCTTCTCATGAAATTGCAAGTGCATTGCCCGTGTGACAGATTCGATGAGCGAGCGGATATCGAGTTCCTGATTCCCAAACTCCAACTTCCCCGATTCGAGCTTCGAAAGTTGCAGCAATTCTCGTGCGAGCCGTGTCAGTCTCAGACAGTCGGCCTTGGTTGCATCCATCAGCTCTTTTTGCCTGGAGTTCAGCGGCCCCAGCAGCCCCTGGTTGAGGATGTCGAGCGACATGTTCATCGATGTCAACGGAGTTCTGAACTCGTGTGAAAGCGTTGCGATAAAATCGGACTTCATCCTGTCCAGCTCACGGAACTGTGTCACGTCCTGGAGAATTGTCACAACGCCGTATTTTCCCCCTTCGCTGTTGAACATTCTTGTGACGCGCGGCCTGAGATCGAGTTTTCTGCCATCACGCTCGATCACGATAGTGGAAGCCCCCTCTGCGTTGGGGTCTCCCTCCGCGGAGAGCGCTACTCTCATGGCGGCCAGGATGCGCTCATCGCGTACAACCGAGGCTGCTGGGTGCCCCACGACCTCGTGCCCCGCGACCCCGAACAGCTCGGCGGCGGGGGCATTGACGTGCAGGATGTTCAAGGCGGCATCAGTGACAATCACGGCATCAGGGAAACTTCCGACGATTGCCTCCGACTTTCGTTTCTCAGAGAGGATATTTTCGATGTTCATTTGTTCGAACACTCTGAGCCGCTCCGTCATCTTATTGAACTCCCGACTGAGCTGCCCGATCTCATCGTTGGAAAGCACATCGATCTTGATGTCGAGCTTCCCTTTGCCGACCTGTTTTACGGTCTCGGTCAGATCCTCTGCAGGTTTCACAAGAGAATTTGTAAGCCAGACCGTTGCCATGATGCTGATGAGAAGTATGACAATGGAGGCGACCATGGTTCCATAGGCAGTCTGGCTGGAGATGGTGTGCAGACGGCTCGCTGAAAGGGCCGCCGCCTGCTGATTGATTTTGAACAGCTCGAAGCAGAGTTCCCGCAATTCGTCGGATTTGAAACGGACCCTCTTGTAATAGTAGCGCGTTGCGTCCTCGAAAGCGCCCTGCTCCGTCCGCGCCTGCAAGGAATCAGCGAGGAGAGAATAACGAAAGTAGGCGGTCCGAATCGAATCGAGGAGCGAACTTCCCTGGATAGTTGCCGCCTGAAGGGCCTGGCCATGCCAATAGAGGAACAACTCCTTGTTCTCATCAAAACTCCCGCCCGCTGATGTCTCCTCTCCCTCGCTGGCGGCGAGCAGAGCATTGTCTTGCCGCTCGAGGGACTTGACCATGTTCTCTGCCGCGAGCACGCTCCTGTGGTTCTCGTGCAGAATCCCTGCCACGGTTGTCCCGAACGCATAGAAATTGTAGATGGCCCAAAAACCCGCAGCAAGGTTCAATACCACCAGGAGTGCAAACGTCCAGACAATCTTTGCGCGAATTGACCCAATCATCTCAATCCCCCTGTGCTTTCGGGGGATGAGTGGGGATCTCGCGCCTCAGCCGCAGGGTTTTTACTTTCTTTCCCTCGACCGCCTCGATCGTTGCACTCCACTGGCCCATGGAGAGAACCGTCCCCCTTTCCGGGACACGGCCGACACGATGGATGACATACCCAGATACAGTGACGACCTCCTTTGATTCCGGTACGATGTCAAACATTCGCGAAAATACGTGCAGAGGCATGGCTCCATCAACAACATACTCGTTATCGTTTATCCGATGGACGTCGAGCCCCTCAATATCAAATTCATCCCTGATTTCACCGACGAGTTCCTCAATGACGTTTTCAAGGGTTACCAACCCGGCCGTTCCTCCGTACTCATCCACCGCAATTGCCATCAGGACCCTCCGCGCGAGAAACGTGTTCAAGATCCGTTCCAACGGCATCGTTTCCGGGACGAACAGCATCTCACGCTTGATTTCAAGAAGTGTTGTTCCCGGTTCCTTTGATGTTCTCACCTTGAAGAGATCCTTAATATGGATCATCCCAAGGACGTTTTCCAGATTTCCCTCGCACAGCGGATAGCGTGTAAACTGGTTCTCAACAGCCGTCGTCAGATTTTCCTCGAGGGTTCGGTCGGTCGACAGGAAGACGATGCTGGTTCTGGGCACCATGACTTCGCGCACCGTCCTGTGGCGGAGCTCCATCGCCCTGAGCAGGATGTTCCTGCCGGTGCTGGACATCGAAGGCCTCGCGCCCAGGAGGAGCCGGAGTTCCTCCTCCGAATGGGCCATGTCTCCGTCACTTACGGCGCCAAGTCCCACGAGCCGGAGAAAGAAATTCGCGCTGGCGTTCAAGATTCTGATAAACGGACTGAAGACAACGAAAAAGGTGTGGAGAGGCCTGGACACGAGCAGGGTGGTTTGCTGGGCACGTTGGATGGCGAGGGACTTTGGCGCAAGTTCTCCGAGGACGATATGGAGAAACGTGATAACGGCGAACGCCATGCTGAAGGAAATGGTAGTGACAAGCCCCGGCTGAGTGATCCCCAGCGATGAAAGGGCCGGATCGATCAATCTGGCGACGAACGGCTCGCCGACCCAGCCGAGTCCGAGACTGGTGAGCGTAATTCCCAGCTGACATGCGGAGAGATAGGTGTCGAGATGCGAGATGACATGCTTGGCGATTCCGGCCCCCTCAGAACCGGACTTCACGAGCGATTCGATCTGCGTTCCACGCACTTTGACGATCGCAAACTCGGCGGCAACAAAAAACCCGTTGAGCAGCACGAGCAGGAAGACAACGCCGATCTTGCCAAGAACAACCAGGAATTCCATACGAGGGAATGCTTGCTATTTGCTCATGCTGAGAAGCAGCTTCCACTCTCCCGCCGCGACGGGCATAACGGACAAGCGGGGCAGACGAACGAGGGGGAAAGCGGCAAGGTCTTTCCTCGTCTTCACCTCAGAGAGAGGAACCGAGTTGGAAAGGCGTCCCTTCGGTTTGAGGTCGACCACCACGAGGCGCGGATCTCCACCTTTGGGATCAGGATATGGGGGAGAGACGATTTCAGCGATCCCGACAATGGACTTCTCTTCGCCGGTGTGGTAGATGAAGGCTAGGTCTCCAGGGTTCATCCCTCTCAGGTGCTTGAGCGCGAGATTGTTGCTCACCCCGTTCCACACGGTCTTCTTTTCACTCACGAGATCATCGTAGGAGTACACGCTCGGTTCGGTCTTCAAAAGCCAGTAGGCCATCGGTGTTCCTCCGTTCAGGTGCGTTCAAGGTACAAATAGGGGACGAAAAGTCAAAAGTTAAAACACAAGAGGAAAAGAGAGGATATGGAAAGCAGAGAGCTTAGAGCAAAGAGCTCTATGCCCTTAGCTCTAGGCTTGCACATTTAGGGGCAAATGGTTATTTCAAGAACACTGTACACAAAGCGTCGGGCAAGAAGTCCGAAAAGCTGTTATCTTGTGCGTGCAACCCGTCAACCGATTCTCTTTGAGTGAACCCATGAAAACATTCATCCTGATATTGA
>Ga0247727_10012475_pt1 | contig 14579 bp, 13 predicted proteins | sample WisWelCaveWW1625_FD_202498 | JGI IMG/M metagenome (GOLD analysis project Ga0247727, IMG submission 202498) | Biofilm microbial communities from Wishing Well Cave, Virginia, United States - WW16-25 | ecosystem: Environmental > Aquatic > Deep subsurface > Groundwater > Cave microbial mat | place... | reverse complement strand
CCGTATTCAACACACTAATCTCCTGTGGACTCATCCCCTGCTCCAACATGAACTCGCGCTTGGGCTTCAATGCGCCCGTTGGACAAACTCCAACGCATTGACCACACAGCACACACGATGTTTCAGGGATTGCCTTATCAAAGAACGTGCCAATTTGAGTTTCAAAGCCGCGCCCATCGAAGTTGATTGCAAACGTATATTGCGCGTCTTCCGCGCAGACTTGCACACAACGCCAACATAACAAACACTTCGAGTAATCGCGGATATACATTGGGTTGTCGTCTATCACTTCCGACTCGCGGCGTTCGGCATCGGGGAATCGATTCGCATCCGTGCCGTAGTCCTTCATCATCGTTTGGATTTCCGCGGCTTCGGATAAATCCATCGTCGAGTCCAGCATCTCTAAAATTGTTTTTCGCGAGCGGATGACCTTCTCGCTTCGAGTCTGGACCTTCATGTCCTCCGCCGCTTTGACAATGCACGCAGGCTGAAGTACTCTCTGCCCTTCCACCTCCACGACGCAGATTCGGCACAATGCATTCGCTGTCGTCGCTTCGTGGTAGCAGATTGTAGGAACATCTTTGCCACTTTCACGCGCGGCATCCAACAAGGTCTTCCCCTGTTCAACGGAAATTTCCTGTCCATCCAGAGTAAGTTTTAAGTCAGTCATGAATTCACCTTGAACAACTCGGGCCACAACTTCATCGCAGACAACACCGCGCTCGCGGCAGTCTGACCCAAACCGCACAAACTCGCATCCGTCATCGTCCAGCCTACGTCTTGAAGGCGGATCACATCACCTTCAAGAATTTTGCCAGCCGCAACGCGGTCCAGGATTTCTTTTTGCCGTTGCGTGCCCATCTGGCACGGATAACACTTTCCGCAAGACTCATGTGCGAAGAAATGACCAAGTCGTTTGAGCACATCGCGCAAGTCGCGTGTTTCATCAAAGACCATTACCACACCTGAGCCAAGTGGTAAGCCCGCGGCGCGTAAATCTTCAAACGTCATTTTCACATCGAGATGGTCAGATGTCGCGAACGCGCCCGCCGCGCCGCCAAAGAGAACGGCTTGCAGATTCTTTTTATCCGCAACATCACCAGCCATATCAAGCACGTCGCGCAACGTGACGCCAAATGGAACTTCGTAAAGACCGGGTTTGGTGACATCACCTGAAACACAAAACAGTTTTGGTCCAGGCGATTTCTCTGTGCCAATTTTGCGATATTCGACAGAGCCTTGTCCGATGATTAATGGGACATTACACAATGTCTCTACATTGTTGATAACAGTCGGCTTACCAAAGACGCCGTGAGTCGTGGGGAAAGGCGGCTTGACGCGCGGGAAGCCGCGCTTTCCCTCAATCGACTCGAACAGCGCGGTCTCCTCGCCACATATGTAGGCTCCAGCGCCGACGCGGATTTCAATGTCAAAATTTTGACCGAGATAACCTGAACTGCGCGCTTCGGTCAGCGCGTTTTCCAAAACAGGGAGGATATACGGATATTCGGCGCGGATGTAAATGTACCCCTTCGTTGCGCCAATCGCGTACGCGGCAATGCACATGCCTTCAATCGTGAGATGCGGGTCATCTATCAACAGGATGCGGTCTTTGAATGTGCCAGGCTCGGACTCGTCCGCGTTGCAGATGACATATTTGGGCGCGCCTTCCGCTTTCGCCGCGCCTTCCCATTTGACGCCCGTTGGGAATGCCGCGCCGCCACGCCCAACCAGACCCGATGCCTTAATTTCAGCAACAACATCTTCAGGCTTTATTGTCATTGCTTTTTTGAGCGCGGCATATTCGCCATATTTCGCGAGGGAGGCTGTGCCGTTTCCGCAATTTGCCGTCAACATACGGATTGAGCCATACACTAATGACGGCGGGCGACCCAACTCATAAGAATCTTTTTCGAGATTGATATTCGTCTCGGCTTGATCATCCACGAGCGCGACGGGCGCGTGCTCGCAAAGCCCCAGGCATGGACTCGGCTCAATGGTTAGAGACAGGTCAGGGGTGGAATGACCCGGTTCCAGTCCATGATGTGAACAAAGATGGCTTAAAACTTTATCCCCGTTTTTGAGCGCGCAAGCCACGTCTGTACATACGCGGATGACATGTTTGCTGGTTGGCTCGTTGTAGAAAAGTGAATAAAATTCGATGACCCCATGAATATCGGCGAGAGACACGCGCAGGGCTTTGGAAATTTCTGTTGCGGTATCTTCGGAAATCCATCCGTATATTTTTTGAGCCGCGTGCAGGGCTGGTAAAAGACCCGGGCGCCCCATTGGAATGTAAGACTCAATTGCAGTGTGAAGAGTGGAAATATTTTCTGTCATGAATGTTCCATGTGGAGCAGAGTATAGACTGAAAAAAGGGCGAGAATTATGGTTTCAAATTCGCTGTCGGTAAAAATCTTGGTTGTCGTCGGAATTGCGTTGCCTGTTCAAAGGCATAAGCCAGCTTAATTAAAGTCGGCTCCTGCCACGCTGTTGAGAAAAATGAGATACCAACCGGCAAACCAAAAACATATCCGGCTGGCACGGTGATGTGTGGGTACCCCGCCACCGCGGCAGGCGATGTGCTTTCCATATCCCAGTTGATCGCGTCGCCGTTTGCAAGATCAATCATCCACGCAGGTCCGCCGGATGGCACAACGATTGCATCGAGTTTGTATTTGCGCATCGTCGCATCAATTCCTTCCTTACGCGAGAGGCGCAGGTTTTTGGCAAGAGCGGCTTTATATTTTTTATCCTTCAACGATTCCTTTTCCTGCGCGAGGGTCATGTGTTCCTGTCCGAAATACGGCATCACCTGGTCTGCATTTTCTTCGTTGAATTTGATCACGTCTTCCATCGAATGAACACGCAGACTTGAATCAAGCGATTTCAAATATACATTCAAACCGGCTTTGAATTCGTAATGCAACACTTCCATTTCGGTCTCGCTGAACTTGTTAAAATTCTTTACATCCGCCGGGTCAACGATCACGGCACCCAACTGCTTCATCGCTTCAAGGCAGGTTTCAAACACTTTGAGAATACGCGGGTTCGACCCCGCCATATTTCTTGCGACGCCGATCCGCGCGCCTTTGAGTCCATCGAGATCGAGAAACTTTGCGTAATTGGACAAGCCCCGCTTCTTTCCAAGCCTTGTGGCTGAATCCTGTCCATCAGCGCCCGTCAGCGCCCCAAGCAGGATCGCGGCATCTGCAGCCGTCCGCGCCATCGGACCTGCCGTATCCTGGCTGTGCGCGATTGGGATGATTCCACTGCGACTCACGAGTCCGAGCGTCGGTTTGATCCCCACGACTCCATTCGTCTGCGCGGGGCAAATGATCGAGCCGTCCGTCTCCGTGCCAACTGCAACTGAACACAAATTCGCCGCCACCGCCGCGCCCGAACCAGACGACGACCCACTTGCAGAACGATCCAACGCGTAGGGGTTGCGAGTCAGCCCGCCGCGCGAAGACCATCCGCTGATCGAGCGTTTCCCGCGGAAGTTTGCCCATTCACTCAAGTTCGTTTTGCCCAAAATCAACGCGCCCGCCTTTCGCAGTTGCTTCACAATAAAAGCATCTTTCGCGGCAAAATTTCCTTCCAAGGCAAATGAACCGGCGGTGGTTTGCATCCGGTCATGTGTGTCAATGTTGTCTTTAATGAGAATCGGTATTCCGTGCAACGCCCCGCGAACCTTCCGTGCTTTTCTTTCTTTATCCAGCGCGTCTGCTATCTCCAACGCATCCGGATTCAACTCGATGATAGAGTTCACGTGCGAGCCATTTTTGTCCACTGCTTCAATCCGCCCCAGGTACAACTCGGCGAGCTGACGCGCGGTCAACTCGCCTGATTCCATTTTTTGTTTCAGTTCCGAGATCGTCCACTCCGGCAGGATCATCCCGCTCGTTCCTTTGAAATGATTGATGACACGAGCGGGGTCACCCCGCTCGTGTCTTTTGAAATGGTTAAAGATACGAGCGGGATCATCGTCCGCCGCCGGTGATGTAATGTTCAAGTTCGGCAATCATGGACTTTTGCACTTCCACCACTTCCCGAAGCACATCGCGTACCGAGATCAAACCCATCAACGTATTGCTATCGTACACCGGAAGGTGGCGGATGTTCTTGTTGATCATCAACGTCATGCACTCTTCCAGTTCTTTATCCGCTTCGATGTGAATCACCCTGCTCGTCATAATCTCGCTGACTTTGGTATCTTTTGCCATTTTCCCCACCAAATCCATCTTGCGCACACAATCCCGTTCAGACAAAATTCCCCGCACGTCCGCGCCTTCCATTACCAGTACGGCTCCGGTGTTGTGCCTTGCCATCACCTTCATGGCTTCGAGAACACTCTCTTCGGGAGTAATCTTGAACACTTCCCCCCCTTTTTTACGGATCATATCGCGAACGGTGGCCATGGCACGCTCTCCTTTCTTCGCAAGATTGGGCAAAGTATAGACTCAAACTGTCACTCTTGCAAGCGGTAGGAAAAGCTCCAGCCGCCGTCCCCGGCGGCGAGGACGCCGCCGAGAGCCCCTCCTCAGCGGGACGTTTTATCAAAAAATAGCCTGCTGGACATTCCAGGATTTGCAAATTTCGCGGATCTCCTCCGGGCTGAGTCCGCCCCCCTTTTGACCGGTCAACAGGTTGAGGGTCTCGTAATGAGCCGCTGTCTCCGCGTATTCGATCAAATCAGAGGCGTGGAAAATCGAGTTATCTGCGCGCGCCATCACCCCGTGCCGCGCCCAAACCACGATCCGATGCTCACGCAGGGATATTTTGGTCTCGACCACTAATTGCGCTGACCCTGGCAAAATATAAGGGATTATCCCAATCCCCTCCGGCAGGTTGAGGATCGTTTCAGGTTGCCAGCGCAGAAGATGCTGGTTGAGATATTTCTCGTCTTGATATTCGGTGAGGTGGCTGAGATGGGTAAGGTGGATGGGCTGGGCGTGCAAAACAGTATGAAGGGCAACTTCGCTTGAGCGCATTCGGTCATTATGGGCGGCAAGATGAGAGTTGAATTCGCTCGTCACGCGCTCGAACCGGGCTTGAGGGGATGTAAATAATTTTCCCATTTTCCCGCCAGGTTCCACAAGTATAGTTGCAAGGTTTGCAAGCGGAGCCGCCGCAACGTCACTCAGGCGGCGACCTGAACCTGTAACGATCAACATCATTCCCGCAAGCCCAGGCACGGGATGCGGCAAATCCGTCATCTGCATTTGCGGGAAATGCGCGCTCACATCCAACGGCTTGCGAATACAAACTGACATATTCCCCGCCGCGCCCTCCGCTGCGCCAATTTCAGCAAGCCGTTGCCCCACTTGCCCCAATTGATAAATGATTTGATCGAGTTCCAATTGTGCCGAGTCTGTCATTCCATGATTATATCAATGCAGTCGAAGGATCTGCTCAAAAAATAATCGCCGTCTCCGGTAAGACGGCGATTCAATCTGTTGCTGTGTCGGGGTGGAGAGATTTGCAGAGTCCCCTGTAAGGGGGAACTCGGGACTACAACAAAAAGACTCCCAACCTGTGGGAGTCTTTTTGTCGGGGTGGAGAGATTTGAACTCTCGACCTCACGGACCCGAACCGTGCGCTCTACCGGTCTGAGCCACACCCCGCGAAGTCCCCTTGAGGGGAACAGCGTGAGCATTATACCATCGCAACTTGTTTTCGCAAGTCATGGGTTCAGCAACACTTCCTGGCTGTACACGTAAAACAATCCATCAATCCGATCGTCGTCCTGACGGATGGTCAACCGCGCCAAAACAGGTTCGGTGATCTTGTATGGAATTGTTGTATCGAATAACTGCGGATTAATATGACCCACATTGATGACGCGCAAGCCAAGCGATTTGCCTTCGGGACTGATCAACTCCAAAATGACCGGCTGGAGATTGAAGGGCCACACGTCCGCGCGCACGCTCAGGACTCCGCCGGAAGCTGATCCTTTTCCAAGAGGCGAAAACACCCCGACAGGTTCAGAAGGGTTCCCCGGCGTGGTGATCTCGTTGACTCCCGAAGAAAGCAACAGGACTCGTACAGAATTCAACGACTGCGTCCTGCCAAATTTATCCTGCGTGCTGACAGAGATTCGTCCCAACTCAGCCGCGGCGCGAATCTCGAACGGGATTTTTATCGTCTGCAACACTCCATCTCTTGAGGTTGGCACATTCCGTTTGAGCGTGCGCGACAATAAACGTCCGTCTTCACCATACAAATCAATTTGCACAATTTTGCTATCGCCGGTGATGATATTCATCTTCAGTGTGATCGGCGACACTATATTTGACATCGGTCCCGGTGACGTGATCAGGATCGCGGCGATGTCATGTCCCGGAATCGTTGTCACGGTGAACGTCGGTTGAGGCGTGGGAGAGAGTGTTGGTTTTGGTATACGAGTAGGTGGATTCGTTGGGATGGAGGCAATCAACGTCTGTGTCGCCGCGATACTTGCAGACTCCGCGGTCTGCGCGATGACCGTCGGCAGGAATTCGGGCGGAATCGGCGTCGGGATTGGATTCGAAGTCGGGAAAGCGCAACCAGCTACAAGTCCGAGAAGGGAGGCGAGAAGGAATAATTTTTGTTTCATGCAATCCATTAATACAAAATGTCAGTGCGAGTGGCGCTACGAAGCAATCTCCTATAACAGGAATAAGTTTCCCAACCGTGAGGGAGATTGCTCACTTGCACCTGGCGCAAGTGCAGGTGTCGTCAGGCTAGGTCTCGATACGGGCGAGAAAACCACTCGCCCTACTCGACCACCAGCCTGTCCTCGCAATGACAAGTGATTTCTTACAATCCGTACACTTCACTGTATTTTTTCGTGAGGTAGCGGACGTACGGCTCGGAGGTGATCCTTGAACCGGTGACGTTTTCAACAAGGGTCTGCGGCTCGAATTTTTGCCCATGCTGGTGAATGTTCTTGCGAAGCCAGCCAAGCAATTCGCTGAAGTCGCCTTTGCGGATCTGATCGTCGAGTCCGCGAATATCCTTGTTGATCTTTTCCCACAACTGCACGGAGACAAGGTTGCCAAGCGCATACGTGGAGAAATAGCCAATCGAGCCGTATGACCAGTGAATATCCTGCAAGACGCCTTTCGCATCATTGGGAGGTATGACGCCAAGATATTCCTTCATTTTTGTATTCCAAAGTTCGGGAAGGTCTTTCGTTTTGACCTTGCCTTCCACCATCGCGATTTCCAATTCAAGGCGGAGCATAATGTGCAGGTTGTATGTGGCTTCATCGGCATTCACACGAATAAGCGAAGGCGCCACTTTATTGATGCCTTTGTAAAAAGTTTTGAGGCTCACGCCATCCAGTTGCGACGAAAAAGTTTTCTTGAGCGTGGGGAAGAAGTGCTCCCAAAACGGAAGCGAACGACCGACGAGATTCTCCCACATTCGTGATTGCGATTCGTGCACAGCCAGGGATGTTCCGCTTTCGAGAGACGTACGTTCATACGCAGGGTTCACTCCCTGTTCGTACATGGCATGACCTGATTCGTGCATGGTGCTGAACAACGTTGCGAGGGGGTTTTCAGCCTCAAAGCGCGTCGTGATGCGGACGTCGTTCACGCTGAAGGTTGTCTCGAATGGATGCGGCGCTTTATCCTGCCGTCCGCGGCTCCAGTCGTAGCCAAACTGCGTGACGACATCCACACCGAAATCCCATAATTTTTTCTCGTTATATTTCCTGTGAAGAAAATCGTCCTTCACTTGTTTGCTCGAAGTAATGGCTTTGATCAACTCGACCTGTTTGGGCCGCAGAGAATCGAAGATCACCTTCACATCGGCGGTCTTCATGCCAGGCTCGAAGTCATCGAGCAGGGTATCGTACGGATGATCGGCGGGTGGGAAGAATGAAATATATTTGTGGACAAGTCCCAACACTTTTTCAAGATGCGGGGCAAAGATCGAAAAATCCGATTTCCCTCTTGCTTCCACCCAGGCTTCGAATGCCTTCGATGTGACCACCGCCTGTTCCGCTACAAATTCCGGCGGGACGCGTTTGGCTTTGTCGTAATTTCGCGACGCCACGCGGATCATCGCGGCTTCGTCCGATACAGGGTCAGCCCCTGCAAATTCCTGTTTCAGATCATCGAGAAGCCTGCCCACTTCTTCTGCAATGAATTTTTCCTGCGCGATCTTTCCGAGCGTGCCAAGTTGCTGACCTCTCGCTTCGCCTCCGCCCGGGGGCATGTTCACCTGCTGGTCCCAGCCCAAGACAGACGCGGCGTGATTGATGTCAGATACTTCGCCAAGCTTTGCTTTCAGTTGATTTAGTTTTTCAGACATTTTAATTTGCTCCAGGCGGCGTCCTCGCCGCCGAGGACGGCAGCGAGAGCCATAAAATTAACTTACTTTCCAACGTAACGGTTTATTTTGCAATGCGGATAACACTTCGTTCGCGATATCTTCCGACGCGCGGGACTGCGCCTCTGCGGTTTGCGCTCCGATGTGTGGAGTGGCGATCACGCGTGGATGGGAAACTGCCTCTGTCAAACCAGGCGGCTCCGCCCCGTAAACATCCAGCGCGGCGCCTGCGACTTTTCCGCTGTTCAACGCTTTCACCAACTCGGCTTCATCAATGATTCCACCGCGCGCCGCGCAGACTATTCTCACACCGTCTTTCATTTCAGAAAAAGCCAGCGAGCCGATCATGTCGCGCGTTTGCACGTTGAGCGGCAAATGGAGCGAAATGAAATCAGACCACGCGTACAAATCCTGGATCGAAATCGGTTCTGCGCCGCGTTGCCTGATGTCGTCTTCTGAAATAAGCGGATCATACGCGACGATATTCATACCAAACGCCGAGGCGTGCTTGCCGACTTCCATACCGATTCTTCCAAAGCCGATCAAGCCAAGCGTCTTTCCATTTAACTCCACGCCTTCGAGTTCCTTCTTGAGCCAGTTGCCTTGTTTCATCCCGGCATCAGCACGCGGGAGTTCGCGCGCGAGCGCGAGCAGGAGTCCAAAGGTTAACTCGGCAACAGCCAGCGATGTGGACATCGGCGCGTTGACCACCGTGATACTGTGCTTCTTCGCGGCATCGAGATCAATGTTATCCACACCGACGCCGGCGCGCCCGATCACTGTCAGCCTGGACGCGGCGTCCATAACGGAAGCAGTTACCTTCGTCCGACCCCGGACGACGAGTCCGTCATAATTCGGAATCGCCTTGAGCAAATCGTCCGCTGAAATATCTTTGCGGTCGTCCACGCTTGCAGAGCCGCGCAGGATGGATAAACCGCTTTCGTCGAGTCCATCTGTGATTAGGATTTTGAATTCAGGCATGGGGGGTATTTTAACACGAGTAAGGACTGACAGGCGCCAGTCCTCACAAAACCCGGCTATCTTGATATATGCGGGCAAAATTCAGCCAAATTATTTACCAATTACAACCCGGTGTTGTATTGATGTTTGCTGGTTTTCCCACGTGTTTATACATTGTCACATTCGTAAAAGGCTCGCCTAAAATTCCGTCATGGATCGCCCACGACCTCAAGCGGATACTGTTCGAGGCCCTGGACGAACGAAATGGATTCGAATCGTCCAGTTTTTGACGCAACTCGCCCCCCTCCTCAAACCCAGCCTGAATCTCGTTCATTAGGCGTCTTCCCATCTGATAACTGAATCCGTATCGCTCGAAGATGATCGCGTTGTGATAATACAACGGCTCGATGTAGTACATTTCATGCCCGAGGCTTTGCATGAATTTTTCGAATGTATTTAATGCATGACCTAATGCCCGCAGACCTTTTCTCACTTGTCCTGGCGACAGCCCTGCCTCCAAAGCAGACTTCTCGGCTTCGAGATTACGCTTGCGAATTCCAAATTGAGTTGGGCTTCCATCAGGCATTTTGTCCACGCTGAATCGTGGAGAGGCGGGGTCGTTCAAAATGTAGAGCAGGATGAATATCTGACCGTTTATCGAATCTGCCAGGTGGGCATACAAAATCGGATCTGGAAAATTCGGCTGGTGATACAGCATTATCTCCACATCACTGGAGCCTTCTGCGAAGCGGAATTGCAACAAGTTTTTATCATGCGCCAGGTCGCTGAGGTTGAATTTCTCGATCAATTCACGAGGAATATAACGGGAATAAATTTCCCGTTTTTCTTGTTCAGAAAGTTTGTTGATTCCGCCAATCGTTGAGGGGGGCATGGTTTTTTAGTTTCTTGGTTTGATAGTTTCTTGGTGGAAAATCCGACTGCCATGAACTGCCGAAATTCTCTGACTATCAAACTATCAAGCTATGCGGCTATCTAACTCTCGACTCGCGCTCTGCGCTTCTCGCTTCGTCGCGTTTGGCAATCGTGGCGCGTTTGTCGTAAGCCTTCTTGCCTTTGGCGAGGGCGATCTCGATCTTTGCCCGCCCATCTTTGAGGTAGACGCGCGTCGGCACGACCGTCATGCCTTTGATGCGGACGTTGTTCCACAGTTCACGGATTTGCTTCTTGTGTAAGAGGAGTTTTCGCTTCCGTTTGGGGTCGTGGTTGAAACGGTTGGCTTGTGCGTAGGGGGCAATGTGTGCTTCTACAAGCCAGGCTTGCTCGCCGTTTTCAATATCCACGTAGGATTCCTGGATGCTGATCTGCCCGGCACGAATGGATTTGATCTCACTCCCTTGCAGGACGAGACCCGCCTCAAATTTTTCAAGCAGAAAATATTCAAAACTTGCTTTGCGATTGTTGGCAACAACTTTTATATCTTCAGGCATAAATTTATATTACCACAATCACAAATCGCAAATCATCAATCGTAAATTGTAAATCGAACTATCCCCACTTCAAAATGGACAAACCCGACAGGAAGCGCAGGAGGGCAATAACCAGAAGCGCCTGCGAAGGTCCCAGCGTGCCACCGATAATCGGGCCAACCAGCGAGCCGATCAGGATAGCCGCGTTTAGGATGACGTTGTACCAGGCGAGGTCGAAATAGAGGTGATGAAAATTATTTCGATATTCGGGTGGGATGTCTGTTTGTTTGAAAAGTCTTTTGAACATGACGCGGTGGATTATATTCCGACTTACGATTTCAGATTTTTGATTTACGATAGGTGAATGAACAATCTTCGTAAACATTTTCTTCTTGACCCATCCGTCACTTTTTTGAATCACGGTTCGTTTGGCGCAACGCCCAAACCAGTTATGCGTGAGTATCAACGCTGGCAACGCGAGATGGAAACCCAGCCTGTGGAATTTTTAGGTCGGCGGATCAATCAGTTGATGTTCGATTCGCGCGCGGCGCTTGGTAACTATTTGGGAACTCATGCCGACAACCTTGTTTATACTCAAAACGCAACAACCTCTCTCAATATCATCGCGCGCTCGCTTGCGTTGGACTCGGGCGATGAGGTGCTTTCAACGGATCACGAATACGGGGCAATTGACCGGACCTGGCGGTTTCTTTCCAAAGAGAACGGCTTCAACTATATCAACCAGCCGATATCAACGCCGCTTGTGTCGGAAGAGCAATTCATAAATGATTTTTGGAAAGGCGTTACGACAAACACGCGTGTCATCTGCCTCAGCCACATCACTTCTGCAACCGCGATCATTTTTCCAGTTGCAGTAATTATCCAACGAGCGCGCGCCGCGGGAATACTTGCGATCATTGACGGCGCGCATGTGCCGGGTCAAATCCCTCTTCATCTCGATTCGCTTGGCGCAGATTTTTATGCTGGCGATTTACACAAGTGGCTGTGCGCGCCAAAGGGCGCGGGTTTTTTGTATGCGCGTTCTGAAATGCAACGCCTGCTCAAGCCGCTTGTGGTTTCGTGGGGTTATGAAGCCGAAACGCCAGGCAGTTCGATGTTTGTGGATCATCACGAATGGTGGGGCACGCGCGACCACGCGGCGTTTTTATCGGTCCCTGCCGCGATTGAGTTTCAACAAAAACATAATTGGGGTTCAGTCCGGGACGCGTGCCATGAACTTGCAAAAGACGCACAGCGACGCATTTGCGAATTGACAGGGCTTGCCCCGCTTCATTCCCAAGCCGACGGTTGGTTCCGTCAAATGTTCACCGCGCCCCTCCCAGCGAATACCGACATCATCACCCTGAAAAGGCGACTCTACGATGAATATCGGATTGAAGCGCCTGTCCAAGAATGGTTTCCCTCTCCCAAAGTGGGAGAGGGAATGGGGCGTCGCGCTGACGGTTCGTCTCGCTTTGCGGCTCACCGTGTCGAAGCAGTGAGGGAAGGGAACAAATTGATCCGCGTATCCGTTCAGGGTTACAATACAAAACGAGACCTGGATAAATTGTGTTATGCTTTGTCACTACTTATCTTGAAATAGCAGAAAGGATTGAGATTGTATGAGATCGAAATCAACAATCTTGTCGCTGGTTGTTGTTTTAGTATCTGCCTGTTCATCTGCAGAAATTGAAAGCGCACCAGAAACATTAACCACAGAAGAAGCGGCAATTCTCCTTTCCACGCAACTGCCTCCTGTTCCAGATTATCAATATCACCCGCTCAACACACGAACAGGCGTGAATGAGATTGATGTCGTCCTCGCCGCAGTGGAGGGCGGTAACACACCGGAATTGTTCGTCTTTGCGCAAACAACCTGCGCCACATTTAACGCATTGGGCGGACCTCCTCCCTGCCGCGAAGGTGAAGCCGAGGGGACGCCTGTCGAGGTGATGCCAGCTCTGGGGTCGGAAGGATCGTTTCTGCGCAAGGATGAAATCCAGAATTGGCCGGGGTTGGATGTTATCGGCATTTATGCCGTGTATGAGGTTTCAGACACTGTGTTTTCCGACGAAAATTTTCCGGCAGGTGATTATGGCATCGCGCTGGTCAGCCCAAAGGGTAAGCCGAGCGTTGTTCTCCACGTGACAGGTGATGGCATTATAAGGATGGATTATATTTTCGATGCGTATGGTAGTACTTTGATTGACGCCCTCCAGAGCGATGTAGCAAATATGATTCTCGCCCCGGTTACGCCGTGAGCATCGTCAGATCGTAGTCGAACCGTAGGTTGTCCGTATCTCAACCATAACTCTGGCGTCAACTACCAGACGAGGAGTTTGTATATAATTTGCCGCGAATTATTTGCGGCTGGGAATACATGTCGAATTTTACTTTGAGGTGATCATGAGTTTTAGTAGAAAGTCAATTTTTATCCTAATGGCGTTTGCGATCCTTGTTGCATCATGCGGAGGAGAAAACCCAACCGAATCCGCGCCGTATGTGGACGCGATCCTCACCGCCGCTGTTGGGACATTTGCCGCGTCAGTTTTTCAGACACAAACAGCCCTGGCTCCCCTGGCAACACAAACATCCTCCCCAACCGCCAATCCTACAGCGTCGCCGTTTACGATTCCGACACTCGGATCTTCTCCAACGCAACCCTTTGTATTTATTCCTGTCCTTGGCACACCCAGCCTTTCACCAACTCCAACGGGCACGCTGAAAACGCCCACGCCCAACCCATCCACGCTGGCGTTTGGATGCAACAACTTATTGTTGATTCGTGATGAGACGATTCCGGCAGGGACAACCCTCAAACCGAACGAATCATTTACCAAGATATGGAAAGTGGAAAATAACGGGACCTGTAATTGGGTCTTTCAATATCGCCTTGTTTTATTTGGAGGGGAACTCATGGAGGGAGATCCATCCGGGCTTGGGAAAGTGATTGAACCCGGAAAATGGACTCAGTTATCTTTGGGCTTGGTTGCGCCAAAACAACCGGGGACGTACATCGGTTACTGGCGGTTTGGCGATCAATCCGGAAATATGTTCGGCTCAACATTGGCGGTTTCAATTGTGGTTGCGGCTCCAACAAACACACCTCAACCCACAAAGACATTAACGGCTGTGCCACCGACTCTGACACCAAGTGAAACACCAGTGCCAACGAATACAGAAATCCCAACAGATACGCCCGTCCCTGTGCCTTGATTTGTTAATGCAAATAGCTTGTGTCATCGTCACTTTTAGAGGATAGAGGCGGCTGTGTCTTGACACAGCTTCGCTAGCCGACAACCAGGGCGGGCACTTCGACACCTTCGCTCGGTACGAGCGTGGACTCTGCTTGAGATCTAGAAAAAACTCGAAGCCAGAAAAATGCTTAACTGCGAAGCGTCCCCACCGCCCGAAGGGGACTGCACGCTTTGTTGGGTGGGTGAATGTTTCTGGTAAATTACTTGCGCGACCGCACAGTGCGCGCGCGCGAAATATAGATTTGTCGCTGGCGCGCTCACGGCTGCTGAATAAGCCCGATGATGTTACCGTCGGGGTCCCTTACACTTGCGGTCAGTCCTCAGCTCACCGCTTTCTTCACGAGCGCGCTGATCCTTGCCTCTTCGGTGGCAGTCAACCCCTTCAGCGCGAAGGCGACCGGCCACAGTGCGCCTTCGTCGAGGTTCGCCGTGTCGCTGAAGCCGAACGATGCGTACCTCGTGTTGAACTTCTGCGCGCTTTGGAAGAAGCAGACGACCTTGCCGTCTTTGTTGGCATACGCGGGCATCCCGTACCAGGTTTTCGGCGAGAGGGCTGGCGCGCTGGCTTTGATGATCGCATGGAGCCGCTTGGCCATGGTGCGTTCCGGTTCCG
>Ga0247727_10012474_pt1 | contig 14579 bp, 11 predicted proteins | sample WisWelCaveWW1625_FD_202498 | JGI IMG/M metagenome (GOLD analysis project Ga0247727, IMG submission 202498) | Biofilm microbial communities from Wishing Well Cave, Virginia, United States - WW16-25 | ecosystem: Environmental > Aquatic > Deep subsurface > Groundwater > Cave microbial mat | place... | reverse complement strand
AGATCTATGCCGTACCTCGCCGCTATCGCCGTGGATCGGCGCCAGAGCTTCATCCTCAGCTCCGACAAGCTGCAAGAGATGAAAGGCGCCTCGCGGCTCATCGAGGAGAGCCTCAGCAGGGCGAAGGCGCTGGCCAAGCCCCCCGAAATCGAGGTCGTCCGCCCGGTCAGCGGCGAAGTCTGGGTCCTGGCGCAGGATCTCGACAGGCTTCGCGACTACTTGTGGAGATTGAGGGCGCAACTGGTCGAGCAACTGGACCTTTCGGTGACGTTTTCGGTCGTGCCGTACAACCCCGTCGCGCCCCATGACCCCAGTGACGGGCTGAAGACCAAGGGCGGTCAACTGGAAGAAGTTCTCCGGGTCTGGAAGAATAATCGCCTTGCCGAGGATGGCTCGCCCGCGTCTCCGCTGTTTGCCCGCTGCCGGATTCAGCCGGAGCGGCCCGCGAACTATTGGTTCGGGCACGACCCCAAAGACCTTGAGCCCAGGCGGAAACTCCTTGGCTACGGCGCTCACATACGGAGGGAACGGCCGAGCGAGTACTGGAAGCAGATAAAACAGCGCGTCCCCTCAGCGAGCGATTGGAAAGAGCCCAGGGAAATGCAGGACCTCAAGGCCAGCGAGGGCGACTCCTACGTCGCATTCATAAAGGCGGATGTGGACGATTTGGGCAGCATACAGAGGGACCTCGATTGGGACGACTTGGCTAAGCGCCGGAATTGCCGCTCCACAGACGTCTTGCACGGTTTCTCAGAAGCCATCGATGACGCAGTCAAGAACGCTGTGTACGACACGATGAAGCAGTTGGCGCGGCCTGTTCCGGCCAACAAGGGAGAGCACTTCCCGTTCCTGCCGCTGGTTCTCGCCGGCGATGACGTGTGGATCCTGTGCCGCCGCAACCTCGCGCTGAAGTTCGCGGTGCTGGCCGGCAAGAGATTCCGCGAGAGCGCGCACAACGAGAAGGACGAGCGGCTGTCCGGTATCCCCGACCGCCAGAACCTCTCCATCAGCTTCGGCGTGCTGTTCGCCAAGCAGGGCTATCCCATCGATCAGCAACTGGCGATGGCGGAGCAGTTGCTCGAGAGCGCCAAGGAGCACCGTAAGGGACTACCCAAGGACAAGCAGGGTTGCCTGGACTACTTCTGGCTGGCCTCCTCGGCGCGTGAGCAGGTGGATGAGGCCAGGCGGGAAGGCGGGGGCTACCGGTACAGCGACGTGCAGTCCAGCGAGGAGAAGCAGGTGAAGCTGTTCAGCGCGCCCTGGACACTCGAAGAAGCAGAGCAAGTTCTCGACGCCGCCGACCAGATCAGGCGGTTGCCGAAAGGTAAGCTGCGGCAACTGGAAGGGATCCTCCGCCTGGGCGGGCCTTTGACCAAGCTGGCGCTGCACCGGTGGTGGTCGCACTTGCGCGAAACCGAGCGGACGCATCTGAAGGCAGCCTTCTCCGATCCGAAGACAGGCTCCCCCAAGCTCCCGGCGCGGCTGAGCTTGAAGGAAGAGGACTTCCAGTCCAAGGACGGCAGTTTACCCCGAGGCCCCTGGAATAGCGACGGGACCACGGTGCTGCTGGATCTGGTCGAGATTGCGGAAATCACCGGCAAAGGAGACGGGAATGAGTGAAGTGACGATCGAGTTCAACTGGAAGATTCGGGGCCCGCTGCACGTGGGAACCGGCCTCAGCCGGATTGGCGACGCCGACCGGCTGATTCGCCTGTCGGCGGACGACTCCCCCTACATCCCCGGAGAAGCTGTGAAGGGCGCCGTGCGGGGCGCGGCGGAGCGGCTCGCCCGATGGCTCGGGGCGGACGTGAAGGCGGGCGAAAGCGACGCCGATTCGACCCCGAAGCATCCGATGCTCCGGCGCCTGTTCTCCCCACACGCCGAAGCCCTCTACCGCTTCTCGCCCGCGGTGTTACGCTCGCCTTCGACAAAACCGGTCGCTCTTCCATCCACCGCCATCGACCACGAAACCGGAACAGCGCTGGATCACACGCTCCGCCTTGTGGAGTCGCTGCGCGGTGGGGCGGTCTTCCGCGCCCGTGTCATGTATCGCGGCGTGACGCCTCCGGAACGCCAGGACTGCATTTTTCTGATGGCGGCCATCACGGCCACTGACGCCATCGGCGGGAAGAAAGGTATCGGCTGGGGACAAGTGGAGTGCCAAGGAGTGCAGTTGATCGGCGATGTGAACGGGTCTCCAGGCTGGAAAGATCTGACCGATGTTCAAGTCTTAGAGGAATTGCGGCAGGAACTGGCCCGCGCCGCCTAGGAGACCTGACATGGCCCTGTGGAAACTGACGATCACGCTGGAGGAGCCATTTTGCTGCGCCCAACGGCCGCTGGAGGGCAACGAAACTCCCACCACGCATCTGATCCCGGCCACCAACCTGCGCGGTGCTATCGCCGCAGCCCTAGCGTGGAAGGGTAGGACCGATCTGCTTCCCCAGTGGTTTGGGTTACAGGGTCCTCGCTGGAGTCCCGCCTGGCCGGTCGCGGGCGGTGAGGACGATCTGGTGATCCCCACGCCGTTGTGCTGGATGCGCGATAAGAGCGGCAAAGTGGAGGGAATCCGTAACCTGTTCCTCGATAGGCCGTCGCAGCCCTGGCAGAGGTTGGATGCCACCCTGTGGGTGGTCAGCCCTGGCGGGAGCCCCAAGGACGCCTTCCGCGTCAGGACCGAAACACAGATGCACGTCGCACTGGACTACGAGCGCCAGGCCAGCCGCCGTACCGCGCTCTATTCGCGGACCGAAATCCTGCCGGGCCAGGAGTTTCACTCCTGGGTCGAAGACGCAGGGGGTTCACTGACGAAGGACCTCCTGGAAGGCGAGGTTTTTCTGGGAAAGCGCCGGACAGCGGGAAGTGGTCTGGCCATCGTGGCGGTCCAGCAAGCGTCCGAACAGGACACGCCCTGGCGGATTCTTGCAGATCCTCCGGGCGACCAGGTGTGCTTGCAGCTCATGACGGATGCCATTGTCCCGGCGCCGAATGGCGGCTACTGGCGCGGTTTCAGCGAGGAGATGTTGAAGCAGGTAATGGCCCTCCCTGAAACATCCCTTGTCGCTGGACTCCAGGCGTTCAGCGACAGCCGCGCTGTTCCCGGTTGGGCCGGGAAGTGGGGGCTGCCACGCGAGCAGGCCGTGGCCATCCGGGCTGGTTCCGCCTGCCGGTTCGAGCTGGAGGGGGTTGCGAAGGAAACACGCGAGAGCGCGCTCGACCGGCTGAAGCAGGGCATCGGAATCCGCCGGGTTGAGGGTTTCGGGATTGTAGCGCTCCAGCCCGCCTGGCTCGGAGAACAGACCAGCCAGGAGAAACAGCCGGCCCAGATGAGGTTCGAGTCCGAGGCCCGTGACTGGCCGGGTTTCGAAGATGTGATGGGCCACAAAGAGCAGCAATCGCTGGCGAACAAGGCGGCGGAGTGCGCCCAGCAGATTTTCAAGGACAAAGACACACGGCGCAAGCTCGGTGCGTTAGCGGCTTACAGTGCCCGCGTGGAGAACAATGCAGACGTGACCCGCTATCTGAGGGACATGGCCGGGCGCATTCACGACCGCGGCTGGAAGCACGCTGAAGAGCAGCTCGGCCGCTACGTGAAGCACACCGAAGTGGTCGACATCCACGCGCTTCGCTTTGTCCTGGGCGCGGCATCCTGGCTGGCGCCGCCCGACGGAGGTGGACGATGAGTTCGGACGGTAAATACCGCCCCTGGCGGATCGAGATTCGCGGAGTGCTGGAGCCCGCGACCCCCTTTCGGATCGGCTCCGGGCAGGACCTGGATGTTCGTACCGACGCTCCTATTCTGCTCGACAGCCAGAAGCGGGCCTATGTACTAGGCAGCAGCCTGCGAGGCGTCATCAAACACTGGCTGCGTGATGAGGCCCCGCTTCTGTGCTGCTCAAAGACACACTGGGAGGAGCTGTTCGGCCGGGTTCCCGAGAACGCAACTGATGAACACATGCCGGTCCTGGGGCGCTTGACCATTGAGGACGCGACGGCGGAAGACGCCAAGTCGGAGACCGAGATCCGGGATCACGTCCGGATCGATCCCAAAACGGGCGCCGCCGCCGAGGGGGCGAAGTTTGACGCCGAAGTCGCGCTTCCCGGCGCGCACCGCTTCCGGTTCCGGGCCGCCTACGAAGGCGCTGGACTTACGGATGACGCCTATGTCCTGCTGGAAGCGGCCTTGCGCCGCTTGATGGCCGGCGAGTTGCGCGTTGGGGGAAAGACCGGACTCGGCTACGGCCAGATGCGCTTGAAGGAGGTCTCGCATCGGGTGTTCGATCGCGGCGTCTCGGCCGGCTTGGCTGAATGGTTCAGAACCCGCATAGAGCCCAAACCCGAGGACGACGACAAGACCTGGCACCCGGATCTCCCGACTCGGGAGGCAGAAAAGCAGGGTGCCCCGTCCGATACTGGCTTTTCCCAGCCCGTGTCGGCCCTGACGTTCAACCTCCGGCTGCATTTCGAAGGACCGATGCTGGTGCGAGCCGCCCTGCCTCCACCGCCGCGCGATCGGAAGGATCTACCCGGACTCCCCGGCAATTCGGAGACTTACGGCGAGCACGGGGAACTCGTAGCCGACAGCGTTTTCATCAAGACGCAGAACAACTACTACCTGCCGGGATCGAGCGTCCGCGGCGTATTGCGTTCGCACGCCGAGCGGATCGCGCAGCGGTTAGGCGTTGCATCGGCAACCAGGCTCTTTGGCCCCAGCCCCGGCAACGACGACAAGCGCCGCGGGCTGATCGAGGTGTACGACGGCGAGCTCGACGGCCAGCCGACCAGGGTCTACCTCGATCATGTGGCGATCGACCGGATCACCAACGCGGCGACCGACGCGGCCAAATTCTCCACGTCCGCGCTGGCCAGCCCCCGCTTCGATTGCCGCATCCGCATTTGTTTCCGCGAGGCGGATTTGGATGCAGTCAGGATGTGGGGATTCCTGCTTCGCGACCTCACCATGCCCGCCCGGGGAGCGCTGTGGTTCGGCGCCTCCACCAGCCGCGGCTATGGCTACCTGCATCACGCCGAAATCCGCGAGGCTACGCTGGACCTGGTTGGGGAGTTCGCGGAGAAACACCGAATCGGCGAACCGGATACCGCCACCAGGCGGTGGACCCGGTCTTACGAGAACGCCGCGTTCACGGATTTTGGCCCATTGTGGAGCGTCCTGCCTACTAGGAAAGGGGGATCCCGGTGACCGTCCACGTGCAGATTGACCCAGAAGAAGTAAGCTTGAGCGCCGCCGCCGCAAGAGTGACCGCACTCGCGAAGGACGTGGGATCGCCCGCCTGGATCGTTGCGCAGTCGTTTACAGACCTGGCCTTCAAGGCCTGGACCGGCGAGTTCCCGACGCCCTTCGATCAGGTTTTTTCCGGGCGGATCTTCGGCCCGCAGGCGGAGGTCCGATGGGTACAGGAGAATGGCGAGGTTTCGCTATGGAAGCTGTCCGAACAGGAGAGTGGCAAGCCCTTCCGCCGCGAGGATCGTCGATACTACCTCTGGGGCTGGTGGCGCGAGGATGAGAAGGCGTTTAAGGAATCTGTGGTTCCGGACTTGCCGCCCTATCCTCTGACCGGCAAGCCGCCCAAGCAGCAGGATCGCCCCTACATCCAAGTGGCCGAGTACCTGCCCCCACCGCCGGGACCTGAATGCGACACGGAAGAAGAGCTGATGGGCGCGCTCAACCAACCGCGCCTGGCGGCCCACCGCTTCGTCGCCTACGACTTCGACCGCGACCAGGACGCTCAGCCTGAAGGAGATGAAGACAATGCCATATAAAATCACTGGCCGCGATCGGGATAAACTCCGTCTGGATCCCGCCGCCAACACCCGTGACGGGCTGCTGCACAAAGAGAAAGTCGGTTGCACTGACCGTGCCCTTGGCCTGCGGGAGGGGACCGAAATCGAGAAGGGGATGCCCAGTTACGATGTCACGCGCTTCTCGAACCAGCTTCCGCTGATCGGCGGACAGAAGCCGGACATCGATCGGAATCCGTACAACTTCGTCTCCATTCCCCAGGGCCCACCTTGGTGGGCGGATCAAAAGGAAGAGACAGCGGGGCACGACGTCTGGCCAAGCGACGGCTATTCGGGCCGCATCCGCTTTACGGCCACCGCGCGCACTCCCGTCTTCGTCCCCGAAGGCTTCCCATTTGGAGAAAGGGAGAAGGGTGAGGATAGCGACAGTGACGAGGCGAAGGAAGTGCTGAGGACGACCCCACGCCAGTTCTTCCGGTGGGGCCGGGTCGGCGAGGACTTTAAACGCTACGCCATTCCCGGCTCGTCGTTGAAGGGAGTTCTGCGGTCCGGCGTGGAGGCGCTGGCCAACGACCGCTTCGGCGCCGCGAACCGGGAGTTCTACGAGAAGCCGATTCCGTATCGCCGCCGCTGCTTCCAAGTAGGTATCGTGGAACGAAGAAACCCGGACGGCAGTTTTGCGGTCTGCAAAGTGCAAGTGACGCCGGCATGGAGCGGCGGCAGCGGCAAGGTGCTTCCCAATCGCGGTGGCCTGCTGTGGCTCCTGCGGAACGGCAAGCCTACGACCGTGGTGGTCAACAAGACAGGCCCGTATTTCACGCTCGATGCAAAGTGGGTCAAAGCCTACCAAGACAACCTCGAGCACGAACACTACAAACGCCACTTGGACGCTGAAGTGAAGAAGCCGGCGGACAAAGCATATGTTCCCGACCCAAAGAGGACGATCGACGGAGTCAGGAGCGATCTGGCCAGGATCGACGTGGACACGCTGATCTACTTCACGGCCGACTCCGCCTGTAACATCACCTCGTTCGGCAAGAACGTCAATTATCTGTGGCCGGCCGAGAAATCCGTCCAAGATCTGGCCGGCGACTACCTGCCCCCTAAGGATCCCAGTTACGGGTTGGGCAAGAACCTGGGAATTGCGCAGCTCCTGTTCGGCTTCGTCTCGGATCACAACAGGGAGAAAAGATCGCACCCCTTCCGCGGCAAAGTGCGCATCGAGACGCTGTGGGGGCCGGCTGACGACAAGGTACAGACCATCCTGCTCGAGTTGGCCCCGCTGACCGCCCCCCAAACGCGCGCCAAATCGCGGCCGTTGTATTTGGTTCCCGGAAACGCAGGGCTGTCCGCCAGCTACTCCGATTCGAAGCCGCGGCTGCGAGGGCGGAAGTTCTACTGGCACCAAACCGTCGACGGAGCGAACCTGAGCGATCCGGTTTGGCCCGGTCATCTCAACAGAGACGAAATGAGCCGCATCGATCGCGCGGATGTCCCGAAGCAACTTCCACCGCCGATCCACGCAGTTCCAGCAGGCACCAAGTTTGAAGGCGTGATTCACTTCGACAACCTTAAGAACCACGAATTGGGTGTTTTACTCTTCGCGCTCTTCGGCGAAAACGACATCCATTGTCTCAAGATCGGCAAGGGGAAGCCGCGCGGCCTCGGCAGCATGCGCTTCGAGCTTCAAGCCCTGGAGATTCTGGAGCCGGATCGATTCTACGGTTCGCTGGAGGAGACCAATCCCTTCGCCACGAAGGCCCAGGACACATTCGTGGCGGCGTTCAAGGAGTGGTGCAAACGCAAAAGCAACGGCCGGTCCTTCGAGCAAATCGATCACATCCGCGACTACACCAAGCTCCACACCTGGCCGCGACAGGCATCGGTACGCTATTACCCGATCAACTTCAGTCAGTACGGATGGCTTCCGGCGGACAACATGAATCCGGACGAACCCTCCAAACGCCGCCCGCGGCCGCTGGCTATGAAGCTGGCGCGCGATCTGAATCCCTGAGGCCAAGATGCCCAAACCACAGCCAACCTGGTTCCTGGTGACCGTGGGCACCTCTCTGGTAAGTCGCCCTCCCGAGTGGCGCGGGAAGGACTACTCCGGCGAACTCTTGTCCCAGAGCGAAGAAGACTATAAGAGATTTCTCGGGGAGAGGCTGCAACCCGACCAAGGATCGCTAGAAGACCAACAGAGGGATCTCGAGAGTATCAAGAAGCGTAGGCCAGAAGCACTTCGAAAGGAGTCCGCCGAGCTAGCCGCCCTGTTCGCTGAGGGGGTTGCCGAGCCATTCAAGAATAGCAAGGCGGACCGGATCATCCTGATTGCCACCCGCACCGGCCGGGGTGAGTATTGCGGCGCGCTGCTGCGGCGCTTTCTGGAGGTCGTGGCGAAGGCAGCCGAGGTCGAAAACCCGTCGCAGGCTGTGGACCTTCGCTTTCCGCCATACCTGGGAAGCGCGACGCAGGTGGAGTTCGCGGAAAAAGGCCTTCCCGCGTTTCTCGATAGCTGCCTCGAGATCATCCGCGAAGCGCGCGGCGCCGAAGCATCGATCGTCCTGGCGCCGAACGGCGGCTATAAGACTCTGCTGGGGTACCTGACATTGCTTGGACTGCTGGAAGAGCTGCCCATTCGCTACGTGTACGAGGAATCGGACAAGTTGCTGCTCCTTCCGCAGCTTCCTGTGGGAGTCGATCAGTTGACTTGGCAGCACGAGCGCCTGCAACAGGGCGCGCTGGTGGGGCAGAAATGGGATCCAGAGCGTCCGGCGTACAAGAGGCTTCGCTACCGGGCGTTGTTGCGGTCCGATCCGCAGGGCACGGAGCGCTTTGCGCCGACTCAGTTAGCGGAATACATTGAGAGCAAGTACGGAAAGCTCGTCGGCAGGCTGCGACAGTTCCTGCGTGGCACGATTCTATCTCCGAGCCTGGAGAACCGGGAAAAGATCGACTTTCCCGGAATGCTGCTGCGCCTGGCGACCATCGCCGACCACATCTGGCTGGGCGATCGGCTGCCATACGTGGTGGATCATGGGCAGGCTCATCACTACGATTTGTTCGAGATCGCCGAACAGATTCTGGCGCCGCTCTTTCACTGGCAGCCGCGTTTCTTGCAGGCCGAAGAACTGTTCGTTCTGCTGGGCGCCGTGGCGCTTCACGATTGCGGTCACGTGGTAGGCCGGGTCGATGGCAGGGACCTGACCTCCTTGGAGATCCGCAATCATCATCATATGCTCGGATATCTGCGCCTGAAGGCGGGAGCCACCACCGACGAACCAGAAATGCTCGCCGGCCCGATATACGAGAACCTGCTGAAAGAAGCCGGCTCGGAAGGCACTCCCTGGAGACTCCCCCGGGCGGGCGCTCAGTGGACCAACGCCGACGTGTGGGACAACTTTCTCGAGGCCATCGCGACAGTGGGCGTGTATCACCGCCAGAAGACGCCGCTGTACGAACCTATGGAGAAGGCGTACCGATTCCTGGGGAAAGTCGAGGGTCTGACCGAGGACGATGGAACACTAAAGCCACTCGAGCACGTGGGCGACCGGAAGTGCGGAGGGCTGACTCTTGGTCCAGCTCGGATGGTTTTACTGGCCAGCCTCCTACGTGTCATTGACTGCCTGGACCAGAAGAGCTCCCGAACCGGCCCACCCGCCTACGTCGCTTTCCACAAGGCGAATCTTCAGCGTCAGATCGAGAGCCTGAAGCGGCGCGCCGCGCAGATCAAGGAAGTTCTCCCTCAACTTCGGGAGAAGCTGGACGCCATCGACGGTGTAGCTGAACACCAGATTCACCAGGAGATCAAGAATATCGAAGCCACTACGGGATTGGACACCGCCTCCATCACATTGGCGTCCGAGTACGCACGGAACCGCGCTGAGCTGTTGTTCCATGCGGATCAGGAGAAACACTTCACCTGCAAGGAGCGCATCCGGCAAGTCGGGATCCAGCCGAAGAAGGAAGGGGACGGGTTCGAAGTCCGGCTGCACTTCCACGAAGGCTTTACGACAGATCAGAGAAAGGAAGCGGAACGAGAGATACTCGGCGAGATTGAGAAAGAACTGGCTGTCGTGCAATTGAAGGCGACCCTAAACCGGTACGGCATTTCCTTCCACCTCATCCGTGGGGAAGACCTGACCGGCGGGTCCGTTTCCGAACCCAATAGTTTCTTGCCATCGTCCGGTCTGTAAAGTACCATAGGAATGGAATGATCAACACATACCACAGCGGAACCTGAGCAAACGGCTCTCTCCTTGTCCATTTGGGATTGCCCGGCGGGGCAATCCAAGCAACCGCCCAAGGAGAGAACCATGCTGCATCCGTGCGAGCCGCTCAGCGACCGGTTCAACCGGTTCCACGACACCGTCTACCACCAAAGCCTCCGCATTGCGCGCCGGACTCCCCTGAACGAGCAAGATGCCGAGGATGTCATCCAGGAAAGCAGCATCAGATTCTACGGTTGGCTGGCGGACAGAGAAGGCCGTACGCCGGGTCAGGACCCCGGCGCTCACATCGGCTTGTGGTTCACCATGCTGACCCAGGTGAGATCGCGGGCCATTGGACGAATACTTCGGGAAGCCGACTGGTTCCCACCCCTACCGGTGATTCGCGACAGGGATGGGATCGAACATGAAGGCTTAGACCACATCGCCGACCCGCGCACCGCCACACCCGAGGCCTGTGTTCTGGAGAAAGAGAACGAGATCCGCCGGGCCTGTCTGCTGGAGGAGGCCCAGCGTATGCGGGGCGGTAAGCTGATCCGCGCCCTCAGGGTATACGCCCGGCAGCAGGACCTGGACTCGGCCCGCGACCAGGTCGAACTGGTCGAAGCGTACCTGTTCCACGAAGACCCTGCCTGGGAAGGCCGGCGCGCGGAGCTCACCGAACGCTTGGCGGATCTGGCCGAGAGCTCGGAAGGCGCGATCTACTCCAACACACACCGCGTGCGCGGCTGGTGGCCGGGCCTTCGAAAACAGATCCTTCACGGACAGAACTAGCGGCGCCCGCCCCTTAGCGGGGAAGCGCGGAGCAGGCGGCCATGCTCATGAACGCGATCGGAGTGATTGTGCCCGCCGACATCTTCTCCTCCGGCGGCGCACTCACCTGCGCGGTTTGATAGAGTCGCCGTCGCATTGTACACAACAGCGCCCGCAAGAGGTAGCGCCATCCGAATGGGCTCCAGATGAGAACCGCCCCAACGGATTCACTCTTCCTCGGCTTGGCGCAACAACCCCCGATAGCTAACCTTGGCGCGACTGAGCCGCTTTTGGAACAACTGGACTTTCCGCTCCAGTTCTTCCACGGTCAGTCCTCTCCCCACCAGTTGTTTGAGCTGAGGCAAACTGCCGTGTTGTGCTCGGTACATCCGGATAAGAGTGGCCACGAGTTCCGGGAACATCCGCTTGCCTGCGAGGTCGGCTGCGTCATCCAAGTCGTTGAGCACCGCCTGCGTGGTCTTCCGGCCATCCAGCAGCCATCGAGCCTGTTCCTGAATCGAGAACGCCGCCCATACGCGGTCCAGTCCGACATCGCCCGAAGTGATCTCCTCTCCCGAGGCGCGCGCTGCCGCCCGGTCCACCAGCATCCGCAACTCGGATAGGTTGCCCGAGTAGGAATAGCCTCGAAGCAACCCCCGTGCCTCTTCACTGAGCCTGTGCGGTGGTAGGCGCTCGGAGCGTTCGTACCGCCGCAAAAAGTGTTCGGCCAAAGCATCCAGATCGTCGCGGCGCGAGGCTAGGGGGGGTAGATCGATGCGCCAGGGAGCCACAACGTAGTAAAGACGTCCGGCTGATGCGGCAAACTCCTCGACCTCGCGGGTGGTAAACAGCAGGCGGGTCTCGAGGGCACGAGCCGCTCCGGCGCGCTCCAGGGCGCCGGAATCGAGCGCTGCAGCCAAACGTGCAGTCATCCCCGGCAGAAGCCTCTCGGCATCCTCCAGGATCAGGGTCCCACTCGAACTGAGTTCCAGAAGACCAGGGAACTGGCCGCCGAAGAGCCCCTCTACGCTGGCATCCTCGGCCTGTAGCGTGACCAGCGGCCCGTCTCGCCGGGCGCCGATCCGGTGGAGCCATCGGCCAAAGAAGCTCTTTCCCGTTCCGGCGGCGCCGGTAAGCAGGCATGGAGAACTCGAAGTCGCCGCGCGGCGCAGTAGTATGAGAACTTGGCTAAAGGACGCGGACTGGCCCACCAGCTCGCCGTCGAAGTCTTCACCGAAACGGTCATGTAGCTGCTTCCAGCGCGAGCGTTGCACCGCCAATTCGATGGCTCCGGCGACCTCCTCCGGGGTTAGGCCCTCCTTGTACACGTAGCCGGCGGCGCCGCGGCGGAGGTAATCGCGCTGCATGGCGATACTATCCCGGCTGGTGATGATGACCACGGGCAGCGCGGGCCAGCGGCTGCGAACTTCGGCAAAGACTTGATCCCCCTCAACCGGCTGGCCGGGGAACATAAGATCGAGCAGGAGTACGTCCACTAGCGGGCCGGCCTCGATGCGAGGGACTGTGTGGGCAGCCTCCGCTTCGCACTGGACGACGATGCCCAGGTCCCTTAGACGACTGGGTAAGCGCGGGTAGTCATCCCATTGGTCGTCGACAAACAGTACGTGGTATCGCGGATTCACGAGAGCTGCCTTCCGAGCTGTCCGGCCTCTTTCGTAACTTGACGAAACAGAGCATGGAAACGCTCGGTGGTTTTCACGGCGGCTTGCGCCCGTGCCAGGGCGCCCTCGCCGCAAGGCTGGGCCAGAAACTCGGCCCAACGTTGCGACGCCTCGGCGCACCAGCGTGAGAGTTCCTCGCACGGGCCGCTGAAACCGTCCCGCTCTGAAAGATCGAACTCGTCGCGGAGATCCTCCAGGGCCCTCGCCAGCGCCGCGGCCGGATCGCGCTCGCGATAGTGTCGAACGAGCCCCGCTAGGACCTCGGGCTGTACTGGCGGCTCCAACAACCAGTTGCGGCGCAGGCTAACCATCAAGTTGTCCAGCAAGTGCCGGAGCCGGTCGAGCGATTCGGCGAAGTCCTGGGGCCAAAGGAGGCGCAGTCGGCGCCGAACGTCGGGCCAAGCGGCCTCGTCCAGACACAGCAGCCGCCCGGGAGGCTGGGGTTCGACCAGGTCCACTACATAGCTGCCCGGAATGTCAAGAATCGCCGCGTATGGGCGCTTGGCAAGCTCACGTGGCAAAAGCACGGTTCCGATGAGAATCGGCTGGAGAAACCTGTGACGCCGGTCTTTCCGAAGCTCGAACGCCAGCTTCAGGCCGAGGCAGGCATGACGTGGCGTGGTCCGCAAGCCATGGTTCTCGTGCGCATCGAAATACACAGGGTGTGCGCTGCTCGCTGGCGCAATCCGGAAGTCGAACGCCAGGAGCGCCGCGCGAACTCGCGGCGGCGGCAGCGAGTATGGGCAATCGACTACCTCAAGCATCGTCTTCCGCGAACAGAACCTTGCGTAGCTTGACCAAGTCTCCGCCCTCGATTAACGGTTGCGCCTTTGCGGCCAGACTGGCATCGCGGGCCTCGAGCTTTTCTCTGGCTTGGCGAGCCTCTTCTTCGTTGCCTTCTACCAGAGCGTGCAAGAGTGAAACACGCGCCTCTTCGAACGGCTCGAGTTGGGCCCACCAGTGTTCGAAGGCGGCCAAGTTCTCCAGGTACTCGATGCCCCCAGCCCGCAGTGCCTGGTCGAAGAATTGTTGGCTGCTGCCGAAATCCGGCCAGGGCATCCCACCGGAGAAGAGAACCAGCCGGCGAAAGCGCGCGCATCGTCCGCGAAAAGCTTCCGCCCGTCGCGAAGGGAGGCTGACCGGATCGCCTCCGGCCAGGCAAAGCAGCTCGGCAACCTCTCGCGGCCCTTTGAGATAGTCGTTTGCGTGGACCAGAAGTACGTCCCATGTCCCAGGCGTCTGGTCAAAAAGCTCCCAGGTCCGGCAGACTGTAAGGCTGCAAGCTATGAAAGCCGCGTGCAACCCAGCGTGTTCGTCTGGGTGGTGGTCCACTACCGCGATTCGGAGTGTGTGTCTGGGAGTCATAGCTTGACGTCTTCAGTAAGCTCATGGGACGCAGGTATTCGACACACAAACTCGAAGCAGACACCCGTGCTACTGAAATGGTCCCACACGTGCTGTGGCATCGTGTTCGGTTTCTCTTCGAGCGGTTCGCACGGTTTCAGCCGGTCGTAATTCTTCACCTTATACAGGTCCAGCGAGCGGACGGAGCGACTGTCGCACGTAAAGTACATTCTCAATTCAGTGCACCAGGGCTTAGAGCGCTCCACAACATGACTGATGAGTGCCCCGGGTTCCTCCGACCTTCTGGCGCGGTCGAGGAAGTCGCTCCATTCGTCGGTGTTGATCCCCGGTCCATTGTTGGCGACGAAAAGGCGGAATGTGTGGCCCTTCTTGAGGACAGCGTCGGAGTCTTTCCATCCATCGTCCGGGCCCGGACACAAGTCTAGGAGGACTTCAAGCTCGGTCACGCCGCGTGACTGGCAATGCTTCCAGGAGTCCCGTACCAGCGAATCCGTCTTCGTTCTGACCCCTAGGTCTGGCCGCTTCCAGATATGCTCAGGCGCACCCTCGACTTTATGATCCCAAAGCAGGATCTCGTACACCTCTGGCAACGACAGAAAAAAACGCCGGTTTTCCATCGCCTTGTAGTGACGAAAGCCAGCGCAATCATCAGCCAGGAGATTGGGTCGTATTTGTTTACCAGCCTGAGAAGCCACTAAATTCGGCCTTCTGAGAGATTTCGCTGGACAAAAGCCACGGTTTCGGCTACCGTAAGGTGGATGAAACCAGTTGGGCGGCCGCGGAGCGAGCA
>Ga0247727_10012473_pt1 | contig 14580 bp, 14 predicted proteins | sample WisWelCaveWW1625_FD_202498 | JGI IMG/M metagenome (GOLD analysis project Ga0247727, IMG submission 202498) | Biofilm microbial communities from Wishing Well Cave, Virginia, United States - WW16-25 | ecosystem: Environmental > Aquatic > Deep subsurface > Groundwater > Cave microbial mat | place... | reverse complement strand
ACTTCCCAAGGCGCTTCCACACCCAATGCTTTTTCGAAGAGCTGTTCAGTCATGATTGCTCAAATTGTCGGCTTGTCGGCGAATAACAGCATTTTAACCCACTTGGTTTTTAGTAGAGCCACCGAACTTTTCTTTTGCCCCGGCATGCATCGACGTCCACGGGTATTTCATCAGCGTACCGAGCGTCGGATAGGTCAGCCGCATGCCGCCTTCAAACTGGTGATACTCGGTCTGCGTGACCACCCGGAAACCATGGGCATTGGCTTCAAACGTACAAAGATCATCGCGTTCGTCCGGTGACAGCGCGGCCAGCAAACTGCTGCCCCGGTGGCGCCGGAAAAAATCGCGCACCGCGTATTCGCCGGCATGACCAAACGGCGGGTGACCAATGTCATGCGCCAGACATGCCGCCTGAATGATGGCGCCAAGATCGGCCGCCGTGATCCACGGCGGCAACTCATCAACAATGGCTTCACCGGCCATGATGCCGAGACTGCGGCCCACCGAACCGACTTCAATGCTATGGGTCAGCCGGGTGTGGATATGGTCGTTGAGTGAGAGCGGATGAACCTGGGTTTTGCGGCCCAGCCGACGAAAGGCGCTGGAGAAAACAATCCGATCATGATCCTTGTGAAAATGCGAACGACCGGATTCCGGGGTGCCGATCAGTTCGTGATGCGAACGGTGCGGCGTCAGCAACTGAGCCCAGTTCATCATGAAAGGTACTCCGGTCTGGTTATTGTGGCCACAGTCAGTTTAGCGGTCGTCGCAGCGGTAACAGAAACATTGACGAAGCGTTGACCGTCTGGTTTAGGAGCGGGCTTGCCCGCGATTCCGCCAGCCATCGCGAGCAAACTCGCAGCTACAAAAGGCCGCTTTTAATTGCCGCCACTCAGCCCAGATCCTGCAACAGACTTTCCGTTACCGCCAGCGTTCGGCGTTCGCGCCGGGCATAGTGGCCAATGACGAGCAGCCAGCCGCCGATGATCAAGGTGACCATGAGCGCACCGGAATACAGCAGCCACCACGGTCCATCGCCACCATACTGCCACACCGTCAGGCCATTCCAGATCCAACCCAGCACCATACCGGCCGGACTAAAAATAGTGCCGTAACGAATCGTTTTCAGATTAGCGTTGGCGCGCCGAATGCGCAATTCCAGCAAACCATGCACACTGTCCTGCTGGGCTCGCCAGGTACCGCGCCGGGCGCGCAAATTGAAATAGGTCATCACCGGCGCCAGCACCGCCCATAACCATGTCCAGACTTGCCAGAGCGTCGGCAAGGGCTGGAACCATCGCCAGTAAATGGCCAGGGTCCAGATCATCAACACGATGGCGATTTCCAGACTAATCAGTGCCACCATGCGCGCGGTGTACCAGCGTGTGCGTCGACGCAAAGCGGGCAGATCGACCGCTTGCGCCTGCCAGGTGTTGGCCAGTTGCAGCCAATCATTCGTTTCGGTCATGCCGACGCTCCTGGCTCATTTGTTTTCCCCGCTTGCGCCGGTTCACCTAGCTGAGTCATCAGCAACTTGCGAGCGCGTGACAATCTAACCGCGACATTGCCGACCGAAATCCCGAGCACCCCTGCAATCTCGTCATGACTCAAACCCTCCAGCGCCAGCGTGACCAGTTCGCGCTGCACCAACGGCAACGTCCGCACCGCAGCGAGCAAGCGTTCGCTTTGTTGCTGCAAACTCGCTTGCTGCTCCGGCGTGGCACGGCTATCCGGTAGCTCATCGTTGAGTTCATCGCGCGCCAGATTGCGCTTGTGTTGCAGGACATGGTTGACCGCTCGATTGTGCGCAATGCGCAGGACAAAGGTTTTTAATGACGACTCGCCGCGAAAGCGTGGCAAGGATTGCCAGATCGCCAACAAAATTTCCTGAACCAATTCATCGCGCCGAGCCGGATTGCGCTCAAACGCCGCCGCCACCCGCGCAATCGGCGCACCGTGCTCGGTCAATACCTGGTCAAATGGCTGCGCTGCCGCGCTCATCCCGCTTACCCGATAAAATGAATGGCGGCGATTGTAGCGCAGTCAGTGCGGTCATTCTTTGTAAGCGTGTCCGCCCCGCCTGGCGCGCCATTGATGCACAGCAGCCAATGCCAAAAAGACGAGGCCAATGGGCAGAAAATTCGGCTGCGTGATGCCGATGGTGGTGAACGCAGCACCGATGATGCCGAACGAACGGGCGGCCGTGCCGCAAGAAACTTTCATAATTTGTTCCTCGGATTTTCGTGGGAGCGCTCAAACGCCCAACACAAACCGCTCGCTCTTCAGTTTCCAACTGGCGAATCCGACGCAGAGCAGCGCCAATGTCAGCGACACCCCCATGGTCGTCGCAAAAGCCAGCGGCGCCACGCTGTTGCCCTTTGCCAGTTCCAGCATCAAGGTCTGCTCGGCCAACACCGGAATGGCGTACATCCAGGACTGGGTGTTCAGGTCCAGCATCGGCACCACAATCACCGGGATCAGTGGCAATAACAGCGCAAAACTGACTGCGGTTTGCGCTTCCTTGAATGACTTCGAGTTCATTGCCAGGGCAATCTCGAAGGCGGAAGCAAACAGGCACAAGGGTATCGACGTAGCGATCAACAGCAGTAGGCTTGGCAAGCCAAGGCGCCAGGACAGACTGATTTCTTCCAACGGCATCGAGGTCAAAACAAAATGCCCGACGATGAGTTCCAGACTCAGGCCGACCCCGCAGATCAGTGCGCCGGCCAGCCATTTGCCGGCGATGAGTTCCAGCGGTTTCACCGGTTGCGCCAACAAAATCTCCAGCGACTTGCGTTCGCGCTCACCGGCAGTGGTATCAATGGCGAGGTTCAGACAAAAATAAAAGGTCGCAACAAAAAAGATGCCGAAGATCGCGCCAATGAACTTGCCCGAACGCGAGGCGCTGGTGGCGGTGTCATATTCCTGTATAGGCACCGGCGCCAGCACTGCCGGCGACACCCCGTGCGCGAGCAGTCGGGCCTGGGCGATGCTGTTGCCATAGTTGCGCAGCACCAACTGAACCCGTTCCAGTTTGGCGCGCTGATCGGCTGCTGAATCGGACCACAGTTCAATCGGTGACGGCCGCAGCTCCTGATACTTGGCCAGAAACGTTTCCGGAATGCGGATCACCGCCGCGTGCTTGCGCTCGCGCAGCAAGGCGGTGATCGCCGCTTCATCCATATCGTCACGTTCGACCACGGTAATGCTTTGCTGCTTCAATTGTTGCATCAGGGTCGGCGCATGGGCGGCACCGATCACCACCACCTCATTAGTTTCACGGTCGGCTTTGGTGCTCTTGCTTATGATATTGTTCAGCGACGCCCACATAATCAGCGGATAGATGAACACAAACACCGCCAGCATCATCAGCGAACGTTTGTCACGCAAGGCGTCGACGACTTCCTTGCGCCAGATCACGGCAAAGCGGTTCATGCGGCGATTCCTTCTTCGGTACCAAGCAAGCTGACAAAGGCATCTTCCAGATTGCTGATGCCGGTTTGCGCGCACAGCGCCTGCGGTGAGCCTTGCGCCACCGACTTGCCTTGAGCGATCACGATCACGTCATCACAGAGGTGAGTCACCTCCTGCATCACATGGGTTGCCATGATGATGCAGCAACCGCGCTCACGCAGACTGTGCAGCGCGCGCCGCAGCGCTCGCGTGCTCATCACGTCGAGGCCACGGGTCGGCTCGTCGAGCAACAGATTGCGCGGCTTGTGCAGCAGCGCCCGAGCCAGCGCGACTTTCAAGCGTTGGCCTTGTGAAAAACCGGCGGCGCGCCGATCGATGATGTCGGTCATGCCCAGCAACTCGACGACGTCAGTGGTGCCGGCGTCGATCTCGCTGCGCTTCATGCCATGCAACTCGCCGAAATAGCGCAGGTGTTCCCGGCTGGTCATGCGCTCGTACAGGCCGACCTGGTCGGTCAAAATACCCATTTGGCGGCGCGCGGCAATCGGATCGGTTGCCGGGTCAATGCCATCGATGCTGACCGTGCCGCTGTCGCGCGCCAGCAAACCAAACAGCACCCGTAGCGCGGTGGTTTTGCCAGCGCCGTTGGGGCCGAGCAGGCCGACGATTTGACCGTCAGCGGCGCTGAAACTGGCGCCGTTCAGTGCCTGCACGTTGCCAAAGGCCTTGTGCAGATTGTCTACCTTGATCATGGTGGTTCCTTAAATCCAGTCGTTAAGGGGTCGGCCCCGCCGCATTGATCACAAACGGCGGCAGCGGAATTTCGTTCACGCAACTGCCATCCAGCTTTTGTTCCGGTGCATCGAGAAATTCGCGCAACAGTTTCGGTCCGCAACCGAGATGTGACAGACCATGGCCGACATTTTCCGCGACTATATGCTGGGCCTTGGTCAAGGTCTTCATGGCACTTTCGGCGCGGTGGGGTGGCGTCACCGGATCGAGCACGCCCGACAGCAAAAGCGTCGGCGTGGCCAGCACGCTCGCTTCGGTATACGGTACAGCGGGCACGTTCACCGCGTTACACCAGCGCGGCCACAGATGCACCGCCTGACCTTTCAGAAACGAGGCTGTCGTTTCGTCGGCGATGATGGCCGCTGTCAACCGTGGCATGTCTTCGGCGCACACAATCGACAGGGTCAAACCGATCGCCATGGCGTCGTTGCTCCAGTCGCTCTGCGCGTAGAGTTGGGCAATAAAGGGTTTCCAATTGCCGTGGCTGCTTTCCGTGATGACAAACGGCAAACGCGCGGTCGTTTCGGCTGAATACAACATGGTCCGGATAGTTTCGGCGAACGCTGAGTACGGCAACACAAACGCATCCGGTGTGGCGGTGCGCGGATGATTGAACTTGAGCGTCACCGCGCCAGCCGCAACATTGGCGGCCAGCAGGGTGAAGTCGCCGCGCAGGGTCGGATAGGTCTGATTGCAAACCGGCTGCTGCTCGCAGTGCACGAACATGGCCTCCAGCGCACGCTGGGCATCGCCGCCCCAGACGCCCAAAATCTGGTCGGGAGCGGCGACCGAATCCAGAATCAGGGCGCGGACACTGGCCGGAAACGCCCGCGCATACGCCTGACCCAGCCGCGTGCCATAAGAACCGCCCCAGACATTGACGGCGGAATACGCGAGCGCCTTGCGTACTTCGTCCAAATCCCGAGCGCCATTGGCGGTGTTGTAATGCGGATAAGGTGCCTTGAGCACGCCGAGACATTCCTTCACCAAGCGCTCCTGCTCGGTTTCCGAAACGCTTTCACTGACGTTCAAACTGTCGCAACCGAGCTTGCCGGACTTGCCGGTGCCGCGCAGATCCATAAACACGATATCGCGGGTCGCCCGCACCCGTTTGAAGGCGCGCTCCAGCAAATAAACAATGTCACTACCGGCCTGACCGGGACCACCGGCCAGGACAAACAATGGATCGGCTTTCGCTGTTTCCCGGAATGCCGGCGCCACCGTCACATGCAACGTAAGGCTATCGCCCGTTGGCGCGGCGTAATCCACCGGCACCTCGACCGGCACGCAGCGCAGCGGCTCTTCATAGTGGGGCAAATGGCAGCTTTCACCTTGCTTGGCGACCGGTAGCGGCAGTTCGGCGGCAGCGGTAGTCAAGCTGACGGCACCCAATAGCGTGGCCAACAGGGCCGGCAAAACTTTCCTCAAACTTGCAGTCAACTTCCAGCATTTCACCGGCAATTCTCCTTGTCGAATCCGGGTGGGTCGGCGCGTTGTCGCGTGGTGTTTTTCAGATAACAGCGCGGTAACCGTGCGCCGTTACCCCTTACAGTCAATGGCACGCGATTTTCCTTACAGGGTTTTTGAGAAATATTTTTGGCTATGCTCCTGCCCCGATGAAGGGCCGGGAGGGGTGATTGCCGGCGTAGGGCGGATTCGGAGCGCAGCGACAATCCGCCATTCGGCACACGCATCAGATATCCGATGGATAGCTTCGCGAATCCACCCTACAGAAATTGCTAGGACCATGGTTTCAAGAACTAGCAATTTTCTCATGCGTCGCTCATCTTCAACTGACCTAGGAGCTGCTTACTCTGAACAACAAATGATCTATTCACAAGCCTTCACCAAATCCTCCACCACTTTCTTGGCATCGCCAAACACCATCATGGTCTTGTCCAGATAGAACAAATCATTGTCGAGGCCGGCGTAACCGGCGGCCATTGAGCGTTTGATCACCAGGATGGTTTTGGCTTTGTAAGCTTCGAGAATGGGCATGCCGTAGATCGGCGATTGCGGGTCGTCTTTGGCAGCAGGATTGACCACGTCATTGGCGCCGATCACCAATACCACGTCGGTGGTGGCGAAGTCGTTGTTGATTTCATCCATTTCCAGCACTTGGTCGTAAGGCACTTCGGCTTCGGCGAGCAGCACATTCATATGGCCGGGCATGCGGCCAGCGACCGGGTGGATGGCGTAGCGAACGTTGACGCCGTGATGTTCGAGTCGTTCGGCGAATTCCTGTAGCGCGTGTTGGGCGCGGGCGACCGCCAAACCGTAACCGGGAACTATGACGACACTCTCGGCGTTTTTCATCAGGAACACGGCATCGTCCGGGGAGCCGTTGCGGTAATGCTTTTCTTTGCCATCGCCGCCGGCCGCTGTGCTGGTATCGCTGCCGATGCCGCCGAAGATCACGTTGACCAGTGATCGGTTCATGGCTTTGCACATGATGTAAGACAGAATCGCACCGCTGGAGCCGACCAGCGAACCGGCGACGATGAGCAGCGAATTATTCAACGTGAAGCCGATACCGGCAGCCGCCCAGCCCGAATAGCTGTTCAGCATGGACACCACCACCGGCATGTCGGCGCCGCCGATGGGGATGATCAGCAAATAACCGAGCACCAAGGCCACCGCCAGCATCACATAGAATGCGCTGTGCGATTCCTGGGCAAAAAACATGACGCCGGCCACCACCATGACAATCGCCAGCATCAGATTGAGCAAATGTTGGCCGCCGAAACGCATGGCTTTGCTGGAGAAACGGCCCGAGAGTTTGCCGAACGCGACGATGGAAGCGGTGAAAGTAATTGCGCCGATAAACGCACCGACGAACAACTCAAACCGGTGGACGCCATCCATATGGCTACCGGGTTTGAGCACCGCAGCGACCGCAATCAGCACGGCGGCCAGACCGATCAGCGAGTGCATGGCTGCCACCAGTTGCGGCATCGCGGTCATCTCGACTTTTTTCGCCAGCACGGTGCCGATGGCGCCGCCGATAACGATCATTACCAACACCAGCACATAACCTTCGCTGCCGGTTTTTTCTTTCATCAGAAAGAACGTGGTGACAATGGCGAGTGCCATGCCAATCATGCCGAAGCCGTTGCCTCGGCGCGCCGTTTCTGGATGCGACAGGCCTTTCAGGCTCAGGATAAAGAGCACTGAGGAGATGAGATAAGACAGGGCAATGAGGTTGTAGTTGACCATTTTGTTTCCTACTGAAAAATCCGGTGGGCTTCTGGTGTCGCGAACCGGAACTAGGCTTTACGCGCTTTTTTCTTGAACATTTCCAGCATCCGTTTGGTCACCAAAAAGCCACCAAAGATATTGACGCTGGCAAGCCCGACCGCGAGTGCGCCGACCAGGCTGTCGGCAGCAAACGCTCCGAAACCAATTTGCAGCATGGCGCCGATGATCACGATGGATGAAATCGCATTGGTGACCGACATCAGCGGCGTATGCAGCGCCGGGGTCACGGTCCAGACGACGTGATAGCCGACGACGATCGCCAGCACGAAGATGGTCAGGTTGATGATCAGTGGATCGGGCATGAAGCGGTGCTCCTGTTATTTTGATGGCGCTGCGCGCCGCCAATGTTTTTTAACCACCCCTAGCCCCTCCTTGAAAAGGAGGGGGAACTTTTCTTGCTAGCCCCGTCCTGAAAAGGAGGGGAAACATTTTTCTCCTCCCCCTGCCGGAGGGGGAGGCCGGGAGGGGGAGGGAGCGACTTACTTGCAAATTCTTTGCCCGCTATTTAGCGCCAAACAACACCTGACCGTTGCGGACAATCTGCGAGGCTTTGATGATTTCATCTTCAGTATTGACGGTGAAGCTGCCGTCCTTGCCAAACATCGGGGTCAGGAAATTGAGCAGATTGCGGGCATACAGCGCCGAGGCATCGGCGGCAACTTGCGCAGCCAGATTGGTGTAACCGATGACAGTGACGCCATTGATACTCACCACCTGATCGGCGACCGAGCCCTCGACATTGCCACCCGCCTCGGTTGCCAGATCGACGATCACCGAACCGGGCTTCATCGCCTGCACGGTGCGGGCGTGAACGAGGCGCGGCGCTGGCCGGCCCGGGATTAGCGCGGTGCTGATTACGATGTCGGCGAGTTGCGCACGATCGTGCACCAGCTCGGCTTGCTTGCGCTGGTAGTCTTCGGACATTTCTTTGGCGTAACCGCCAGCGGCTTCACCGGCCTCGCCTGCCACTTCGACAAACTTGGCGCCGAGCGACTCGACTTGTTCTTTGGCCGCCGTGCGGACATCAAATGCTTCCACGATGGCGCCCATTCGTTTGGCAGTCGCAATGGCCTGAAGTCCGGCGACGCCGGCACCGAGGATCAACACGCGGGCGGCCTTGACGGTGCCGGCAGCCGTCATCAGCATCGGGAAGTAGCGCGGATAGTGATGGGCGGCGACCAGCACCGCTTTGTAGCCGGCGATATTGGCCTGCGACGACAACACGTCCATGCTCTGGGCGCGGCTGATGCGCGGCAGCAGCTCCATGGCAAAGGCACTGATGCCGGCCTGGGCATACTGCGCCAGCAAGACATTGCGATACGGGTTGTACAGCGCCAGCACATGACTGCCGGCCTTTAGCTGGGGCAATTCGGCTTCGCTCGGCGCCCTGACCTTGAGCACCACCTCACCGGCGAACGCCTCGGCAGCACCGCTGACGATAGTCGCACCGGCCTCGCGGTAGGCGGCATCGGGAATGCCGGCGGCAATGCCGGCACCCCGTTGCACCACTACGCTATGGCCAAAACCCAGGTATTTCTTGATGGTGTCAGGCGTCGCGGCGACACGGTGTTCGCCAGCCAGGGTTTCAGCGGGGATGCTTAACTTCATACTTGTGGTCCCTGTAGTCCGTGAATAGGGGTAGTCCGTTAAAATGGGCAGTCTATGAAAATGGCGCTAGTGTAGTGCATCACACGAACTGCTCTTATTCAATGCAGTTCACGCGAAGACGCGAAGAACGCGAAGAACGCGAAGGAAGTAAATCTCGAAGGTTCCTCTTTCGCGGCTTCGCGGCTTCGCGGCTTCGCGGCTTCGTGTCTTCGCGTGAGTCTCACTTTATAATTTGGCCCGTTATTTATGGCACACACACTAGGCAGGTGTGTCCGGTATCCTATGGGGGTTGCCCGGCATGGTCAAACCCGGCGACACGATTCGACCTATCGTTTATATAAAGTGAAAGCCCATGCGCACCATTCGCGTTTTTATTGCACAACCCTTAAGTACCGGGATTACGGTTGCCCTTGGCGAACAGGCGGCTGGCCATGTCAGCCGCGTGTTGCGGCTCAAAGAGGGCGATGCCCTGCAATTATTCAACGGCGACGGCAGCCAGTACGATGCCATCTTGAGCCAATGCGACAAGAAAGCGGTGCGCGCCCGCATCGATAGTTCAAAAATAGTCAGCCGCGAGTCGCCGCTGGCCATCACCCTGATGCAGGGCATCTCGCGCGGCGAACGGATGGATTACACCGTGCAAAAAGCGGTGGAGCTGGGTGTCACCCGCATTGAACCCGTGATCAGCGAGCGCTGTGGCGTGTCGGTCGATGCCGAACGCTGGGAAAAAAAGCGCGAACATTGGCAACGGGTCGCCGTCAGCGCTTGTGAACAGTGTGGCCGCAACACGGTGCCGGAAATCGCGGTGGTCCGTCGATTGGATATTGCGCTCAGCGAACTGGCGCCCGGCAGTCTGAGAGTGATGCTGGACCCGGACGGCAAACAGAGTCTGCGCGATTTGCCGTTACAGGCCGTCGTCGTGCTGCTGGCCGGGCCGGAGGGCGGCCTCGGCGAAATGGATTTGAAATATGCCCACGCCGCCAAATTCACCGGCCTACGCCTGGGCCCCCGCATTCTGCGTACCGAAACGGCCGCGATGGCGGCACTCAGTGGTTTGCAGTTGCTGGCCGGCGATTTCGCCTGAACGGCGCACGCTGAAAATCAATCTATTGTAGGAGCGGATTTTTGTGGGAGCGGCTTTAGCCGCGATGGTCTCCAAAACGAGCCTATCGCGGCTAAAGCCGCTCCCACAAATTCATCATCGTTGGCAGATCGTCTGCTCTGTCACATAAATGCCAGTGAGCAGCCATGAACTATCACGCCATTGTCGTGCTGACCGGTGCCGGCATTTCGGCCGAATCCGGCATCCGCACCTTTCGCGCCGCCGATGGCTTGTGGGAAAACCATCGCGTTGAAGAGGTTGCCTCGCCCGCTGGCTTTGCCCGCAATCCTGAACTGGTGCAGCGCTTTTACAACGAACGTCGGCGTCAACTCTTGGCACCGGCAGTACAACCCAATGCCGCGCATCAGGCGCTCGCCCGCTTCGAACAGAATTTTGCTGGTGACTTCCTGCTGGTAACGCAAAACATCGATGACTTGCATGATCGTGCCGGCAGCAAACAGTTGGTCCACATGCACGGCGAGTTGCTGAAGATGCGCTGCGCCAAGAGCCAGATGAGCTATCCGATTCATGATGACTTGAGCAGCGAACAGCGCTGCCCCTGCTGCGGCCTGGCCGGAACGCTGCGTCCGGATATTGTCTGGTTCGGTGAAATGCCGCTGGCGATGGAGCAAATTTATGATGCCCTAGATCGCTGTGATTTGTTTGTCAGCGTCGGCACCAGCGGCAATGTTTATCCCGCGGCCGGCTTTGTCCAAGCCGCTCGCGCAGCGGGTGCACATACCGTGGAACTGAATCTGGAACCGTCAAAGCAACGGTCTGTTTTCCATGCCGCCCACCAGGGCAACGCCAGCGATTTGGTGCCGGCGTTTTTTGCGGATCTCGTCCATTCGTGAAATGCAGCATAAATACGAATCGCTTGAGGAACATGGACTCACGCGAAGACGCGAAGGCGCGAAGGCGCGAAGTGAATAAAGATCGAAAGTCCGTTGTTCGCGTCCTCGCGTGAACTGCATTGAATAAGCGCACCCGGTGTGCCGCTCTCCACCAGAGCCACACCTCAGCTCATTTTTTCCGGTCTGTACACCAGTGTTTCCCGCGCCAACTGTTCCAGCTTGTCCAAGTCCGGAATTTGTATGGTTTGCCCGGCCATGAAGGCGCGCGCTTTGGCGACGCTGCTGCCGCCTTCGACCGCTTGCAGCAAGCCCGGAGTCACCCGGGTCAGCCGTGGAATACCCGCCACAACAATGGCGACGTTGGGCACGTCACTGCTGCCGTTGGCAGTGTTCAATATCGCCAATCGTGACAACCGGGTCAGTTGTGGCAGCTCGCCACCATCGACGGCTTCCATCGCCATCAGCGGTACGTGACGACCGCGCCATTGCAGATAGCCGAGCAACCAGCTCGGCGCGCCCGCTGTCGGCTTGTCAACGTTGCCGAAATACGGCACCACTTCCGCAACGGCAATGTTGGGCAACAACACACTGTCGCCGGCCGCTGGCATCAGCAGCGAGTAAATTTCGTTTTGGCGAACTTCCATGACGTACCTCGTAGGTGTGGCGTTTTAGTGATTAAGACTACGCCAGATTCTTGCTGTGAGCGGATTGACGGTAGCGCGCCATCAACCGGGTGGCGAGTTGTTCCGGGGTAGCGCGGTAATGGGCCAGACCCGCTTGTTGGATAGCGTCCGGCATCACGCTGCTGGCACAACTGTCTGGTTCCTGCACCCAGATCTGGCCGTGGCCGGCGCGGATGGTAGCGGCACCACGGATGCCGTCTTCGCCCATGCCACTGAAGACAATGGCATGGATCTGGCCGGAATACGCCGCCGCAACATCGCCAAACACATCATCGATACACGGCGAGTACGGTGGCGTCCAGGCTTTGCCACTGTGAACAATTTGTCCGGCTTCGAGAAAACGCAATCGCTTTTCAATCGGTGCCAGCAACAGCATGCCCGGTTCGACCAGGCCCGGCCGGGTCAACACTTGCACCGGATAAAACGGATTGGCCTGTTCCAGTATCTTGCCAAGCACGGGTAGAAAATGGGCGTCAATATGTTGGGCGAGCAAGAAGCAAATCGGCAGCGGTTGATTCAAGGCGGTGAAAAAGCGTTTCAGCGCTGCCGGGCCGCCGAGTGAAGCGCCGAGTATCCATAAATCGCAGGGCAAGGCCGGTGGCACATCGACCACCGCTTCAAATTCTGTGGCGCTGAGACTGGCCACGGTTTCCAGCATCGGCACATCGAGCTCGGCCTGCGGCATCAGCTCCAGATCGTCCGACGCAAAAGCATCGGCATCGAACTCGACGGCCTCATATTCCTGATCGCCGGTCGCGGATTGAGTCAGGGTCGGTACCGGTTCAGAGTACGGTGTGGCGCTTGGGGCGTGCGGGGTTTTTTCTGCAACCACTGGCGCCAGAACACTTGAAGCTGGAACACTTGAAGTCGGAGCACTTGAAGTTGGAGCAATCGAAGGAGGAACAATCGCCAGCGGTCTGACCGATGCGCGCGTCGGTGCGACGATCGGCTGCGGTTGCATCGGGGCGAAATCCGAGTCGTTAATGACCGGCGTTTGTACCGTTGGCGGTGACGGAAACGCCGGCCAATCGTGTTTTTCCGCCGCCGGAACCGGTGCCGGAACCGGTGCCGTGACTGCGGCCGTGACTGAGGCCGTGACTGAGGCCGTGACTGAGGCAACAACAGGCGCGACCGTGTCTGCTATCACAGGTTCCGCTATAACAGGTGCCGGTAGCGCTGAACCGGGTGCGACGATCTTGACGTCAGGTACGGCGGGGATCACGCGCGCTGGCGGTGGCAACGGGATTGAAGGCACCGGCGCAGGCGGTCTTTGGCTGGCGGCAGCGCGCTGCTGGATCTTGGCCGCACGCGCTTTGGCCGCTGCCACCGGATCGGCGGGCACGGCTGCGGTCGGCGCGGGCGTTATTTCGCGTTTTGGCGCCACCGGCGCCGAATGGTCCAGCGCCACTTCATCGTCCAAATCCTGCAAATTTGCGGCAGACTTGCCAGGCGATTGCAGCAGTTGCTCCAGCTCTTCGATTTCCTGCAACAGCGCGGGGTCCAGTGCGGCAGGTGCCGGCGTCAAATCATCGGAGGGTCGGCTCTCGGATTGGAGTTTTTTCCCCGGAAAGCCAATGTGCAGCGTTTCACTGGCTCGGCCCGGCGTTGTCGTCGGCGCCGCAGCGGTTGTTGTCGATGGCGCCAAGCCCGGAACATCAGCGACCAGCTCAAACATCCGACTGACCAAATTTCGGCACCAATAATCGAGATGCTGTTGGCCCTCAATGGCTTGGTGTTCATTGAAAAAAATCGGTACCGACGAACGATCCATCAACTCATCAAGCTGCGGATGCCATTTCGAGTCATCGAGATCAAGCAACCAGACATCCAGATCGGTGGCCGCAATGTGAACATCGGTCAGCTCACTCGGAACCAGCGCCTGCACCACCGCAATGCCCTGCTCAGCCAGCAGCCGCAACAGTTTGCTGCTGCTGTCGTCGCCGCTGCCGATAAGCCCAATCCGGAGTGCCTTGCTAGTCACGGCGGCCGACTTAAGTCTGACGATCGAGCAACTGCGCCATGGTGTTGAGCAGTTCGATTTCGTTGAATGGTTTGCCAAGGTAACGGTCAACGCCGATTTCCTCGGCGCGGGTCCGGTGTTTGTCACCGGTCCGCGAGGTGATCATGATGATCGGCACATCTTTCAAGCGGTCATCATGACGGACAATACCGGCCAGTTCGAAACCATCCATGCGCGGCATCTCGATGTCCAGCAGCATGATGTCCGGCTTGTGATCGTGCAGCACATTGACGGCATCGACGCCGTCTTTGGCAGTGAGCACCCGGTAGTTGTGCCGTTCGAGCAAGCGTGCGGTGACTTTGCGCACGGTAATGGAATCGTCGACTACCAGCGCCAACGGTTGCCTGTCTTCAGCCACTTCGACGACTTCCACTGCCTGCTGAATGGCATCGGCGCGGCGCAGTAGCGCCGGCAAATCGAGAATCAGCACGACCCGGCCATCGCCGAGTATGGTAGCGCCAGACAGTCCCGAAATGGTCGACAACAGCGAGCCGACCGATTTCACCACGATCTCACGCGAGCCCAGCAATTCATCCACCTGAAGCGCAATCGGATGTTCGGCACCGTGCAACAACAACACCGGCAAGGGTTTGAATACGCCCTCGAAACGCGGTTGGGTATTGTGGTCAATCAGGGTGCCGAGATAGCGCATACGATAGGGCTGACCGGCGTATTCATAGCGCACCGAGTCATCGCCATAATACGTTTGCAATTCATACGGCGAGACCCGGACGATGCCTTCGATATTGGCCAGCGGAATCGAATAAATATCCTCGCCCACCTGCACCATCAACGCCTGATTGACCGACACCGTGAACGGCAGTCTGACAGTGAACCGTGAACCCCTGC
>Ga0247727_10012471_pt1 | contig 14581 bp, 9 predicted proteins | sample WisWelCaveWW1625_FD_202498 | JGI IMG/M metagenome (GOLD analysis project Ga0247727, IMG submission 202498) | Biofilm microbial communities from Wishing Well Cave, Virginia, United States - WW16-25 | ecosystem: Environmental > Aquatic > Deep subsurface > Groundwater > Cave microbial mat | place... | reverse complement strand
GTTCATCGTGCTGGGCGTGCTCGTGACGTTCCTCGCCGGCCGCTTCGCGGTCAGCGACGCCGAGTTCACCGAGCACGTCGCCGAGCAGGGCATGCTGTCGCAGGCGATCGCGCAGACCTCGGCCGCTGCGGCCCGCGGCGACGAGCAAGCGTTCAAGACGCTGATCAACGCGCGCGACCGCTTCGACCTTATCCTGCGCGAGTCGCGCGCCGGGGCCGCCGGCGATACGGCCCGCGAGCTCGGCTTGCTCAGCGAGAACTGGGAGGCGGTCAAGCCAGCCATCAAGACCTTGCTCGACGCCAAGGACCCGCTGACCGTGGCCCGCGTCCAGGCCGACCTGGTGGCGGGGACCATGCCCCAGGTGCTACAGCGGCTGGCCGACATCTCCGACGTGGTGTCGCGCAGCGGCGGCAACCAGCGCTTGGTGCATCACCTCGGCCTGCAATCGAGCTACGGCCAGCGCATCCAGCGCGACGTGGTGGCCCTGACCCTGGGCAGCGGCGACGTCACCGGCGCCGGCCAGCGCCTGCCCGGCGACGTGGCCTACTTCGGCCGCATGATGCGTTCGCTGTACGACGGCGACCCTGAGTTCAGCATCGGCAAGGAGCCGATCACCGACCCGGCGGCGCGCGGCATGCGCGACGCGGCCAACGAGCTCTACCCGCGCCTCAACGGCGCGCTCACCACGCTGACCTCGATGCAGGCGACGCTGGTGGCGGTCAACGGCGCCAAGGCCACCATCGAGGGCTCGGCCGACGAGCTGTTGACCAACACCCGCAACGCTTCGGCCGCCTACAAGCGTGACGCCGGCGGCCGACCGGTCAACACCCTGATCGGCCTGGTGCTGCTCGGCCTCGGCGCGCTGATCCTGGTCGCGCAGGTGTACATGTACTCGCTGTCCTCGGACTCGCGGCGTTCGGTCGAGGTCCAGCGTGCCCAGCAGGAGCGCAACCAAGAGGCGATCTTGAGGCTCCTCGACGAGCTCGGCTCGTTGGCCGACGGCGACCTGACCGTGCAGGCGACCGTCACCGAGGACATCACCGGCGCCATCGCGGACTCGATCAACTTCGCCATCGAGGCGCTGCGCGACCTGGTGGTCACGATCGGCGACACCGCGCTCCAGGTGGACGCCAACGTCCGGCAGACGCAGCAGACCGCGTCGCAGCTGCTCGACGCTTCGAACAACCAGACCAAGCAGATCGGCACCGCCAACCAGCAAATCCAACAGATGGCCACTTCGATCGAGCAGGTGTCGGCCAACGCCGAGCGCTCGGCCAAGGTCGCCCAGCAGTCGGTAGAGATCGCCAACAAGGGCGGCGTCGCGGTGCGCCGCACCATCGACGGCATGAACAGCATCCGAGAGAACATCCAGGAGACCGCCAAGCGCATCAAGCGCCTCGGCGAGTCCTCGCAGGAGATCGGCAACATCGTCGAACTGATCAACGACATCGCCGAGCAGACCAACATCCTGGCGCTCAACGCCGCGATCCAGGCCTCGATGGCCGGCGAGGCGGGCCGCGGCTTCGCGGTGGTCGCGGACGAAGTCCAACGGCTCGCGGAGCGTTCCGCCAACGCCACCAAGCAGATCGAAGCGCTGGTCAAGACCATCCAAAGCGACACCAACGAAGCGGTGGCCTCGATGGAGCAGTCGACAGCGGGTGTGGTCGGCGGAGCTCAGCTCGCCGAGAACGCGGGTTCGGCGCTGGACGAGATCGAGAAGGTGTCCAACCACATCGCGACGCTCATCCAATCGATCTCCGCCGCCGCCCGCCAGCAGGCGGTCCAGGCCGGTGAGGTGTCGCGCACCATGAACACCATCCAAGACATCACCACCCAGACCGCCGCCGGCACCAATGCCACCGCCCAGAACATCGGCAAGCTCGCGACGCTGGCGACCGAGCTGCGCAAGTCGGTGTCGGGCTTCAAGCTGCCGACCCAGGCGCAGCCGATGGCGGCGCGCGCCGGCAACGCTTGATCCCGCGCGCGCGAGCCCGGCCGAGAACTCGTTGAACACCGTCGCCTCAGATTCGCTGCTCTGGATCAAGCGCGAGCTCGACGAGACGCTGTTGCGCGCCCGGCAGTCCCTCGAGGCCTTCGTCGAGGACCAGGACGACCCGCGGCCGATTCAGGAGTGCCTCGAGCGCCTGCACCAGGTGCAGGGCACGCTGCGCATCGTCGAGGTCTACGGCGCGGCGATGCTGGCCGAGGAGATGGAGGCGGTGGCGCGCGCCATCGTCGAGAACCGCATCCGCGAGCGCAACGACGCGTTCGAGATCCTGATGCGGGCGATGCTCCAGCTGCCCGACTACCTCGAGCGGGTGGTCGCGGGTCAGCGCGACGTGCCGCTGGCGCTGCTCTCGCTGCTCAACGACCTGCGCTCGGTGCGCGGCGAGCCGCTGCTCTCCGAGTCGTCGCTGTTCGTCCACAACCTCGCCGAGCGCGGCGCCCAGACCGTCGCGGCACGGGTCCCGGCGGGCGGCGCCGGCGATGCGAGCGCGACCGCCAAGCAGCTGCGCCCCAAGTTCCAGTCGGCCCTGCTCGGCTGGTACCGCGGCGATTCCAAGTCCGCGGCCCACCTCGCCGCGCTCTCCAAGGTCGCCGAGCAGCTCGAGCACGCCTCGAGCACCCCGACCTCGTTCCAGCTCTGGTGGGTGGTGGGCGGCGTGCTCGAGGCGCTCGCCGAAGGCGGCCTCGAGGCCAGCGTCAGCGTCAAGCAGATGCTGGGCCAGGCCGATCGGCAGATCAAACGGCTCGCCGACGAAGGCGAGCGCGCGCTAGAGGACGAGCCGCCGAACGAGCTGGTCAACAACCTGCTGTTCTACGTCGGCAAGGCCAGCAGCCGCGGCGAGCGGATCGTGGCGCTCAAGGAATCGTTCCAGCTCAACGACCTGCTCCCCGACGAGCAGGAGATCGAGCAGACCCGCAAGGGCCTGGCGGGGCCGAACCTGAACCTGATGCGCACCGTCTCGGTCGCGCTCAAGGAGGACCTGGCCCGCATCAAGGACGCGCTCGACATCTTCGTGCGCACCGGCTCGAATGCCAATGCCGACCTAGTGCCGCTCCCCGAGCTGCTGAAGAAGGTCGCCGACACCTTCGGCGTGCTCGGGCTAGGCGCGTTGCGCGAGCAGTGCGAGGCGCAGCGCGCGCTGCTCGCCGAGATCGTCGCGGGCAAGCTCGAGGCTTCGGACTCGGTGCTGATGGACGTCGCCGCGGCGCTGATCCGCGTCGAGAGCGTCCTCGACCGCCAGATGTCGGACCTGGTGACCGGCGACGGGATGCCACGCGCCGCCGAGGAGCTCGGCGGCCTGCGGGTCGAGGAGGCCGACTTCCGCGAGGTCACCCAGGCGGTGATCCGCGAATCGATCATCAACCTGGCGCGGGTCAAGGACTCGATCGTCGAGTTCGTGAAGAGCCCCGCCAGCCGCGACATGCTCGAGCCGGTGCCGGCGCTGATCCACCAGATCGTCGCCGGCCTGACGCTGCTCGAGATGCAGCGTGCCGGCGCGGTGCTGCTCGCCGTCAGCCGTTACGTGCGCAAGCGCGTCCCGCAGGCCACGCCCACCACCCACGAGCTCGACCGCCTCGCCGACGCGATCGTGAGCGTCGAGTTCTACCTCGAGACGGTCCAGCAGGTCCGCGGCAACCCGATCTCGATGCTCGAGAACGCCGAGGCCTGCGTCAGGGCGCTCGGCTTCCCGGTCGGCGAAGCGCAGCCCGACGACGACGACGACGTCGGCATGATGCCGCTGCCGCCGATGGCGCCGTCCGCCGCCCCGCTGGTGCGGGTCGGCAAGCCGGTCTCCGACGAGCCGACCCACGTCTCGGTCGAGGAACCGACGCTGATGGGGGTGTCGGCCGAGCCGACCGCGCCGCCGCTCGTCGCCAAGCCGGCGCTGGTCGCCCGTCCCGAGGAGGTCGACCCCGAGATCGTCGAGATCTTCCTCGAGGAATCGCGCGAGGAGATCAACTCGCTGCGCGACCACTTCCCGCGCTGGCGCGAGCATCCCGAGCTCAAGGACGAGCTGATCACCGTGCGCCGCTCGTTCCACACCCTCAAGGGCAGCGGCCGCATGGTCGGCGCCGAGGCGATCGGGGAGTTCGCCTGGTCGATGGAGAACGTGCTCAACCGCGTGCTCGACCAGACCGTCAGCCCGGGGCCCGAGCTGTTCGGGCTGCTGACCCGCGCCATCGAGGTGCTGCCGGAGCTGATCGAGCAGCTCGAGGCCGGCACGCCGGTCAAGGCCGACGTCGGCGCGCTGATGGAGATCGCCCAAGCGATGGCGCGCGGCGAGTTCCGCCCGGCGCACCCCGAGCTGTCGCGCGCCGCCGTCGAGCAGCCGTTGCCGGCGCCGGTGATGGATGATGCGCCGGAGCTGCGCGCCCCGCCGCCGCCGCCGCTCGGCCCCGACGCCACCATGTTCGGCGACCAGACCTCGACGCTGATGGTCGAATCGATCGAGATGCCGCCGGTCGCGGAGCCGGAGGCGCCGCCCGAGCCGGCCGCGCCGCCGCGCGTCGTCGCCGCCGCAGCGCCCGCCGAAGCGGCGCGCGGCATGGACCCGGTGCTGTTCGAGATCTTCAGCCGCGAGGTCGCGGGCCACCTGGCCGCCGTCGACGGCTACCTCGCCAAGGCCCGGGCCGCGCCCGGCGCGCTGGTCAGCGACGAGCTGGCGCGGGCGCTGCATACCCTGGGCGGCAGCGCCGGGATGGCCGGCGCCACCCACATCGCGATGCTGGTCGAACCGATCGAGCGCAACGCGCGCGCCCACGTCGACGCGGCAGCCCCGGCCCATCTCGGGTTCGTGGCGCTGCTCGGCGACGTCGCTGACGCGGTGCGCGCCTCGCTCGTCGCGCTGCGCGACGGCGCACCGCCGCCGACCGACCATGGCGGGCTCGTGCAGCGCGGTTACGACCTCGAGGTGCCGCGCAGCGCGGCCGCGATCGCCGCCGGCCCCGGCCCGCGCCTGATCTCGCTCGCCGAGCTCGGCGAGTTCGATGCCGAGCTCGCCGCGGTGTTCCTCGAGGAGGCCAACGAGCTGCTCGAGGCGACCGACGCCGCGCTGATGTCCTGGCAGCGCGAGCGCAACGAGCCGAGCCACGTCGCCGAGCTGCAGCGCCACCTGCACACGCTCAAGGGCGGAGCGCGCATGGCGGGCATCACGCCGATGGGCGACCTGTCGCACGAGATGGAGTCGCTGCTGACCGAGGTCGTGGACGGGCGCCAGCCGGTCTCGACCGCGATGTTCGTGCTGGTCCAACGCGCCGCCGACCGCCTGCACCGGATGCTGGAGCAGGTCTACGCCAAGCAGCCGATCATCGACGGCGCCGACCTGGTGGTCGACATGCAACGCTTCGCGCGCGGCGGCTACCAGGAGTCGTCGATCACCCAGGTGCTACCGACCCAGATCGCCTCCGAGGCTGCGGTCGCGCCGCCTGTCGACGAGCCCGAGCCCGAGCCGGAGCCCGAGCCCGCGCCGCCGCTGGCCGAACCCGCGCCGCTTGGGGTCGCGTTCGCCGCTGCGCCGGCCGCCGAGGCGCCGGCCGACGAACGCAGCTACGACCCGACCGAGGGCGACCGGCGTCGCGGCTCGCGAATGGAAGCGGAGATGGTCCGCGTCCGTGCCGACATCCTGCAGAGCCTGCTCGACGTCGCGGGCGAGGTCTCGATCTACCGCGCGCGCCTCGGCCAGCAGGTCAACACCATCAACTTCAACCTCAAGGAGCTCGAACAGACCGTGGTCCGCCTCCGCGAGCAGCTGCGCCGCATGGAGATCGAGACCGAGGCGCAGATCCGCTCGCAGTTCGTCGACCAGGCGGGCGAGCAGCGCGCCGACTTCGACCCGCTCGAGCTCGACCAGTACTCGACGCTGCAGCAGCTGTCGCGCGCGCTCGCCGAGTCGGTGAACGACCTGTTGGACCTCAAGGACACGCTGGTCGAGCAGGCCAAGGAAGCCGACACGCTGCTGCTCCAGCAGTCGCGCGCCAACACCGCGCTCCAGGACGGCTTGATGCGGACCCGCATGTTGCCGCTGACGCGTCACGCCCAGCGCCTGCGGCGCGTGGTGCGCCAGACCGCCGACGAGGCCGACAAGCAAGTCGACCTGAAGTTCTCGGGCGCCGAAGGCGAGATCGACCGCGAGGTGCTGGAACGCATCGTCGCGCCGCTCGAGCACATGCTGCGCAACTCGGTGATCCACGGCATCGAGACGCCGCGCGAGCGGGTCGCCAAGGCCAAGGCCGCCGCCGGCACGGTCTCGATCAAGATGCACCGCGAAGGCGCCGAGGTGGTGATGCTGGTCGAGGACGACGGCGCCGGCCTCGACATCGCGGCCATCAAGCGCAAGGCTCAGTCGCTCGGCCTGATGCGCCCCGGGGTCGAGTACACCGAAGGCGACCTGATGCAGTTCATCCTCGAGTCGGGCTTCTCGACCGCGCGCGAGGTGACCCAGGCCGCCGGCCGCGGCGTCGGCATGGACGTGGTGGCGAGCGAGATCAAGCAGCTCGGCGGCACGCTGCGCCTCGAGTCGACGCCCGGCCAGGGCGCCAAGTTCACCATCCGCCTGCCGTTCACCCTGGCGATCACCCAGGCGCTGGTGGTGCAGGCGGGCGAGGAGAACTACGCGATCCCGCTGCCCTCGATCGAGGGCATCGTGCGGATCCGCCGCAAGGACCTGGTCAAGCTGCTCGAGGACCCCGAGGCCAAGTTCAACTACGGCGGCGTCGCCTTCGACTTCTACCAGCTCGGCGTGCTGCTCGGCGCGGGCGCTCCGACCTACCCCGAGGAGCTCGACACCATCCCGGTGATCCTGGTGCGCGCGGGCGACCACTCTGGCGCGCTGGTCACCGAGGGCATGAGCGGCAGCCGCGAGATCGTCGTCAAGAGCGTCGGCCCACAGGTCAGCAGCATCCGCGGCGTCTCGGGTGCGACCATCCTCGGCGATGGCAGCATCCTGCTGATCCTGGACGCCGGCGGCTTGGTCCGCCACGCGGCGCAGCGCGCGGCGGCGGGGCGGCGCATCGAGGCGGTGGCCCGGGTCGAGGCCGAGGCGGCCGAGGACAAGCGGATCTTCGCGATGGTGGTCGACGACTCGATCACGGTGCGCCGTGTCACGCAGCGCCTCTTGGAGCGCTTCGGTTTCCGGGTGCTGACCGCGAAGGATGGCGTCGACGCGCTGGCCCTGCTCCAGGAGAACCTGCCGGACGTCATGCTCCTCGACATCGAGATGCCGCGCATGGACGGCTACGAGCTGGCCCAGATCATGAAAGGCGACGAGCGCTTCAAGGGCATCCCGATCATCATGATCACCTCGCGCACCGGCGAGAAGCATCGCGCTCGCGCGGCCGAGATCGGCGTCGAGCGCTACCTCGGCAAGCCGTACCAGGAGGAGGAGCTGATCGAGACCATCCACGGGCTGGTCGGCCGCTTCGATCCTTCGCGTACCAGCTTCGGGTGACCTGAGATGAGTGCGCAGTTCGAGGAGATCTACAGCCTGCTGGTGCCGCTCGCGAACGGGCGCCTGATCGTGCCGCGCGCCGCGGTCGTCGAGGTGATGGGCTACGCCGCCCCGCGCGAGCGACCCGAGGGCGCGCCCGAATGGTTCGTGGGCTGGCTCAACTGGCAGGGCAACCGCATCCCGCTGGTCTCGTTCGAGGCCGCCTGCGGGCAGCCGCTGCCGGAGCAGAAGCAGCGCACCCGCATCACCGTGATGCAGGCGATCGCTGGCCTGCTCGATCCGCCGACCTTCGCGATGGTGACCCAGGGCTACCCCTACCTGCTGCGGGTCAACCGCAACGTGCTCAAGCTCGAGGAGCGCGAGGACGGGGCCGAGGAGCTGGCCGCGGTGATGGCGCGGGTGCGGATGGCCAACGAGCGGCCGGCCATCCCCGACTTCGAGTACCTCGAGCAGCAGATCGCGGCGGTGCTCGGCATCACCGCGCACGAACCCTCGCCCGAAGCGATCGAGGTCATGCCCGACGAGCCGACCCAGCTCGGCAACGGCACGCTCACCAACCTCGGCAGCGCCTTGCCCGCCGCCGAGGAGGAGCTGCGCTTCGACGATGACACCAGCGAGGAGACGCTCGAGGCGGCGCTCGACGAGCTCGGCGAGGCGACGCTGCCGGCGCCCGGCATCCCGGCGCCCGAGCCGGACGAGGTCGGCGAAGGGCTGGTCGACACCCAGCCAGCGCTGGGCCATGAACCCGAGCCCCAGACCTTCGACGACCTCTCGATCGAAGGCATCGAGGTCGACGAGCAGTAGCGCGGCGGCGCTCAGCCGCCGCCGAAGTCACCCCAGCGCGCCTGCATCGCCGCCAGCGCCGCGAGGCCGGCGGTCTCGGTGCGCAGCACGCGCGGCCCTAGCGCCACCGGCAGCGCACCGGCGCGCGCCAGCAGCGCGAGCTCCTCGGGCGCGAGCCCGCCCTCCGGTCCCACCACCAGCGTCACGCCACCGCGCGGCATCGGCTGGGCGACCAGCGGCGCCGCGCCGTCCGGCGCCAGCACCCAGCACGCACCTTGGGTCGTCGCGGCGGCGAGCTCGGCGAGCGCGAGCGGGGCGCGGACCTCGGGCAGGCGGTTGCGGCCGCACTGCTCGCAGGCCGCGCGCACCACCCCGCGCCAGTGCGCGAGCCGCTTGGCGGCGCGCTCGGCGTCGAGCTTGACCTCGCAGCGCAGGGTCGCGAGCGGCTGGAGCGCGGTGGCGCCAAGCTCGACCGCCTTCTGCACCACCAGGTCCATGCGCTCGCCCTTGACCAGCGCCTGCGCCAGCACGATCGGGAACGGCGGCTCGCGCTCGATGGCGCGGTGGGCGCCGACCCGCGCCACCACCCGCGCCCCGTCGACCGCGACCAGCGTCGCCTCGTGCTCGCCGCCGCGCCCGTCGAACAGCGTGAGCGGCGCACCGACCCGCAAGCGCAGCACCCGCGCCGCGTGCTTGGCGGCCTCGGGGTCGAGCGGGTGGTCGGTGCCGGACGCCAGCGGGGTCGGGCAGTGGAAGCGCGGCGCGCGCATCTAGGCGCTCGCCAGCTCGACGCCTTCGGCCACGACCGCGCCGAGCAGCGCGATCTCGTCGGGCGTGACGCAGTAGGGCGGCATCAGGTACAGGACGTTACCGAGCGGGCGGAGCAGCACGCCGCGTCCGAGCGCGTGGCGGTAGGCGCGCAGCCCGCGCCGCTCCTGCCAGGGGTAGGGCGTGCGGCCGCGACCGTCGGGGGCGAGCTCGACCGCGCAGATCATCCCGCACTGGCGGAGCTCGCCGACCCGCGGGTGCGCGGCCAGCGGCGCGAGCGCGGCGCCCAGCAGGCGGGCGCGCTCGCGGTTGGCCTCGAGCGTGCGATCGCCGTCGAGCGCGGCCAGCGTCGCGAGCGCGACCCGGCAGGCCAGCGCGTTGCCGGTGTAGGAGTGCGAGTGGAGGAAGGCGCGCAGCGTGGCGTACTCGGCATAGAACTCCTGGTAGACCGCGTCCGAGGTCAGCACCACCGACAGCGGCAGGTAGCCGCCGGTCAGGCCCTTGCCCAGCAGCAGGAAGTCGGGGACGACCTCGGATTGCTCGCAGGCGAACAGCGTGCCGGTGCGCCCCATCCCGACCGCGACCTCGTCGGCGATCAGGTGCACGCCGTGGCGGTCGCAGGCGGCGCGGGCGCGGCGCAGGTACTCGGGGTGGTGCATCCGCATCCCGGCCGCGCACTGCACCAGCGGCTCGACCAGCAGCGCGCAGACCTCGTCGGCGCGGGCCGCGAGCAGGGCGTCGAGCGCGTCGGCGGCGCGCCGGGCGCAGGCCAGCGCATCCTCGCCCGGCGCCGCCGCCCAGGCGTCGGGGCTCGGCACCGACAGCGCCTCCATCAGCAGCGGCGCGTAGCTGTCGCGGTACAGGCCGACCGCACCGACGGCGAGCGCGCCGAGCGTCTCGCCGTGGTAGGCGCCCTCGAGCGCCACGAACTTGGTGCGCCGCGTCGCGCCGCGGTTGCGCCACCAGTGGAAGCTCATCTTGAGCGCGACCTCGACCGCCGCCGAGCCGGAGTCGGCGTAGAAGCAGCGCGCCAGGCCGGGCGGCGCGCGCGCCACGAGCTGTTCGGAGAGCTCGACCACCGGCCCGTGGGTGAAGCCGGCGAGCAGCACGTGCTCGAGCTCGCCGAGCTGGACACGCAGCGCGGCGCCGAGGCGCGGGTCGGCGTGGCCCAGCAGGTTGGTCCACCACGACGAGACCGCGTCGAGGTAGCGGTTGCCGTCGAAGTCCTCGAGCCAGGCGCCGCGGCCGCGCGCAATCGGCACCAGCGGCAGCGCCTGCTCGTGGTCCTTCATCTGCGTGCAGGGGTGCCAGACGACCCGCAGGTCGCGGCGCACCCAATCGGCGTTGCCGCTCATGCCGCGCGGTAGCAGCAGCGTTCGATCATGCGCTCGAGGAAGCCGAGGAACGGTTCGATCCTCGCGAGCGCCAAGGATTCGTCGGGTTGGTGGGCGACCGCGATGTCGCCGGGGCCGGCGATCACGGTCTCGATGCCGAGGCTGCGCAGGTAGGGGGCCTCGGTCGCGAACGCCACCGCCTCGGCGCGCGCGCCGAGCAGGCCCTCGGCGGCCTCGACCAGCGCCGAGCCGGGCAGCGCTTCGAGCGCCGGCAAGCCCTCGAGTAGCGCCTCGAACACGATCGCCGCACCGGTGCCGCGCACCGCGCGCGCCAAGCGGCTGTGCAGGTGCTCGCGCACCGCGTGGACGTCCATCCCTGGCAACAGCCGGCAGTCGTAGTGCAGCTCGCAGCTTGGACAGATGCGGTTGGGGTTGTCGCCGCCGAACACCCGGCCCAGGTTGAGCGTCGGGTAGGGGACCGCGAAGCCCGGGTCGCGGTGGCGCTCGACGAGCTCGGCGCGCAGCACCAGCAGCTCGGCGATCACCCGATGCATCACCTCGATCGCGTTGACGCCGAGGGCCGGATCGCTGGAGTGGCCCGCCTGGCCGAGCACCCGCACCGCGTCCATGAAGATTCCCTTGTGGCGGTGGACGGGCCGCGCGCCGGTCGGTTCGCCGAGGATCGCCCAGCGGCCGGGCACGCGCTTGGCGAGCGCCAGCGCCCGCGCGCCGGCCATCGTGCTCTCCTCGTCGGCGGTCGCGACGATCACCAGCGGCTCGCGCAGCCGGCGCGGATCGATGCGGGTCGCGGCCTCGATCGCGAAGGCGAAGAACGACTTCATGTCCGAGACACCTAGGCCGTGCAGCGCGCCGTCGCGCTCGGTCAGGTCGAGCGGGTCGGCGCGCCACAGCTCGGGGTTGCAAGGCACGGTGTCGGAATGGCCGGCAAGCACCAGCCCGCCCGGACCGCTGCCGAGCGTCGCGACCAGGTTCGCCTTCTGCGGGTGGTGGGCGAGCACCTGGACCTCGACCGTGAAGCCGGAATCGGCGAGCCAGTTCGCGAGCAGGTCGACCACGGCGCGGTTGCCCGAGTCGAACTCGGGGCTGACGCTGCTCACCGACGGGGTCGCGATGAGCTGGCGGAGCATCTCGCGCAACGCGGGACGGGCCATCGGGGTGGGGCTCGCAGGGATGGAGCCCCATGGTGCCGCCGTCCGCGGGCTGCGGCAACGGCATCGGTTCCGCGCTCGCTGGCGCTGTGTCACGATGCCGCGGCCCGACGGAGGACCCAGGTGGCGCGCATCGAGCTCGGTAGGGACGGTTGGTTGGTGGGGGTCCGGCGGATCCGCTCCCCGAACCACGATGCCCGTCCCGCCGGCGCCCCGATCGACCTGCTGATCGTGCACGGCATCAGCCTCCCGCCCGGGCGCTTCGGCGGGCCATGGGTCGAACGCCTGTTCGCCAACCGTCTCGACCCCGCTGCCCACCCCTACTTCGCCACGATCGCCGCGCTGCGGGTCTCGGCACACCTGTTCGTGCGCCGCGACGGGTCGGTGGTGCAGTTCGTGCCGCTCGCCGCGCGCGCCTGGCATGCCGGCGAGTCGCGCTTCGAGGGGCGGTCGCGCTGCAACGACTTCTCACTCGGCATCGAGCTCGAGGGCACCGACGATCGCCCCTACACCCAGCGCCAGTACGCGCGGCTCGCGAGCCTGGCGCGCCTGCTGATGCGCGCCTACCCGGGGATCACGCCGCGCCGCATCGTCGGCCACAGCGAGGTCGCGCCCGGCCGCAAGACCGACCCCGGCGCCGGCTTCGACTGGCGCGGCTTCCGCGCGCGTCTCGTACCGCGCCGCGCGCGCCGCCGGAGCCGCTGATGCACCCGCTGACCACCGCCGCGGCGCTGCTGCTCGACCGCTGGTCGCCCGGGCTCGACGCGCCGCGCGCCGCGCCCTGGGCGAGCCGCTACCTGGCGCTGATGCGCGAGCAGTTCGGCGCGCTCGAGCCCTGGGGCGCGCTGGTCCCGGTGCTGTTCCTGATCGCGGTGCCGCTCGCGCTCGCCACCTTCCTGCTCTACGCCGCGCACGCGCTCGGCGCGCTGCTGGGCGCGGCGCTCGGCCTGCTGCTGATGCTGGTGGCGTTCGGTCCGCAGGGCGGGTTGCGGGAGATCGAGGCCTACCCCGACGCGCTCGAGCAGGACGACGATGCCGCCGCGACCACCGCCGCCACCGCGGTGATCGGCGCCCGCCCGCTGCCGGTGCCGGTCGAGCGCAGCCGCGCCTTCGCCCGCGCCGTGCCGCAGGCGGTGCTGCAGAGCAGCTTCGGCGTCGCGACCTGGGCGCTGATCGCCGGGCCGATCGGCGCGCTGCTGTGGCGGACGGCCGAGCAGCTCGAGCGGGCGCTGCGGGCCGGGCCGCCGGCCCAGCACGCCGAGGCGCGGCGCGTGCTCGGCGTGCTCGCCTGGCTGCCGACCCGCGCCCTGGCGTTGACGCTGGCCGCGATGGGGCGGGGCGAGGAGGCGTTCGCCGAGTGGCGCGCGTTCCGCGCGCCCGAGGCCGCCGAGCTGCGCGACGCCGACGCCGAGCTGCTGGCGCGGGTCGCCCACGCCGCGCTCAAGGTCGATCCCGACGAGGAGGACGGCGGCCTGCACCTCGCCTGGTGCGCGGTGGCGCTCGCGGAGCGCGCCTGGCTGGCGTGGGTCGCGGCGCTGGTTGTGCTGGGCCTGATCGGGGTGGTGGCGTGAGCGTCGCGCTCGGCGTCGCCTGGTTGGCGGTCGCGACCAGCGTGCCGCTGGTCGACGACGCCGGCGTCAGCCACCGCTTCAGCGCGCCGCCGGCGCGGATCGTGACGCTCGCCCCACACCTCACCGAACTGCTGTTCGCGGCCGGCGCCGGGGCGACGCTGGTCGGACGCGATGCCTGGTCCGACCAGCCGCCGGCGGCCCGCGCCGCGGTCGACGTCGGCGATGCGTTCCGCGTCGACCTCGAGCGGCTCGCGGCGCTGCGTCCCGACGCGGTGCTGGCCTGGGGCGGCGGCACGCCCGAGGCGACGCTGGCGCGGATCCGCGCGCTGGGCGTGCCGCTGCTGGTGCTCGAGCCGCGGACCCTCGACGACCCGGCGCGCCACCTCGAGCTGCTCGGCGCCCTGACCGGGCACGCCGCGAGCGCCGCCCGCGCCGCGGCCGAGTACCGCGCCGCGCTCGCCGCGCTGCGCTTGCGCTACGCCGACGCCCGTCCGGTCCGCGCCTTCTACCAGGTCAACGAGCAACCGCTCTACACGGTCAACGGCCGCGCGCCGCTCGGCCAACTGATCGCGCTATGCGGCGGGGTCAACCCGTTCGCCGGCTTGCCGGTGCTGGCGCCGGTGGTGAGCGAGGAGGCGGTGATCGCCGCCGACCCGGAGGTGGTGCTGACCGCCGACGGCGAGGGCGGTTCGGTCGCTAGCCTGCGCGCGCGCTGGGCGCGTTGGCCGGCGCTGGCCGCGACCCGGCGCGACGCGTTCGTGGCGCTCGACGCCGGACTGGTGACGCGGCCCGGGCCGCGGCTGCCGGCCGCAGCCCTCGCGCTCTGCACCGCGCTCGACCGGGTCCGCTAGCGCCCGAGCTTCGGGCTGCGCCACATCACCTCGCCCGCGCCGCTGGCACGCGCCAGCACCCGGGCGACCACGAACAGCAGGTCGGAGAGCCGGTTGAGGTAGTGGGCGGCGGCCGGCCGCACCGCGCCCGGTTCGAGGCGCGCGAGCGTCGCGACCCGGCGCTCGGCGCGCCGGCACACGGTCCGCGCCAGGTGGCAGTGCGCGGCCGCCGTGCCGCCGCCGGGCAGGATGAACTCCTCGAGCGCCGGCAGGTCGGCGTTGAACGCGTCGAGCTCGCGCTCCAGCGTGCCGACCATGCCGTCCTCGATCGCGGCGTAGCCCGGCACGCACAGCTCCGAGCCCAGGTCGAAGAGCTCGTGCTGGACGCGGGTCAGCAGCGCGCGGACCGATGCCGGCAGCGGCGCGTCGTCGGCGCAGGCCAGCAGCACCCCCAGTGCCGAGTTCAGCTCGTCGACCGTGCCGTAGGCCTCGACCCGCGGGTGGTCCTTGGCGACGCGGGTGCCGTCGCCGAGGCCGGTGGTGCCGTCGTCGCCGGTGCGGGTGTAGATTTTCGAGAGCCGCTTGCCCATGGGCGCGACTCTACCAGCGCCAGTCGGCACCGACGAACAGGCTGCGCCCCGGGTTCGCGTAGCCGGCCGCGGTCTCGTAGTC
>Ga0247727_10012470_pt1 | contig 14582 bp, 15 predicted proteins | sample WisWelCaveWW1625_FD_202498 | JGI IMG/M metagenome (GOLD analysis project Ga0247727, IMG submission 202498) | Biofilm microbial communities from Wishing Well Cave, Virginia, United States - WW16-25 | ecosystem: Environmental > Aquatic > Deep subsurface > Groundwater > Cave microbial mat | place... | reverse complement strand
TTTGGCATGTACTCCTTTGACGCGGAACTCAATGCTGCGCGCTGTATCGAAGTCCCACGGCGCGCGGATTTTTCATTGGATATGGAATCCATCCGAGAGGCAGTCAACGCTTATCACCCGAAACTCTTTTTTATCACCTCACCGAATAACCCCGATGGATCAGTTCTGGATACAAAGACAATTGATGCGTTATTGGAATTACCCACGTTGATCGTATTGGATGAAGCCTATATCGAATTTGCGGACGATAAATTGGGAGCCGGACTAAGTCGCATCCGTGAAGTTCCGTCACGAGAAAATCTGGTCGTCCTGCGAACCTTCAGCAAATGGGCGGGGCTGGCTGGTCTGCGAATTGGGTATGGAGCTTTTCCGCTCTGGCTCATGCCCACGTTGTGGAAATCAAAACAGCCGTACAATGTCAATGTGGCGGCAAGTGTCGCGGCTCAAGTCTCGCTGGCTCACGCGGATGAACTGGCGGTGATCGTGGCTCTCTTGAAAAATGAACGCGAGCGATTATTTTCTGCGTTGCAGGAAATTCCATATTTACAACCTTACCCGACACGATCAAATTTCATTCTTTGCCGAGTCCTCGGACGCAATGCATCCGAGTTAAAAACCAGATTGGCAGAAGAACATGGCATCCTTGTACGCTACTTCAACAAACCTGATCTGCGCGACCACATCCGAATTAGCGTGGGCAGACCGGAAGATACAGATAAGCTGTTGAGTGCGCTCAACGCTTTATAAAAATTATGTCATTCTGAGGAGATGCGAAACATGGACGAAGAGAGCGAGATTCTTCGCTACGCTCACATCGTCCCAATTTCCTTCGGGAGAATGACATCCAAAAAGGAGTGACATGCGAACCGCTGAAATTACACGTCAAACACATGAGACTCAGGTCGAGATCAAATTGGATCTGGACGGGACTGGCAAATATGAGGTTTCCACTGGCATTGGATTTTTCGATCACATGTTGACACATCTCGCAGTGCACGGGTTATTTGACATATCTGTGCAGGCAAAGGGTGACTTGCACATCGATGCTCATCACACCGTCGAAGATGTTGCATTGGCATTGGGACAGGCCTTCGACAAAGCGCTCGGCGACCGCAAGGGAATTGTCCGCATGGGAGACTGTTTCGCGCCGATGGATGAGACCCTGGCGCATGTTGCGCTGGATCTATCCGGTCGTCCCTATTCGGTCATTCAGGCAGAATGGCATACACCTTACATCGGGGACATTCCCACTACTTTATTTCCACACTTCTTTGAGTCATTCGCGATCACGGCGCGCTGCAATTTACACGCGCGCGTGCTTTATGGGCGTGATGACCATCATCAAGCGGAGGCGCTCTTCAAAGCCTGGGCGCGCGCCCTGGACATCGCAACTCAAATTGACGCCCGCCGCGCTGGTGCGATCCCCTCCACGAAAGGGACATTGACGCGATGAATGAAGTCATCTTGGTCGATGCGGGTACAGGTAACCTTCGTTCCGTGCAAAAGGCGTTGGAGAGTCTCGGTGCGATAGTTAAGCGCACGGATGATCCGCAAAAGGTTCTGTCGGGTCGGCGCATCGTCCTGCCGGGCGTTGGCGCCTTTGGTGATTTCATGTCCGGGCTGCGCGCACGCGGGCTGGACTCTGTTATTAAGGAAGTGGCTTCGCGTGGCGTTCCCCTGCTTGGCATCTGTGTGGGCATGCAGGCGTTCTTTGAAATTGGCGAGGAGCTGGGCGAACACAAAGGACTCGGTCTGCTGGCGGGTCGCGTGGTGCGTTTTGCAGAGTCGCTGTCAGTGAAGATCCCGCATACGGGCTGGAATCAAGTTGAGGCGCGGAAAGATGCGGGGCTATTTGATCAGGTCAATGCCGGGGCGTATGTTTATTTCAACCACTCGTATTATTGTCAGCCGCGGGACACATCCGATATTCTTGCAACGACTGAATATGGCTTGACGTATGCCTGCGCGGTGCAACGCGGAAATATTTTTGGCGTGCAATTTCATCCGGAGAAAAGCCAGGCGGTGGGATTGAGAATTCTGAAAAATTTTCTGGAGGCGGCATGAGTTTTACGATCTTTCCGGCAATTGATCTGAGCGCGGGGCGCGTGGTGCGTTTGAAGGAAGGCGACTCGGCGCGTATGACCGCCTACAGCGATGACCCGGCGGAGACAGCGCGGCGTTGGTTGAGCGAAGGCGCGAGTTGGCTGCATGTAGTCAACTTGGATGGTGCGTTCAGCGAGAGCGACTCGGAGAATCGTTCGGCGCTTCTTTCGATCTTGAAGGTCGCGAATGAGTTTAATGCACAGGTTCAATTCGGTGGCGGATTACGTTCGTTGGATTCAATTGCACACGCTCTGGAATTGGGCGTGGGACGCATCGTGCTTGGCACGATCGCAGTTGAACAACCGCCTGTGGTTACAGATGCATTGACTCGTTTTGGCGCGGATCGAATTGCTGTTGGAATCGATGCGCGGGATGGATTGGTGAGCGTGCGTGGTTGGAAGGATAACAGCGGTATCTCTGCAACGGATCTGGCGCTTCACATGCGGACCTTGGGCCTGCGTACCATTATCTTTACAGATGTGCGCCGGGACGGTTTAGGCAGTGGCTTGAATATCGATGCCACGCGCAAACTGGCTGAGGTCAGTGGTCTGGATGTGATCGCTTCAGGCGGCGTGCACACGTTAGATGATGTAATCGCTGCGCGTGATGCGAATCTTTCCGGAGTCATCTGTGGTCGCTCAATTTATGAAGGCACGCTTGATCTGAAAATTGCTTTACAGGAGGTGGCGCATGCTGGCAAAAAGAATCATCCCGTGTCTTGATATCAAAGATGGGCGCGTGGTCAAAGGGATTAACTTCCTGCACTTGCGCGACGCGGGTGACCCTGTGGAACAGGCGCGCTCATATGACGCGCAGGGCGCAGATGAACTGGTCTTCCTCGATATTTCCGCCACGCATGAGGGACGTAAAACCACACTGGAACTGGTAGGTCGAGTGGCAGACACAGTCTTTATGCCACTGACAGTTGGCGGAGGGATTCGTGAAGTGGATGATATGCGTAATCTCCTGTTGGCCGGCGCTGATAAGATCAGCATCAATTCGGCGGCAGTGAAAGACCCGCGGCTTTTATCTGATGGCGCGGCGCGCTTTGGCGCACAATGTATCGTGCTGGCAATCGATGCGCGTCAACGCGACAATGGAGCGGGCTGGGAAGTCTACGTGCATGGCGGACGTATTCCAACTGGGATCGATGCAATTGAATGGGCGGCACGCGGCGTGGAACTTGGTGCAGGTGAAATCCTGATCACGAGCATGGATGCAGACGGCACGCTTTCGGGTTATGACCTGGAATTGACGCGTGCGGTTGCGGAGGCTGTGTCGGTTCCAGTCATCGCGTCGGGCGGCGCTGGGATTACATCTCATTTTGCAGATGTTCTAACGAATGGCAAAGCCGATGCCGCGCTGGCAGCATCACTCTTTCACGATGGTAAATTGAATATTCTTGATTTGAAGAAACAATTAGCTGATCGGGGATTGCCGGTCCGCTTTGCGCTGGAGGCAGAGTAATGCCATGGAAACGGTATCCGCTAAAATTCTGAAGTTTGATGCGAACGGTTTGATCCCTGCCATTGTGCAGGATTCAGAAACGCATCAAGTGCTGATGCTGGCATATATAAATGCCGAGTCCCTGAATTTGACTTTATCCACGCGCGAAACTTATTTCTGGTCGCGCAGTCGTAATGAATTGTGGCATAAGGGTGCAACGTCAGGAAATATTCAGCATGTCGTTGAAGTCAGTGTTGATTGTGATGCAGATACTTTGCTCATCCGTGTTCAGCCTGCGGGTCCGGCTTGCCACACAGGAAATCAATCTTGTTTTTATCGTGAACATAGACCCTAAAGGTTTCAAAAACCTTTAGGGTCTCACTACAAATGGAGAAAAATAATGAGTGTGCAATGGTTATTTGACGTGATCCAAGAGCGCCGGGAAAAGCCATCCGAGGGGTCGTACACTTCGAGTCTGTTTGCAGAGGGTCTGCCGAAAATCGCTCAAAAGGTGGGGGAAGAAGCAAGCGAGGTCATCGTTGCCGCGCTGGCACAGGAGGATCAACGTCTGATCGAGGAAGTTGCGGACCTGACCTATCACACGCTCGTCCTGTTAGCCGCTCGTGATCTTTCGCTCGCACACGTCCAGGCGGAATTGGAACAACGCCATAAAAAATAAAGGGATTATATACTTCACAAACCTTTCAAGTTGCGAAGCGTTTATTTCCAACAAGGGTATTGCTCTAAGCTATGGCACTGAGTGATAAGCACCATATCCAGTCCAAAGTTTGTAAAACTCGCCAAACTCTATCTGAAAAGAACCGGGATATATAGCTTCATCCAAAAACCCAACCCCTTCGACGTCAGTTGTTTTTTCAACAATATAAACTTTTCCATCGAGCCTGCGCAATCCAACCCCCATTCTGACCGAATCCCAATAGAGGTACATCTGGGCAGTAATAGGGGGTGACTCCAGTGTGCCCTCTGACCGCACCACGAAAAAATTCGGGTCCCCATATTTTTTAATGATCTCTCCCAGTGAGATGGCGACATTGGGGTAAAACCAAATTCCATTCACAATGTTCGTATGTGCATCTGCCTGCACGTTAAACCTGGCTTCGCCACAATAGACCAAGACCCAGGAGATGCTTTGTTCGGTTTGGCAATGAGAAACACCGTTTTTCTCCAACAAAGGGATCACTTGATCGAATTGCGTCTCTCCGATTCGAACTCCAAAAGCACAGGGTGATGGACATGGTAGGCCAGATAACAAACCGCCATCCCCGATGTCAATTCCTTCCGGAACGTCCGTTGATGGTGGGGTCAGCAAAACTGTGTTTTGAGTTGGAGTTCCAGTTTCCGGAGTAGAGCATGAGATCAAGATTGCAAGCAAAAATATTGAGGCAATTATTTTTCTGTTCATAGTTCATTCTCCATTTTCAAAATCTATTTCATTCCTTATAGCAGTATGCTGTTCACAGTTTTCATTATTTGCTCTCGTCCTTGGATACGATCAAGGCTGATAATTGCCATATCCTGTCCATAGAGTTTTCTCTTCACTTATCGGTTGCCCCGCCAAAGCAGTGACATCCTGGTCATCGTAATAAATGATCATTTCAATTTCGGTCTTTCTGTGAACAGGATAGGTGTTGTCCGTAATTTGAGGAAGTTCAACGAACATGTGGACCGAATCCCAATAAAGCAGCAAGCCAGTTGCTGTGACTTCCGTGGTGCTATCGGAAGTAAACACTACATAATCCGGGTCTCCATAATATTCAATCACTTCGTCAAGAGGTATCGAGAACCGAGGCGTAAATGTCATGGCAGTGTGTGTGTCCAGGTCTGTTGATGTCTGCACATCAACCGAGTCTCGATGACCACGGCCAATAACTTGGTAACCCATATTGGATATGAAAATCACATAGAAGAACCATAAGGAAGCCCCCAGAAAAACACTTATCGGCAATGACACCAGGAAAAGCTTCAGGGAGAATGCCTGGTGACGGAAGAATTGGATTACGTACAAAACAAGCCAAACGAGAATGCTGTAGAACAGGACATCCGCAATCAGCCATAGAGGATGCGGAAAATCTTCATTTCCCACCAACCCCCAGCCGGTTGTCGGAGAACCTCCGCCTCCAGAGTCTACAATAACCGGGATGGGCCAACCGGCTTTTTGATCTCCAAAATAACATGACCCCTTCGTACAAGGTATTACGTATGATGGATCACAGAAATTATAACAATTTTTCGGCTGAACGTATTGAAATGATATAACGGTGAGGCCAATTGCCAGGAATGCGTTCACGATCAGTAGAAAATAAGGGGAAGTTTTCATGCAAACACAGCCTCCAATCACGCCACACACAACAGGGAGAAGCAGCGACCCAATTATACGCCCCTCGACGGCACTAAATTACGAGAAGGCTTCTAAACGTGATTTTCGATTTGTACTTTGAGAAACAGTTTGTATACTTCACCCTATGGTTGCTTTGGCTGTCGCTGCAGAGCGCGTGTGAACATCTAATTTCTCGAAGATGGCCTTCAAATGTCTTTTAACCGTATTGGTCGTGATGACCAATTTCTCGGCAATTTCCTTGTTCGTGAGCCCCTGCGCCAAAAGATCCAGCACTTCACGTTCGCGATCAGTGAGTGCATTCAACTCACTGAGTGACTGACGCATCATCCTTGTCTCTTCCACCACACGACGGAACGCTCCACGGTCAAAAGCTCGTTTCTCAATGTAGGCTGAGATGAAATGTTCAGCATAGATCCGTTGGATCTCCTGAGGCTCTGAAATGCCGCTGACCACAATGGTTGGTATGCCTTTGGCACGCGCGCTGGCAAGTAATTGATATCCTTCCGGAGGTTCATCGGTTTTATTTTTATCCCATGTGTAGCGTATCGAACCCTTTAGCGATAGATCGATTACTGCCAATGTATATCTTTCGCGGCGCAGAAAACCAAGCGCGTCACCGAAACTTGAGCAGACCCGCACACTGAACCCGGCATCATTTAAGTGTTCTTCCAGAATGCTTCGCCATCCGGCATCGTCTTCCACAACCAAGGCTCTTTCAGCTGATTGCCTGGTCGTCACAGTTTTTGCATTTGCAGGAGGCGCAGATGTTTCTGTAGTAGAAGGAGCAGATGTTGGAGGATTCGAGTGGGGAGCCGTGAGCAAAACCCGATTGATAATATCCCGAAATTGACTGCGATGGAAACTCTCCTTTCGCAGAAAGGTAAAGGCGCCATAATCCGTCAGCGCTGTGACAGCCAACTCAACAGTTGCAAAGCCAGTCAGAAGAATGGTCTGGCAGTTTGGGTCAACGCGCCTCACCGCATCAAGGACGCGCAAGCCGTCGTAGTTATTATGGTCTTTGGGCGAAAGCGAAAGGTCCACGACAGCGAGCCGATGCGGATGCTCTTTTAGGATGAGCGTGGCATTCTCCACATTATCAGCAATGTCCACATCCAGACCGGAATCTGAAAGGATTTCGCTCAGGATCTGTTGCCATGAGTGATCGTCCTCAACGACCAGCGCGCGAGGAGAAGGATTGTTCATAATTTTTCCTTGGCAGACGGAAGGTGCAGTCGAAAGGTCGTTCCATGCCGACCATCGCTTTCAACCATGACCGAACCACCGAGGTGGGCCATCAGAGTTTTTACCCACCAGAGACCAAAGCCGAGTTTACCCGGACGGGCGCCGGCTTCTCCCGAAAAGTCCAATTCAAAAATTTTGTCATGCAATTCGGGCGAGATTCCAGGGCCGCTGTCACCCACCAATATTTCGACTCTACTGGGATGTGTCTCACCCTGAATCGTGATCACACCTTTCCCTTGCATGGCTTCCACTGCATTTTCGATCAAGTTCTTGAACATTAACGTGAGACTCTGTCCCCCGGCAATGACCATTGGTAAATGATCCAGCCCTATGGTCTTAACTTGAATGTCAGGCGGTAATTGAGCGGCACGAATTGCCTCCGCCACGCGAGGCGCCACGTATACTTGATCCATGTGAATGGGGCGCAGCTGCGAAAGGTTCTCCTGTACGATCTGCATGGCTTCTGCGGCGCACCGTTCGATCTCAGCCAGGTTATTTGCCAGATAGGGATCTGCTTCGAGCACCGACTGATATTTATCCTGGAGGGTCTGGACGCGAACCGGTATGGTGCCGACCTTGTTATTCATGTTATGTAGCAGGTTTGACGAAATATCCCCCACCGCGGCAAAGGTTTCGGCAATCCAGCGCTGTTCCTGTGAGGCGCGCAGAGCTTGTTGGCGGGATTCGTTTTGTATGGCCAGCACGGCATAGTGTGCCAGACAAGTGAGCACTTTCCCATCCCATCCTGATTCGGCAAAACGCCCGAGATCGGCGTCCGGGCTGAAGACGTTGAACGCGCCGATTGCATGACCGTCATCTCCGGCGAGAAGCGGTACGATCAGCGCCCGGGACCAGTTTTGAGAATCAACCAGATCGCGGCGGTTGAAGCGGGGATCTGAGGCAACGTGATCTGTTGCGATCGGTTTTTTTTGCAGAACTGCCAGACCGGTCAGACTCTCGTGTAGAGGAATCCTATCCCCAGGATGAAAAGCGCCATTTGAGGCCACCAATGTCAGTTCATCGTTCTCGCTCAAGAGCCAGATCGCGTTGGAGGAAGCGTTGAGCAAATCGCTTGCAACCGCGCCGAGATGATCCAGCACTTTCTGGCAGGGTTGCGAAAGAAGTAATCGGGCTACCTCCTGCAGGGCATCGAGCAGCCTCACTTCCTGAATGGCGGTAATTGCATAAGTCGCCAGCGACTGCAACATATGACTATCATCTTCAGAAAATGCTCCCAGATGAGGGCTTTCCAAATTGAGGACGCCTTCCAACCGCCCGCTGGCATTGATCAACGGTATGGCTAGTTCCGAAAGCATTTCCAGGCCGGGGTCAAATGGATAATACACGTTGGACCACGGCTCCTGCCGCAGATCCGGGACGAGCAGGGGTTCCCGAGTGCGCGCCACATGCGCCATGATATTTTTCCCACTCAAAGGCAGTTTTTCGGTTTTGGGACGTTCAAGGTAGCTTCCACCGATCGCACGTGTCACCAGAAACTCACCGCTTTTATCCAACAAGCGGAAAATACCATATTGGGCGTTCGTCACTTCAAGCGCAAGTTGTAAAATAGATTCCAGGGTCTCTTCAAGGCGCAGGCGCGATGAAATAAGCATGCCTGCCCTGCGCAGGCGGATCAATTCTTCCTCCTTGCGGGCCAGATCGCGCCGAATTCCAGCCAGGCGCCGGGTGTGATAAATTGCCATGGCCGCCTGATTGACAAAATTATCGAGCATCAACTGTTCGAGGTGAGTGAACTCCCGTTCCTCGTGCAAGTAGATGTACAAGACCCCGACCGTTTGTTCCGCTACGACCAGAGGAAAACAGGCGACTGCTTTCACACCTCGTTCGGCATGATGGGGATGCACGTTGAGGTCGGGCTCCTCGTAGGATAGTGTTCTGCGCCTGCGCTTGACCGTCCGCCTGCCTATCCCGCCGGGACGCGGCGCATCATCTGGAGGAGTCGTCTCCGAGTTTGTGATGTGTCCATCTGGCTCCGCCGATACACGCGATTCAGCTTCAAATGTAGCTGTGGCCTGATCATATGTGTAAATAACCGCTGATGAGCCCGGTATCACTCGGATGGAGCTTTCCACAATTAACCGAAGACTGACATCCCTGTTTCCTGCATCGCTTGGGTCAATATGATTGATCACGCCGCTGATCTGATTCAGGCTGGCGAGTGCCTCCAGCAGGCGGGTATCAGTTTCCTGGGAATGCAGATGGTCTTGTGTTTTCATGGAATAGCACCGGGTTATTAAGGATATAACCCGTGATTCTCTCATTTGATTGCGATATGTGCAAGTTCCAGCTAACCCATATTTTGTGCCAGTTGCCAGCTCAGTTGAAAGGCGAACAAGCCTAGCGCTAACCCACAGGTCACGTTCACCCAGCGGAAGAAGGTTGGAGTGACGAACTTGCGGCCCCAGGAGACCAGTACAGCCATGAAGAAGCACCAGATCACGGCTCCACCCAGAAAACCGGCAAAGAAGATAATAAAATGAATTGGCTGTGGGCTTCCAGATATGGAGGTGAAAACTGTAGTGCCAAGCCCGGTCCAAAAAACAATGTTGAGTGGATTTCCGAGGGAGAGAAATGCGCCGTTGGCGAAATCCCCGCGGCTGGAGGTGGAGGAAGCGGTATCCAGTTCCCTGCCGTGAAGGGCATCCTTGAAGGCATCCCAGGCAAGTTTGAGCATCAGCAGTATGCCGACCAGGCTGAGGATGCCTTTGGCAACATTGTTTTGAACGATGAATCCCAGGCCGGTGAGGGCGATGATCGCCTATGTGGTATCCCCGACGAGGGAGCCAAACTGGACGAATAGCGCAGGGATAAACCCGCGCGCGGCGCCGCGTCGAACGGTCTCTGCAGTAACAACTCCGGGTGGCGCACAGAAAGCGATTGCCAGAACAAATGATGAAATGAAAAGAGACATAAACTTATGAGAAAAGCCGGGCACCGACCTCGGCTTTTCTGTTTCACCTTTCTTTGAGTAATAGAGTGTCACCTTACGCAGTAGGGGCGACCCGCCCAGCGAGAGAAAAATACCTTGACGACCTTGAAGGGTCGCCCCTACGATATCTGAATCAAAAAGTGCGTAAGGCGAGTCATAGATTTTCGATGTAGATCAGCAGTCAAAATACAATGTAAATTCGTGCGGAGTCGGGCGCAGGCGAACAGCGTCCACTTCATGGACGCGCTTGTACTTGACATATTCTTCAAGAACGTCCGAAGTGAATACACCGCCCTGGAGCAGGAATTCATGATCCGCTTCAAGCGCGTCCAATACTTCTGTGAGGGAACTCGGAACTTGCTTGATTTTCTTCTTCTCATCAGCAGGCAATTCATAAAGATCGCGGTCCTGCGGCTCGCCCGGATCGATCTCATTGCAGATGCCATCCACGCCTGCCATGAGGATCGCGGAGAAAGCCAGATAAGGGTTGCAGGATGGGTCGGGTGCACGGAATTCAACGCGTTTGGCTTTGGAACTATTTGTTGCAGGGATGCGACAGATCGCAGAACGATTGCGTTGCGAATATGCGATGTTCACCGGTGCTTCGTAACCAGGCACCAGGCGGCGGTATGAGTTGGTGGTTGGTGACGTCAGTGCAAGCAGGGCAGAGGCGTGCTTGAGGATGCCGCCGATATAATACTTGGCGGTCTGCGAGAGGCTGGCGTAACCGCCTTCTTCAAAGAACACATTGGTATTGCCCTTCCACAGGGATGAGTGAACATGCATCCCTGAACCGTTGTCACCAAAGAGCGGCTTGGGCATGAAGGTGGCAGTCTTGCCGTGCTGGCGGGAAATATTTTTGATAATGTATTTATAAAGCAGAAGATTATCTGCCATGCGCGTCAGTGTCGTGAAGGTCATACTCATTTCACTCTGACCGGCAGTGGCCACTTCATGATGATGCAGATCCATCGGGACGCCAGCCTGTTCCATAGCCAGCATGAACCGGGAGCGGAGAGTTTGTAACCGATCGGTGGGGGGAACGGGGAAATAGCCGCGCTTCGGGAGGATCTGTCCGCCATAAGACGGGCGGTCAGTGCATCCGCTCTCCCACCAGGCTTCTTCACTATCAATGGAATAGAACGCTTCATTCGTGCCCGATGAATAGCGGATACTATCGAACACAAAGAATTCCGCTTCGGGCGCAAAATAGGCTGTGTCAGCGATCCTGGTGCTTTTGAGATACGCCTCAGCCTTGAGCGCGACATAACGCGGGTCGCGGCAGTATGCTTCAAAGGTGAGAGGATCATACACATTACAACTCAGGACCAGCGTTGGAATATCCGCCGTGGGGTCTACGAACGCCGTATCGGGGTCGGCTTTGAGGAGCATGTCTGATTCGTGAATCTCCTGAAAGCCACGGATGGATGAACCGTCAAACGGAATACCGTCCTCGGAGAAAGCCTCCGTCAGCCGGTGAGCAGGCATGGTGAAATGTTGCCAGGTTCCGGGCAGGTCAGTGAAGCGAATGTCCACCAGCTCGATGCCTTTTGCCATTTCCAAAACTGCCTTGATTGTTTTTGCCATTGATGAATCTCCTGCAAACGAATTGATTTTGTAAGGATATTGTTGGATGGATTATATGGGTGAGGAGAAAGCAACGTCTATTACCCAAATGGGTAAATTATGAGGCGGTTGAGATCTCTCTCAACCGCCTTGTCCTTTTTCTTATGAAGTGAAGAGAATTCGTTCAGTCTGAGATTCCAATAGCATTCACGAGATCTGCTTCCAATTCCTTACGGACATCAATATCTCCTTCATAGGTCAGGGCATCGTGCCCGCGTTCGCCAGTGCGGATGCGAATAACCTCTTCGACCGGGTACACGAAAATGATCCCGTCGCCGATATTACCTGTCTGTGCAGCCTGCTGGATGATATCGATGGTTTTCTCAACATTATGGTCACTCAGGATGATATTGAGTTGAACGCGCGGCAGAAGGTCCACTTTATAGGTTCCGATCCGCCCGGCCAGCTCGATGCCTCCCTGGCGGCCATGACCGCGCACTTCCATCACGTTCATCCCGATAATTCCGATTTCAGAGAGCGCCTCCTTGACGGCAATCAGTTTTTCCTCGCGGAAGATGGCTTCGATTTTCTTTGTCATGATTGATCTCCTTTTGTAAATTGGACCTCTTGCATAAGTCAATAGATGATTTGGTGAAGGCGGACGTTAGAGAACGTCCGCTACACCTTTGTGTAGCAGTGCGCTCTTTAGCGCACTTTTGCAAGAGGTTTAATTAAGCGTAAGCCCGCTCACCGTGTTCGCTGATATCAAGCCCCACTTCCTCTTCGTTTTCGGTGACACGCAGACCCATAAACCTGCTCAATAGTTTGGTAATCACAAATGTGACGCCAAATGCGAATGCAATTGATACAAGGGCCGCTATTGCCTGGATCACAAACTGGCCCGGGTTGCCGTAGAACAATCCATCTGCGCCAGCCGGATTGATTAGTTTCGTGGCGAACAGACCGGTTGCCAGAGCGCCCCAGGTCCCGCCCATGCCATGACAAGCCCATACATCCAGAGACTCGTCCAGTCCCCATTTTTGCCTCAGCCTAATTGCATAGAAACTGATCGGAGCGGCAAGTCCGCCAATCAGGATGGCAGCCATGGGAGTGACGAAACCCGCTGCAGGTGTGATCGCAACCAATCCTACGACGGCACCGGTCACAATTCCGAGCACGCTGGGTTTGTTATCGCGCCAACTCAGGAACATCCACACAACTGCTGCCGCGGCAGCGGCGGTATTTGTCGTAACCAAAGCGTTGACAGCCAGACCGTTCGCAGCCAGCGCGCTTCCACCGTTGAAGCCGAACCATCCCATCCATAGCAGACCTGCACCTAATACAGTGAAAGGAATGTTGTTGGGTTCCAGGGGAGCATGCCCATACCATTTGCGTTTCCCGAGCACGATTGCAAAAGCCAGAGCAGAGAATCCGGCGGTGATGTGAACAACGGTTCCACCAGCGAAATCCAGCGCACCGATGCTGCGCAGAATGCCGCCCACTCCCCATACCCAATGAGCCACCGGGTCATATACCAGCGTAGCCCATAAGACGGTGAATACCAAAAAAGCTTTGAAGCGGACTCGTTCCACGAATGCGCCTGTGATCAGGGCAGGTGTGATGATGGCGAACATCATCTGGTAAGCCGAGAAGGCAAGGTGCGGAATGGTGGCTGCGTAATCAGCATTGGGTTCAGCCCCTACTCCAGATAAGCCAAGGAAATTCAAGCCGCCAATCAGGCCGCCCAGGCTCGTGCCGAATGCCAGGGTGTATCCCACGAGTACCCATTGCAGGCTGATCAGGCCGACAGTGATAAAGCTTAGGTTGATAGTTGAGAGAAGATTTTTCCTCCGAACCATGCCGCCGTAGAAGAATGCCAGCGCCGGAGTCATCATCATGACCAGGGCAGTGGCAACCAGGATCCAGGCGGTGTCTCCAGCATTGATTGTGTCCATTCTGTTGCTCTCTCCTTAATTCCATTAATTTTGAGAATGGGTGAATTTACCCATGCCCATCCATACAGGTAATTGTATGGATAAGAATGGATACTACTATTCCCCGAATGGGTAATTAATCAACTAGAGGTTTCCACTGATAACTGTAACAAATTGGAACAGTAGACAATGAACCAATGCCTATCAGTGGATGTATAATTTGCACATAAGCTATTTTACAGAGTTATTCCGTATACACCCCGCACGGGGATATTTTAAAGAAGGTGGTTTCATGTTGATGTTTTTGCGATTTCTAAGAAATGGTTTGCGCAATTTTGTATACCGGCTCCGGACGCGGGGATGGCGCGCCGCATTAATCTGGTTAGGTGGACATGGCCTTCCAAAGTTAACAGGTATCCCTTTCGTGCGATATAGTCGAATTACTCCGGAGATTTATGTCGGGCCACAAATTAGTCCAGTGGGAAAGAAGCAACTGAAAGCGTGGGGAATTGCCAGCAGTGTAAATATGCGGGATGAATTTGATGACGCGACACATGGTTTGGCCCTGAAGCATTACTGTTATCTTCCTACCGATGATGGTCAAGCTCCAACTATCCAGCAACTCGAACAGGGAATAGCTTTTATCCAGCAAATGCTGGGACAAAACGAAAAGGTGTATATTCATTGTCGAAGTGGAGTTGGACGGGCCCCCACAATGGCAGCCGCGTATTTTATGATGCAAGGATATACTATGAATGACGCGGTTCAGCTTATAGGTCAAGCACGTCCATTTATCAATATCACCTTAGCACAACTTGAAGTACTGCGGCAACTTGAACAGCGGCGAGACAGTTCGTAGTTTTTTTGTAGCTGCCAAAGTCTCAGAAAGCGTCTGAAAAGTCATAATTTTGCCAATCTGCGAACCATTAGTCGGATCATAGCAGCGTAGATGAAAGATTCACTTGTTTCAGGCAATCGCTCA
>Ga0247727_10012469_pt1 | contig 14583 bp, 14 predicted proteins | sample WisWelCaveWW1625_FD_202498 | JGI IMG/M metagenome (GOLD analysis project Ga0247727, IMG submission 202498) | Biofilm microbial communities from Wishing Well Cave, Virginia, United States - WW16-25 | ecosystem: Environmental > Aquatic > Deep subsurface > Groundwater > Cave microbial mat | place... | reverse complement strand
TAGGGTGAGTCACGAGAGCCTCCTTCTCGTCCGTGTGCGGTCTTGACGCCACACATCTTCGGACGCGGGGAGGCTCTCCTACGTCAGCGTCCCCGTTCTCGTGTCACCAACGTCGCGAAGTAGAACAACTAGGTAGCTGGCCGCCTCCATGCGGGCGAGCACGGGGAGGTTGGCGAGCGCCGACGTCCGCTCACGCAGCCCCCGGCGAAGAGCCTGGAGATAGTCGTATGCGCTGTATCTGCTCAAGGGATCGTGACGGATCTCCAGGCCGAGCTTCTCCAGCGGGAGCGAAAGGCCCTGCTCAAGGGCGACACGAGCGAAGCCGCCCAACTCGATAGCGGACCGGCCCTCGGCCAGCCGCGCACGCAGCTGCTCCCGCGGGCCGCCTTCGACCAGGACCGGTCCACCGTGAGGGGTCCATGCGGCGATCTCGGTGAACCGCCAGCCCGTCGTCAGAAGCTTCCGCGCCAGGGTGGCGAAGACCCTGTCATGCGTGAGGAGAAGGACTTGCCAGTCCCCGAATTCCTCCCCGAGGAGCCGTGCGAGACCGACCCGGTGGTTGGCGTCGAAGGAGTTGACCACGTCGTCGAGCACGATTGTCCGCCAGTGTTGAGGCTCGACCTTGATTCGCGACAGGAACAACGCGAGCCCCATCGCGTTTAGCTGACTCTCGCTCAAGATGCGCTGCGGGGGCGACACGCGGTGTCGGCCATCGAAGAGGAGAGAGAACTCAATACCCCCGGCGTGTTCTGAGCGGTACTCGAGCTCGATGTCGCTGTACACAGGGTTCGCCACAAGACGCCCGTAGAAGTCCGCCGCGACACCCCCGATTCGCTTGAGTACCGCCTCGATGGCATTCCGGATTTCAGCGTCCGCGATGTCCATCACGGCCGCCATGGCCTTGGCCACTGAGGCTGCTGCTTCTGCTCGCCGCTCGGTCTCTCGGAGCCGGCGGAGGGTCTCCTGGAGCCGGACGAGGTCGGCCAGAGCCCGGGTCGCGTGTCCACCTTCGGCGCCGCGACGAGCCGTCTCTTCCAGCAGAGCCAGATCCGGAAGATGCGGGGTCGGGGACGCGGGGCAAGCAGCCCGCTTCTCGCGGGCCCCCGCAAGGGCCGACAGGTGCTCACGAAGCGTGCTTCGAGCTCCCTCCAGCTTGTCCGGCTCGGGCCACCCCTCAGGGGGCGACGCCGCCTGAAGACGCTCGATGGCCGAGAGCAGCGAGTCCAAGCGGCCCCGATAATTGTCGAGCCCTTGAAGCAGGACAGCGAACCGATTCTCGGAATCCCGAAGCTCGCCTGCTCGACGCCGCAACTCCGCCAGCAGCTCGTTGCGGTCTTTAGGCTGCTGGCAGAGGGGGCAGGTGTCTTCGGTCCAATCGTCCAGCGCTCGATCACCAGCGGCGATAAGGGCGCTCACGCTCTGGGCCACGACGATCTCGCGGTCCCTCACGGCCGCGTTCCAGGCCTCGGTTGCCTCATCCACGCTCGCCTCAAGCGTGCGGGCGAGGTCGGCGACGAGCATGGGGCGGTCGGGCTCGGCCCTAACCGGCTCGGAGTCGAGCTTCAGGGCGAGCAGGTCCGACTCCGAGCCGATGGGTTGGACAAGCTTCGCCTCCTGCCGGAGCGCCTCAGCCAACGCCAATTCCTCGCGGCCTCTCCGGAGGAGATTGAAAGCAGCGACTTCGCCCTGGACGCGGTTCTTGGCGTCTCTGTCTTCGCGGTCAGCGGCGGATCTGGCCGTCCGAAGGGTCGAGCGGAACTCACCCAGCTCCTCGAGGCCGAAGAGTTCTAGCAGGACCTTTTTCTTGTTGCCGGGGCTTCTGTCCATGAACTCCGCCATCGTCCGGTGACGGAGGACGGGCAGGGGTGGGGGCAATGTGGCGCCGACCGCCACGGGCCCCATTGGCTGTAGGGAGGAGACCACGCCGTTGGAGAGGGTGCGGGTCAGGGGCGGGTGCGAGGTGGTCTCGCACCTGACTATGGCTGCCTCGGAGTCGACGTTGATGACACAATCCAGCTGATATCCCTCGCGGTGGTAATGCTGGACGTCGCCAACCGACCAGAACTCGAGTGCATCCACAATCGTCGTCTTCCCGTGGCCGTTCTCGGCGAGCACGCAGAGGCTCTTGCCCGCCAGTCTGAGTTCGACAGGAGCCGGAGCGCCGCGGAACCCATCGATCGTCGCCGTCTTGAGCTTCAATTGCTCTGCTCCATGGCCGCTTCGATTGCCCGTTCGACCACCTGGCCCAGCGCCTCTGGGGTCCACTGGCCTCGCTCGTAGGTTTCCCGGAGCTCGTCGGCGAGCGATCGGCCTCGGTCGTCCTTCTCTACCGCCTCGAAGATGGCGATGATGATGTCGTCGGCCTCCTGATCCACAGTTGGACGAGAGTAACAGCGGACCCAGACCGGAGTGTGGGCCTGCAGGTTCGGAAATTGCCCACTACTCTGCGTCGAGGCGTTGGAGATGCGGCCATTCTCGAGAGACGTGGAGAGTGGGGATGATGCGGCCGTGATCGTGCGGTTCCCGGGCGGCACCGCGGTGCAGGCCACCGGTCGAGGTCGGCCCGACGGCGACCCGGTGCCCGATTTCGGTCTCTACCTCGACGCATGCTGGCACGGCGACCACGTTGACTGGGAACACACAGTGCTCGACTGGCCCGACTTTGGTCTCCCCGCCGACCCTATCCTCGCCCGAGAGGCAATCGTTGCAGCTTTCGCCGCGGCACGATCCGGTGCGCTCGTCGAGGTCGGGTGTCTCGGGGGTTCGGGCCGGACCGGCACTGTGCTCGGCTGCATGGCTGTTCTCGCGGGCGTCCCCGCAGGAGATGCCGTCGACTGGGTCCGGCGAAACTACCGAGCGACCGCTGTCGAGACGTCGGGGCAATGCCGGTTCGTCGAGGGGTTCAAGGCGTCGTGTGCGTGAGTCGAGTGCTGGCGAAAGAGACGCCGCGAGCTTCGCGAATACGCGCATAACGAGCCGAAGGCACTCCGAGGTACTCAGAGGTACTCAGCGACACAGCGTTGTCGCTGCTCAAGCCCCTGACCTGCCGGTTCTCCTCGCCCTTACAAGGCGGCGCTCGAACTCGCTCCTAAGCGGGCTGAAGCGGTCAACATCTGGTCAAAGGAGGCGACGGTATCCAACGGTACTCAGCAGAACTCTAGGTAACACGCGCACGATCCCGACCAGCAAAGATGCAGGTCAGAGCGTTGCCCGACCATCCTTGACGCGGAGCGTGTCAAGCGCCTTCGATTACGCGGAGGAGCATTCGTGATTCGGGCGGGTCAGCGGTCAGCTCTGGTCATGGAGGGCTAAACACACTCCCCCCAGCACCGTCACCCATAGCGCCCCCTCCTCGCTGCGCCTCCCAGACGCTCCAGTCCAGCACTCGTGCTGGGATCCCAAGGCGGTCGGCGACTGCTTCGAGGGACGTGACAGCCTCATCCTCCGAGACCCCGCGGCCGATAGCCGCCGAGACGAACCGCAGGATGTGGGTGTCGGGCTTGATCGTCTCGACGCCCGCCCGCATCACGAGCCAGCGATACACGGCGGGCCCGAGACCCTTGATGTGTCCGATGAAGTCCTCGGGTCTCGATCCAGCAGCCCATCGCTGGAGCGAGTCGAGATCCGCGACATCCCGCTGTCGGAAGTACACGACGAGGCCACGCAGCTCGTGGGCACGTCTCCAGTGGCGGTTCCCCCACAGGTAGGTGGCAAGATCGCGGTTCCCATCTTGATCGTCGGGGAAGCGGGCGAGCACATCCTCGAGATCGTCGAGTGAGCGGACCTCATCCCAATGATTTGATCTGAAGTGGTCTCCCGCCTTGCGGATGGTCTCGACGTGGTTCTGGTAGTCCAAGACCGTGTCGAAGAGTGCCATGACGAAGTCCGTCGCCACGTACTCGTTCACCGTGATCGGGATGGCGCGGCAGCGCTCCTCGAGCTGCGCGAGCTCCGTGTCGTTGAGCATGTCCTCCTCCGGCTGCCGTCGGTTGGATGGTAGTCATCTCGACCGACATGGGGGCCCTCCTGTCGTCAACCGACGATAGGTCGTCAAGCATGAGTGGGGACCTGCCGATCGAAGTGGACCTGCCAGCGACCCGGCGGCGTCTCGCTCGGCTTCACCGGTACGTCGGCGGCCATCTCCTTGAGGGGATCGCCTTCATCTGCCCGCACTACCGGGAATGCCGTAGCTCACGTCGGCCTGGAGACCATTTCAGGGAAGGGACCATGAGTCACGTGGGACGGCACTTCGACCTTCGGGTCGGTGATCGTCCGCTGAGGATCGTGGTGGTCGGTCAGGAGTCCGGCTGGCCGAAGGCGCGAGGTACGGCGAAGTTCGGTCGGAAGGTGTCGCTCGAGACGAGGTACCACGCCGTGCACGACCGGTCCGGACACGAACGACGGTACTACGCGCAGGGCGACTACCCTGGCCGGAACCCGCACATGCGAGGGACGACCTCCGCCCTCCGGGTGATCTTCGGCAAGGGCCTCGGCTCGGACCACGGTGGCGAGTTCATCCGACCGACGAACGGACGAGCCTTCCACATCTTCGACGGGTTCGCCCTCGTCAATCGGCTTCTCTGTTCCGCTGGGCCCAAGGGCAGCAGCGAGGGCCATCCGACGAAGACGATGTTCCGCAACTGCGAGGAACATTTCCGCGCGACGATGTCCATCCTCCAGCCCACGCTTGTCATCGTGCAAGGCGGCCGGGTGGACAGACAGACCAGAGGTGTGTTCGAGCGCACGCGCTCCTACACGGAGAACCTCCACGTCGCCCGCTTCGAGGAGCAACGGGTGCTCGTCTGCACGTTCTCCCATCCTTCCGCGCGCGGCTCGCTGCGTTGGGGCGACAGCCTTGCGTCCCCGTACCTCAACGAGGTCGTGGTACCGACGCTGAAGAAGGCGGTCCGCAGGCTTTGACCGAACAGCCCCATCGTCTCGAGGAGCGGATCGGCGAGCTGGAGCGGGGGTTCTCCTCGTACCTGGCCGTCTACGACGAGCGGGGACCGTTCAGGCGTGCGGGACAGTTGGAGCATCACGTGGCAACGCTGCGGCGCTGGCAGGAGGTGGGCCGTGACCCGATCGCCGCCGTTCGCGACGAGGTATTCGTCCGTTCGCTCTACCAGACGCTCAGGGCCTGGGGGATCGGTGTCCGGAGCTCGCGCATTCGCCCGCTGCCCGATTTCTGGGCTGCCCTTCGCTCCCATGAGGAACGGTTCGGAGCTCTTGCCGAGACCACCATCTCCGACAGCGATCTGCTCGACCGCGGGATCGGTGCTCGCGTCTGGGAGCTCATCGAGCGACTCGACATCATCGAGAACGAGGCTCGCCTCGTCGCGCTCACGAAGACGCTCCACCACATCTTGCCGCGGCTCGTCGTCCCGATCGACCGCGCCTACACGGGCAGGTTCTTCGGGTGGAGTCCCGTGGTCATGCAGACTCGCCAGCACCAGAGGTTCACCGAGATGTTCGCCGTGTTCAATCGGCTCGCGCAGGCGGTAGACCTTGACTCCGAGGTCGGGGACGGCTGGCGCATGTCACCGGCGAAGCTCATCGACAACGCGATCGTGGCGTACTGCATGACTGAGCTGCCGATGCCTGATGCGGCGCCGAAACGGAGGGCCGGGAAGTACGTGCCCCTCCGCGAGTTGCTCTCGCGCAGCGCTGGGACCGTGGAGCTGTCGTTCGCAGAGCTCGACGAGCTCGTGGAGGGCCTTCCGCCCTCAGCGCGCAACTATCGGGAATGGTGGGCCAACGCGACGAGGAACCCGCAGGCTCACGCGTGGCTCGATGCCGGCAAGAAGGTGACGATCGTGAACCTCAGCCGGGAGAGGGTCAGGTTCACCCCGATGGCGTCCTAGTCCTGACCTCGCGGCAGGAGTCCGGCCAGCTCAGCGAACCATGCTTCCCTCGACGGTTTCCCTTCGAGTCGCGCGGGATCGCGGTTCGCTCCGCTCATGCTCGGGCACACGAAGACCTGAGGATCGCCGATCGTCCATGGCTGCACGCCAAGAGACACGTGGTTGCCGTGCCCGAGAGCCTTGGATGCGGTCCTGCCGGCTTCCTTCCCGTGGAACGCCACCCAGGCGGGTCTGAACCGCTCGATCTTCGCCACGAAACCAGGGACGTCGTAGAGGGCCCGCAAGCCTCGGTCGGAGCTCGCCGATACGTCCTTCGCGAGATCCGTGAGGCCGATGCCGAACTCCAGGACCCGCTCGCTCAGGTGAGGCCCCAGCGGGACCGGGATGAGACCGACCTGGTGGAGGGTTCCCCAGAACTCGTTGCCGGGACCCGCGTAGTAGCCGCCCACCTGGGCGGAACGAAGCCCGACAGCCGTTCCGACGAACACGACTCGGAGGCCGGGCTGCAGATGGTCGGGGAGCACACCCATCAGGTCAGGCCGGCGCCATCGGGTCGCAGTGCTGGCATGACGACGGTGCACCGCCGACCTCGGAGTGACACCACACGCTGAGCACTCCCTTTTCCTCCGCGCAGACCTTGATGAACGCATGCGTCCAATGCTTGTAGTCCTTCGGCAGCTCGTTCATGAAATGGCAGCTGGCGCGGTGAAGCATCAGGTAGTCGAGGGAGGGAGTCGGATTGCAGTTCACGATGAACCCTGCTGGGTGCGCCGCCCGCCATGCGAGGAACCCCTCGTCGTCTCGTTCGAAGCGCTGCATCTGGCTTTCTGTCGGACGATACCTCGCGAGGCAGCACCACCGTGCTAGTACTACGTTCATGAGGATTGGGACCTGGAACTGTCAGACCGGCCTCGAGGCCAATTGGAGTGCGGTCGCCTCTTTGGACGTTGATGTGATCACCGTTCAATAGTGCGAGTCGGTGACGCCCGAGCTCGCCGGGCAGAGCGTCGGATGGACGTGCGAGTACCAAGAAGGGCGATGGGGCAAGGGTCTGGCCGTCTTGGCCCGAGCTCCGTACACGATCGTTACGCGGGAAGAGCCTTCGCGGTTCGCCGTCTCGGCGATCATCTCGGGGTCGGAACGGTTCCGATTCGTCGGGTTCTGGGCCATGACGCCGAAGGACGTGGGCTATCCGTACACCCGGCAGGCTACTCGCGTCATCGAGGGATCGCCCATCGATGACGTCCCGACGGTGATCGCGGGGGACTTCAACGCATCGAAGAGCACGCAGCACCTGAGGAACGTGCAGAGGCTCGCCGATCGTGGGTTGGTCAGCGCCTATCACGCCCGTCACGGGATCCGTCACTATGAAGACGAGGCAGACCCCACCCTTGCATCACCACTGGCAGGAGTCTCGACCCTTCCACATGGACTTCGTGTTCGTTCCACGGACGTGGCGTATCGATTCGGTCGAGGTCGGCACGTTCGTCGACTACTCGCGGCCAGGCGGCCTGAGCGACCACACGCCCGTGATCGTCTCGGCCAACGCCGAGTAGGGGCCCCGGCTATCCGGGTCGACCTTCATGGGGAGGATCCTTCCCGCGCGGGGTAGGGGCTGCGCGATTCGGGGAATCAAGGTGCTGATGGTATATGCAGTCTGTGCTTGCGAATCCTGCTAGGATATGCAATCCTGATGGCATGTTCGACAGGGAATTCTGGCGGGACGCCATCGAGCGCGCGTGGGCCCGCCGGTCTCTCGTCTGGGTCGTCGGGGTTCGGCGCGTCGGGAAGACGGTCCTATGCCAGTCACTGGAAGGGGTCGAGTACCTTGACTGCGAGCTACCGAGCGTTCGGCGCTCGCTGGAGGATCCCGAGTCGTTCCTGCGCGCGGTCCGAGGGAAGCGCGTCGTGCTGGACGAGGTCCACCGGCTCCCCGACCCCTCGGAGCTGCTCAAGATCGCCGCGGATCACTTCCCGGACGTCCGCATCGTTGCGACCGGTTCTTCCACCTTGCAGGCAACCGCCAAGTTCCGTGACTCGCTCACCGGGCGCAAGGAGGAGGTGTGGCTCACGCCGATGATCGAAGACGATCGGCTGAGCGCGGGCGGCACCACCCATGAGCGCCTCGCCCGGGGCGGGTTGCCGCCGTTCTTCCTGGGGGAGGGATCGGAGCGCGACATGCAGGAGTGGCTCGATGCGTTCTGGGCCAGGGACGTGCAGGAGCTGTTCCGTCTCGAGCGACGCTCCTCGTTCATGCGGTTCGCCGAGCTCCTGCTGGCACGCAGCGGCGGGATCTTCGAGGCGACCGCCTTCGCCGCTCCTTCCGAGGTGAGTCGCACGACCATCGGGAACTACCTGGGGGCCTTGGAGATCACGAAGTTCGCGCACGTCGTGCGACCCTTCTCCACGCGACGCTCCACCGAGATCGTGCACGCGCCCAAGGTCTATGGGTTCGACACTGGGTTCGTGAGGACGTTCCGAGGATGGGGCGAGCTGCGCGAGGAGGATCTTGGGCTGCTCTGGGAGCACTACGTCTTGAACGAGCTGCATGCCCGAGCCGGGGTCGCCGAGATCAGGCACTGGCGCTCGACCAGGCACCAGGAGGTCGACTTCGTCATCGTGCGTCGGGGGAAGCCTCCCCTCGCTGTCGAGTGCAAGTGGCGCGTGGACGGCCGAGAGGAACTATCGGGGCTGAAGGCCTTCCGAAGGGCTTATCCCCAGGGCGACAGTCTGGTCGTGGCATCCGACGTGGCGCGTCCGTTCGAGCGGGAGCTGCTGGACGGTGTCCGGGTTCGCTACGTCGGTATCCCGGAGTTGATGCGCACGGTGTTATCGAACAGAGACTGACGGCTCATCGGGGCCCGCTCCCGGACCGAGGCTAACACCGGCGAGGTCATCGCCGGCGATCCATCCGCGGGTCACAACGTCGTGACGGGCGATGCGGTCAACACGGCAGCGCGGTTGGAGCAGACGGCCGGCGCGGGCGACATCCTCATCGGCGACAACACGTACGCGCTCGTCCGCGACGCGGTCGTCGTGGGGGACGTGGACCCGCTCGACGTGAAGGGCAAGGCGGCGCCGCTCCTGGCCTACCGGCTCCTCGAGGTGCGGCCGGGCGCAGAGGGTCACGCCCGGCGCATGGACTCGCCGATGGTCGGGCGCGAGCGTCCACGGCGCCTCCAGACCCCGAAGGAACCGGTCGACGGCCAACACTCCTCAGCTATCGCTCCGAGTGCCGATGCCGGAAGACCTCAACGCCGAGATCACAGAAGTCCTCTCTCCAGCCGAGCGCCACGCGACCAGGGCGACGAGGACCCGCTGGGACGAGATCGTCGAGATCGCTGAGGCGCTGCTCCTCGCGATCGTGGCGATCGCGACTCCGTGGGGCGGCTACCAGGCGGCGAGGTGGGACGGCCGACAGGCCGAGCGTATGCGACGTCCTCGACGACGCGGAGCCAGGCCGACCAAGAGCTCACGCTCGGTGGCCAGGAGCGCTTGCTCGACGTTTCCACGTTCAACACCTGGGTCGAGGCGCGGAGCGAGGGACGAGCGGAACTCGCAGCCCTCTACGAGCGCGCCCATAACGGGGCCTACCCGTCTGCCTCAACCCTCGGCGAGCAGCGAGTAGAGCTTCTTGCGCGCCTCGGCCAGGATCTCGGCAGCCTGCTTCCGTTGCGCCTCCGATCCTGTCTTCGCGACCTGCACCGCCGCCGCCGCGAGCTGGACCCCGGAGTCGCGGAGCTGTCCGAACCCCTCGCCGAGCGGACTGAACTCCCACGGTTCCTCACCGCCGCGCTCCCGGCGCTCTTGGAGCTCGGCTCGGCCGGCATCGTTGATCGTGTACACCCGCTTGCCGTCCTGTTCTTCGCTCGCCACGAGACCCTCGTCTTCAAGCAGCTGCAGCGTCGGGTAGATCGATCCCGGGCTTGGCCTCCATGCCCCTCCGCTTCGCTCTTCGAGCTCGCGAATCAGGTCGTAGCCGTGCATCGGCTTGTCCGCGAGGAGCGTGAGCAGCGCCGTTCGTACGTCACCCCGCTTTGCCCGGCGTCCGCCCGCCCAGGGAGGCCCGCCGAACCAGGCTCGCTCCCAATGACCCTGTCGGCCCTCGAACGGAGAGTCGTGATGGCGGTGGTGACGCCGCCGATTTCTGTTCTGCATGTCTGTCCTCCTAACCTATCGTCAACGTATCGCGACATATCGTAAACCCTGGCACGACGCCGCCAGTTGTCACTTCCGCTTTGATCCCTCTGGAGGCGTCCGCACCACTGGCGCGGTCCCAGCAGCCCGGCTAGGGTCCTTCTCCACATGGGGGTGGCCGAGGAAGCCGTTCCACGGCAATGGACCGGCGTCACGTTCGGCACGGTCGTCGCAGGGATCGTGATCGGAGCCGTCGAGGCCGTCTTCGCGGTCTCCTTCGCCGCGCTCGTCTTCGCGGGATACCTCGAGTTCTACTCCCTCGATGACGGCGTCGGTCTGTACCTCGGGGCGGCGGCTCTGACGCTCGCGTTCGTGGCGTGGCGGGCTGGCTCCCGAGGCGTCGTCGGCGGCCTCCAGGCAGCGGGCGCGGCCATGACGGCGATCGTCACGATGAGCGTCGTCGTGCACGCCGCCGGGAGCCCGTTCGACGTCTTCCTCAGCGCCATCGCGGCAACCCTCGTGGTGATGGTCCTGTGCGGGGTCGTCTTCCTGTCGCTCGGATCCCGCCGGCGGGGCGATCTGATCCGGTTCGTGCCGTATCCGGTCGTCGGAGGGTTCCTCGCCGGGACGGGATGGCTGCTCTTCAAGGGTGGGATCCACGTCGCCTCGGAGGTGTCACCGTACTTCACCCCCCTGAGCGACCTGCTGGAGGCCTCCGCACTGCAGCGCTGGCTCCCGGCCCTGGCGTTCGGCGTGATCCTGCTCGTCTCGGTCCGGGTCGTGAAGCGCCCGCTCGTGATCCCGGCGGTGATCGGGATCGGGCTCGTGGTGTTCGTGATCGGGATGGTCGCGACCGGCTCCTCGATCGAGGAGGTCCGCGCAGAGGGGTGGCTGCTCGGACCGTTCGAGGCGACGCGGCTGTGGCGGCCGTGGACGCTCGAGGCGCTCGGTGGCGCCGACTGGCTCTCCGTGCTCGAATCGTGGGCCGGGATCGTGACCGCGGTCTTCGTGGCCACGTTCGCGATGCTGTTCAACATCAGCGGCACCGAGCTCGTCTTGGACCGGGACCTCGACACGAACCAGGAGCTCCGCGACGCCGGGGTCCTGAACGTCGTGTCGGGAGCCCTCGGGGGGATCCCCGGCTATCACGCCCTGTCCCTCACGGCGCTCGCGACGCGGATGAGCGTCGATGCCCGGGCCGCCGGGCTGATCGCGGCGCTCGTTCCGCTGGCCGCCGCCGCGTTCGGCGCGGAGGTCGTCGGGCTGATCCCGCGGATGATCGTCGGGGGCGTGCTGATGTTCCTCGGCCTGGCTTTCATGGTCGAGTGGGTCTGGGACAAGCGGCGGTCGCTGCCCCCGCTCGAGTACGCCGTCGTGCTCGTGATCCTGGTGGGGATCATCGCCTGGGGGTTCCTCGTCGGGGTGGTGATCGGCCTGGTGCTCGCCGTCGTGCTGTTCGCCGTCAGCTACGGCCGGATCGAGCTGGTCCGCGAGGTCGCCTTCGGCGAGACCTATCGCTCGAACGTCGATCGGCCGGCGACCGAACGCGCCGAGCTGCGCGGGCTCTCGGACCGCGTCCAGATCCTGCGGGTCTCCGGGTTCGTGTTCTTCGGATCGACGAGCCGCCTGCTGGAGCGGATCCGACGGCGCATGGAGGAGGACACGTCGCCCAGGTTCCTGGTGATCGATCTGCGGCGCGTGACGGGCGTGGACTCCTCGGCGGTCGTCTCGTTCGTGAAGGTGATCCGCCTGGCGGAGGCCGCCGGATGGCAGATCGTCTTCACGGCCGCGTCCGATCCCGTCCGCGCACAGCTCGCGCGCGGGGGCGTGGTCGAGACCGAAGGGCTCGTGGCCTTCGAGCCCGACCTGGACCGGGGCCTGCAGCGCTGCGAGGACGCGCTGCTCTCAGCCCCCAGCCTGGACGAGGCGCGCCGGGAGCACCCCGCCGCCCGCGGCGCCGACGGTCTGCCGCCGGACCTTGCCGCCCACCTCGAGCGCGTCTCGGTGCCGCAGGGCACGGTCCTGCTCCACCAGGAAGACCCGCCGGGCGACGTCTACGTGCTCGAGTCCGGGCGCCTGGGCGTGGAGACCGTCACGCCCGAGGGCACGAGGCTGCGGCTGCGGACGCTCCGCCCCGGCGTCGTGGTGGGCGAGGTGACCCTCTACACGCACGTCCCGCGAACCGCCGACGTGGTGGCCGAGGTCCCCTCCGTGGTCCTGCGCATCGGCCGCGATGAGATCGAACGGCTCGAGGCCGAGGAGCCCGAGCTCGCCGCGGCGCTCCACCGGTGGCTCGCCACGACGCTGGCGGAGCGGCTGACCGACACGATGCGAACGTTCGACGTGCTGCTGGACTGACGGGAGGTGGAGGCACCGATGGTCGATCGGCGACGGGCCACCACGTGGCTGGCCTCGGTTTCCGCCGGCCTGATCATCGGAGCCGTCGAGTCGGTGCTCGCGATCGCGTTCGCCGCTCTCGTGTTCGGCGGCAGGCTCGTGGCCGGCCTGCCCGACGGCATCGGCCTGTACCTGGCGGCGGCCGCGGTGACGCTCGCGTTCCTGGCGTGGCGGGCCGGTCCGCGAGGCGTCGTAGGGAGCGTGCAAGACGCGGCCGCGGCCGTCCTCGGGCTGGTCGCGGCCGCCGCGGCGGCGAAGGCTGCCGACCTCGCGCACATCGCACAGCAATCCCAACTGAAGGACTACGAGCGTCCCGACATCTTCTTGACCGTCGTCGCCGCTACCCTCGTGGTGACGGTCCTATGCGGGATCTTGTTCTGGGTGATCGGGAGGTTCCGGCTCGGGGGGCTCATCCGGTTCGTGCCGTATCCGGTCGTCGGAGGGTTCCTCGCCGGGACGGGGTGGCTGCTGTTCAAGGGTGGGGTCTACGTCGCCTCGCAGCTGCTGCTGCGCCTGCGCACGGTGCCCGACATGTTCAGCGAGTACCAGCTCGTCCACTGGCTCCCGGCCCTGGCGTTCGGCGTGATCCTGCTCGTCTCGGTCCGGGTCGTGAAGCGCCCGCTCGTGATCCCGGCGGTGATCGGGATCGGGCTCGTGGTGTTCGTGATCGGGATGGTCGCGACCGGCTCCTCGATCGAGGAGGTCCGCGCAGAGGGGTGGCTGCTCGGACCGTTCGAGGCGACGCGGCTGTGGCGGCCGTGGACGCTCGAGGCGCTCGGTGGCGCCGACTGGCTCTCCGTGCTCGAATCGTGGGCCGGGATCGTGACCGCGGTCTTCGTGGCCACGTTCGCGATGCTGTTCAACATCAGCGGCACCGAGCTCGTCTTGGACCGGGACCTCGACACGAACCAGGAGCTCCGCGACGCCGGGGTCCTGAACGTCGTGTCGGGAGCCCTCGGGGGGATCCCCGGCTATCACGCCCTGTCCCTCACGGCGCTCGCGACGCGGATGAGCGTCGATGCCCGGGCCGCCGGGCTGATCGCGGCGCTCGTTCCGCTGGCCGCCGCCGCGTTCGGCGCGGAGGTCGTCGGGCTGATCCCGCGGATGATCGTCGGGGGCGTGCTGATGTTCCTCGGCCTGGCTTTCATGGTCGAGTGGGTCTGGGACAAGCGGCGGTCGCTGCCCCCGCTCGAGTACGCCGTCGTGCTCGTGATCCTGGTGGGGATCATCGCCTGGGGGTTCCTCGTCGGGGTGGTGATCGGCCTGGTGCTCGCCGTCGTGCTGTTCGCCGTCAGCTACGGCCGGATCGAGCTGGTCCGCGAGGTCGCCTTCGGCGAGACCTATCGCTCGAACGTCGATCGGCCGGCGACCGAACGCGCCGAGCTGCGCGGGCTCTCGGACCGCGTCCAGATCCTGCGGGTCTCCGGGTTCGTGTTCTTCGGATCGACGAGCCGCCTGCTGGAGCGGATCCGACGGCGCATGGAGGAGGACACGTCGCCCAGGTTCCTGGTGATCGATCTGCGGCGCGTGACGGGCGTGGACTCCTCGGCGGTCGTCTCGTTCGTGAAGGTGATCCGCCTGGCGGAGGCCGCCGGATGGCAGATCGTCTTCACGGCCGCGTCCGATCCCGTCCGCGCACAGCTCGCGCGCGGGGGCGTGGTCGAGACCGAAGGGCTCGTGGCCTTCGAGCCCGACCTGGACCGGGGCCTGCAGCGCTGCGAGGACGCGCTGCTCTCAGCCCCCAGCCTGGACGAGGCGCGCCGGGAGCACCCCGCCGCCCGCGGCGCCGACGGTCTGCCGCCGGACCTTGCCGCCCACCTCGAGCGCGTCTCGGTGCCGCAGGGCACGGTCCTGCTCCACCAGGAAGACCCGCCGGGCGACGTCTACGTGCTCGAGTCCGGGCGCCTGGGCGTGGAGACCGTCACGCCCGAGGGCACGAGGCTGCGGCTGCGGACGCTCCGCCCCGGCGTCGTGGTGGGCGAGGTGACCCTCTACACGCACGTCCCGCGAACCGCCGACGTGGTGGCCGAGGTCCCCTCCGTGGTCCTGCGCATCGGCCGCGATGAGATCGAACGGCTCGAGGCCGAGGAGCCCGAGCTCGCCGCGGCGCTCCACCGGTGGCTCGCCACGACGCTGGCGGAGCGGCTGACCGACACGCTCGGCGTGGTGGACGCCCTGCTGGATTGAG
>Ga0247727_10012468_pt1 | contig 14584 bp, 14 predicted proteins | sample WisWelCaveWW1625_FD_202498 | JGI IMG/M metagenome (GOLD analysis project Ga0247727, IMG submission 202498) | Biofilm microbial communities from Wishing Well Cave, Virginia, United States - WW16-25 | ecosystem: Environmental > Aquatic > Deep subsurface > Groundwater > Cave microbial mat | place... | reverse complement strand
CATTCAGATTCACCGGAACCGAGTAGCTGCGCAGCGACTTGTATCCGTCGAGGTTGTAGTAATCGTCGAAGTACGACATCACCAACTCGCGCAGCGTGCGGTAGACCGGTTCGCGGTAGCGCAAACCTACGAAGTTTGACTTGGCGAGTGCGCCGAAGTGACCGTCGGCCTTGAACAGCGCGAGCAGGTGTTCGTCGTCGCGCTCGGCGAAGAGGTTGACGATGAGCGGCGGATGACCGATGTGCCGCAGCATCGCGGCCGCGAACAACGCGCCGTCGAAGCAGTGCGCGAGTCGGTCACGCACAACACGCAGCGGGCAGCAATACTCGCTCTCCGCGCGGTAGGGCAGCCCATCCAGGAAGTCCTGGATGCGAGTCGGGCTGGTTAGCGTCGCAACGACGCTGCGCTCACTGGTCGAGAGCGCCGCGTCGAAGAGCGCCAATGCGTTCGAGGGCATGGTCGGCCATTCGCTTGCGTCAATCACAATCCTCGGTTAAAGTCAACTCGCGATGAAGCGACGACAGTTTGTGCAATCGGTAACCATCGGGACGATGACCGCGAGTTGCCCGGTCGCTGCCGACGATCCCAGGACCGTGCGCGTTGCCGGCCTGGTGCTCAAGTGGATTCGCGGCGACAAGGAGGCCAACTTCCGTCGCGTCGTACCGATGATTCGAGAGGCCGCGAAAGGCGGCGCGCAAGTCATCGTCACCACCGAGTGCTTCCTCGACGGCTACGCGATTGCGGACAAATCGATTCCACTGGACAGCTATCGCGCGCTGGGTGAGCCGATTCCAAGCGGCCTCTACTACCAGCGACTGGCGAAGCTGGCGGCAGAGTTGAAGGTGCATCTCGTCGCTGGCATGTTGGAGGCCGACGGCGAATTGCGCCACAACACGACCGTGCTCATCGGCCCCGACGGCAAGCTCGTCGGCAAGTACCGCAAGCAGTTTCTCGAACACGAGTCGGTGCGCAACACGCCGGGCATGGTGTCTTCAGCGCACGCGACGCCGTTCGGCAAAGTCGGCGTGATGATTTGCGCCGACCGCCGCGATGAGAACCTCGTGCGTCGCTTCTTCGACAATGGCGCGCAGTTCCTGCTCTGTCCGTCCGGAGGCATGTTCGGACCGAAGAGCAATGACCCCATCGTGCAAGCTCGGTCGAAGGAGAACAAGACCTTCATCGTCTTCGTGCATCCGTGCGAGTTCCTTGTCACCGCGCCCGATGGCGAGATTGCGTCGCGCACGATTCTGGGCGACACGCTGCTGGTGGCGAAGGACGAAGCCGGCGGGCCGAGAGATCAAAACCGAGTCTTTTTTTTTGACCTGCCGCTGCGGCCATGACGCGCGCGGGCTCCGGGCTGCTCGCACTTTTCCATCGCATCGACGTGCGTGTCACCAAGTGGATGGCGCAGCATGGCATCGTGTTTCTGCGCTTCAGCCTCGGCGTCGTGTTTCTCTGGTTCGGCGTGCTGAAGTTCTTCCCCGGACTGAGTCCCGCGCAGGAGGTTGCGACCCGCACAATCGACCAGCTCACGTTGGGCCTCGTGCCCGCGAGTGTTAGCATAGTCGCGCTCGCCGCGTGGGAGAGCCTGATCGGCCTTGGACTCATCAGCGGCAAGGTGATGCGCTTCACACTGCTGCTACTCTATTTGCAAATGCCGGGGACGCTGCTGCCGATCATCTTCTTTCCCGGCGAGGTGTTCACGCGCTTCCCCTACGCGCCGACGCTGGAAGGGCAGTACCTCATCAAGAACCTCGTCCTCATCAGCGCGGGCATTGTGTTAGGAGCGACGGTGCGCGGCGGGAGGGTGGTCGCCGAGCCTGTCATTGCCGAGCAGGAAGTAGCGGCATGAGCGCCAACGCCCGTTTGGGATCCTGAGGGCCGACGGGTCTACGTTGCTCGTGATAACCAGCTCCGCGTCATCGACTTGGATCGCCTGCCGTCTTTCGTTCGAGCCTCCCGGCGGAATTGACGTGCTGCTGTCGAATCGGCCTGTCATGATCGTCCCGCTGAACGAGTTCGATTTTCTCAAGCGTGCCCTTGCCGTCTACGCCGACAAGGAGGCGGTGGTCTGCGGCGCGCACCGCTTCACGTACCGCCAGTTGGGCGAGCGCGTGAACCGCTGGTCGAATGCGATGCGCTGGCTGGGAATCGGCAAAGGCGAGCGCATCGCCCTGCTATCGATGAATTGCCATCGCATGCTCGAGGCCTTCTTCGGCGCTGCGCAATCCGGCATCATCGGCATGCCGATGAACTTTCGTCTGATGCCCGAGGATTTTCTCTACATCCTCAACCACGGCGGCGCGAAGGCGCTCATCGTCGAAGTCGGGCTCGAGCATCTCATCGAGCCGATTCGCGGGCAACTGGAAACAGTGAAGCACTTCATGGTCGCGTCCGATTCCGCCGCCAGCCAGCCAGCGAGCTTCCTCGATTACGAGGCACTGCTGGCCCACGCCTCGCCCGATCCGCCGCCGCCGGTCGTCATCGACGAGAACGAGCTCTCCGCGCTGCTCTACACCTCGGGCACGACCGGACGTCCGAAGGGCGTGATGCTCACGCATCGCAACCTGTACTTCAATGCCGTCAACTCCATCATCGAGTACGAACTCACTCACGACGACCGCTACTTGCAAATCACAGCGATGTTCCACTGTAACGGATGGGGGCTGCCCTACGCGGTCACGGGCGTGGGGGCAACCCTGGTGGTGCTCAAGCAGTTCGATCCCGTTGCGGTCTTCGACCTTATCGTCCGCGAGCGCGTCACCGTGTGCAACATGGCGCCCACGATGATTAGCATGTGCCTGAACCATCCAGCGGCCGCGAGCGCCACGCTGCCGCGCAACCTGCGTCTCGGCACCGCCGGCTCTGCGCCTCCGATGGCCGTGATAGCGGAAGTGCAGCGGCGTTGGGGTTGGCAGGTGCAGCAGATTTATGGGCTGACGGAGACTTCGCCATTTCTCACCGTCTCGCGCCTCAAGCCGCATATGCGTGACTGGCCGGAGCCGGAGCAGTTGCGCGTGCAGACTCGTTCGGGGTACGCGATGCTGGGCGTCGACCTGCGCGTGGTCGACGATGCCGGGGACGAGGTGCCGGCCGATGGAGTCGCCACCGGTGAGATCATCGCGCGCAGCAACCTGGTGATGGAGGGTTACTGGAATCAGCCGGAGGCCACGGCGGAGGCGATTCGCGACGGCTGGTTCCACACCGGTGACATTGCAACGCTCGACGCCGAGGGTTTCCTCGAAGTCGTCGACCGCAAGAAGGATCTGATTATCTCCGGCGGCGAGAACATTTCATCCATCGAAGTCGAGGGGGTGCTCTACCAACACCCTGCCGTGCTCGAAGCCGCGCTGATTGCCGTGCCCCACGAGCAGTGGGGCGAAGCGCCCCATGCGCTCATCGTCCTCAAGCCGGGCCAGCAGGTAGCCGAGGCCGAGCTCATCGGCTTCTGTCGCGAACGCCTCGCGCATTTCAAGTGCCCGCAAGGGGTCGAATTCCTCGACGCCTTGCCACGCACGGCGACGGGAAAAGTCCAGAAAGCCGTGCTGCGCGAACGCTACTGGGCAGGGCGAGAGAAGCGGGTGTAAGGGGGGGCGGCCGCCAAGCCCGGCCTCGTCGCCCTGCGCCATACTGCCTGGATTCGATTCGGAGGACGACGTATGTCTTTGCAGTTAGGCGAGTTGCGGGTGCCCCGTCGCATTTTGATGGGACCTGGCCCCACCGAGGTCAACCCGCGAGTCCTGCGCGCCATGAGCCTGCCGGTGCTGGGCCACCTCGACCCGGCCTTCCTGGAAATCATGAACCAGGTCACCGCTATGCTGCGCGCGGTGTTCCAGACCCAAAACGAGCTAACGCTGGCCGTGTCCGGCACCGGCACGGCGGGCATGGAAGCGACGCTGTTCAATCTTATCGAGCCTGGCGACGAAGTGCTGGTGGCGGTGAAGGGCTATTTTGGCGACCGCATGTGCCAGATGGCCGAGCGCGCCGGCGCCAAGCTCACCCGGCTCGACACCGAGTGGGGTACGGTCTTCGAGCCCGAACGAATCGGCGCCGCGCTGAAGACCATGGCGAAACCCAAGCTGGTTGCCATCGTCCACGCCGAGACCTCGACCGGGGCGTTGCAGCCGATCGAAGAGATCGCCCGGCTGGCTCACGAGGCGGGTGCGCTCTTCCTCATCGACTGCGTCACCTCGCTCGGTGGCACGCCGGTCCTGATCGACGAATGGAAGGTGGACGCAGCCTACAGTGGCACGCAGAAGTGCCTCGGCTCGCCGCCGGGTTTGTCGCCGGTGACGTTCAGCCCGCGCGCGGTGGAAGTGATCCGCAACCGCAAAACCCCACCGCAAAGCTGGTATCTCGACATGGGGCTGATCGCCAGGTACTGGGGTGGCGATCGGGTGTATCACCACACCGCGCCGATCAACGCCATCTACGGCTGCCACGAGGCCCTGCGGCTCGCGCTCGACGAGGGGCTGTCCGTGCGCTTTGCGCGGCACCTGCGCAATCATCACGCGCTCGTGGCCGGCGTCGAGGCCATGGGCCTGACGCTGCACGCGTCCGCGAACCGCCTGCCGATGCTCAACACGATCCGCATTCCCACCGGACTCGACGACATGCGTATTCGTGGTCGGCTGCTGAACGAGTTTGGCATCGAGATCGCCGGCGGCCTGGGCGCGCTCAAAGGTCGGATTCTGCGCGTCGGGATCATGGGCTACTCGTCCAACCCGCACAACGTAACTTTGTTCCTCGCCGCGCTCGAACACATTCTCGCCAGCGAGGGCGTGAAGATTCCGCGCGGCGCGGCGCTCGCTTCCGCGCACGAGGTTTACACGCAAGCCGCAGCCAGTGTCTCCGATCATTCCGGGAAATGAGCGCTCTGCTCGAACGGCTCGGCAGCCTGGTCGGGCCTGAGTGCGTTCGCGCCGGCGCCACCGCTGATGCGATTGACGGCGTCACACCAACCGCGTTCGTCAGTCCGGTGGAGGTTGAGCAAGTTCAGGCGTTAGTGCGCTATGCGCGCGCTGAAAAGCTCGCGCTCATCCCCCTCGGCAGCGGCACGAAGCAGTGTTTCAGCGCGCCGCCCAGCCGCTTCGACCTTGCGCTCTCTTCTGCGCAACTGACGGCCGTCACCGACTACGACTACGACAATCTGACGATTGCCGCCGGCGCGGGCGCAACGTTGGCGCAGCTTGCACCGCTGCTGGCCGAGCGTCGCCAGTTCCTTCCTTTCGATGGGCCATTCGCCGCGCAGGCGACCCTCGGCGGTGTGGCCGCGACGAATTCGATGGGTGCGAAACGTTTCGCCTACAAGGCCCCGCGCGATGTGGTGGTGGGCATCAACGTCGTGCTCGGCACCGGTGAGTTCATCCAGGCTGGCGGCAAGGTCGTCAAGAATGTCTCCGGCTTCGATCTCAACAAGCTACTGGTGGGCTCGCACGGCACACTCGGATTCATAACTTCGTTGACCGTTCGTGTTGCGCCGCAGCCCGAACGCGAGGCCGCCGTCATCGCGCTCTGCGAGTCGCTAACTGCCGCCACTGCGCTGGCGAAGCGCGTGCTCGATTCATTTCTGGTTCCGAGCGCCGTTGTGGTGTTCGACCGGACGACTACGCAACGGATTCTGGGTCGGGAGGCACCCTGCGCGCTGCTGGTGGACTTCGAGTCCGTCGGCGTCGGCGTGGACCAGCAGACCGAGCAAGTCATGTCATGGTGCAACGGCGAACGCGTCGAAGGCGCACGGCTGGCGAAAATCTGGATGGAAGTCAACGACTTTCCATTCAATCAACCAGCCAGCCAGGCGACCGGCCAGATAGTCTGGAAAGTGGCGCTGCCGCTCGAAGCCTCGGCCGACTGCATTGCCGTCGCACACGATTGCGGCGCGGAGTGCGAGACGCTGGCGCACTACTCGACCGGCCTTGTGTTGGGGAGCTTCATGGCTGGCGAGGAGGCGCAACTGATCGCGTCGTTCCAGCGCTTGCGCCAGCAGGCGACGACCTGCGGTGGACGAGCTCTCATACTGGGCGCGTCACCGGCGATCAAGCGAGCGGTGGAGGTGTGGGGGCCGACCCGTAGCGACTTTGCGCTCATGCGCGGCCTCAAGCAAGCGTTCGATCCCGACGCGGTCTTCAGTCCGGGACGTTTCGTCGGAGGGCTCTGAGCCATGCGCTTCTGTCCGCATTGCGGTCACGCGTTTGCCGTTGAAGCGGCGCGGTTTTGTCCGTCGTGCGGCGCCGCCCTTGCGGATTCAACGCCGCCGGCCGAACCGGACTTCGATGCCACGGTGTATGAAGCGCCGGTGGAAACGATCGAACCGATCCCGCTCGACGAACTGCCGCGCTACGGCTTTCCGCGCGCGGTGTGGCTGAGCTGGCGCGAACTGATGACCGCGCCGGTGCAGTTCTTCGATCGCGCGGGCACGCGGGAGAACTTTTTACCGATGCTCGGCTTTGCGATGATCGTCATGTTGATAACGAGCGTGGTGACGACGTTGGAGCAACTCGCCATCGGACCATGGACCGATCAACTCATGACGAAGCTGCTGCCGGGAATGGAGGCGGATCCGGCTGACCCCGTGGCGCAATTCCTGAGTTCGCCGCTGGGCAGTGTCGTCATGCTCCTCGCGCAGACGGTGCTCGTTCCGCTCGGCTTGGTGATCGTGGCCGCCATCAACCATGTGTGTCTGTTGCTGCTGGGCGCGCGCGGCGACTTCGACCGCACCTTTCGAGGGGTTTGTCTTTCCACTGCTCCGCAGGTGTTGATGATCGTTCCGTGCCTCGGGCTGCTCGTTGCGTTGGTCTGGGGCTTCGTGCTCAACGTCATCGCGCAGGCTCGGCTCCACGGGATCGATTACTGGCGGGCGACGGTGGCGCTGCTGCTGCCGATGGTTGTCTGCCTGGTCGGATGTTGTGGGCTGGGTGGATTCGCCAGCCTGCTCGGCATCTTTGCCGGCGCGGGAGGCAGTAATTGAGCACCGCGAATGCGCCGGCCGCGCCGGTTCGTCATCCGCTGCCGCCGTGGCCGTTCTGTTGGTCGGCGATCATCGTGGTGCTGCTGTTGGGCGCGCGGGTGATCGAGATCGTGCCGATCCCAATTCCGCGCTGCACTTTCAGGGTGGTGACCGGGTGGCCGTGCCTGACCTGCGGCTTCACCCGCTGCCTGCGCGCACTGAGCCACTGCGACCTTGCCCTGGCCCTGCGTTGGAATCCGCTGGTGTGCCTGTGCCTGCTTGGATTGTTAGTTAGTCCCCTGTTCTGGCCGGTGCTGCGCCGTGCGCGCTGGCCGGAGCCAGTTTGGGCGCGCCGCGCGTTAACTTTGGCGGCAGTGGTCGTCGCTCTGCTGAACTGGAGTTATCTCTTGCGCAACGGGGTCTGATCCGAGCTATCCGGTTGTCTTGGTTTTCGGAACGAAGCGGGTCATCCTGTGAGTCCATTGAAACGAGTGCGACGAGCACCAGCCTCGATTTTTGACGGAGTTGCCCTTTGGACCTGAGCCATCTCGGACTGGCGATCGTGTTGCTGCTGATCTTAGGCGCCGAATTCGTCAATGGTTTTACCGACGCGCCCAACGCCATCGCCACGGTAGTTTCCACGCGGGTTTTGTCGCCGATGCGCGCGCTCATCATGGCGAGCATTCTGAACTTCCTTGGCGCCGGGACTGCGCTGTACTTCGGTGCGAAAGTCGCAGGAACCATCGGCAAGGACATTATCAATCCGGAGATGGTCGACCTGACGACGGTCGGCGCCGCGATGGTGGGCATCATCGTTTTCAGCACCTGGGCGTGGCGATACGGCTTGCCGACGAGCGAGAGCCATGCACTCATCGCCGGTCTCACCGGGGCTGGGCTGGCCAAAGCCGGGCCGTCGGTGCTTGTCATCGACGGCTGGATCAAGGTGGCAAAGGGCCTGGCATTTTCCACCTTTCTGGGATTCGGCGGCGGGCTGCTGTTGATGACGCTGATCTACTGGGCGTTCCGCAACGCAACGCCGCGAATGGTTAAGAAGCTATTCGGTCCATTGCAGATTCTCTCCGCCGGCTTCATGGCGTACAGTCACGGCGGCAACGACGGCCAGAAGTTCATGGCGCCGTTCGCGCTGGCGTTGTATCTGGGCGGACTCATTCCCACCAACGAAGTCCCGCCATGGGTGATGGCGCTCTGCGCGGTGACCATGGGTTTCGGCACTGCGTTCGGCGGCTGGCGCATCGTCAAGACCATGGGGTTGTCGTTGACGAAGCTGGAGTCCTACCACGGTTTTGCGGCGGAAACCAGCGCCGCTACCACCATCACGCTGGCCACCCATTTCGGCATTCCGCTCAGCACCACCCATACCATTAACACGTCGATCATGGGCGTTGGCGCGACCAGGCGGCTTTCCGCCGTGCGCTGGGGCGTGAGTCGCAACATCATCCTGGCCTGGGTGTTGACCTTTCCCGTCTGTGGCTTCATTGCGTACGTGATCTCGAAGCTCGCCACGTGGTTCTAAAGTCCCGCGACCAACTGCCGCCATCACCTGAGGTGAACTAACCAATGTTCCAATTCATCCCCCGCGAAATGAAGTTCTTCGACATGCTGGACCGTGCCGCGCAAAACGTGCTGGCCAGCGCTCATCTGCTGAAGGAACTCGTGTCCAACTTCGATCGTGCGCCCCAGCTTCAGAAGCAAATCGAAGAGCTGGAGCACGAAGGCGACATCATCACGCATGAGATCATGGACGCGCTGAACAAGACGTTCATTACTCCGCTCGACCGCGAGGACATCCACTCGCTGGCCTCGGTGCTCGACGACATCATCGACTGCATCGAAGCCATCGCCGACCGCATGGTGCTCTACCAGATCGGCCAGCCCCGCGAAGACGTCCCCTCGATGGTGGAGACGCTGGTAAAATGCGTCGAGCAGATCACCAAGGCGGTGGGGTGCATGAAGGACTTGAGTGGCAATCAGACGCGCATTCTCGACCACTGCATCGAGGTGGATCGCCTGGAGAACGATGCCGACCGCGCACTCCGCAAGGCGCTGGCGCGCATGTTCAACAACGACGTACCGCCGCTCGAAGTAATCAAGTGGAAGGAATTGTACGAGACCATCGAGTCCGGAACCGACTTGTGTGAGGATGTGTCCGACGTGATCGAATCGGTCATCGTCAAGAATGCGTAGCTGCGCACCGCCGCAGGACGCTGTTAGCTCTGCATGTCCAATCTTACGATCGTTGAGCTCTTCCGCGAACTCGCCGACTGGCTCGAACTGGCCGGCGAAGACGGCTTTCGCATCCGCGCCTATCAGAATGCCGCACGAGCCTTGCAGGACCAGTCCGAGGACCTCGGCAAACTGGCCGCGCAAGGTGGCGTGAAAGCGCTCAAGCAACTCGACGGCATCGGCGAGGGCACGGCGAAGAAGATCGTTGAATTCCTCGACACCGGACAGATAGCCGCGCTGGAAGCACAGCGTGCGAAGTTTCCGCCCGGCCTGCGCGACCTGCTGCGGGTGCCCGAGTTCGGCCCGAAGAAAGTGGCCGCGGTCTGGCACGAGCTGGGCGTCGATTCGGTGGACTCGTTGGAAGCAGTCGCGAAGGAAGGCAAGCTCGCCGCGCTCAAAGGCTTTGGCAAGAAGACCGAAGAGAACGTTCTCAAAAACCTCCAGCTCTTTCGGCGCAGCCGGGGACGCACGACTTTGCCGGAGGCCGCGGAGCTCGCAGCCTCCGTGGTGGCGGCGTTGCAGCGCGCTGCGCCCGGCGTGACCGTCCAGCCGGCGGGCAGCTTGCGGCGCGGCAAGGAGACCATCGGCGACCTCGACTTCCTGGTCGCCACCGACGACGCCGCGCCGATCATGCAAGCGTTCGTGTCGTTGCCCGAGGTCAAGGAAGTGCTGGCGCACGGGCCGACGAAATCGAGCGTGCTGACCGTCGGCGATTTGCAGATGGACTTGCGCGCGGTGCCGCCCGCAAGCCTGGGCGCGGCACTACAGTACTTCACCGGCAGCAAGGAGCACAACGTCGCCGTGCGCGAACGCGCCGTCCGTCGCGGGTTGAGCCTCAACGAATACGCCGTGACCCGCATCGCCGATGGCAGCCCGGTGGCGAGCGCGACCGAAGCAGAAGTCTACGCGGCAGTGGGCCTGCCCTGGATTCCGCCCGAGCTGCGCGAGAACCGCGGCGAACTGGCGCTGGCGGACGCCGGCGAATTGCCGCAACTCATCGAAGTCGACGACCTACGCGGCGACCTGCATTGCCACAGCACCTGGACCGACGGCAAATTGAGCATCGCCGAAATGGCAGCCGCCGCGCGCGCGCGCGGCTACGACTACATGGCGCTCACCGATCACAGCAAGGCGCTGGCGATGACCGGCGGTCTGGACGAGCAGCGGTTACTGACGCAGGTCGAGGAGATCACAGAACTGAACCGGCTACTCGCGCCGTTTCGCATTCTGACCGGCATCGAAGTGGACATTCTGCGTGACGGTTCGCTCGATCTCGACGAAGCGGTGTTGGATCAACTCGACTTCGTGATCGCGTCCATCCACTCCAACTTCAAGCTGGCCCGGTCGGAGATGACGACCCGGATGATTCGCGCGGTTGAGAATCCCGTGGTCGATCTCATCGCTCATCCGACCGGGCGCGTGCTGGGGCAGCGCGAGCCATACGAGCTCGACGTCGGCGCCCTCATCGCCGCGGCCGCACACGCCGGCACGATGCTGGAAATCAACGCCAACCACCGGCTCGATCTCAACGACCTCCACGCCCGCGCCGCACGCGACGCCGGCGTGACGCTCGTCATCAATACCGACGCTCACTCGGCCAAGGACTTCGCGTCCATGAAATTCGGCGTGCTTACCGCGCGCCGCGCCGGACTATCGAAGCACGAAGTGCTGAACACGCTGTCGTTGACCGAGTTGCTGGATCGGCTGGGGCGAGAGTAACATGGAACGAACGCTTCAGGTGTTGAACGAGCTCGTGCAGGAAGGCGTGATTCGACTGCGCGCGCGAGGGAAAACGGTGCGAGTGGGAGTTGCAGCCGCCTATCCCGTGAATTTCCGCCGGGTGCTGGCCGGGCGGATGTTGGCAACCACGGGGTCCTTGTATTGCGGCGCGCTGACGATGGCCTGACCGGGGCCGAGCAACGGGCACTGGCCCCACATCTCCTGCGTCACATCCCCGGCGGTTTTCATCAGCGCCTCGAGGTTGTGCAGGCTCTTCACGTTGTGCACGATGCGCGTGTTGCACAACTCGAAGATTTCCGGCGGCAGGTGACCGGGCTGCTGGCTGATGAACGACAGCCCCAGCCACCGCTTGCGACCCCGGCGCGCGATGTCGCGGATCATCGTCAAGGTCGCGCCCATCGTGGCGGCGCGCTCGCGGCTGATGAAAGTGTGCGCCTCTTCGATGACCAGCAGCGTCGGCGGCGTGTCCTCCGTGGCAATCTTGTAGGCAAACACCTTGCGCAGCAGATCGGCGGTGACCAGGTTCTTGATCGTGTCGTTGGCTACGGAGATGTCGAAGATGCTTACGCGGCCGGGCCGCATCATCGTCGCAGGGTCGATGGCGCTGAGCGTCACGTTGTCGAACGCCTCGCTGCGTTTGAGCCGCATGAGTTTGGCCGACAGTCCGCGAAAATCAACGAACTCGTTGCTGTGGGGAATACGTTCGTTCGTGCGCTCCAGCAGATGGCCGATGTTGTACGGCACTTTCGCGTCCGGCGAGGCGTCGAGCAGACTGCTCAACTCTTCCGACTCAGTGGTATTCACGCGCTGCTTGGCGCGGCTCTTCAAGTAGTCCACCACTTCCATTAGCGCGTTGCGTTCGGGAATAGCGCACTCCATGATCTCGGCCAGAATCTGCCAGTCGTAGTCCGAGGTTCGCAGGGTGAAGGTCTTCGCGCCCTCGCGGTCGGAGGTGCAGCTCAGCGGGAAGAACACCTGGAAATCGTCGAGGCCACGGGCAGGTCGGTCGAACTCGACCATGCGCGCGTGCAAGTTCTGCTCGGTGGAGGGCCCGTCCATCTCGATATACTCGCCCTCGACATCGAGCGCGATAACGGCCCAGCCCGCGCGCGCGGTTTCTTCAATGACGACCTGCGACGTGTTCGATTTGCCCGCGCCCACCGTGCCGAAGATGCCGAGGTTGCGCGGCAGCACCGCTTTGTTCTTGCTGTTGAGATGGACGTTGACACCCTCGTAGCCGTTGAGCGCGCCCAGCAGCATGTCGCCCGTGATGCCGACCAGCCCTGACAGTTCGTCGGGGCTCAGTTCATGCACTTCTGCCCCCGGAGCGGGTCGCGTGCTGGTCACTCGCACCCGGCCGCCGGCTAACTCGCCCTGCACGTCGAGGCCGATCAGAGCTTCGTGTCCACCAGTGGCCTCGCTGAAGAACGGCCCTTCCACCGTCTTGCCGAGGAACTCTTTCACTTCGCCGCCCGGATTAAGAATCCGCACCAGTTGGTTGCGCTGCGCGTGGCCGTCGGCCTCGGGGGTCAGCAGTGCGTAGGCCCGCTGGTTAGTTGAGCGTGCCGAGTCGAAGTGGATGTGGCCGAGCAGCATGCGATCACCGTTCGCGTTGATGCGTCACAGCATGGCTCAGCCGGTGCAACGCCGAGCCATACTCGTCCGACCACAGAGGAGCCCTGGCATGAAACCGATTGTGCTTGCCGTTATCGTTCTCGCCGCGACCGCCGCCTTCGGAGGCGCGGCCAAGCGGAAGGCCTCCGCACCGGCGGCCGCACCGATAAAGGCCGGCGGCCCGCTCGCCGACCTGGTCGCCAAACTCGGAGCCTCGGTACGCACGGACGACGTCGAAGCCGCCAAGGCCTATCGCCTGGCGCCGGAGTTTGTCGGTGTCGTTCCGAAGGGCAGCGCCGGGCGCGTGCTGGGCTATCTCGTCGGCAGTGGTTGGGACGGCAGCAAGCTGCCGGCCGCACAACGCCAAGCCGGGGGCAACTACCAGTTGGCGCGCATGCCGCACGTTTACGAATTCAGCGGCGCGCGCTACTTCGTTTGCAACAACCGCGCGTGGGACTGGACCACCGAAGGCAGACAGGTTGTGGTTTACCGCCGCGTGAAAGCCGACGGAGACCTGACCGTCAGCAAGTCGGTTCGCTTCGACAAGCTGGAGGACGATCTCACGCTGGGAACCATGCTCGACGAAATCCAGCGGCAGACCGGCGCGACCGTCACCAACATTTTCGGGGAACAGCATGTGCCGACCAAGGCGTCAGGTCTACTGGGCAAGGCGCAGGAACTGGAACTCCCCATGACGGCGATTAGCATTCCCGGGCCATTGCGCGACCGCCTGACGCAGGGCGCCACGGTCGGCGAGGCACTCAGCATCCTGTGTATCGGGCTCAACCGGCACACGCAATCGCGGAGCGGGGACTGGAAGTGGAGTAGCGCCTACGAGGGCGGCAAACTCATCTACACGCTGCGCGACTACGCGCACTTGTTCACGCCTTAACGGTTCTTCGACCCGGCGTAGGTCTCCAACGGTGACGCCCCGGCCCTGGGTGACGATGGCTTAGGCGCCGCGACTGTGGCTTTTAGTTCCCGCGCATGGCGTTTCGCCCGATCAACCCGTAGCGAAAGCTGAGGGTGGTCGCTCTCCCATGCCATGAGTTTTGGCGCGTCCTTGGTCAGACGTGCCAGGCCTTCCAGCATTTGCACCATGCCCTGGGGATCGAACCCGGCCTTGGCCATGAGGCCGAGGCCCAGATCGTCGGCCGACTGCTCATGCTTGCGCGAAAACCGCTTCAGCATTGCAAAACTGGCAATGTCGACCGTGCGCGCCAGCGTCGGGCCACCCGCGCCGGACAGGCCAAGTCCAAGCAGCAGCAGGCCGCGATCCCAGTCGGTGGATTGTTGCCGCGCCCAGTGGTGGTCGGTGGCGTGAATGATCTCGTGCGCCAGCACTGCGGCGAGTTGATCTTCGCTGGCGATGACTTCCTGCATGTCTCGAAACAGGTAGATGTGTCCGCCCGGGAGACAGAACGCATTGATGATCTTCTCGCGCTCACCTTTCGACTCAAGATCAACCAGATTGAAGCGAAACTCGAAGTCGGACTGGCCGGAGGCTTTGACCAGTTTCTGGCCGACTTCGTTGAGGAGGTCGTAGGCCGGTCCGCGTAGCACCAGCACGTCGCGGCTGTTTTCGATTTGCGCGGCCGCCTGCCAGCCCACCTGCTTTTCGCGCGTAACGCCGACTTTGAAAAGGCCGCCGAGTGCTGGACAAGCGGCGGCGCAGAGCACGAAGCTGGCAAGGATCAGGCTGCGAGGCATGACTTGAGTATAGCCGATTTCAGGCACCGCAACAACCACGGCACCGTTTCGTGCGTAGCAAGCCGAGCCAAAATCAGGGCATCCCATGAGCACCGCACCGGCCGCATTAGCCTCCGAACCGCACGGCACCCGCGCCGGCGCCGTCCTCCAGGAAGCGCCGACCCGGGTGTATCTGTCGCTCATCGTTCCGGCCTTCAACGAAGCCGCTCGCCTGCCGGCCACGCTGGAGCGGTTGCAAGAGTATTTCGAGGCGCAGCGCTATTCCTACGAAGTCATCGTGGTAGACGATGGCAGTCGCGACGACACCATCGGAGTGGTCGAACGGTTCGC
>Ga0247727_10012467_pt1 | contig 14587 bp, 15 predicted proteins | sample WisWelCaveWW1625_FD_202498 | JGI IMG/M metagenome (GOLD analysis project Ga0247727, IMG submission 202498) | Biofilm microbial communities from Wishing Well Cave, Virginia, United States - WW16-25 | ecosystem: Environmental > Aquatic > Deep subsurface > Groundwater > Cave microbial mat | place... | reverse complement strand
CTGCAGGGAGCGCCGACCGCGGAACGACACGGCTCCCGGAACCTTCCCTACCCCTGGACCGGGAAGCGAACCGGGACAGTCTATACATCGGTCATGCGGTCCTCGACCCGTTTTTACGGGATTCGATACCCGGGGACTCCTACTCCTCCAGGACCCGCAGGGCGAGGCGCTCCATCAGGGCCTCCGACCGGAGCGTCCGCCGCGAGCGGACGAGGAACCGCACGAGCGGGAAGAGCGCCCGGTGGGTGAACCTCTTCTCGAGGACGAGGTCGTGGAGGACGAGCGCGTCCATGCGGGAGACGAGGAAGGCCTCGACGGCGTCCTCGGGCGTCTCGACGATGGGCTCCCCGCGGAGGTTGAAGGAGGTGTTGAGGAGGACCGGGACGCCGGTGCGCTCCCCGAAGGCCAGGAGCAGCGCGTGGAACCGCGGGTTCTCCTCCGCCCGCACGGTCTGGACCCGGGCGGTCCCGTCCGCGTGGACGACGGCCGGGATGCGGCCGCGCGCCTCCGGCCGGACCCTCTTCACCAGCAGCATGAAGGGCGACTCCTCCTCCCCCTCGAAGAACTCCCCGGCCCGCTCGGCGAGCACCGCCGGGGCGAAGGGGCGGAAGGGCTGGCGGTGCTTCACCCGCCCGTTCACCCGGTCCTTCATGCCCGGGTCGCGGGGGTCGGCGAGGATGCTCCGGTTCCCCAGCGCCCGAGGCCCGAACTCCGAGCGCCCCTGCACCCAGCCGACCACCTTCCCCGCGGCGAGGAGGTCGGCCGTGCGGGGGACCGGATCCTGCTTCCTTCGCCTCGAAGCGCAGAATCGCAGGAGCGGGCGGGCGATGGCCGCCTCGACCGCGCTCCCCGGCGCCTCCGGTCCGAGGAACGCGTCCTCCATCACCCAGGTCCGCTTCCGCCCCAGCAACGCGAGGTGGCCGTAGAGCGCGCAGCCCAGCGCGATCCCGTCGTCCCCCGCCGCCGGCTGGACGAAGACGCGCTCGAAGGGGGTCTCCTCCAGGATCCGGGAGTTGGCGACGCAGTTGAGCCCGACGCCGCCCGCGATGCAGAGGTCCCGGGCGCCCGTGGCCTCGTGCAGCCAGCGGGCCCGGGCCAGGAGCACCGCCTCCGCGTCCTCCTGCACCCGGCGCGCCAGGTCCTCCCATTCGGCGCGGTGGGGGCTCCCCTCCCAGTCCGCGTCCGTGCGCCCGAGGAACGGGTGGACCCTCTCCTCGGTCCAGTCCGGGACCTCGAGCCGGCCGTCGGGATGGAGGGTGAGGAGGGGTGCGGTCCCCGGCCTGCCGAAGGGGGCGAGCCCCATCACCTCGCCGCACTTGTTCCAGTCCCCGAAGACGTAGGTGGAGACGCGGCTGTAGAGGGCGCCGAGGCCCGCCATGTTCCAGAACTCGTCGTTGAGGAAGCCGCGCGCCGGCTCGAGCCAGACCTTTCGCAGGGGCTCGACCTGCTCTCCGCGGAACGAGTAGTAGGACTCCGCCTCGCGGGCGAGCGGGGGCGCCTCGGACCCCGGCGGCACCGGCTCCGTCACGTCCGAGCGGTAGGAGCCGACCCCGTCCACGACCATCACCGCCCCCTCGGCGAAGGGCGAGCAGGCGAAGGCGCTGTAGGCGTGCGCCAGGTGGTGGGAGACCTCCCGGACGCGGTCCGAGCGCGCGAGGAAGAGCGGGTGGCGGACCGCCCTCGCCCGCTCCCTCGGGGTGAGGTAGTGCTCGCGGTCCTGGTGGACGAGGCGGCGCTCCATCTCGGGGACCGGGAGCACGTAGCAGTTGCGCACCACGAGGTCCACGCGCTCGAGCGGGATCCCGGCCGCCTCGAGGCAGGCGTCCACGGGCTCCTCGTAGAAGCCCGCGTCGTGCTTCACCCGGGTGATCCGCTCCTTGGCGACGGCGGCCACGACCTCGCCGTCCCGGAGCAGGCAGGCGCTGACGTCATGGTCGTAGGCGTTGATCCCCAGCACGAAGAGCGGGCCACCGGGCATGGAGGGCCGGTTCTACCACAGGCTCCGCGACGGGGCTCCGCCCCGGATAGACTCGATTCCCGAGGAGGGCGGCATGGGGGCTTCCCGTCGCATGCTCGAGCGGACCTTCCGCGTCCGGGCCGTGCCGGGAGCGGCCTGGGAGGAACTGGCCGCCGTGCGCTCCTGGCCCGCCTGGGCGAGACACATCCGGTCGGTGGACCTGGAGCCGGAGGGGCCGCTCGGCCCGGGGAGCCGGGGGACCCTTCGCCTGACGAACGGGATCCGATCGACCTTCCGTGTGACCGAGTTCGAGCCGGGCCGCCGCTGGCTCTGGACGGGGCTCTTCCTCTGGCTGCGGGTGGACTACGACCACCTCCTCGAGCCGGACCCGGCCGGCGGGACCCGCATCACCTTCACCATCGTTGGCGGCGGGATCGGCGTTTCGACCCTCGGCCGCCTCTTCGCCTGGGTCTACGCCCGCAACCTCGACCGCGCCATCCCCCTCCTGCAGGAGCGCCTCGGCGGCGCCCCGTGACCGCGCCGGCCCCCGCGGCGAGGCGGGCAGGAATGCGGGCCGGGGCGCGGGATCCCCTACCCTCTCCCCCCGGCGGCGGTGATGCGGGAAGGAGGGGGTGATGGCCGGGGTCGCGGTCGTCTTCCACAGCGGGTTCGGGCACACGAAGGTGGTCGCGGAACGCGTCGCCGCGGGGGTCCGCTCGGTCGCCGGCGTCGAGGCCGCGCTCATCCCCGTCGAGGAGCTGCCCGCCCCGGGCAAGGACCGCTCCTACGGCGGGCGGTGGCCGGAGCTCGACGCCGCCGACGGCCTGATCTTCGGCTGCCCCACCTACATGGGGAGCCTGAGCGCGGAGCTCAAGCGGTTCATGGAGCACTCCAGCGCGATCTGGTTCCGGCAGGGCTGGAAGGACAAGATCGCGGGGGGCTTCACCAATTCCGGGGGCCTCTCCGGGGACAAGTTCAACACGATGGTGGACCTCGTCGCCTTCGCGGGCCAGCACAGCATGATCTGGGTGAGCCAGGGCCTCATGCAGGACGGCAAGGGGGCGAACCGCATCTCCTCCTGGCTCGGCGTCATGACCCAGTCCGACGCGGGCAAGGGGCCCGACGCCGCGCCCCCCGAGGCCGACCGCGCCACCGCCGAGGCCTACGGCCGGCGGATCGCGGAGGCCGTCCTCCGGTGGCGCAGGGATCGATAGGACGCCCCATGCCCCGCCACGCGTCCAACGCCGACCGGATCGCCCGGGCGGCCGCCGAGGCCGCGGCCCGCGCGCGGGAGAAGTCGGAGGCGAAGGCGGCCCGGGCCGCGCGGCCGCCCTCGGCCCGCGCCCTCCGGGCTCCCCGCGCCCCGCAGCGCATGAAGATCGTCTGGGCCGTCGGCCGGGCAGGCGAGAGCCCGCTGGGGACCTTCCCCTACCCCGAGAGGGCGGCGGCCGAGGCCGACGCGGTCCGCCGCGGGAAGGGCTGGTCCGTGCGGCCCCTCAAGGTCCCCATGGAGTAGCCGTACCCGCCTCCCTCCGGGTCAGTCCCTGGGCGGCGGGGGCTTGAGGAGGAACCCGAGCAGGAAGTCGTCGCTGCCCGAGGAGGTGCTGGTCCCGAGCGCCCCGAAGTCCCCTCCCGGGACGAGGAACCCGACGGGGGCGGCGTTCTCGCCGGGGACCACGAAGGCGAACTTCCCCTTCCGGTCCACGGTCCAGGACACGTTGAAGGAGTCCGAGGTGTTCTCCACGGAGACGCCGCCCGCGACGCCCGAGTCCCGGCGGATCGAGTGGTGGCTCTGGTCCGCCGAGGCCGTCCCGTTGGAGGCGAAATCCACCGAGATCTCCTCGTCCTGCAACCGGAGGTCTGGCGCGAAGCGTCCGTTCTCCCCGAAGGCGTCCGGCTCGAAGTCCATGTTCAGGAACCGGTAGTTGCCGGCCACGAGCGAGGACGCGAAGTCCTCCGACTGCCGCACGAGGGCGATGAAGAAGGTGCAGTCCCCGCAGGGCTGGTCGTCCACCGCGAACATCACGTCCAGGCCGTCCCCCGGGAAGAGGCGCAGTATGTCGCCCGTGTCCCCGGGGTCCTCGGGGGGGAAGGTGAGGAGCGCCGTCCCGTCCCCCTGCACGGCGTAGGTCCCCCCTCCCGAATCCGATTCCGAGCGCATGGACCAGTTGCCCGTGGAGGAGTCGAACTCGGCCTTCTTCGCCGCCTCCGTGGCGCCGAAACCTCCCTCCCCGTCGAAGGTGAAGGCGCCCGAGATCCGGTGGAGTCTCATCCCGAGGGGGTCGGGCGAACCGGTGCTGTTGAAGGAGACCTCAAGGCCGACTGCGTTCCAAGTCCCCTGCAGCGACGCCGGGGAAAGGGGGTCGGTATGCTTCCGAAGGAAGAGGTAGTTGCTCACGCTCGCCTCGCCGGGGAGGGCCTCCCTCCCCGTCATGTACCGGGCGTCCCTCGTGACCCGCACCGGCAGGGGGGTCGGCTCCCCGGTGTCGAAGAGGAGCGACTGCCCGTCGGCCCCGTAGGAATAGGTGCCGGATCCGGAGTCCGCCTCCGCGGTGCTGGAGAAGGTCGAGCCCATCGAGGCGTCGGACCAGGAGATGACCCGGTCCTCCTCGCTGTACTGGAAGGTCCCGTCCCCGTAGAGGGACACCTCCCCCACGAAGAGGCCGAACTCCCGGGCCCGGCTGTCGTCCGAGCCGTCCGTCTGCATCGACGCGCCCTGGATCAGGAGCCAGTACTCGTCCCCGCCCGGGTCCAGGCCGATCCGGGCCACCCCGGGCACGGAGATGGGGACGCAGACGGAGAAGGAGGTCGTCTGCACGGTCACCGTCCGCGCGTCCTCGTCCACGGTGGAGGGGTTGACGGTCAGGCTGCTCCCGTCGTCCTCGACGACGAGCACCTTGAGGTCCTGCGGGTCCTCGCCGGCCGGGACCGAGGCGAGGTCGTAGGGGAGGGTCACCGTGACGGCGTCCGCGAAGGTCGCCCCCGAGGGGCCGAACTCCACCGAGGGGCCGCTCGCCTGCCGGTCGTCGTCCACCGGGGAGACGGCGGGCGGCGAGGACCGGATGGTGAGGATCGTCGGCCCGTCGAAGGCCCCGGGAGGCACGTCCACGGAGGTCCCGTCGAGATCGCTCCCCGGGTCGTCCACGAGGACCGTGCCGCCGGTCTCGTCCACGATCCGCGAGAGGACGGTCTCCCCGCCGGCGGGCGCGCCGAGCGACCCGCCCCGGAGGTCGAGTTTCAGGGTCTTCACCTTCGGCCCCTTCACGGGGGGCTTCCCGGACAGCGACAGCGAGTACTCGCCGGTCCCCTCCGCGGCGACGCGGAGCACGTAGGACCCGGTCGTCGCGAGGGCCACGCCCTTCGCCTTCACCTTCCCGCCATCGACGGCGCCCTCGCCGAGGGCCACGACCGCACCGTCGGGGCCGCGGAGGATAGCCCCCATCGAGAGGGGCAGCCCCTTCTTCGGGGAGATGGACAGGTTGATCACCGTCCCCGCGTCCGCATCGAAGCGGTAGATCTCGATCTCCCCCTCGGGGAGGATCGTGCCCCGGGCCTTCGCCTTGAGGGGGACCTGGACGTCCACGGCCGCCCCCGCGTGCGGCGCGGCGAGCGCCAGGGCGGCGAGCGCCGCCGGGGCCAGGGAACGGACGGCGCGAATCCAGCGCATGGAGCCCTCCCGGGGGGGTGAACCCCCCTTTCCGGCGGAGAGGATACACCGGGGGAGTCCCGGGTGCGGCACCGGCGCCCCTACATCTCGAAGTCGAGCAGGTTCTTGATCTCCGCGGGGGAGGCGTCCGGGGGCGGCGGAGCCTCCAGGGCGTCCGCCGGGAACGGCCGGGGGAGCGCCGCCAGCGCGGCGAGTAGGAGGAGGGTCCCTCGGAGGGGCACGCGGGGGTCCTTGCGGAAACGGCCCTTGATTCCCCGGGCGGGGACGAGGAGGATCCGGTGGAATGCCCGAGGGAGGAGGCGCCATGGCCCGGAAGCTACTCATCGTCCACGGCTACTCCGACGGCTCCACGTCCTTCGAGGGGCTGCGGGACTTCTTCCACGGCCGGGGCCACCGGCGGGAGGAGGTGTTCCTGCTGGACTACAGCAGCATGGACGACGAGGCCACCTTCGAGGACTTCGCCGACAAGCTGGACGCGGACTACGAGCGCCTCTTCCCGGGCGAGGCCATCGACGTCGCCTGCCACAGCACCGGGGCGCTGGTCGTGAGGGCCTGGCTCGCCTTGCGGCACGCCCGGTCGCGGGCCCGGGCCGCCGCACCTCCCCCCAGCCCCGTGCGCCACCTCCTCATGTTCGCCCCGGCCAACTTCGGTTCCGACCTGGCGAGGATGGGCCAGTCCCTCCACCGCCACGGGCGGGCCCTCCTCGACGCAGGTGACGGTCACGGGCACCTTCACCGCCACCTGGAACCTCACCATCACCGACGATTCCGGCTGGTAGTTTCCCGACGCGGAAGTCCCCGCACGCGTGCCTCCGCCCCCTCCTCGGGCACGTTCTCCCAAAGAACTGCCGGGGCCAGGAACGCGTCCCCCATGGCCCGCAGGTCGGCCCGGGCCCCCTGATACGAGGTCCCGAATGCCCCGACGGGCCCCCTGGTGATGGCCCGGACCCTCCCGCGATCGTCGTAGTACGCCTCGTGGATGGCGGCGGTCCGCGACCCCCGAGTCCCGGAGACGCACCGCGTTTGCCGCCATGGGGCCATGAGAGACCAGCGCCGCCCGTCCGCGCCCCGCAAGCGGGGAGGGGAGCGAGCGGCCATGGGCCCGGACGGTGGATGGACGTCCCCCGCGCGGTCGGTAGACCACCTCAACGGCCGTGGAGACCGCCCTGATGGCGACCCCGGCGCCGCCGAAAAACAAGGAGGTGTCCGACTTCCGTACCTCCCGTTCCTCCCTACATCATCCCGGCGAGGATCCCCTGCGCCTGCGCCCCGGTCAGCCCCACGGCGCGGCGTGCCAGCGGCCCCCCGTCGGCCAGCACCGGCTCCTGGCTCTCCATGGTCGGGCGCTGGACCCTCAGGAAGACGCCGGTGTAGATGGTGTCTCCCCACAACAGGGCCTTCTCGCAGGCGGACTTCCAGTCGCCCGGGTCGTGGCCCTCCTCCTCCAGCCGGCGGATGCGCGCGCGGAAGAACTTGAAGTCGTTGTCGTGGTTGAAGGTCACGCAGGGGCTGAAGGCGTCGACCAGCGCGAACCCCTCGTGGAGGATGGCCTGCCGGATCAGGTCCGTGAGGTGCTGGCCGTGGCCGCTGAAGCCCCGCGCGACGAAGGTCGCCCCGTTCATGATGGCGGAGGTGATGGGGTTGAACTGGGGCTCCAGGTTGCCGAAGGGGGTGCTCTTGGTCTTCATGCCCGGCAGGCTCGTGGGGGAGACCTGGCCCGTGGTGAGGCCGTAGATCTGGTTGTTCATGACGACGTAGGTGAGGTTCACGTTGCGGCGCGCGGTGTGGGTGAGGTGGTTGCCCCCGATGCCGTAGCCGTCCCCATCGCCGCCCGTGACCAGGACCGTGAGCTCGTGGTTGGCCATCTTCACCCCCGTGGCCACCGGCAGCGCGCGGCCGTGGAGGGTGTGCATCCCGTAGGTGCGGATGTAGCCGGGGAGGTTCGAGGAGCACCCGATCCCGCTCACGGTCACGACCCGGTGCGGCAGGAGCCCCAGCTCCGCGCAGGCCTTCTGGAGGCAGGCCAGGACGCCGAAGTCCCCGCATCCCGGACACCAGTCCGGGTGGACGGAGGACTTGAAGTCCTTGGCGGTCGGCTTCGGGGCGTCCCCGCCCCTGGTCGTCGGTGCCGGCATCGGGCTCCTCCCCTAGACGCGGATCTCGTGATCGGGGACGTGGAGCTCGGTCGATCCGGCGAGGATCGCCCGGACTCCCTCCACGACGTGATGGGGCTGGAGCGGCTCCCCGTCGTACTTGCGGATGTGGGCGGCGGCGGCGATCCCCGTCTCGGACCGCAGGTAGCGCGCGAACTGCCCGGAGTGGTTCTGCTCCACGACGACGGTGCGGCGGGCGGCGGCGAGGATCGCCGCCACCGCCGCCGCGTGGAAGGGGACCAGCCACTTGATCGCGAGGAGGTTGCAGGCGACCCCCTCCTCCTCGAGCCGCTCGCGCGCCTCCCGGAGCACGCCGCGGGTCGATCCCCAGCAGACGAGCGTGACCTCCGCCCCCGCGGGCCCCTCCAGAACGGGCGCGGGGATCCGGTCGAGGGCGTCCTGGAACTTGCGCGCCCTCTTCTCCACCATCTTCCGCCGCACGCGCGGGTCGGTGAACTCGTCGCTGATGATGCCCCCGTCCTCGTCGTGCTCGTCCGTGGAGACCACGTGCTCGAAGCCCTCCAGGCCGGGGACGGCGCGCGGGGAGATCCCGCTCCCGGTGTCGAGGTAGCGGCGGTAGCCGCCCGGCGAGGAGCCCTCGAGGATGGTCTCGCCCCGCTCGATGGCAGGGTGCAGGTCGATGGCGCCGGGGTCCGCGCTGAACGTGCCCTCGGAGATGAGGAGGTCGGAGAGCACGATGCCGGGGCACTGGTAGCGGTCGACGAGGTTGAACAGCTCCGGGATGGTGCGGAAGGCGTCCAGGGCGTCCGTGGGGGCCACGACGACCCGGGGGAACTCCCCCTGGCTCGCCCCGAGCGCCTGCCAGAGGTCGGCCTGCTCGGTCTTCGTCGGGAGCCCCGTGGAGGGGCCGCCGCGCTGGACGTCGATGAACACGACCGGCACCTCCATCATCCCCGCCATGCCGACCGCCTCGGTCATGAGCGCGAAGCCGCCACCCGACGTCGCGCACATCGCCCGGCAGCCCGCGTGGGCCGCGCCGATGGTCATGTTGGCGACGCTGATCTCGTCCTCGACCTGGCGGACCAGGATGCCCAGCTCGCGGGCGTGGCGGCTCATCCAGTGGAGCACCCCCGTCGAGGGGCTCATGGGATAGGCGCAGTAGAACTTCACCCCCGCCGCCGCCCCGCCCATGGCCAGGGCGTCGTTCCCGCTCCAGAGCCCGAGCGGCGTCCCTCCCCGGGGGATCGGCGTGGGGAGCGGGGAGAAGCGGCCGCGGGCGTGTTCGAAGCCCGCCAGGCCCGCGCGGAGGTTCGGGTCGAGGACGTCGGGTCCCTTGCGACCGAACTGCCGGGTGAGGGAGTCCTTCAGGAGGGCGGGGTCGAGACCCAGGAGGTGCATCAGCACCCCCAGCGCCACGGTGTTCTGGAGGGCGGGGTTCGGGTCGTTGCCGGTCAGTTCGTGCACGGGGACGGGGCACAGCCGCACCCCCTCCTGCGCCTCGCCGGGCTTGACTCGGTCGCCGTTGAAGATCACGCTCGTCCCCGGGCCCATGAGCCGGAGGTGGCGGTCCATGGTGTCCTGGTTCAGGCACACGAGCACGTCGAGGCGGTCCCCGTGGCTGCCGAGCGGCCGGTCGCTGGTGCGGATCGTGAGGAAGATGTGGCCGCCGCGGATGATCGACTGGTAGGCGTTGTAGGCGTGGACGTGGAGCCCCCGCCCGGCGAGCAGCCTGGCCAGGATGTTCCCCGGCGTGGCGATGCCCTGGCCCGCGGCGCCCCCGATGGCGAGGGCGAGATCCAGCTTCCTGTGTTCCATGCCGGCCTCAGGATACGCGAACCGCGTCCGGGGGGAAGGCGAGGATCCCCCGTCGGCTGAGGGGCCCGGGGGCAGGCGGGAGACGGGCCTGGAGGCGGCACCCGGATTCGAACCGGGGGATAACGGATTTGCAATCCGTTGCCTTACCGCTTGGCTATGCCGCCTCGGGGAAGGAGGGGCCAGTATGCCCCGGGGGGCCGGCGGCGGCCAACTTCGACGGGCGCGCCTAGGCTCCCGTCTTCTGGACCTTCCTCGGGAGGGTGAACACGGGCTCCAGCGCCAGCACGCGATCGATCTCCTCGAGGAAGGCGGCAGCCCCGAAGGGCTTGAGCAGCATGGCCGACACGCCTTCCTCCTGGAGCATGCGGAAGTCGAGCACGTACTCCTGGTGGAAGCCCGTGATGAGGACGGCCTTCGGCAGCGGGATCCCCTCGGGTGTGGACTCGATGGCCCGCGCCAGGACCTCCCACCCGGTCGCGCCGGGCATGAGGATGTCCAGCACGAGCAGGTTGAAGCGGCCGCCCTCGATCGCGGCGAGCGCCTCCGCGCCGTCCCGGGCCGTGGTCACCCCGTGGCCGGACTTCCGGAGCGCCAGCGCCAGGACCTGGAGGACCGACGGATCGTCGTCGGCGAGGAGGACGGAGGGGGACGCGGGCGGGGTGCTGTCGGGCACGGAGCCTCCTTGCATGCCGGCTACCCCTGCCGGCGGGGAGAGTCTACGCCCCCGATTCCGAAAGCGGAGCGGAAAGCCGGCGCCGGGTACCTTCGGGGAGGAGGGATACCCATGGGGCGCGGACGGGGCCTCAGGATGTACGGGGATCTGGCGGGTTGGTGGCCGCTGATCTCCGCCCCGGAGGACTACGCCGAGGAGGCGGGGATCTTCCTCGGGGTGCTCCGGGAGGCCCTCGGCCGCCCGCCGCGGACCATCCTCGAGCTGGGGAGCGGAGGGGGGAACAACGCCTCCCACATGAAGCGCAGGGCGCGAATGACGCTCGTGGACCGGTCGCCAGGGATGCTCCGCGTGAGCCGCAGGTTGAACCCGGGGTGCGAGCACGTGCCGGGCGACATGCGCCGCCTGCGGATCGGGCGCACCTTCGACGCGGTGTTCGCCCACGACGCCGCGGGGTACCTCCGGACCGACGCGGCGGTGCGCGCGCTCGCCAGGACCGCGGCGGCGCACCTCGGCCCAGGGGGAGCCGCGCTGCTTGTCCCCGACTGGACCCGGGAGTCCTTCCGCGCGGAGGCCTCGCTCGGGGGGCACGACCGGGCGGGCCGGTCGCTCCGCTACCTCGCCTGGACCCGGGACCCCGATCCCGGGGATTCCGGGTACGAGACCGCCTACGCCATCCTCCTCGGAAGCGCCCGGGGTCGGGTCCGGACGGTGGCGGAGACGCACCGCCTCGGCCTCTTCCCGCGGTCCCTCTGGCTCCGGGCGCTCCGTGAGGCGGGGTTCCTCGCGCGGGCGGTCCCCTTCCGGCACAGCACCTTCCCGCCGGACTCCCGGCGGGAGATGTTCCTCGGACTCAAGCGCCCCGCCCGGTGGAGGGTGAAGAGGCACGGCGCCGGAATCTCCATCCGGGACGCCGCTCCCGCCGACCTCCCCGCCATGGCCAGGATCTACGACGAGCAGGTGCTCCACGGGACCGCCACCTTCGACACCGAGCCGAAGTCGCGTGCGGCGTGGCGGAAGTGGTTCGGGGAGCACCCGCGCGGCCGCTACCCGATCATCGTCGCCGAGGAGGACGGCCGCGTGGCGGGCTGGGCGCGCCTGCAGCCCTGGTCGGGGAGGTGCGCCTACGCCCGCTCCGCGGAGAACTCGGTCTACGTGCGGAAGGACGCCCGCGGCCGCGGCGTCGGGACGGAGCTGCTGTCGGATCTCCTGCGGCGGGCCCGCGCGGCCGGCATCGCGGTCGTCCTCGCGCGGGTCGCCGAGGGGAACCCGGCGAGCCTCCGCCTGCACGAGGCCGCGGGGTTCCGGCCCGTCGGGGTCATGCGGCGGGTCGGGGAGAAGTTCGGGCGGATCCTGGACGTGAGCCTGCTGCAGATCCACCTCGACGGCGGCGGCGGCTAGTTCCGGGAGGCCGGGCGGCCGATGAGCCGCAGCGCGCGGGGGAGCGCCATGTCCAGGCGGACGGCGTTCCCGTTGGTGAGGATGCGCCGGGCGCGGGCCGGGCGGACCCAGCGCTGGCGGAGGATCTCGTGGGTCTTCCCCTTGAGGTCTCCGTTGGTCTTCCGCTTGGGGACGACGAAGAGGAAGGCCCTCCCCGCGGCGCGCCGCACGGTGCCGACGTAGTCGGCCCCGTCGGCCCGGAGCCCCGTCTCCTCGCGCACCTCGCGGAGCACCGCCTCGAGGGGAGTCTCGCCCTTGCGGATTCCGCCCCCGGGGAGCCCCCACTTCCCGTCCGCCTTCTGGACGAGGAGGACGCGCGGGGCGCGGCTCAGGATGACCGCGAAGGCTGCGTCGGCGAGGCTCGTCCTGGGCAAGCGAAGACCCTCCACGGAGGTGGTAGTGCTCCCCCATTCCTATCATCGGCCGGGGACAGCGCGGGCTGAGGCGGTGCTACCCCCCCCGTCGCGGGTTCTTCCGGCCCGTGCGGAGCTTGCAGCGGACCTCGCGGCGGGCGCGGGCGGCGACGCGGTCCCCGTGGCGGGCGAGGAAGGCGCGGACGGCGCCGGGGTCGCGTTCCGAGAGCGCGCGGAGCGCCCAGGACATCGCCTTCACCACCATGTCGTCCCGGTCGTCGAGGAGAAGCCCGCAGACGGCCAGCGTCCGGCGAGCGTCCCCGGGTCCTCCCCGGGACCGCTGGTTGAGGGGGACGGTGGCGACGAGCGCGCTCCGGCGGATCCAGCGGTCGCTCGACCGGGCGCGGCGGCGGATGACCGCGTCGGGCAAGCGTCGGAGGAGCCAGGCCCTCCCCAGCACCTGCACGGAGAAGGAGTCCACGGCGGCCCAGTTGTCGAGCCCGTGCTCCAATCTGCGCAGTTCCTGCTCCTTGATCCGCTCGAGGCAGTCGGGGCGGAGGTCCACCAGGGTCCAGGCGAGGCGCAGCGCCTCCCGCACGCGGGCGGCCACGAGGCGGATCGCCAGGGCCAGGACCTCCGCGTCCTCCCGTCCTCGCAGGTAGGCCCGAAGGGAGGCCAGGGCCCGATCGAAGGACGTGCGCGACGAGGCGAAGGAGGGGACCGCGGAGGGGTAGTACCAGTCCTGGTGGGCCCTGCGATCCCGGGAGCCGGAGCGGCGGAGGTCGCGGAGGATGCGGCGGACGAGAGCCTCGCCCTCGCGGTCGGGCATGGGCGAGAGGTATACTCGAACCCGTGGAGAACCACCCGGCCCGACCGCCCGTCCGATTAGCCCCGTCCCAGGGAGGCGAGGCGCAGGTGGGGCGAGTGGCGGAACGGCAGACGCAGAGGTTTTAAAAACCTCGGCCGGGAAACCGGCGTGTGGGTTCGACTCCCTCCTCGCCCACCATCCCGCGGTCAGGGGCTGCGCCGGATCCGGTCCACGAGCTCCACCGACGGCCGCGCCTCCTCGATGCCCGGCCCCCGGCCGGCGAGGATCTCCCGGTAGGCGGCGGTGTGGAGGTCGTCCAGGCCGGAGGAGAAGTCCACCTCCTCCCCGTCCACGGCGAGCCGCCGCGCGGGAGGCCCGTCCGACCCGACAGAGAGGATCCACCGGACCCGCGCCCTCTCGAGGTCGAGGGAGCCCTCGAGCGTCCCCCGCTCGCGGCGGCGGACCTCGACCCCCTCCGCCCGCCCGAAGAGCCACAGCAGCAGGTCGAAGTAGTGGACTCCGATGTTCATGGCGATGCCGCCCGAGCGCGCCTCGTCCCCCTTCCACGAGTCGAAGTAGGCGGGTCCGCGCCGGGTGAGGAAGGAGAGCGCGACTTCGTGCCTCCCCCGCGGGGGCCGCGACGGGAGGCGGGCGCGGAGCGCGAGCAGCGCCGGGTGCAATCGCAACTGGAGCACCGTGAAGACCCGCCGCCCCGACTCCTCCTCGGCCGCCCGGAGCCCGTCCAGCGCCCGCGGGTCCACCACGATGGGCTTCTCGCAGACCGCCGCCGCCCCGGCGCGGAAGGCCAGCCGGACGTGGCGCTCGTGGAGGTCGTTGGGCGAGCAGACGGAGACGAAATCCACCCGCCTGGCAGGAGGCCCGGCGCGGAGGTCCAGGAGGTGGCGCTCGAACTCCCCCTCGGAGCCGAAGAACCGCGCCTCGTCGGGGAGCCCGTTCGAAGGCGCGCCGAGGGGATCGAGGAAGGCTCGGACCGTCCCGCCGACCTCGCGGATGGCCCGCAGGTGCCGCGGGGCCACGAAGCCCGAGCAACCCGCGATCGCGAAGTTGGCCATGTCCGGGGCGACGGTACCATGGCGCCCACCATGGAAATCACGATCGTCTACTGCGCGGTCTGAAACTACGAGCCCCGGGCCGTGAGCCTGGCGACGCTCCTGATGGACCGGTACAAGAGGAAGGTGTCGAAGTTCACCCTCGTGCCCTCGGACGGGGGCAAGTTCGAGGTGAGCGCCGGGAGCGAGGTGCTCTGGTCGAAGCTCCGGACCGGCGAGTTCCCCGACGAGGAGGCGCTGGCGAAGCAGATCGACGCGCGGATCCCGAAGGCCTGATCGCCCGCCGCTACTGCCGGTAGTCCCCCTTCTCCTTCGCGGGGCCGGCGGAGACGCCCTCCTTGAGGTGGGCGTAGAACGGATGCGCCATCCACCCCTGCGCGACCTGGGGCTGCGTCAGGATGCGGCAGTCGGCGACGACCTTCGCCTGGCAGGAGAGGCGGATGGGGCGATCCCCGTACTTCCACAGCTGCCCCTTCGCCTCGCGGAAGGTGGGCGCGGACAGCGCCTCGCGGGGCTCGACCTCGACGATGCAGGTTCCGCAGAGGCCGTTCCCGCGGCAGTTCAGAAGGTCGTCCGGGGCGCGGTAGACCTCCACGCCGGCCCCCATCAGGGCCCCCCGCAGGTCGGCCCCGGCGGCGACCTCCAGCGTGCGGCCCTCGCGGACGAGCGTGACGGTCGGCATCGGTGCCCCCC
>Ga0247727_10012466_pt1 | contig 14587 bp, 10 predicted proteins | sample WisWelCaveWW1625_FD_202498 | JGI IMG/M metagenome (GOLD analysis project Ga0247727, IMG submission 202498) | Biofilm microbial communities from Wishing Well Cave, Virginia, United States - WW16-25 | ecosystem: Environmental > Aquatic > Deep subsurface > Groundwater > Cave microbial mat | place... | reverse complement strand
GTCGACTTCGCGATCCAGGGAGCGCGGCGCGTCAGCTACGCGGAGGCGCAGGCGCTCGCGAACCGGATCGCCAACGCGCTCGTTGCGCGAGGCATCGCGCCCGGCGATCGCGTCGCGCTGCTCTCGAAGAACTCGATCGAGCATGCGATCTGGTACTACGCGTGCTCGAAGGTCGGAGCCGCCACCGTTCCGCTCAACTACCGGCTGGCGCCGCCGGAGCTGAGCTACATCCTGAACGACGCCGGCGCGAAGCTGCTCTTCGCGCAGGACGCACTCGCACAGGGCCTCGCGCCGGTGCGCGGCGAGCTGGCTTCGCTGAAGCACTTCGTCGCGCTCGGCGCCGATGTGTCGGGCTGGGAACGCTTCGAGTCCTTCCAGGCGGGCCAGCCGCCGAGCGCGCCGTCCTATCGCGCCGTGCCGGACGACGACGCCTACCAGATGTACACGAGCGGCACGACCGGCCGGCCGAAGGGCGCCGTGCTCACCCACCGCGCCGTGGTGTCGCAGCTGCATCAGGCGTCGCTCGCCTTCCGCAGCGGGCCGGGTGAGCGCATGTTGATCGTCGCGCCGCTCTACCACGCGGCGGCCAGCATCAGCACCTTCGTGACGGTGCAGGCCGGCGGAACGCTCTACATCCAGGAGGACTTCGCCCCCGCCGAGGCGGTGCGTGCACTGTCCGAGGAGAAGATCTCGGTCGCCCTGCTGGTGCCCGCCATGATCCAGTTCTGCCTGGTCGCTGTGCCGGACGTCGCAAAGCGTCGCTACGACACCCTGCGGCTCGTGATCTACGGCGCCTCGCCGATTGCGGAGCAGACGCTGGCGCGGGCGATCGAGGTCTTCGGCTGCGAATTCCTCCAGGGCTACGGCATGACCGAGACGACCGCCGCCGCCACCTACCTGATGCCGGCGGATCACCGTCGGGCGCTCGCCGGTGACAAGCGCCTGCTGCTCTCGGCGGGCCGGGCGATGCTCGGCACGGAGATCCGCATCGTCGGCGCCGACGATTGCGTGCTGCCGAACGGCGAGATCGGCGAGATCGCCGTGCGCGGCCCGCAGCTGATGCGCGGCTACTGGAACCTGCCCGAAGCGAGCGCCGAGGCGCTGCGCGGCGGCTGGATGCACACCGGCGACGCCGGCGTGCTCGACGACGAGGGCTTCCTCTTCGTCCAGGACCGCACCAAGGACATGATCGTGTCGGGCGGCGAGAACGTGTATCCGCGCGAGGTCGAGGACGTGCTCTACGGGCACCCCGCCGTCGCCGATGCGGCGGTGATCGGCGTGCCCGACCCGAAGTGGGGCGAAGCCGTGAAGGCGATCGTGGTGCTGAAGGCCGGGCAGAGCCTCGCAGCCGACGAGCTGATGCGCTTCTGCGACGGCAAGCTCGCCGGCTACAAGCGGCCGCGCTCGGTGGACTTCGCCGACGAGCTGCCGCGCAACCCGAGCGGCAAGGTGCTGAAGCGCGAGCTGCGCGAGAAGTACTGGGCCGGGCATTCGCGACGCGTCAGCTGAAGGAGAGTCATGCACTACGGGCTCACCATCTTTCCCACCGACTACTCGATCCATCCGGCCGACCTCGGTCGCGCCGCCGAGGAGCGCGGCTTCGAATCGCTCTGGGTGGCCGAGCACTCGCACATCCCCTGCTCGCGGAAGACGCCCTGGCCGGGCGGGGCCGAGCTGCCGAAGATGTACTACGACGTGGTCGATCCCTTCGTCGCGCTCTCGATGGCGGCGGCCGCGACCACGAAGCTCAAGGTCGGCACGGGGATCTGCCTGGTGATCCAGCGCGACCCGATCCAGACTGCGAAGCAGGTCGCGAGCCTCGACCTGCTCTCGGGCGGACGCTTCCTGTTCGGCGTCGGCGGCGGCTGGAACGTCGAGGAGATGGCGAACCACGGCACGCGCTACGAGACGCGCTGGAAGCTGCTGCGCGAGCGCATCGAGGCGATGAAGCAGATCTGGACGGCGAAGCAGGCGGAGTACCACGGCGAGCTGGTCTCTTTCGACCCGATCTTCGCGTGGCCGAAGCCGACGCAGAAGCCGCACCCGCCGATCCACGTGGGCGGCGCCTTCCCGGGCGGCATGCGTCGCGCGCTGCGCTACGGCGACGGCTGGATCCCGATTCTGGGCCGCGGCGACGGCGACATCGCCGAGCACTTGCCTGCGCTGCGCGAGGAAGCCGCGAAGCTGGGCCGCTCGCTCGACGGCTTCGAGGTGACGGCCTACGGCGTGCCGCCCGACGGCGACAAGCTGCGGGCGCTCCGCGACGCCGGCATCACGCGTGCGCTGTTCTTCGTTCCGCCGGCGCCGAAGGACGAGGCGCGGAAGGTGCTCGACACGTATGCGGAGGCGATGCGGAAGGTCGGCTGAGCGATCCTGCTGACGTCGCCATCGTCGGCTACGGGCGGGTCGGGCAGCTGCTCGCGATTCTGCCGGGCCGTTCCGTTCTGCTGCCCCGGAGACGCGCTCATGAGAAGGAGATCGACATGACACGGAGTACGAAGACTTCCCCGAGCCGGAGCGCAAGCGTCATCTGCTGAGGCTGTGGCTGACCTCGCGGCGCGCCTTCGCCGACAGCGACGCATTCCTGAACACGGGCATCCCTCGCAAGGACGGGGCGGCTTCCGACGCCACCGCGAGCCCGCGTTAGCCGCGCGCCGGGTCGCCCGCGATCCCCACCTCCTCGAGCAGCTTCCCGAGCTGCGCAGCCTCCGACACGATCACCTCACTGCCCTTCGGCAGCGCCTCGGAGAGGCGGCGGAAGTAGCGCTTGTCGGCGCGACCCTCGACGATCACCACGATGCCGCGGTCCGTTTCGCTGCGGATCAGGCGGCCGACCATCTGCTTCAGGTTCAGCAGCATGCGGCCGAGCGAGAGGCGCTCGAAAGACGACACGCCGTGCTCGGCGAGGCGCGCCTCGCGGCGCTTGCGGAGCTCGGTCGGCACCTCGAAGGGGAGCTTCTCGATCACGACGGCCTGGAGCGCATCGCCGGGGATGTCGATGCCCTGCCAGAAGCGGCGCGCGCCGAGCAGCACGCCGGCGCCGTTCACGAAGCGCGTGACGAGCGCGTTCGGGTCGTCGGCGGCGCGGCGCGGCGCGATCACGTCGATCCCTTCGCTGCGCAGGCGACCCGCCAGCTCGTCGGCGACTTCGTCCATGCGGCGCAGGCTGGTGAAGAGGCCGAGCGTGCGGCCGCCGAGCTGGCGAGCGAGCAGCTCGAGCACGTCGGCCGTCTCGCGCACCAGGTCGGTGCCGCCGCGTAGCGCCACCACGCGCATGTGATCGGGGTAGTTGAACGGGCTCGGCACGGACATGCGCACGAGCCGGTCTTTGGCGCGCTCCTCGAAGTCGAGGTCGCCGAGCGCAGCGAAGGCGTCGCCACCGACGAAGAGGCTCGCCGAGACGCCGGCGAAGGAGCGCAGCTTGCCGAGCAGCTCGCGCTCGAAGTCCGCGCCCGGCGCAACGGGCCGCACCACGAGCCGCCAGCGATCGAAAGGCGGCAGCACGCTCTCGAACGAGACGACCGAGTCGGGGCCGGCACCCTCGAAGGCCAGCTCGAGGCCCTGCTTCGCCTCGCGCAGGTCGCCGAGCGCCCGCGCGAGGGCCGCGCCCGCGCCCTCCTCGGCGGGAACGCGCGAGAGAGCTTCGGCGATGCGCGCGGCGGCAGCCTTCGCCGAGCTGGCCGCGGCGGCGAAGCGGCGGTCCTCGGGATCGGGCACCTGCACTTCGCCGTACTCGCCCGCGAGTGGCTCGAGTGCACGGCCGATGGCGACGAGATCACGCCGCAGCTCGCGTCGCCAGGCACGCGCGTCGGCGTCGAGCGGGCGGCGTGCGCTGGCGGGGAGCAGCGCCTCGCCGCGCGGCCGGCCCGGCGCGGCCGGCCGCCCGAAGATCTCGTCGAAGCGCTCGAGCACCTCTTCGGGACGCACGGCGAGCGCGTACACCTCGTCGGCGACGTCGGGCAGCTCGTGCGCCTCGTCCACGATGGCGTGCTCGAAGCTCGGGTAGTCGGGCGGCCAGCGCAGCAGCAGATCGTGGTTCGCGACCACGAGGTGCGCCTGGTGCAGCGCCGCGCGGCGCCGCCCGAGCGGGCAGGCGCGCTCCTTGGCGCACTGCTCGCGCGTGCACTGCTCGGCGCGTGCCGCGACGGAGCGCCGCAGCAGGTCGCGCAGCGGGCCGTAGCGGCGCAGCAGCGCCGCCGGAACGGTGCCGATCTCGCCGTGCGAGCGCGTCTGTGCGCAGGCCTCGAGCACCGCATAGGCCGCGCGGTCCTCGGGGAACAGACTGCGCTCGCGGCCCTCCGCCAAGACCACGTCGAGTCGGCGCGCGCAGGCGTAGTTCGCGCGTCCTTTGATCGCGATCGCGCGCAGCTGCGGGTAGCCGAGGAAACGCGCAGCCGCGCCGATGTCGCGGCCGACGAGCTGGTCCTGGAGCAGCTTGGTGCGGGTCGAGATCAGGACGGGGGCGGGATGGCTCTCGCGGTCTTCGGCTCGAATCGCGAACGGAATCGCCGCTGCGAGGTACGCGAGCGACTTACCGACGCCGGTGCCGCCCTCGGCGAGCAGGATCTCTTCCTGTGCGAGCGTACGCGCGAAGCCGCGCGCCAGCTCGATCTGCTCGGCGCGCACGCGGTAGGCCGGAAAGTGGCGGCGCCCGCGCGCTTCGTCGGCGAGCGCGGCGGCGATCGCGTCCGGGTCGAAGGGAACGGGCTCCTCCACGCTCTCGCCGATCACCACGAAGGGCGCGATGGGCTCGCGCGTCGCGGCGAGCGCGGGCTTGGCGAGCAGCGCGAGCCACGGCGATTCCGGCGCGAAGCTCTCGCAGGCGCGGCGCGCCGCGACGAAGCGCGGCTCGCCGGCGGCCGACCCCTGGCCGGCAAGCGCCATTACGCGCGCGGTGTCGAGCGCGTCGTCGAGCGCGCGGTGGCGCTCCTCGCTCGCGAGCAGCATGCGGGTGAAGGACTCGAGCCGCAGATCCGGCGCATCCGGATGCGTGAGCGCGAGCAGATCGAGCGTGTCCAGATACGTGGCGCCCGCGAGCGCCGGATCCACGTAGCGCGACAAGAAGGCTCGTTCGAAGTCCGCGTTGTGCGCGACGATGGTGCGGCCCGCGAGCGCTTCGCGCAGCGCGGGCACGACGTCCGCGAGCGCAGGCGCGCCTTCGAGGTCGGCGTCCGAGAGCCCGGTCAGGCGCGCCACCGCGCGCGGCAGCGGCCCCGTCGGCCGCAGCAGCGTCGAGAGCGTCACAGCTTCCTCGCGCCCCGGCTCGATGAGCAGCGCGCCGAACTCGAGAATCTCCGCGCCCTCGTCGGCCGAGAGCCCCGTCGTCTCGAGATCGACCACCGCGAGCGGCCCGAGCCGCTGCGCAAACGCCGCAAGCACCCCCGGCGCGATGCCCAGTGCGGCGGGTAGGACGGGGACGTTCGTCACTTGACGAACGTCCCCGCGCTCAGACGTAGATCCCACCCTTGTAGGCCTTGTCTTGGCGGATGATCACGTTGACGAGCGCGGGCTTGCCCGACGCGGCGGCGCGGTCGAGGGCCGGGCGCAGCTGCTCGGGGCGCTCGACCAGCTCGCCGTGGCCGCCGAACGCCTCGACCACCTTGTCGTAGCGCGTGTAGGCCAGCTCGGTCGCCGCGAGGCGGTCCCAGCCGTAGATGGCGCCCTGCGGCCGCATCATCTGGCCCCAGGCGGCATCGTTTCCGAGCACGCCGATGATCGGCAGCTTGAACCGCACGGCGGTCTCGAACTCGAAGCCGTTGAGGCCGAAGGAGCCGTCGCCGTAGACGATCACGACACGCTTGTTCGGATGCGCGAGCTGCGCCGCGAGCGCGAAGGGCGCGCCCACGCCGAGCGTGCCGAGCGGGCCCGGGTCCATCCACGCGCCTTCGCTCTTCACGGGCAGGATCTTCGCGGCGGTGGCGACGATGTCGCCGCCGTCACCGATCACGATCGGGTCGCCGAGCGTGTCGAGCCAGTCGCGCACCTCGCGGCACATGCGCTGCGGGTCCACCGGCGTCTCGTCGCTGTCGAGCGCCGCCTGCACCTTCGCCTCGGCGGCGTTCTCGATCTTGCGCAGCTCGTCGCGCCACGCGCTCCAGTCGAAGCGCACGCCCTGGTTCTTGGCTTCTTCGAGCAGCAGCTCGAAGGAGCAGGCGAGATTTCCCACGAGCCCCACGTCGCTCTGGCGGTTCTGGCCGATCAGCGTCGCGTCCATGTCGAGCTGGATGATCTTGGCGTCGGCCGGAATCGTCTTGCCGAAGGCCATGCGGAAGTCGAGCAACGTGCCGGCCAGGATCACGCAGTCCGCGCCCTTGAGCGCGTCGCGCCGCGAGCGGTTCAAGAACTCGGGCGAGGTCGGCGGCACCGTGCCGCGGCCCATGCCGTTCGTGTAGGTGGGGATGTGCGTCTCGGCGATGAAGCGATTCATCTCGCCGGCGGCGCGCGACCACTTGACGCTGGTGCCCGCCATCAGCATCGGGCGCTTCGCGGACGCAAGGATCTCGATCGCCGCACGCACCTCGGCGCGATCGGGCGAGAGGCGCGGCGGCGCGGTGCGGATGCGCGGCACCGGCGCGTCGGCCCACTCCGTCTGGCCCATGAACACGTCCATCGGGATCTCGAGATAGGCCGGGCCCGGAATGCCGGAGACCGCGTGACGCACGGCCAGCTCGATGTACTCGGGGATGCGCTTGGTCTGGTAGATCGCGTCGCAGTATTTCGTGATGGGGCGGACCACGCCGAGGTGATCCATCTCCTGGAGCGAGCCGCGGCGCAGGTTCTCGAACGGCCCCTGGCCGCCGATCACGAGGATGGGCGAGTTTGCGCGCCAGGCGTTCGCGATGCCGGTGACACCGTCGGTGACGCCGGGGCCCGCGGTGATGGCGGCCACGCCGATGCTGCCGGGCCGGCAGCGCGCCCACGCGTCGGCCGCGTGCACGGCGGCCTGCTCGTGCCGCACGTCGATGATCCGGATGCCTTCGTCGATGCAGCCGTCGTAGAGCGGCATGATGTGGCCGCCGGAGAGCGTGAAGACGGCCTCGACGCCGGCCGCCTTGAGAGCGCGCGCCGCGAGCTTTCCACCGTGAACGGGCATGGGGGAACCTCCTCGTTCCAACGGGCCAAGTGTGGCGCAGGCTGCGGGCAGGCGCCCCCGCTCCGCGAGCCGCGGAGACAGGGACGGCGGAGACGGGGACGTTCATTGACTGGGTTGACTCGTTCGACCGCCTCGGCAGGACAGTGGCCCCGCGAACGAGTCAACTCAGTCAATGAACGTCCCCACAACGAGCGGGTCCACAACGGAAACGGGCGCCGGACCTGGTGGTTCGGCGCCCGTTCGATGGAGAGGTCGCGCGCTAGCGGCGGACGACGAACTCGGCGCGGCGGTTCCACTTCCAAGCCGACTCGTCGTGACCCTGCACGGCGGCCTTGGCCTCGCCGAAGCTCACCGTGTCGACCTTGGCGCCAGAGACGCCGCTGTCGACCAGGTACTGCTTCACGGCGCCCGCGCGGCGCTCGCCGAGCGCGAGGTTGTACTCCTCGCTGCCGCGCTCGTCGCAGTGGCCCTCGACCGTGATCATCTGCCAGCTGGCGTTCTGGCCGATCTTCGAGGCGTTGCCCTGCAGCACCGCGCGCTGATCGCTCTTGATCGCGGCGCTGTCGTAGTCGAAGTAGATGGACTCGAGCAGACCGCGCTCGCCATCGGGGCTGATGCCGGCATCGGTGGTTGCACCGCCGTCGTTGAACTCCTGATTGCTCGCGGTGGGCGCTTCGTCGTCACCGCCCGACGACGCGCAGCCGATCGCCAACGTGGCGACCGCGAGTGTGGCAACTGCCAAGTGCGAGAACTTTGCGAGATGCATTCGCTTTCCTTCTGATCCCACTCGAGGTTTTTGACGGCGATCGCCGCGTCGGCCGAACGCTCCCGCCTCGGGAACGCCCTCGCTCGCGCGCCGGGGATGTTCGATGGCGGCCTATTCTCGGGACTCGCCCGCCGCTGCGCAATAGCGTTCTGAAGCTCTACCAACCGGGTGGATTCCGCCCCTCAGACCCCTCGGAAGCGTGGAGGGCGCTTCTCCAGGAAGGCCCGCACCCCTTCCTTGTAGTCCTCGCTCTCGAAGCAGCGCCGGATCGAGTCCGTCATGGCCAGCCGGTCCCGCGTCGCCCCCTCCCGACCCAGCTCCCGCACGACGGTCTTGGCGCTCCGCAGGGTGAGCGGGGCGTTGCCCGCGATCGTCGTGGCCAGCTCCCGGACCCGGGCTTCGAGCTCCGCCTTCGGGAAGACCCGGTTCACGAGGCCGAGCGCCAGGGCCTCGGCGGCCGTGTAGCTACGGCCCGTGAACAGCACCTCCTTCGCCGCCGCAGGCCCGACCAGCGCCGCGAGCGCCTCGAGGCCGCCCGGGTGGTAGGCGAGCCCGAGCCGCGCGGCGGGAATCGCGAACAGGGCATCGTCCGCGGCGTACCGAAGATCGGCGGCCAGCGCGGTCGCCAGCCCGCCGCCGACGCAGAAGCCGTGGATCATCGCGAGCACCGGCTTCGCGAGGTTCGAGATCGCACCGAAGGCTCGCCCGGCGGTCCTCTCGTAGTCCGCCGCGGCATCGCCGCCCGTGCGGCGGCCCTCGAACTCGGAGATGTCAGCCCCGGACACGAAGGCGACCTCACCCGCACCGCGCAGCAGCACCACGCGCACGTCGGCGTCGTCGTCGAGGGACTGCGCCGCCTTCGGCAGCGCCTCCCACATCTCGTGGCTGATCGCGTTGCGGCGCTCGGGGTGGTCGAAGACCAGCCAACCGAGCGCGCCCTCCTTCTCGACGTGGATGCGGCCGGACATGGGGGCCGAGCGTACCCCGCGCGTTGCTAGCTTGCCCCGGTGCAGACGCCCAGCTCCGTCGTCTTGCTGCGCCTCTCGGGCGAGGTCTCCACCAAGGCACGGCCCACGCGGCGCGCCTTCGTCGTGCGGCTCGTGCGCAACGTGAAGGACGCGCTCGTGAGCGAGGGCATCGAGGGCCGCGTCGAGCGGCGCCACGACCGCGTGCTGGTCGAGACCGCCGACCCGCGCGCGACCGCGCTGCTGGCGCGGCTGTTCGGGGTGCAGTCGGTCTCGCGCGCCGAACGGCACGAGGTCACGAGCCTCGAAGACGTCGTCAGAGTGGGCGCGGCCGCCTTCGGCGAAGCCGTGCGCGGGCGGCGCTTCGCGGTGCGCGCGCGCAGCGTGGGCGAGTCGTCCCTGCCCTTCCGCGGGCGCGATGTCGAGGTGGCGCTCGGCGAGAAGCTGCGCGGCGCTTCGGCTGGCGTGGACCTCGACCACCCCGAGTTCACCGCCAGGATCGAGCTCTACGGCGGCGCCGCCTACACCTTCGCCGAGGTCGTGCCCGGCGTCGGCGGCCTGCCGCTCGGCACGGGCGAGCGCGCGGTGGCGCTGGTCTCGGGCGGCTTCGACTCCGCGGTGGCGGCCTGGCAGCTCCAGCGCCGCGGTGTCGTGCTCGACCACGTCTTCGCGAACCTCGGCGGCCTCACGCACCGGCTCGGCGCGCTGCGCGTGATGGAGGTGCTGGCGCGGCGCTGGTCCTACGGCTCGCGCCCACGCCTGCACGTCGTCGACTTCGCCGCCGTCTCGCGCGACCTCCAGGCCAAGGCCGAGACGCGTTACTGGCAGGTGATCCTGAAGCGGCTGATGCTGCGCGCCGCCGAGGCGGTCGCGAGGCAGACCCGCGCGCACGCGATCGTGACGGGCGAGGCCGTCGGGCAGGTGTCGTCGCAGACGCTGGTGAACCTCGCCACGATCAGCGAGGTCACGCGCATGCCGATCCTGCGCCCGCTGGTCGGCACGAACAAGGACGAGATCGTGGCGGCCGCGCACCGCATCGGCACGGGGCCGCTCTCGGCGGTGGTGGACGAGTACTGCGCGTTGGTGCCGAGCCGGCCCGCCACGCAGGCGCGGCTCGACGCCGTGCTCGCCGAGGAGGCGAAGCTCGACCTCGCGCTGCTCGGCGCAGCCGTGGCTCAGCGCGAGGTGCTCGACCTGCGCGCACTCTCGGAAGAAGCGAGTGCGCTCGCCGAGCTCGAGGTCTCGGAGATCCCGGCCGGCGCCGTCGTGATCGACCTGCGCACGCGCGCCGAGTACCAGGGCTGGCACTGGCCGGGTGCGCTGCACCTCGGCTGGAGGCAGGCCGTCGAGGCGTATCCGAGCTTCGACAAGGAGCAGCGCTACGCGCTCTACTGCGAGTACGGGCTCAAGAGCGCCCACCTGGCGGAGATGATGCGCAAGATCGGTCTCGAGGCCGTCCACGTGCGCGGCGGCACCGAGGCGCTGCGCAAGCTGGCGTCTCGCCAGTCCCTCCCGTGACGGAGCAGCACGCCCCTCCGATCGTTCGGCTGCGCGGAGTCCGCAAGAGCTTCGGCGCAACAGTCGCCGTGCAGAGCATCGATCTCGAGCTGCGCGCGGGCGAGGTGCATGCCTGGGTCGGCGAGAACGGAGCCGGCAAGTCGACTCTCGCCCGGATCCTGGGCGGACTCCACGGCGACTACCGAGGCGAGATCCAGCTCGCAGGCCGTGCGCTCCGGCTCAGCGCACCGGCGGTCGCCGTCCGAGCGGGCATTGCCCTCGTCCACCAGGAGCTCTCGCTCGTGCCCGAGCTCTCGGTGGCCGAGAACGTGTTCCTCGGCCGCGAGCCGCGCGGGCGCTTCCCCGGCAGCGTGGACTTCGGCGCCATGCGGCAGCGCGCGGCGGCGCTCCTCGCCGAGCTCGGCGTCGAGCTGCGCGCCGGCGAGAAGCTCGCGCGACTCTCCCCCGGCGAGCGCCAGCTGGTGGAGATCGCGAAGGGCCTCGCGCGGGAAGCGCGGGTGCTGATCCTCGACGAGCCCACTTCTTCGCTCTCGAAGCGCGAAGCCGAGCGGCTGCTCGCGCGGGTGCGCGAGCTGCGCGAGCGGGGCCTGGCGCTCGTCTACGTCTCGCACCGGATCGAGGAGATCTTCAGCGTCGCCGACCGAATCAGCGTGCTGCGCGACGGCCGCCTGGTCGCGACGCGCGCGGTCGGCGAGTGGGACGAGGGCTCGCTGCTGCGCGCTCTGGTGGGGCGCGAGCTGGCGAGACCGGCCGAGCGGCCGCGGGCGGTGCGGGGCGAGGCGATCCTACGCACGGAGGAGCTCGGCGGCGACGGCTTCGAGGGCGTGAGCCTCAGCTTGCACCGCGGCGAGCTGCTGGGCCTGGCGGGGCTCGCGGGCGCCGGCCGCAGCTCGCTGCTGCGGGCGCTGTTCGGGCTCGCGCCGGCGAAACGTGGGCGCGTCTTGCTGCGTGGCGTGCCCCTCCGCAGCGCGCGCCCGGCCGATGCGCTGCGTGCGGGCATCGCAATGGTGCCGGAGGACCGCTTCCACGAAGGGCTGATCCCAGAGCGCTCGCTGCGCGAGAACGTCGCGCTCGCATCGCTGCGAGAGCTCTCGCGCGGTCCCTTCATCGATGGGACGCGCGAGCGCGAGGCCGTCGCCGCGGTCGCGCGCCGGGTCGGTCTCGAGCGCAGCTCGAGCGAAACCGCGGTGCGGCGGCTCTCGGGCGGGAACCAGCAGAAGGTGGTGCTGGCGCGGGCGCTGCTCCGCGAGCCGCAGATCCTGCTGCTCGACGAGCCCACGCGCGGCATCGACGTCGGCGCCAAGGCCGAGATCCACGCTCGCCTGCTCGAGCTGGCGCGGGAGGGCACCGCCGTGCTGCTCGCGAGCTCGGACCTGCCGGAGCTGCTCGCGCTCTGCGATCGCATCCTCGTGCTGCGCGGGGGGCGCGTGGTCGCGGAGCTTTCGCGCGAGGCTGCCAGCGAGGAGCGCGTGCTGGCCGCAGCCGCGAGCCTGCCCTCCGAACGGGCTGCCGTCGCATGAGCAGCCCGCCCACCTCGCACGAGCGCCCCGCTTTCGCCCGCCGCTCGCTCGGGCTGTATGCGGCGTTGCTGCTCCTCGTGCTCGGCTTCGCGCTCGCGGCGCCGGCCTTCCGCAGCCCCGAGAACCTGCTCCTCGTGCTGCGACAGGTTTCGGTGAACGGGATCCTCGCCGTGGGCATGACCTTCGTGGTGTTGACGGCGGGCATCGATCTCTCGGTCGGGTCGCTGCTCGCGATCGCGGGGCTCGCGTCCGCGCTGTTCGCTCAGCTGGAGCCGTCGCCAGTGAGCGTCGCGCTGGCGCTCGGCTCGCCGCTCGTGATCGGCCTGCTGGGCGGTGGGCTCAACGGAGTGCTCGTGGCGTTCTCCCGGGTGAGCCCGCTGATCGTCACGCTGGGCACCCTCACGGCCTACCGCGGCTTCGCGGTCTGGTACCGCGTGAACCCCGTCTACGACCTCTCGGGCTGGTATCGCGAGCTCGGCCAGCTCGAGCTCGGCCTCGTGCCGCTGCCCGTGCTCGTCTTCTTCGCGACGGCCGCCGCAGCCGGGCTGGTGCTCTCGCGCACGCGCTTCGGGCGGCACGTGTACGCGGTCGGCGGCAACGAGGCCGCCGCGCGCGCTGCGGGCATCGCGGTGGAGCGCGTGAAGCTCGCGGCGTACGGCATCAGCGGATTCTGCGCCGGTCTCGCGGCGCTGGTGCTGACGGCGCGGCTCGGCGCGGCCCAGTCCGTGGCGGGCCAGGGCTTCGAGCTCCAGGCCATCGCAGCAGTCGTGGTGGGCGGCGCGAGTCTCTTCGGCGGCCGCGGTCGCATCCGCGACACCGTGGCCGGCACGCTCTTGATCGGCGTGCTCTTCAACGGCCTCGTGCTCACGAACGTGCCATCGCCGATCCAGCAGATGGTGATCGGTGGCATCATCATCGGCGCCGTCTGGCTCGACGGCGTGGTGCAGGGGAGGGAGAGATGAGGTGCTCGAGCCGAGCACGGGCGCCGCTCGCGGCGTTGCTGGCGCTGGCGGCTTGCTCGCCGAGCGGCGAGGCAGCCGGCGTCCGCATCGGCGTCTCGTACCAGGCGCTCGAGTTCCCGTTCGTGGCGGCGTTGCAGCGTGCTGCCCAAGCGCGCGCCGCTGCCCTCGGCGTCGAGCTGGTCGAGGCCGACGCCGGTAACGATGCCTCCGTCGAGCTCGGAAACGTCGAGACGCTGCTGAGGCGCGGCATCGATTGCCTGGCCTTCGAGGCCACGAGCCTCGACGCCTCGGCCGCGTCGATCGAGGCCGCCAATCGCGCCGGCGTGCCGGTGGTCCAGTTCAACGGCAAGGCGAACGGGGGCCGCTCGCTCACCTTCGTCGGCTCCGAGCAGTCGGAGTCGGGCGATCTGCTCGGCCGCTGGCTCGTCTCGATCTTGCGCGCCTCGGGCAAGCCGAGCCTGCGCGGCTTCTACCTGCGCGGGGTGGCGGGCCAGGTGACCGACCTCGCCCGCAGCGACGCCCTGCGCGCCCGCCTGGCGCGCGAGGGGTCTAGCGATCGCATCGAGCTGATCGAGCAGTTCGCCGACTACGATCGCAGCCGCGGACAGGCGGTGACCGAGTCGCTGCTCGCCGCCCATCCCGACGTCGACTTCATCGTGGCCAACAACGACGACATGATCCTGGGCGCGCTCGTGGCGGTGGAGGCGCGCGGCCCTGCGGGCCGCATCGCGCTGGCCGGCGTCGATGGGCTGCCGGAGGTGCTGGCGCGCATCGCCGAGGGCCGCATCGCCGCCAGCGTGTTCCAGAACCCGGAAGGACAAGGCGCGGGCGCCATCCAGGCCTGCGTCGATCACCTCTCGGGCAAGGCGCTCCCCGCCGAGATCCTGATCCCGTTCGAGCTGGTGACGCGGGAGAACGTGGCGCGGGTGCAGGAGCTGGCGCGGCGCGTTTACGGCTCCTGAGCCGTCAGCACCCCTCGATCAACGAGGCGTCGAGCGCGAGCAGCTCGAGCGTGCTGCGGCCCTGCGCGAGCTCGGCGAAGATGCGCTTCTCGTTGGCGGCGCGCGCGCGCGCGGCCGCGAGCACCCGCTCGAGCGCGGCGCTCGGCACCACGACGACGCCGTCGGCGTCGCCCACCACCCAGTCGCCGAAGAGCACGTCGACGCCGCCTACGCGAGCGCGCGAGCCGACCGCACCCGCGAGCTTCTTGCTCGCGCCGCGCAGCTCGATGCCGGTCGCGAAGACTGGGAAGCCGCGGGCTGCGAGGGCCGAGACGTCGCGCACGCCGCCGTCGATCACGAGGCCCGCGAGCCCGCGCGCCTGGCAGGCGACGCACAGCACCTCGCCGAAGAAGCCGCGCTTGCGCTCGAGCCCCGGCTCCACCACGAGGGCGGAGCCGGCGGGGGCACGCGTCACGGCGACGTGGAGCGCGAGATTGTCCGCCTCGCCGCAGCGCACCGGGTAGGCCGGCGCGGCGAGTCGGGCGCCGGGCCAGATGGCGCGTACCGCGCTCTCGAGCGGGCTCCCGCCGGACTCCCCGAGCGTGGCGGCGGACAGCTCGAGCAGCAGGCGGGAGGTCTCTCTGGGATCCATGCGGTCTCTCCTTGCTCCGAAGCGTGCGGCCGTATCATAGGAGCGAGTCGGAGTAGGAATGGTCATCGCTGATCACCCCCTCCACGGATCCCGGCGTGCGGAGCTACCGCACCGGGCTCTTGCCTTGGGTTCTGACGGCGAGGCGCTGCGAGGGCCAGGGATGACAGATG
>Ga0247727_10012465_pt1 | contig 14587 bp, 10 predicted proteins | sample WisWelCaveWW1625_FD_202498 | JGI IMG/M metagenome (GOLD analysis project Ga0247727, IMG submission 202498) | Biofilm microbial communities from Wishing Well Cave, Virginia, United States - WW16-25 | ecosystem: Environmental > Aquatic > Deep subsurface > Groundwater > Cave microbial mat | place... | reverse complement strand
TGGAGGTCAATGATGGACATCCGTGCAGTGATTCTCATGCTGGTCTTGATTCCCCTCATCGTCGTGGGCGGCATTGTTGGATTGGGGGTGGCGATGAACACCTTGTTCGTCGTCGTGCTGGGCGGCGCAATGATTTATCTGGCGTACAATCTGTACGCGCGACGCATCGATCGCGATGTGATTCAATCCGATCCGAAAAAAGCGACGCCCGCCAAAATGTATATGGACGGCGTGGACTTTATGCCGACGAGTCGCAACGTTCTCTACGGCTATCACTTTAAATCGGTCGCGGCGGCGGGTCCGATCGTCGGCGTGATCACCGCCGGTCTCTTGTGGGGCTGGCTGCCCGCGATGTTGTGGCTGATCCTCGGCGTGACGTTCATCGGCTGGGCGAGCGATTATTCCGCGATCATGCTTTCCGTCCGCAACGACGGCAACTCGCTCAGCGCGATTGCGTACAAACTGATCGCTCCCCGCACGCGTACGATCCTCTTTGTGTTCATCTTCTTTTACCTGTTGCTCGTTGCCGGCGCGTTCGTCGGCATTATGGGCGCAGTGCTGAACGGCAATCCCACCACCGGTCTCGCCATTCTCGGGATTATGGCGTTTGGTCTCTTGACCGGTCAAGCGTTGTATCGTTGGAAGATGGACTTGATCGTCGTCACACTGCTCGCGGTGTTGTTGACGATCGGCGTGGTTATCGCGGGACCCTTTGGGAATGAGTACAACGCGCCGGCGAATGTGAACGCGGTCGGCACGCTCAAGACAGCCGGTCCCGTCTGGGGAGCAATGCGCGATTTCAATCTGTCGCTGAACGGTGCGCCGGTTCCGCTGACGGACTGGGCAGGAAAACCAATTCCGAATGTGACCGGTCCTAATCCGCTTTTGAAATTCTATGATCCGACGCCGAGCGCGATTACTGGCGCGGCGGGTGGCGGCGGCGTCGCGACCGCGGCAACGATCTTTATCACGCCGAGTTTGGTGTTCTGGATATTGTTCGTGTTTGTCTTCTCCTATCTCGGCGCGTTGTTACCGATCTGGCGATTCACGCAACCGGTGAACTATATCGGTTTCTGGATTACCGCCTTGGCGATTGTCCTCGCGGCGGGGGGCGCGTTCCTCTCCGGCGTTGGAAATCTCTTTGGGGTCGCGGCGTTGTCTCCGCAAGTCTCCAGTTTCGCGCTGAATGCATTCAATGTTGATCCCAAGGGTGTGGACACACTCAAATGGTTCAACCCGGGTGTAGGCGGGATGCTTCAGCCGATGTGGCCCATGCTGTTCGTGACAATCGCGTGCGGCGCGATTTCCGGTTGGCACGCCTTAATCGGATCGGTCGGCACGTCGCGCCAGTTGGAGTATGAAACGGACGCGTTGCCGGTCGGCGGCGGCGGAATGCTCAGCGAAAACGCGCTCGGTCTCACCGCGTTGATGGCGGTGTCGGTCGCCGGCACCGGCGCCGGCGGCGGTCGCTTCGCGCAAGGCATCGGCAAATTCTTGAGCGTGTTTGGATTGAACGAAGCGCTGGGGACCGCGATTGGTTTCGCGGTCTTTGTGATCATCGTGTTGACCGTCGTGCAGTTGCTCTTCCGCGTGATGCGCGTGACGTTGACGGAGTGGATGGGCGAGTCGTTCCCGGCGGTGCGCAACCCGCACGTCTCGACGATCATCTCGATGGCGTTGACGTTCGGCTTGGTCATCAGCGGCACGTGGATTTACCTGTGGCAATTGTTCGGCGCGTCGAATCAGTTGATGGCGGCGCTCGCGCTGTTGATCGTGACAGTGTGGTTGCGTTCGACCGGCAAGAATCCGGCGTACGCGTTGTATCCGATGCTGTTCATGTACATCACAACCATGGCGGCAACCGCCGTAACTGCCTACAATATGTATGTAACCGTCTTGTTCCCCAAAGGCGCGTTGCAGACCGATGCGTGGGCACTCGGCGGCGGTATCGCGATGGTGGCGATTTCAGTCTTGCTCTTTGTCGCGGCGGCGTTCATCGCGCTTGACGGCTGGAAAGCGTGGCAGCGTTACAAACCCGGCGCCAAACCCGCGGCGGCGGGCGCGCCAGCGTCTGAATAAGTTGCAGTAGAAATAAACGGGGGGCGTTCGCAATGAACGCCCCTTTGTTTTGGTCACGTCGGAATGGTTAGTACTTTACGAATGGAATGTTTGCAGGAAAAGCAAGGGTTTTTGGACGCGGATTACGCGGAAAGAACGGAGCGAATAAATATTTGATCTGATTTTTCCGCGTTTACACTTGCACCGCACTGCGTGCGTTGCAGTGCAGGTGTCCGCGTCCAAATTTGCCTTGTTGGGTTTCGGCTGGTCTGCGTTAGGAGAGTCCGAGAATCATTTCACTGAGCGCGCGCAAGTTCTGGAAAAATTTGGGCGCGGCGTTGAAATTTTCTTTCGGCAAACGATAATGCACTTCGAGATTCGGCACCGTGCGGCGCACCGATAAACGCACGAGCGCGATCCCGCCTTGCCCGCCGCAATTAATCAACGCGTTCACCGTCTCGCGCGTAACATTCCCGCGCGCGTCCGCGCGCATTGAGTTCGCGAGTGCGCCGTCAATCGCGGTGAACTTGCCGTCCGGGAGCGGCGATTTGCCGGTGTCCCACGCGTTCGGCAGCGCGGCTTCCAAATCAAAATTCGGCGCGGCGCGCAGTTGCGCGCGAAAAATAATTACATCGCGGCGCCCTTGCCGCCGCGTCAATAGCCACATGAACGGCACATCGCGCGGCTCGAGCACGATCAAGAGTTCGGCATTGCGAAACGGGTCTTTGGCTTTTGCGATTTTCATTTGCGCGACGGACGAGCCGAGCCATTGCAACGTCGTCTTATCGCCGATCAGCGCGAGACCGTCGCGCATCCAGCGCATCGCGTTGTTGCCCTTGCGGATGTTGCGCTCGATGCCGAGCGCGTACGCGGCGAGCAAAGCAATCACGGCGACGACAAACAGAAACGTGGCAAGATCGGTGAGGGATGGCATTCGACTTGCGAGATTATAACACGGGGGCAACCCTTTGACAAGGAATATTCCCCGTTATATAATCCCGCCGCAATGATGCTGAACGATCAACGCACCGATCAACCCTCCGAGCGCAAAAGTTTCCTCGCCGCTCTGCGCGAATTTTTTTACGGCATGGCTGGCTTTGAAATGGAACGGCACGCCGTCGAAATGCGAACCTCGATGGAAACGCTCTTTATGGCGATCACCTTTGGTGACATTATTGGCTTGCCGATCATTCCTCCCTACTATTCGCTAAAACTTTTGCCGCACGTGGTTCCAAGCATTGCCACGTGGAAACGCCGCGTTTTGCGCGAGCGTGAGATGACCGAAGATCACGAATTCGATATGCATGGAGTATGAAAAGGCAGTCGCTAGTAAACAGTCGACAGTAGCCAGATTTTTTCGCAATTTCTAATTCGCAACACTTGCACCGGACTGCGTGCGTTGCAGTGCAGGTGTTCGCATTAAAGGAGTTTCCAATGCCAGACGCGAAACCGCACGGCGAAAAGAAAAAAGGATTCCTCGCCAACCTGAAAGAAATTATGTACGGTATGGCATCGCACGATATGAGCCGCTATGCGCTCCGAACGCGCGCGAGCATGGAGCATCTTTTTATTCTCATCACGATGGGCGATCTGATCGGCGTGCCGATTCTGCCGCCGTACTATTCGCTCCGGCTGTTGCCGTACGTCGTGCCGAACATTGCCACGTGGAAGCGCCGGATGTTGCGTGAAAAAGATATGAGCGACGCGATGTTCTAGAGACCGTAGACATCAGACGCAAGACAACAGTTAAGAAACAGAAAGAGTCAGTTGTCTGTGCTCTGTAATCTGAATTCTCCGGAGTTCCCATGTCCCTCAAAGACGTATTCCTCCAAAACCCCGACCGCCGCTATATCATGTTCGGCGGCAAGGGCGGCTTGGGCAAGACCACTTTTTCCGCCGCGACCGCGTTCTGGCTCGCGCAACAAGGCAAGCGCGTCCTCGTTTTTTCTGTGGACCCTCAAGCGAGTCTGACCGACATTTTCCAAAAAGATATTTTTGGCAAGGGCGCGGTCAAGATTATGGACAATCTCTGGGCGCAAGAGATTGACGCCGACAGTCACATCAAAGCGTATCAAAACGAAATCCGCAAAAAAATTCTCGATATGTACGGAATCGACAGTATCCCGCAAGAGATCGAGGATTACATTCAAGCCGCGTCCTCCGAGCCGGCGATGGAAGAATCCGCGATTTTCGACGCGGTCGTGGACATTGTCGTCAAAGGCGATTACGACTATTACATTTATGATCTCGTGCCGCTCGGTCACGCGCTCTATTATCTCTCGATGGCGAAAGTGTACGACGAGTGGATCAATCGCATCACCAAACTGCGCGAAGAAATGCGCGAGTACGAGGAAATGGTCTCGCGCATCAAACGCGAAAAAGACACCGACGAGGATCAGATCCTCACCGAACTAAAGTACATCAAAAATCGCATCAACACCTCGTCCGGCATCCTGACCGACAAAAACAAGACCGCGTTCTTTTTCGTCGTCGTGCCGGAGGAAATGATTATTCTGGACACGCTCAAAGCGGCGGAACTCTTCGCCAAATTCGACGTGCCGATTGGCGGCTATGTGGTCAACCGCGTTCTGCCGGCGGAACTACGGACGCAGAACGTGCCGGCGTACTTGCAAAATCGGCTGACGATGCAAGGCAAATACATGGACAAGATTCGCGATACGTTAGGCGCGCAAGTGGTGGCGCATGTGCCGGAACTCGAACGCGATGTGACCGGCTTGCCGATGATCGAAAAACTCGCGAAAATTATGTACGGATAAGCAAGTTCCAAGTTACAGGTCTCATGTTGCTCTAACCTGTAACTCGAAACCTGAAACTTGCAACGGAGTATTTCAAATGAGCGGTATTGAAAAATCTATGTCCCAGTACGTCAAGGACCGCCCGCAACTCAAATTCATTTTCTTTGGGGGCAAAGGCGGCGTCGGCAAAACGGTGATGGCGGGCGTGACCGCGATGTGGTACGCGGGGCAAGGCAGGCGCACGATCCTCGCGTCTACCAATCCGGTGCACAGTTTGTCCGGTTTGCTCGATCAAAATGTTTTTGGCGCGCCGACGCCGGTGAATGGCGTGCAAAATTTGTGGGCGTACGAGATTGACACCAAAGAGACCATCGAGCGTTCGAAGGTGGACATTCAGCAAAAGATCCAGTACTTTTTGAAGTTCGCGGAAATCTCGACGAAAGCGGACGAGTTCGTCGAATCGGCGACGATGAATCCCGCGTTTGAAGAATCCGCAATGTTCGAGAATATGATTGAGTTGATGATCAAAAACGAGTACGACGTGTTCGTCTTTGACACCGCGCCGACGGCGAACGCGCGCCGCTTGCTCGGGATGAGCAAAGTGTATGCGTTGTGGGTGAACAAAATGCTCAAATCGCGCGAAGAAGCGCGCTCGTTGCGCGAGTTACTTTCGTTCACCAAGAAAAAAGAAACCGACCCGCTGATGGATTATCTCGTGAGTTTCCGCGACCGGATGGCGCACGCGCGCGAACTCTTGACGGACAAGAACCAGACATCTTTCTTTTTCGTCACACTGCCGGAAGCGTTGCCGATTGCCGTGATCAAACGTTTCATCAATTGGTTTCACGATTTCGGCATTCCGGTCGGCGGCGTGCTTGTCAATATGCTGATTCAAAAAGAGCAAGTCAACGCGTCGTCGCCGGAATTTGTGCGCAACCGTGTCGCGATGCAAGATGCGTATATGACACAGATCTGGAATGATTTCGACGGCAACGTGCGCGCGGTGATTCCATTATTCGACGATGAAGTGCGCGGCACGGAATCGCTGGGGATGGTGGCAAAGCACGTGTTTGCGTAGTAGCGATTGGAGATTAGAGATTACAGGGTTGGAGCGGGCAGGTTTGCTCCATCCCTTTTTTCATTCTTGAAAGTGAGTATAATGGGACGCGGACAAACGCGGACAAACGCGGATAAAACCCGAAAATCGGCAATCGCCAATTACCATTTACCAATTACTAATTCCCCATGACCGCCTATTGTGTGAAATGCAAAACGACGCGCGAAATGCAAAACGCGCAACCGCTCGTCAACGCCAAAGGCACCGCGTACTCGCAAGGCACGTGCGCGGTGTGCGGCACGAAATTGACGCGCTTTGGAAAAACCGATGCACACGGTCAGGGGTCAGAGGTCAGGGCTCAGGGAACGGAAAAATCTTTTGCTAACAAACCGGCACGAGCGAAAATCAAAAAACAAAAAAGTACTTCCCCGCCCCCTGTTTCCCGATCCCCGATCCCCGGCAACAACCTCGTCATTGTCGAATCGCCCGCCAAAGCGCGCACGATCAGCCGCTTTCTCGGCAACGGCTATCGCGTGCGCGCGTCGGTCGGGCATATTCGCGATTTGCCGGCGCGGCAGATGGGCGTGGACATTGAAAATGATTTTCGCCCGCATTATGTGATTGCGCCAAAAAAGAACAAAGTCGTCAAGGAATTGCGCGCGGACGCGGCGAGCGCGTCGGCGATTTTTCTTGCGACCGATCCGGATCGCGAGGGCGAAGCGATTTCGTGGCATCTGCTCGCCGCGCTCGATACGAGCATTCGCGGCAAGCCGGTGCAACGCGTCGAATTCCACGAAATCACGCGCGACGCCATCGCGCGCGCTTTCGCCAGTCCGCGCGAAATCAATCAGCAACTCGTGGACGCGCAACAAGCGCGACGCGTATTGGATCGGCTCGTCGGTTATACGATCAGCCCCTTGTTGCGAAAAAAAGTCAACGCTAAGAATTTGAGCGCGGGGCGCGTGCAATCGGTCGCGGTGCGGCTCGTTGTCGAGCGTGAGCGCGCGATCGGCGCGTTTGTCGCGGTGGAGTATTGGAGTATAGAAGCGGAGTTGCAGAAGCAGACCTCAGACAACAGACAACAGACCACAGAAAAACCGTTCCGCGCGAAATTGATCAAGGTCGGCGAAAAAGATTTCGAGTGCCACGCCGGCGACGACGCGCTGAAACTCAAAGAGATTTTAGAAAAATGCGCGTACGTCGTGCTCGATGTTCGACAAAAAGATATTTTTCGCAATCCGCCCGCGCCGTTCATCACGTCTACACTGCAACAAGAAGCGTCGCGCAAACTCGGCTTCAACGCGAAACGCACGATGGCAAACGCGCAACAATTGTACGAGGGTCTGCCGATGGGCGCGGAAGGCAGTGTTGGCTTGATCACGTATATGCGCACCGATTCGACGAATGTCGCCGCCGCCGCGCAAAGCGAAGCCGCCGCGTACATCAAAGAAAAATTCGGCGATGCGTTTCTCACCAAATCGCCGCGTCAATTCAAAAAAGTTGCCGGCGCGCAAGAAGCGCATGAAGCGATTCGTCCGACGAGCATTCAGCGCGAGCCGGCAATCGTCAAGCCATATTTGAATGCGGATCAATATAGGTTGTACGAATTAATTTGGAAACGCTTTGTTGCGTCGCAAATGGCAAGCGCGATTTTTGATACGACGGCAGTGGACATCGCGGCCAACAGTTCCAACTACCCAACCACCCGACCACCGAATTATTTATTCCGCGCCACCGGCTCCGTCATAAAATTCCGCGGCTTTCTTGCGGTCTACGTCGAAGGCAAAGAGGACGAAGAAAAAGAAGAGGAAGCGAAAGAACTGCCGTTGCTCGCGCGCGACGAGCCGCTCGACCTACGGGGCATTTTTCCCGAACAGCATTTCACGCAACCGCCGCCGCGTTTTACCGAAGCGTCGCTCATCAAAGCAATGGAAGAGCACGGCATCGGGCGACCGTCCACATACGCGCCGATTCTTTCCACGATTCAAGACCGCGGCTATGTGGAGCGAATGCCGGATCGCCGGCTCCAGCCGACCAATCTCGGATTTCTCGTCAATGATCTGCTCGTCAAGCATTTCGCGCAAGAAGTAGATTTGAAATTTACCGCGCAAATGGAAGAGAAATTAGATCGCATCGCGGAGGGGCAAGCCGATTGGGTGCAAGTACTGCGCGAATTTTACGCGCCGTTCAAGCAAACGCTCGACCGCGCCGCGCAAGAAATGCCGAGCGTCGCGTTGCCGGTCGAAACGTCGGACGAAAAATGCGATGTGTGCGGCGCGCCGATGCTGATCAAGCGCGGCAAGTTTGGAAAATTTCTCGCGTGCTCGACGTTTCCAAAATGCAAAGGCACGCAGAATCTGTCCGCGCGCGGCGGCAGCGCGAAAACCGGCGTGATGTGCCCCGAATGCAAGCAAGGGCAGATTGTCGAGCGGCGTTCCAAAAAAGGACGCATATTTTTTTCGTGCAACCGCTATCCCGAATGCAAATTCGCGTTATGGGATAAGCCGATTCAAACGCCGTGCCCGAAATGCGGCGGACTGATGACTGAAAACAAAAAAGATGTGAAATGCGTGAACGGGGATTATGCGGAGAAAATTGTAGGGGCGAGTCACTGACTCGCCCCTGTTTTTTTTATCGCGCCACCGCCACCGCGTACAAACCCGGCGGCGCGAGCACCGAAGAAATTTGTTGAAAGCCGGCGTCACGCGCCCAGCCCTCCGTCTGCGCCGCCGCGCGATTTTTCATCACCCACGGCTCGCCGTCGCGATTGTTCAGCGTTTTCGCGATCAATTTCAACTGCGGATGATTCACCTGCGTCGTGAAAATGAACGCGCCGCCCGGCGCGAGCGCGGCGCGGTTGAGCCGCATCTGCCGCCGAATCATTTCGTCGTCGTTCAACAGCTCATAAAATCCGGACGCGATCATGATCGTCGGGCGCGGCGTCAGCGCGCGCAGTTCGCTTTCGTTTAGCGCGTCGCCGCGCGCATAGCGAATATTTTCGACGCCGAATTGCTGCGCGAGCGCGCGCCCGCGCGTCAGTCCATGCTCATCACGATCGCGGCACAGCGCGGTAATATCCTTGCCGCCGTCCTCAGCGAACGTTTCCACCAGATAATTTCCCGGTCCCGACGCCACATCCACAATCACCGGGCGAATGCCTTGCGCGCGTTGCGCGGCAATCGTTTCGCGCAAGACGCGTTTCAGTTCGACTTTGCGCCCGCGCAAACCGCGACAGCCGGCTTGATCGAGATAAAACAGATCAATCAGCCAGCCGATGCCATAGCGTCCGCTCGCGCGATTGCGGTAAATGCAATCCATCATCTCGCCGGAATCAAACCCGCGCGTAATGCCGAGCCGAATGCTGTCGCTGGTCTTGCCGACGGTGCGCATCATCAGCCCGGTCAATTTGTAAAACGGATCAAAAATATCCGGATCGGTAACGTTGGTCATCCCATCTCCTTATGCACCCGTGTTCTTAGTCGCGCGTGTCCGCGCGCCGGCAAGTCATGTCGCGGTGTATCGCATTCGCGACATGACTTGCGGAATTTTTGCCGCGCGGTGCGCGACTTTCAGCGGCGCATCAGCGTTTGCGCAACTTGATTGTCCCGAGGTCTACTGTCGCTGGCGTTGTTGCGGTGATGCGGAGATAGTTTTCCGCGGCAATTGTGCGATAGCCCTGAAGTCCGACGAGCACCGAATAGGTCTGGCCGCGTTTTAGCGGCGGTCTCGTTTGAAACACGCCATTTGCATCCGCCACCCCTTCTGCGGCTACCTTATCATCGGTCGGATCGTCAAAAAACGCATCGAACGTGACACCCGGTTTCAGAACGAGAAAGGCCGCACCATTGATCGGGTTGCCGGAATCCAAATCTACAATCTTGCCGGTGATGACAACTCCTTGATCCGGCGCGGCGGGCGCCGCCGGTCCGCCGATATTCGTTTTGCCGGTCTGAATTAACTTGTCATTGACATACAGCTTGACCTCATAGCTTCCATCCGGGTAAGCGGAGGTATAGCCCACCCATGCCGACTTGCCGGTAACGCCCAAATTCCATTTGGTTGTCAATCCGGCGATGAATTGACCGTTTCCAAACCATTCGCGCCGCCAACTATCGCCGTCCAGCAAATTTTGAAAATCAAAGACGGCAACGAGCGAGCGTGTCCCGGTGGGATAATTGGCTGTTGGATTGATCGGTTTCTCACTGGAATCAACACCGAGTGCCCATGTCACCGCGCCAAACGTGGGCGCGCCAGCGCGCGGCGCGGGGGTTGGCACTTTGCTCGCAATGTTGCTTTCGCCCGCGATAGCGGCTGTGATATACGGCTGAGCGAAATTAACTGGACGCACCAACCCAATGCGCGCGCCGGTCGTGCGTTCCGTCACCACAATTGTTGGCACGCCCACAATTTCTCCGCGTTCGTTGATCACCATTCCGCCGCTATTGCCGGGACCGATCGCGATATCGGTTTTGATCCAGTTGCCGGCAGTGCCTTCGAACGAGCCGAAACCGGAAACGATGCCGCGCGTAACTGTGACGGTGTCACCGCCCACACCCGGAAAACCGATCGCAAAAATGTCATCGCCGATCTCCACCTTACTGTCCCTGCGCGGGACGATCGGCAAATTAATGCTTTCCGGCAATTTTCCGAGGCTCTGAGTGGAGATTGGCTTGACGATGGCGAGATCCAAATCAAAATCAATTTGGAGCGCTTGCGCGATAAAGCGCGGCACCGGCGGCTGGCTGGAATCCGTGATGAGCGCGATGCCCACTTGCCCATCCTTGTTGAAAAGTTTTTTCGTGCGCACATCGCCGATACAATGCGCGTTCGTCAACACAATGCCAGCGCTCGTCAAGATCGAACCGGAACAACCGCCCACAACCTTGAGCGCATCGTTCAAGATATGAATCTGAACCGCGGCGGCGATTGCTGTGTTCAAATCGGCTTTAGAGAGCCCTTTCGGAACGGGTGTCGGCGTTGGCGTTGGTGTCAGAGTTGCCGTTGGAACTGCCGTCGGCACCGGCGTGGCGGTGGGAATCGGCGTCGGCGTCGGAGCGGGTTGGCAACCCAAGAGAAAAATTCCGACGACCAGTCCGAATCGAACAAGATTCACGCGCGTATTCCGCGCAAAATTCGTAGGAATGGTTTGCTGTTGCATTTCGTCTCCTTGTTGTTTACCTTGTAAACGCCAGCGCGTCGCTCAATCCAACCGCACGCTCGCGATGAGCGCGCTCCAGTTCTTTTCCGCTTGCGCAAAACGCGCTTGATCGGCTTGCACCGACAAGATGTAAAGCCGTTTCCCTTTGAGTATCAAAACATCTTCGCCCAACGCCACAACCGGCAAAGAGGCGCTCGTGTCCGCGCCCGAGCGCGGTTCCGCGACGTAAGCGTAACGAATAGACACCCTCGCGCTTCCATCGCCTTGCGGTACAATCGCCAAAACGCGATAACCGTTCAATTCATTGCTGGCTTCAAACGTCCATTCCTTGCTCAGCGTAGAAAGGTTTTTGTCTTCGCCGTCGCGCGTGCGCGCGGTAATGCGCGTGGCGAATGTGGATGCGACGCGCGCATCGGTGAGTAGAACGAGCGCGCCGGTCTCTGTGCCTTTGAGCCAAGTTGCTGGATAGTCAAAGCGGATGCCGGCGGTGGCGTCTTGAAAATTACGCGTGCGCATCTCGATAGATGTTTTGAGCGACCAGCCGAGCGTCAGCGCGATCAGTGTGATGATTAGCGTGAGCAAACCGGCGTAACGATCGCGCGCGGACGGTTGACCGGCGACGACCGGCGCGAGCGTAATGCGGCGCATCAGATACAAAATCGTCGGCAAGGTAACCGCCGCAAATACAAGCGCGAGAACCAAAGCGCTCAAGACATTCACATCCAATCCTTGATTCACCGCGTCGCGACCATAGTGAAACACGCCATTGAGAATTGCCGCGACGATCAATCCCAGCGACAGACGGAACGCCGCGTTGCCGTCAAATTTCGCGCGCCCGACAAAATAACCCAGCACAATCGCAAACGCGGCTTGCGAGAGAACCGTAACGGTCACGCGCACAATCGCAACCGATAGATCGAGCCGCGGATTGCCGAGAACGTAATTCAAATTGAGAACGGTGGCGTAACCGAGCGCGGCGATGGTCGCGTAGGTGATCGCAGCCAGCCGATCATCCATCTCTGCGGTATGATAGACCGTCCAACGCATCGCGGCGAATTTCAAAAACTCTTGCGAGAAGCCGACGATGAGAATGGCGCCGCCGATTTCTATCAGCGCACTGCCTTCCAGCCAATCTTGGACGCGGAAAACATTCTGCACGAGCGGAATGCCAATCGCGGTTGCCAAGAGCGCGCTGAGAATAAAGACGGTGCGCACCATTGTCTTTGGGCGCGCTTGCGTCTGCTCCTGCCGATAAAAAATCGCGAGCCAGAGCGCGGCAGGCAGAATCGCAATGAATCCGCCGACAAGGACGAGACTCGCGCCTTCGACGATTGGCTGGGTCACTTGCATCACGGCAACCACCGCCAAAAGCGCAAGCGTCATCAAGCCGACGCGCTGGAGCGCGCGTCGAAACCAATTTTCGCGCATGACTTGTTCCATTGATCCTCCTCAAGAGAGAAAAAGTTGTCCATTCGGATGATTATTATTTTGGGGTTGACTGATATGCCTGCCTCCTCGCGCGCAGATCGCGTTCTCCCGCACTTTCACGCGGAATCTTTTTGATTTTCCCGCGTGTTGCCCTCCATCACGGCGCGCGCACCTCAAAATTGTCGAACTCGATAACGGGTTGACCGGCCGCACTGAGATTTTGGACGAGCAAGCCCGCGATGCCGCTTGAGAATCGGCTATCCTCCACTTCGTCCACATATTGATCATTGATAAAGAAAGTAAAGCGTACCCCTTGTGCAATCACCGTCAGACGATTGACTTCGCCGCGGCGAATGGCTGAACTACTCGTCGCCGGGATTAGAGAAAAATTTTGATTGTTCTGAAAACCCCGAACGCTAAAAGATTCATCATTGAGAACACTGAAATAATAAAGACCGCTGCCGGGGGTATCTCTGAAATACAAACCATATGCCGCTGAACCGCTCGTGTTAGTTCGTTGCACCTGCACCGACGCGTAAAAATCAGACAAAACCATCCGACCGCGCATAGGCGATGGAATGATCGTGAACGGAGAGCCCGCCTTCGCTTCGGATCGAAATTTGCCGTTGGTAATACTGCGAATGTCTGTAGTGAATTCGCCGACGGACCAACCATTGACATTGCTCGCAAAATCATCAGTGAAAACGTTGCGCCATTTGGACGCGGTTGCGAAGAGCGCACTTGCCGCTTGCGCGGCGGCAGTTGCGGTCGCGTTTGGTGTCGCAGTGGGCGTGACAGTTCGCGATGGCGTTGCAGTTGGCGTGGACTGCGTGGCTGTTGATATAATTGTAGCGGTTCGCGATACAGTCGGCGATGCGGTTGGCGTGGCTGTTGGCGATGTGGTTGGAGAAAAAGTCGGCGTTGCGGTTGCCGTTGGCGCGAGCGTCGCAATCGGAATTACGCGCGTCGCCGTTGCCGATGGCGCGAGCGTCGTAGTTGGAATTACGCGCGTCGCTGTTGCTGTCGGTAAGAGCGTGCGTGTAAATGTCGCGGTCGGAGTTGGTGTCGGCGAAAGCGCGGCGAGCGCAACCGATTGCACCGCGCCCCAATTCGGTCCTAATGCCGCGCCGAGCGGAACGAAAACGATCGCGCAGGCAAATGCAAACGCGGCAAGCGCGCGGCGTGAAATAACCGTCGGCGATAAATCCGGCGCGATGTTCTGCGCGAGACGCGTGAGCATTCGATATAGCAACGTCCACAATCCAAGCGACAACGCGACGAGATACGCGACGAGCGCGATCCGAATCTGCATGCCGTACACGTCGAACGACGCGCGGCTCGTGAGAAATTCGATGCCGCTCAAATAGACGAGCGCGACAAATCCGCCGTTCCACAAAGTATGCAGTCCCACCGCGACGGCGTACGCTTTCAACAACTCGCCCGCGCCGCGCTCTTTCATTCTGAACCAACCGAGCGCGACAATGCCGGTGCAGAGCGGATGCAAGACCGAGCCGATTCCGCGCAAGAGTGTGACGCCGCCCCACGTCCATCCGCCGCGCATCGCGTACACGCCCTCGTACAGCATATTTTCCAAAATCGCAAAGCCCGCGCCGGCGAGCAAGCCAATCGCGAACGCTTGCCGTTCGTTCGTGATGCGCTGACGCCCGAACAGAATCGCGCTCAACGCTTTGGAAAATTCTTCGGGGATCGGCGCTTGAAGCGCGACGAAAATGAGATAGAGAATGACGGTCGGAGAAAAAATCAAGCGCGTGAGCGGATCGCGAAAGAAATTTATTTCGCGCGCAAAGCCAAGAAAATACGCGGCGATCGAAAGAATGCCGCCGAGAAAAATCGTCAGCACGATCGAAAACGTACTGCCCGCCGCCAGCGCGAGCGTGGCTTGCCGAAACGTGATCGGCGCGCCGAGGCGTCGCAACACAAACGCCAATACCGCCAACGTCGGCAATGCCGCGCCCAACACAAACATGGGCGGAAAGAGAAAATTTTCCGCGATGTTGAACTCTAATAAAGCGTTTCCGATTCCAACCGCCAGCGCGAACACAATCCAAAGGAGAAATGCGGGCGGCAGTTTGAGCGCGCGCGAGTCGCGTCCGCGAATCGAACCGATGC
>Ga0247727_10012464_pt1 | contig 14589 bp, 18 predicted proteins | sample WisWelCaveWW1625_FD_202498 | JGI IMG/M metagenome (GOLD analysis project Ga0247727, IMG submission 202498) | Biofilm microbial communities from Wishing Well Cave, Virginia, United States - WW16-25 | ecosystem: Environmental > Aquatic > Deep subsurface > Groundwater > Cave microbial mat | place... | reverse complement strand
AAGAAGGCGCCGCACCACCGGATTGTCGTCACCGACCGCGCCCGCTCGCAGCGCAGCCGGGTGCTGGAGTCGCTGGGCTACTACGATCCCTCGTACGATCCGCCCCGCTTCGACCTGGACGAGTCGCGGATGGTCTTCTGGATCTCCTCCGGGGCGCAGGTGTCGCAGGCGGTGCTTCATCTCGTCAAGAAATTCAAGAAGGTCTCGCTCGCGGCGGCCAAGAACTAGATCCGTATCTCCATGACCCCGTTCCTCCGCAATGCAGATTGATGTGATTACGATTTTTCCAGAGATGTTCCCGGGCGCGCTCGGCGCCTCCATCATCAAGCGCGCGCAGGAGCAGGGGCGCCTGCGCGTCACGGTGCGCGATCTGCGCCGCTTCACGCATGACCGGCGGCGCACGGTGGATGACCGGCCCTACGGGGGCGGCCCGGGCATGGTGATGAAGCCCGAGCCGATCTTCGAGGCGGTGGAGGCGGTCAAGCGCGACTGCGGCCACGCGGGGCGGGAGGGCTGCCGGACGATCCTGATGAGCCCGCAGGGCGAGCGGTTCTCGACGGCGGCGGCACAGGCGCTGGCCCGCTGCGAGCACCTCCTCATCGTCTGCGGTCACTATGAGGGGGTCGACGAGCGGGTTCGGCTCTCGCTCATCGATCAGGCGATCTCGATCGGCGACTACGTCCTGACCGGCGGGGAGCTGCCCGCCATGGTCGTGATCGACGGGATCAGCCGCTACATCCCCGGCGTCATCGGGCACGACGAGGCGACGGCGGAGGAGTCCTTCGCCGCAGGGTGGCTGGAGTACCCGCAGTACACGCGCCCGCCGGTCTTCCGCGACATGGCGGTGCCGGAGGTCCTCGTATCGGGAGACCATCAGCACATCGCGACGTGGCGCAAGCTGCAATCGATTGCACGGACGTTGGTGTCGCGTCCGGACCTGCAGGGGCGGCATCCCTCACGTAAGGAGCAAGGCGGATGGACTGGCTGAAGCTCGTGCACGGCACCGCTCCGGTCAAGGCCCCGGCCTTCCGGACCGGCGATGAGGTGCGGGTCTGGTACAAGATCCTCGAGAAGGAGAAGGAGCGCTTGGGCCAGTTTGAGGGGACGGTCATCCGCTGCCGCGGCGCTGGACCATCCAAGACCTTCACGGTCAGGCGGGTGACGTACGGACAAGGGGTCGAGCGCTGCTTCCCATTGGATGCGAAGATCGTCGCCCGCATCGAGGTGCTGCGTCGGGGCAGCGTGAGGCGCAGCCGGCTCTATTTCCTTCGTCACACGATCGGAAAGACCCGGCTGACCTCCGAAGAGGCGACCCAGGCCTCCGGCAGGATCACCGAGGCCGGTGTGCCCATTGTCGATGCGACCGTCGAACCCCCGGGCGCTGGTGAAAAAGCCGAACATGCCCTGGCTGCCAACGACCAGCCGGCTGGCGGCGCCAAACCCAAGGGCGCCTGACCAACACGTCGACGTCGTCCCGCGCCCGGGTGAGTGGCGAAGAATCGCCGGCGTCGATGAGGCGGGGCGCGGCCCATGGGCCGGCCCGGTGGTCGCCGCGGCGGTCATCCTGCCCGCCCCCCTTCGCCGCGTGCGCATCGACGACTCCAAACGCCTGAGCGCCCTCCAGCGGGCGCGCGCCTTCGACGCGATCCTGCGCCGCGCCCGCGTGGGCGTGGGCGTTGTCTGCGCGGAAGAGATCGACCGCGTCAACATTCTCCGGGCGACCCTCGCGGCGATGGCGCAGGCGGTCGGCGAGTTGCGGCCGGCGCCGGAACTGGTGCTTGTTGATGGCAACACGGCCCCACCGATCCCGATGGCGTGCTGGCCGATCATTGGGGGAGACCGGCGCTACGGCCTGATCGCGTGCGCGTCCATCGTGGCGAAGGTGGTGCGCGACGAGCTAATGGCGTTCTACCATGAGCTCTATCCCGCCTATGAGTTCATTCGCCACAAAGGCTACGGCACGTCCCTGCATGCCGAGCGCCTGGCTGCGCTCGGCCCCTCACTGCTCCACCGGCACAGCTTCGAGCCGGTGCGAGCCACCCTCTTGCCCCTAATCGGCGAGCCGTCTCCATCTGATGCCGACCGTGCCGAACCAGCGCCAGAGGCTCGGGCGGATGAGCGAACAGCTCGCCCTTCGCCTGTTGCGCTCGAAAGGCTATGAGATTGAAGCCACCAACGCCCGGTATCCGGTCGGGGAAATCGACATCGTCGCGCGAGATGGGCGCACACTGTGCTTCGTCGAGGTGCGCTCCGCCTCCTCGTTCGAGTGGGGCGGAGCGGCGGCCTCGGTGACCACCCGCAAGCAGCGGCGGCTCATCCGAGCGGCCGCCTGGTATCTGGCGCGCCAGCGCGCTGTTCCGGCGGAGACGCGGTTTGACGTGGTGACCGTGCAGTGGCGCGCCAGCGCGCCGCCGCTCGTCGAGCTGATCCCAAACGCCTTCTATGCGGATGGTTGAATCTGTGAAAAGTTTCACATATAATGGAGTCTCGATCATCATCCATCATCCGTGAGGTAGCTCTGGAGGCTTCGCTCGACAACTTCCTCGACCAGGTAGCGCACCGGGGCTCCTGGAAGGGCGGCGGCAGCGTCGCGGCACTTAGCGCGGCGCTGGCGGCCGCTTTGCTGGAGAAGCTGGTTATTGACTCTTCGCGCTCCCGCCGCCTGCGCGCCATCCGCCGAGAGTGCGTCGAGCTGATCGAGCGGGACGCCCGCCTCTTCGCCCGGGTCATCCAGGCGACAAGAGCGCAAGACCGGCAGGCCTTCCGGCGGGCCCTGCGGGCGGCCACCGACGTGCCCCGCCGGGTCTACCGGCACGCGGTGCACGTTCAGGAGCAGTGCCGCCGCGCCCGGCGGGTGGTGAAGCCCCGGTTCCAATCCGACCTGCGCTGCGCGGCGGCGGTGGCGGCCGCGGCGGCTGTGTCGGCCCACGCGTTGATCGCAACCAACCTGGCCTGGCTCAATGACACGCCCGATTCCAGCCGCGCGCAGCACCGGACCAAGAAACCGGTCCGGGCGCATGCCTAGCGAGGCATCCCTCAGCGTCCCGATGGCCGCGTCGACCGTCCTGGACGGCAAAGCCATCGCCGAGCGGATCAAGAAGGCCATCAGCCGGGAATTGAGCAAGACCGCCTCCCGGCCGACGCTGGCCATTCTCTCATTTCAGAACCCGGCCTCCGAGGCGTACCGGCGCGCACAGGAACGGCAAGCCCAGTCACTGATGATCGGTGTGACGGGCGAGCACTTGCCAGGGACCGCCACGCAGGAGACCGCGGAGCACGTCATCCAGCGGTGGAACCGCGATCAGCATATCCACGGCATCTTCGTCCACCAGCCGATGCCGCCCCAGATCGACCCCCAACGCATCTCCGGCGCCATCGATCCGCGAAAGGATGTCGAAGGCATCCATCCGCAGAATTCGGCGCGCCGCTTCTTTGCTCGCGCGCGGATCGGCTCCTGCACCGCGCTGGCCGTGATGGAGCTAATCGACGCGACGGGCATGGATCTGGCCGGCAAGGAGGCCGTGGTGATCGGGCACAGCGACATCGTCGGCCGTCCGGTGAGCATGTTGCTGCTGGATACGCTGGCGACGACCACCGTCTGCCACGTCGGCACCGATAAGGCGGGGCGGCTTGAGGACCATGTGCGGCGCGCCGACATCCTCGTGGTGGCGGTGGGCAAGCCGCGGTTCATCAAGGGGGCGTGGATCAAGCCGGGTGCCATCGTCATCGACGTCGGCATCAACATGGTCGGCGGCCGCGTGGTCGGAGACGTCGAGTTCGAGGCCGCCAAGGAGCGCGCCGCGTTCATCACGCCCGTGCCGGGCGGCGTGGGGCCGGTCACGGTGATGATGGTGATGAAGAACACGGTCGAAGCCTTCAAGCTGCAGCAGGGACGGGGGAGTTCATGACGGCCCAGCAACCGGAGCGGTTCGAGGATCAGCTCGGCAAGAAGCCGTTCCTCGTGACCATGGAGGTCAACCCGCCCAAGGGGACTGACCTCTCCGAGATCCTCCGGGCGGTTGAGCGCGTGCGCGGACTGGTCGATGCCATCAACGTGACGGACGGCTCCGGGGCCATTATGCGCGCCTCGCCGGTCGCCGTCGCCAAGGCGATCCTCGATGCCGGCGTGGATCCCATCCTTCAGCTGACGTGCCGCGACCGCAACCGGCTCGCACTGCAGGCCGAGCTGCTCGGTGCCTCGATCCTCGGCATCCGCAATCTCCTGCTGCTGACGGGCGACGACCCGAAGGCGGGCGATCATCCGGATGCCAAGCCGGTCTTCGACATCAACTCCGCGGCGCTCATGCAGGTGGCCCGCGGCCTGGCCGAAGGCAAGGACATGGCCGGCAAGGCGCTGACCGGCACCCCGGCATTCTGCATCGGCGCGGCGGCCGATCCCGGCGCGAAAGACCTCGAGGTGGAGATGCAGAAGCTCAAGGCCAAGATCGACGGCGGCGCGCAGTTCTTCCAAACGCAGGCGGTCTTCAACGCGGCCCCCCTGCGGGCGTTGATGGAGCGCGCCAAGCCCTTCGGCAAGCCGGTCCTGGCTGGCATCCTGCTGGTGAAGTCGGCGAAGATGGCCCGCTACATGAACGAGCACGTCTGGGGCATCCACGTGCCGGAGGAGCTCATCGCGCGCTTCGAGCGCGCGGCGGACGCGAAGGCCGAGTGCGTGGCGGCCACCGTCGAGCTCATCCGGGCCATCCGGGACGTCGCCAGCGGGATCCACATCTATGCCCTCGGGTGGGAAGAGCTCGTGCCGGAGATCCTCAAGCAGGCGGGGCTCGACCGCCCCTCGGCCCGGCAGCTGGTGCGATGAACAAGACGGCGCTGCACGAGAAGCACCGGCAGCTCGGGGCCAAGATGACCGACTTCCACGGCTGGGAGATGCCGCTCTACTACAGCAGCATCCTGGAAGAGCACCGGGCCGTGCGCCAGGCGGTCGGGCTCTTCGACATCTCCCATATGGGGCAGGTCATCGTCACGGGACGAGAGGCGGCGCAGGCGCTCAACCGCCTCTTCGTCAGCGACATCAGCCAGGTCGGCGAGGGGCACGCGTGCTACACGCTGATGCTCAACGAGTCCGGTGGGATCCTGGATGATCTGATCGTCTACCGGATCGGCCCCGAGGACTACCTGGTGATCGTCAACTGCGGCAACCGGACCAGCGACGTGGAGTGGATGCGCGCGCACCTAGCGGGTGAGGCGCAGCTGACGGACATCAGCGAGGGCCGCTCGATCCTCGCAGCACAGGGCCCGCTCGCCTGCCGGCTGCTGGAGCAGGTCCTGGACGCCCGGGTCACGAGCCTAGGCCGGTTCGGCATCGCGCCCATCCGGACGATGGGGCCGGCCAGCTGCATCGCGCGGACCGGCTATACCGGCGGCGACGGCTTCGAGCTGTTCGTGCCCGACGCGCATGCCAAGCGGCTTTGGGACCTGATCCTGGCATCGGGCCGCGCGATCGGCGCGCAGCCGGTGGGGCTGGGCGCTCGCGATACGCTGCGCGTCGAGGCGGGGCTGCGGCTCTACGGGTCGGACATGGACGCGACCACGACCCCGCTCGACGCCGGGCTGGAGTGGACGGTGGCGATCAACAAGCCGGACTTCATCGGCAAAGCCGCCCTCGTGGCCCAGAAGCAGCGGGGCCTGGCGCGCAAGTTCGTCGGCTTCGAGCTAACGCAGGGCCCGGTGCCGCGCGCGGGCATGGAGCTGACGGTCGAGGGCCGGCGCGTCGGGACGGTGACGAGCGGGACGTTCAGCCCAGTCCTGAACAAGCCACTGGGCATGGGCTACGTCGAGGCTGCCTGTGCTAAGCCGGGGACGATCCTGACTGTGACCGTCCGCAGCCAGCGGCACGCGGCCACCGTGGTGAAGCTGCCGTTCTGGCAATCCGAGAGGAAGGAGCTGGTCGATGCGCGTTCCCCCTGAGCTGAAGTACACGAAGACCCATGAGTGGGCGCGGCAGGAACCGGGCGGTGTAGTGGTCGGCATTACCTCCCACGCGCAGCAGGAGTTGCGCGACGTTGTCTTCGTGGAGCTGCCGGCCGCCGGCAAGGCGGTGAAGCAGGGCGAGTCGGTGGCGGTCATCGAATCCGTCAAAGCCGCCTTCGACATCTACGCGCCGGTCTCCGGCGCGGTGAGTCGCGTCAACGACGCCGTCGCCAAGTCACCCCAGGTGGTCAACCAGGACTGCTACGGCGTCGGGTGGCTCTTCGCGATCACCCCCAGCAACCCCCAGGAGCTTGCCGGCCTGCTCTCGGCGGACGCCTACAGCCAGCAGATCCAGGCCGAAGCGCATTGAAGGCATTGAATTAAATGGACTACGCCCCGAATACCGACGAGCAGCTCCAGGAGATGCTCCGCACCATCGGCGCCGGCTCCCTGGAGCAGCTCATCAGCGCCGTGCCGCAGCCGCTGCGGCAGCGGACGCTGGACGTGCCCCCCGGTCTCTCGGAGCTCGAGGTGCTGGAGCTCTGCGAGGGGCTGGCCGCGCGCAACCGTTCGCTCAAGGAGACCGTCTCGTTCCTCGGGGCGGGCGCCTACGTGCATCTGATCCCCACGGTGGTCGATGCCCTGGCGGCGCGGGGCGAATGGCTGACCCCGTACACGCCGTATCAGGCGGAAGCCAGCCAGGGCACGCTGCAGGCGATCTACGAATTCCAGACGATGGTCTGCGAGCTCATGCAGATGGACGTGGCCAACGCCTCGCTCTACGACGGGGCCTCGAGCGTCGCGGAGGCGGCGATCCTGTCGCTGCGTGCCACGGGCCGCCTGCGCGTGCTGGTCTCGGAGGGGCTCAACCCGCAGGCCCGGGAAGTCCTGGCGACGTACCTCCGGGGCGCCCAGGCCATCCTGCAGGAGATTCCGACCGTCAACGGGGTGACGGATCTCGAAGCGCTCGGCAAGGCGGTGCGGGACGACGTGGCCTGCGTGCTGCTGCAGCAGCCGAACGTCTTCGGCTGCCTGGAGCCCATGACGCAGGCCGGCGAGCTGGCACACCGCTTCGGCGCGCTCTTCGCCGCGTCGGTCTATCCGATCAGCCTGGGCCTGTTGCAGCCGCCCGGCGCCTATGGCGCCGACATCGCCGTCGCGGAGGGCCGATGCCTCGGCAGCCCGGTGGCCTACGGGGGGCCGGGGCTGGGGCTGTTCACGACGACCGCAGCCCTCATGCGGCGCATCCCGGGGCGGCTGGCGGGCTGCACGGTGGACCAGACGGGCCGGCGCGGCTACACGCTGACCCTCCAGACGCGGGAGCAGCACATCCGGCGGGAGCGGGCCACATCGAACATCTGCACCAACGAAGGGTGGCTGGCGCTGCGGGCCACGATCTTCCTGAGCCTCATGGGCCCGCAGGGCATGCGGGAGCTCGCCGAGCGCAACGTCGAGCACGCCCATGACGCGCAGGAGCAGCTCTGCCGGCTGCGATGGATCCATCCGGCGTTCGACCAGCCCTTTTTCAACGAGTTCACGCTGCAGTTTGACCCGGCGTTTCCGGTCGACCGGGTCAGCCGGCGGCTGGCCCGGGATGGGTTCGTCAGCGGCCTCGCACTGCGGGACTGGTTTCCGTCGATGCCCAACGCCTCGCTGTGGTGCGCGACCGAGCTCATCCGGCAAGCCGACATCGACCGGCTCGTCGACACCCTCAAACGGATCGGCTGATGGCCCACCCGCTGATCTTCGAGCGCTCCGTGCCCGGCCGCCGCGGCTACCACCTGCCGCCGGGCGGGGTGTCGCCCGCCCCGGCAGGCACAGCGGGCGGGCCGGGGGCGCGCGCGGCGTCGGACGCGATCCCCCAGGAGCAGCTGCGCGCCGAGCCGCCGCCGCTGCCCGAAGCGGCGGAGTTCGACGTCGTCCGGCACTATACGCGGCTCTCCCAGCTGAACTTCTCCGTGGACACCCATTTCTATCCGCTGGGCTCCTGCACGATGAAGTACAACCCGAAGCTCAACGAGCGGGTGGCAGCACTGCCGGGCTTCTCGCTGCTCCATCCCTTCCAGCCGGCGGAGCAGGCGCAGGGGACGCTGGCACTGCTCCATGAGCTGGAGCAGCTGCTCTGCGCCATCACCGGCATGGCGGCCTTCACGCTGCAGCCGGCGGCCGGCGCCCAGGGCGAGCTGACCGGCTTAAAGATCATCGCCGCCTACCACCGGCGCAACCGCCGCAAGCGCTCGACGATCCTGATCCCGGACTCGGCCCACGGCACCAACCCGGCCTCGGCGGCGCTCTGCGGCTTCACCGTCGTCCAGCTGCGCTCGGGCCCCGACGGGCTGATCGACCTGCAGGAGCTCAAGCGCCACCTGACGGGTGACGTGGCCGCGCTGATGCTGACCAACCCGAACACGCTCGGGCTCTTCGAGCGGGAGATCACGGCGATCGCCGCCCTCCTGCACGAGCGAGACGCACTGGTCTACATGGACGGGGCGAACATGAACGCGCTCCTCGGCGTCGCGCGGCCCGGGGACATGGGGATCGACCTGCTCCAGCTGAACCTCCACAAGACCTTTTCCACTCCGCACGGCGGCGGCGGGCCTGGTGCCGGCCCGGTCGGCGTGACCAAGGCGCTGGAAGACTTCCTGCCGGTTCCGCGCGTGCGCCGGCGCGGCAAGGGTTTCGTCTGGGACGACCGGGGCCGCGCCTCCGTCGGACGGGTGCACGGCTTTTACGGCAACGTGGGCGTGCTGGTCCGGGCGTACACGTACATCCGGACGCTCGGGCGGGAGGGGTTGGTGCGCACCGGCCAGACCGCCATCATCAACGCCAACTACCTGAAGGCGAAGGTGGCGGATGTCTTGCCGGTGCGGTTTGACCAGCCGTGCCTGCACGAGTTCGTCGTCACACTCAAGGCGCTCAAGGCCCAGGGCATCACGGCGATGGACGTGGCCAAGCGGCTGCTGGATTACGGCTTCTATGCGCCGACCGTCTATTTCCCGCTGATCGTCGAGGAAGCGCTGATGATCGAGCCCACGGAGACCGAGTCGAAGGAAACGCTGGACGAGTTCGCGCAGGCGCTGCACAGCATCGTGGAGGAAGTGCGCACGAACCCCGAGCTGGTGCGCCGCGCCCCGCATCGAATGGCCGTCGAGCGGCTCGATGAGGTGCGCGCCGCGCGCGAGCCGAACCTGCGCTGGGTGGCTACCGAGCAGCGAGTCAGCACCTGATGGTCCAGTTGGAGCACGTCGCTGAGCCGCGCGTGAGCGGCTGGCGCGTGCTGGTGGAGTCGGATCGCCCGGCGGCCGAGCAGATGGCCATCGACGCCCGCCTGGCGGCGCAGGCGATGCCGGCGGTCAGGGTCTTCACCTGGAACCAGCCAGCGGTGTCGCTCGGCTACAAGCAGCAACGGCCGGAGTGGCTCGTGGAGGCTTCTCAAGAGCTGGCCTGCGTGGAGCGGCCCACCGGCGGCGGCATCGCGTTCCACGGCAGCGACGTCTCGATCGCGGTGGTCGTCCCGCAGGAGCTGCGGTTGCCGCTTGCGCTGTTGATGCGCGTGGCGGGCCGCAGCGCGCTGCGCCTGTGCCAATCCTACGGCGCGCCCGCCGTGTTCTCGGATGGGGGTGCGCGCTTGGCGGTGACGTACTGCCTAGCGCAGCAGAGCCCGTACGCCGTCTCTGTGGGGGGGCGCAAGATCGCGGGCTTCGCGCTCAGGCGCTATGCCCAGAGCTGGCTCATCCAGGGGTCGTTGCTGGTTGGCCCGGTTCCGGAGCCGATCGGGCGGCGGCTGCCCCGGCCCGTGCGCGAGGCGATGGCTGGACGGGCGGCCTCGCTGTCAGCGTGCGTGGGGCGCGAGGTAAACGAGCGCAACACCGCCCGCCGATGGGCGGACCACTGGACCGCCTGGTGGGAAGAGGACGTGATTCAAGCGCTCGCTTGCGCATGACGTGTGACACCTGCAAGCAGGAGTGCGCGGTCGTCATGCGCGTGGTGGTGGCAAAGGGCTACGACCGCACGCTGGCGCGGCCGCTTTTCAATTGCCCGCGCTGCTTTGAAAAGAAGGAGCAGGCCAAGCAACGGCCCACGACGGAAAGGAGTCCAGAGGCATGATCACCACAACCGTGGGGAATTACCCCAAGGTCGCGCAGGACGGCTACAGCACCAAGCTGATCGGGACGATTTCGCGCTGGCAGCGCAAGGAGTTCAGCAATGCGCAACTCGAATCGGCCTTCCAGGACGTCACCCGCGCGGTCATCCAGGAGCAGGAGCGCTCGGGCATCGATCTGGTGACGGACGGGCAGATCCGATGGGAGGACCTCGTCACGCCGGTGGCCAAGCGGCTCGAGGGCTTCGAGATCAACGGGCTCACCCGGTGGTTCAACAACAACATCTATTACCGGCGGCCCGTGCTCCGAAACGCGCCGGTTCGCAAGGGGCCGATCCTCGTGGAGGAGTACCGCTTCGCCGCCCGCTGCGCCAAGAAGCCGGTCAAAGCGGTGCTGCCCGGCCCGTACACCTTCGCCGTAGTGAGCGAGGATCAGCACTACAAGAAGCTGCGGCCGTTCGTCCTGAAGATGGCGCAGATCCTGAACGAGGAGGCGCACGCACTAGCACAGGCAGGTGCCCCCGTGGTCCAGTTCGATGAGCCGGCGATCGGTTTCGGGAAGACCGACGTGAAGCTGGCCGTCGAAGCGCTCAACGCGGCCACCCGGGGTGTTAAGGCCAAGACCGCGGTCGTCACCTACTTCGGGGAGCTGAACGGAATCCTGGACGCCCTGCTGCGCGCCAACGTGGATATCATTGGCGTCGACGTCGTCTCGCAGCCCCGGACGCTGGCGTCGCTGAAGCGGGCCAAGTTCACCAAGGAGCTGGCACTGGGCTGCCTGGATGCGCGCAACACCAAGCTGGAGTCGGTGGGCGAGTTGCACGCGCTGTTTAACGTCGTCACCAAGCGGGTGCCGTCCGACCGGCTGTACGTGAACCCCAACTGCGGGCTGGAGTTTCTGCCGCATCGCCAGGCGCTGGCGAAGCTTGAGCGGCTGGCCGAAGCGGTCCGCACCTACCGCTGAGAGTGAGAATGGCGCATTTTCGATTTTGGATTTTCGATTTTGGATTGTACGATTTCTTCCGAAGTGTGCACTCCGGAATCCAAAATCCAAAATCTAGAATCCAAAATACGTGTGTCCAGCATGCCAGGAGGCCTTCATGTTGTTAACAACTTCAGTGGGCAGTTTGCCAAAACCGGACTATCTGGTTGCGGCCCGCGCCCAGGCGCGCCGGGGAGAGCTCGGCGCCAAGGCGCTGCGGGAGCTGGAGGAGCGCGCCACGCGGGAGTGGATCACAACGCAGGAAGAGCTCGGCATTGACATCATCGTCGACGGCGAGCAGTACCGCGGCGACATGGTCGCGTACTTCGCGGAGCACCTGGGCGGGTTCCAGGAGAGCGAGCTGGTGCGCTCCTACGGCAACCGCTACTACCGCAAGCCGATCATCGTCGGCAAGGTCACCCGGCCCAAGCCGATCACGGTCGAGTGGTGGCGCTTCGCCCAGGGGCTGACGAGCCGCCCGGTGAAGGGGATGCTCACCGGGCCCTATACGATCATGGACTGGTCGTTCAACGAGCACTACCCCTCGCGGCGGGCGGCGACCCTCGCGATTGCCCAGGTGGTCCGGGAGGAAGCGAAGGACCTGGAGCGCTCCGGCGCCCAGTACATCCAGATCGATGAGCCGGCGATCTCGACGCGCCCCGAAGAGATGGACCTCGCGATCGAGGCGCTGGGCGTCGTCACCAAGGGGCTGCGGGCGAAGACGCTGACCCATATCTGCTACGGCGACTTCAAGACGATCGGGCCGAAGCTCCACAGGCTGCCGGTCGACCAGATCGACCTGGAATTCGCCAACCGCGACATGGAGCTGCTGGAGTTCTTCAAAGGCAAGCGCTTCCCGAAGGAGATCGGGCTGGGCGTGGTCGACGTCCACAGCCACCGCATCGAGTCGACGGAGGAGGTCGTCAGGAACCTGCGCCGGGCGCTGGAGGTCTTCAGCCCCCAGCAGATCTACGTCGACCCGGACTGCGGGCTGAAGACCCGCGCGCTGCAGGAAGCGGTCGAGAAGCTGCGGGTCGTGGTGGCCGCCACCCGGCAGGTGCGCGAGGGGCTGCTCAACGGTCGCAAGACCGGCAAGGCGTCGCGGGCGCGCGTGAAGGGGTAGCGGCGAGAGGCCGGCGTGGCGGCGCAGCGAATGGGCAACGTCACCATCGCGCAGCTGCTCGAGCGCAAGCAGCACGGCGGCCGGATCGCCATGCTGACCGCCTACGACTACCCGGTGGCCAAGCTCGTCGACGAAGGCGGCGTGGACATCATCCTGGTTGGGGATTCGCTCGGCATGGTGGTGCTGGGCTACGAGACGACCGCGTCCGTCACCATGGACGAGATGATCCACCACGCAAAGGCCGCGCGCCGCGGCGTCTCGCGCGCGCTGCTGGTCGGCGACATGCCGTTTCTCTCGTTCCGCTCCTCCATCGAGGAGTCGGTGCGCAACGCCGCGCGGTTCGTCCAGGAAGCGGGCTGCGATGGGGTCAAGGTAGAGTGGAAGCAGGGGATTGAGGACGTCGTCAAGGGGATCGTGGACGCCGGCATCCCGGTCATGGGGCACGTGGGCCTGACCCCCCAGACGGCCTCGGCGGAGGGCGGCTATGGCCTGCGGGGCAAGGACGCCGCCTCGGCGGCGCGGATCATCGCCCAGGCGGTGGCACTGCAGGAAGTGGGCTGCTTCGCCATGGTCCTGGAATGTTTGCCGGATCTGGTCGCCCAAGAGATCACGGCGCGGCTGCGGATCCCAACCATCGGCATCGGCTCCGGGCCGTTCTGCGACGGGCAGGTGCTAGTGACCTACGACCTCATCGGGCTCTTCGAGCGCTTCAAGCCCAAATTCGCCAAGCGCTACGCCGACGTGGCCTCGACGGTGCGCCAGGCGGTGTCCGCCTACGTGCGCGATGTCGCGTCGGGCGGTTTTCCAGCCAAGGAGCAGTCTTCGACGATGTCGCCGGAGGAGTTCGCCAAGCTGCGGCGGGAGCTGGGTGCCTCATGAAGTCCAAGGCCTACTATCCGATCTTTGCCGATCTGGCCGGCCGCCGCTGCGTCGTCATCGGCGGGGGGCTGGTCGCGCAGCGCAAGGTGACGACGCTGCTGGGTTACGGCGCGCGGGTGACGCTCATCAGCCCGAGTGCCACGGCGCGTCTGCTGGCCTACGTGCGGGCCCGGAAGATCCAGCATCGTTCCCGGCGCTTCCGGCCGTCGGATCTGCGCGGGGCGTGGTTGGCCTACGCCGCCACGGACGATCCGGCCATCAACGCCTCGGTCCATCGGACGGCGGAAGCACTGCGCATCTTCGCCAACGTCGTGGACCAGACGCCGCTGTGCTCGTTCATTGCGCCCTCGCTGTTTCGCCGCGGCGCGCTGACCATTGCGGTGAGCACCGGCGGGGCCAGCCCCACGCTGGCCAAGCGGCTGCGGCGCGAGCTGGGCGAGCGGCTGGGGCACGAGTACGTGCCCATGCTGCGGCTGCTGCAGGGGCTGCGCGGCCTCGCCAAGCGGCGGCTGCCCAGCTATCAGGACCGCAAGCGCTACTTCGACCGGCTCGTGCGGGGGCGCGTGTTCCGGCTCGTCAGCGCGGGCAAGCCTCGCGAAGCCCGGCGGCAGGCGCTGCGCTTGCTGGCCGAGGCCGCAAACGGGAACACGCGCTGAGTTCAATGACGACTCAGATTGTCGATTGTCAATTACCGATTGCCGATTTCATTGTCGATTGCCGATTGCCGATCGACCGTTGATGAGCAGCACAATCGGTAATCGGAAATCTGCAATGCAATCGTCAATCGAAAATCGTCAATCGGCAATGTCTGGAGTGTGAAAGCTGCGCTGATGGTAGTGGTGCATATGGTGAGTTCGTTACTGAGCTATGTGGCGTTCCTCGTCGCGTTCGTCGCGGGGCTGTTGTTCCTGGTCCAGGAGCGGCAGCTGAAGCGCAAGACGATGGGGTTCCTGTTCCACCGCCTGCCATCGCTGGACGCGCTCGACCGGGCCAACTTCGCGGCCATCAGCGCGGGCTTCGGGCTGCTCAGCCTCGGCGTCGTCTGCGGGCTGCTCGGCGTGCGGCTGCTGCTGGGGCGATGGTGGGTCGGGGATCCCAAGCAGCTGTTGACCGCGGCGGTGTGGGGCCTCTATCTCCTGCTGTGGGTGGTGCGGCTGCGCTCGACGCTGCGCGGGCGGCGGGTGGCGCTGCTGTCGATGCTGGGCTTCAGCCTCGTGCTGATGACGGCGCTTGGCGCCAGCCACCTCCTGGGCTCAGCGCATCCCTATCTCTGATGCATATCGTGGTCGTCGGACTCAATCACCGCTCGGCACCGGTTGAGCTGCGGGAGCGGCTGGCGTTCCGCCGCGAGCAGCTGCCGCAGGCCTTCGCCCGCCTGCGGGAAGAGCTCGGTGTACAGGAGGCGGCGATCCTCTCCACCTGCAACCGGGTGGAAATCTATGCCGGCGTGCCGGAGCTTGACGGCGCGGTGGGCCGCCTGCAGGGTTTCCTGAGCGGCCACGGCGCGGTGCAGCCAGAGGGGCTCATTGAGCGCCTCTACGCCCATGCCGAGCCGCACAGCATCCGGCACCT